>Ga0265797_10000439_pt1 | contig 76405 bp, 50 predicted proteins | sample P2T30metagenome_FD_192433 | JGI IMG/M metagenome (GOLD analysis project Ga0265797, IMG submission 192433) | Plant litter microbial communities from East Loma Ridge, Irvine, California - P2 T30 | ecosystem: Environmental > Terrestrial > Plant litter > Unclassified | place: USA: California...
TGGTTTTTGTTAGAGAGTAGCTTCCTCACCTCAACGGACTTTTTGTAGTATCAGCCAACAAAAACTCATCGACGTTTGCATACAAATGCCATCGAAATCCCCCTGGTCGTTAATCCAGACTACGTTAGTTAGGTCATCATTCCCTCCACACTCCCAGCACACACACACATAAGCACAAGACCATCCACCGACCCTGTCCATGACCACCAGCGTCATCAGGACACACCTTTTCCGCCTCGTTCGGGGCAACATAACACCCAACCATCCGACGGAAACGGTTGCTGGGAATTCTGAGACACGGATTCCCTAGTTTCTCGGCAATGTGAGACATCTACAGCCTTACGGGGGAGACTTTTTTTTTGTTGCTGGGGAAGTTACGTGGGTGGCTTTGGTTATTTTTATGTTTTGGCTTGGGGTATGTCTCTCTGTAGGACTTGGAGGTTTTTTGGGATGGTGAGGTAGGTGGTAAAGTGGATGATGTATGTGCAACTGTGCAAATCACGGTCTGGAAGGGCGATGCTGTGCTGTGCTGGGTGGTGGTGGGGGTTTGTGGAGGCGGAGTTCAGTACATAACTATCGCGAGTCGATGATCTGAAGTCACGCGGTCTCATTCTTTTTCTTTTCCCTGGTCATCATTGTTGGTCACCAGGCGTATATCCACAAGTCATGAGCATCACATCCACCGCTGTCGAGAACGTATAGAACACCGCAGCGGTCAAGGCCTGCTAATGCAGAAACGTTGAGAGAAGCCCTCCACGATGCTGGCATGTATGCATGCATCGGCAATCCCACATACATACCGCACCCACATATCGACAATTCGATAGTCGAGTAGTGCAATCTATACTGTCGTCTGCAGCCGCGTGACGTGCTCCGGCAAATTGCAAGTCGCGCATGGAAGTCCATTCGACCTGCCAGAAAGAGTTCTTCTTGGTCACAAACAATTTCCCCAGGCCCCCCATCTCCGAGTAGGGTTTATATTCCCTCGGCTGCGACAGTCAGTCTGCAGGGTATTATTATTATTGTTGCTGTGCCCTGAGAAGATATCGCCACTACTCCTGCACTGGATGAGCTTCGTCTCGTAAGTTTGGCGATCGACAATGCAATAGATGCAGGTCCAATCCCAGGAACCCCTACTCAGCCTGGAGTCAAGGACTCGAGGTGGCCAATTGTGAACATCTGCGATCGGCTTGACCGCAATTGGCGGTGCAGCAGATTGGATCATGCGCACTAGAAAAGGCAGTGGGGGGTAGCGTTCGCAGAAGTATTGCGCAGTCGTCCTATCAGACATGTTGCTCGGGGGCGGAGGCAGATAGCAGGCCGCAAGAGAGTGTCGTGCTATCGGCTTGGCTAAGGTGCATTTTGGCTCCTGCTTGATCGGGCAAGGATGCAAAGGATCGTGTGGCCTCGGCCCGCCGCGAGACAATTGGCCCTGTTGGGGAATGGCTGGCGCATGGTGACGGGCGGGCGACTCGGACGACTCACAACTTCACAACCGAGCCAACGTCCCGCCTACGCTTGACACGCTCGTGCAGCCTTGCCACGCTTGCCTCTCGACTCCTTCTTCTTTTGGTCTATCCGCTACTGCACGACCACTGCGACTAACATCGACGAGAGACCGGGGGGTCGTGCGGACAAAGGGTGTTCGTGGTGCACGGCGTGCCTGGCTAATATGGCGCCCTGCGATCAGCACCAATCGTCGACGAGTTCACGCGGTTTATTGGCATGTCTTGCTGATCCACCGCCGGGTTGGCGATAGGAAAGACACCCAGCACGGCCCTGAAGACATGCTGGGGTGTTGTTGTTCCGCCCGCGCGGCCTGCGCTTGTCTTGTATGAGCGGTTGGACGAGCTCGACTTATAAAGGTCCTGTAGGTAGGCACGGAACTCTGCTGTCTCTTCTGCCAGGCTTCCATTGTTTCATACCATCTTTCTATCGTTTTCCCTTCATCATGGGAGGCGCCCTCAAACTCCTGTCGCTCGCTACGGCGTTGCTTACGCCGCTTGTTCAGTCGCTAGATGTACCAGAGGCACAGATTGTGCCTGGTGCATACATTGTTGAACTTGCAGAGAACAAGGTGAGTCTTGTCATCTGATTGTCACACAACATACCGTTGGCTAATGTCATCATCTCAGGCTCCGTCTATATTGTACAACAAGCTCGATGACGCTGGCGAGAAGTACGAGCACAGAATGGATCTTACCTACGATCTATTCAAGGGTGTTTCGTTCAAACTCGACAACCTCGCGTCAGAACAGGAGGTGGCGAAGCAGATCGCAGCCATGCCAGAGATCAAGCAGATGTGGCCTGTCCGCGAGTACCCCGTCCCCAACGACAAGATCGTTTGGACCGGAAACAGCAACACTGCTTCACCAGCTCTCAACACGATCAACAAGCGTCAGTCCTCTGACAACGACACCTTCTCTCCTCACGTCATGACCCAGGTCGATCAACTTCGCGCTCGTGGCGTAAGAGGTGCCGGCATCAAAGTCGCCATCGTCGACACAGGTATCGACTACGACCACCCTGCTCTTGGTGGCTGCTTTGGAGAAGGCTGTCTCGTTAGTTTCGGTACTGATCTTGTGGGTGATGCCTACACTGGTGGTGCCGCCCCTCCGGTTCCTGACGATGATCCCGATGACTGTGGCGGCCACGGAACTCACGTTGCTGGTATTGTTGCTGCCCAGGTCAACCCTTACGGCTTTACTGGCGCCGCGCCGGATGTCACCCTCGGTGCTTACCGTGTGTTTGGATGTGAGGGCAGCGCTGGCAACGACGTTCTGATTGCTGCATTCAACCAGGCCTACGAGGATGGTGCCGACATCATCACTGCATCGATCGGTGGTGCTTCCGGATGGACCGAGGACCCTTGGGCTGTTGCCGTTTCTCGCATTGTCGATGCGGGAACTCCTTGCACCGTCTCTGCTGGTAACTCCGGTGATCAGGGTCAGTTCTATGCAAGCACTGCCGCCAATGGCAAAGGTGTTGCTTCCATCGCCTCTGTCGACAACACTCAGGCCCCTGCAATCCTGCTGAACGCCTCTTACAACGTTGCCAACTCCTCCTCTGCTGCCTCGTTCGGCTGGACTGAAGGCTCTCCTTCTGGCTGGGGCAACATCTCCCTCCCACTCTGGAGCGTCAACTACAACACCAGCGACCCGGCCAACGCTTGCGACCCCCTGCCTGATGACACACCTGACCTTTCCGAGTACCTTGTCCTTGTCCGCCGTGGCTCGTGCACGTTTGTCCAGAAGGTCGAGAATGTCGTCGCCAAGGGTGCCAAGTATGTCATGTTCTACAACAACGCTGCTGGAGCTACTTCAGTCGCTGCCGATGTCGAGGGCCTCGTTGCCGTCGGTATGACTACTGCCGAGACAGGCGCTCAATGGATTAGCATCCTCTCAAACGGCACAGACATCACCGTCAACATCGTCGACCCTGACAGTGCAGGCCAGTACCCCAGCACCAGGGACAACACGGCCACTGGCGGTTTCCTGTCGACTTTCACTTCTTGGGGCCCGACTTACGAGCTTGACTTCTACCCTCAATTCTCGGCCCCCGGTGGTCTGATCCTCTCCACATACCCTCTTGAGCTCGGTGGCTATGCGGTCTTGTCTGGCACGTCGATGGCTTGCCCTCTTGCTGCCGCTGTCTACGCTCTCGTCTCTGAAGTCAGAGGTACTCTCGACCCGTCAACCCTCGAAGCCGTCATCGCTTCGACCGCGAACCCCAACCTGTTCCACAACGGCGTGTCCGCATCTCCTTTTCTCGCACCCACAACTCAACAAGGTGCCGGTTTGATCCAGGCCTATGACGCTGCCTACACCAACGCTTTCCTGAGCGTTGGCAGCATCAGCTTCAACGACACCGACAACTTCCTCGAGTCCGCCGAGTTCACCATTCGCAACATCGGTGACGACGAAATCACCTTTGCTCTTTCTCACGTCCCTGCCGCAACCACCTACACTCTTGCCAGCGACAGCATCTACCCGCAAGAATTCCCCAACGAGTTCACCTCCAGCTCCGCGACCATCGAATTCTCCGAGAAGGAAGTTACCGTCCCCGGCAACGGCGAAACCACAGTCTCCATGACCCTGACCCCTCCCACCGGCCTCACAACCGCCCGCCTGCCCGTCTACAACGGCTACATCGCCCTCAATGGCTCCGACAGCAGCTCGCTCTCGCTCCCCTACCTCGGCGTCGCCGGCAGCATGAAAGCCGCCACCGTCCTCGACACCCGCTCGACCTACCTCACCAGCTCCACAGACCCGGCCTTCAACCCCTCGGCCGCCAACACCACCTTCACCATCCCCGGCCGCAACGCCACCGGCGGCGCAAACACCACCTACCCGGCCATCGCCGTCAGCCTCGCCCTCGGCTCCCCCTTGATCCTCGTCGAAGCCCACCCCGCCGGCAGCGAGACCAGCCTCGGCAACATCTACGGCTTCCCGTCGCCCTACAACCCGCGCGGCGCCACCGTCTCGCGCTGGAACGGTCTGCTGCAGAACGGCACCGTGGTGCCCGCTGGCTCTTACGAGCTCGTCACCCGTGCTTTGAGGATCTTTGGCGATGCGGAGGATGAGGGTGATTACGACGTTGCGACCAGTGTGCCTTTCACGCTGAGGTACACTTGATTTTGACTGTTTGCATATGAACATGATTGAGGCATGATTTGCATTGGGAAAATGGCGTTTTTTTTTCTTCTTCGCATATACTTTTCGATTCGGGGGGATCGGCCCCAGTGGGTAGCATTGATACATTTTCCTTGGGGATAGATACGCTGTTGTTGGGCTGGAGAGAAAGCGGCTTCAGGTTTGTGAGATTTTGGCGGCCATGTGATGATGCATGTTGCGTTGTATGATGGATGATGTTGAAATGAAAAGAGAATTTTGAATACGACTGATCGATAGAAATTTCACAAAGTACCTGACCTTGTTTCGCTGCTCACGTCTTCCATGTATGTTCCCATGGGTGGTCAAATCTATCTTTGCTTATAGCTATTTCAATGACCACACATTACGAATGAAAGCCGTAATCATCCACGCTTGCTGCATGATCGATTTGTCAAGTCTACCAAAAGGACGCCGAGTCTCTAACTTTGAAGGACTCATCTCAGTTTGAGTCTGATGTTGAAGTCTCATGCTGTCTAGACACAGCCTTGGGCCGATTCTTCAACACTTCCGATCGTGAAAGGGGTTGGACTCCACAATAACAGCACCAACAAGTCACACACATCGTTGAAAATCTATCTTACGTTCTTCGTCAGAAGGCGTGATCAATGATCAATGATCCAAGATATAAACATGAGCGTTCAAAGTACAGCCTGGCAAGATGGGACAGTGATGTTTGAGAAGGCATTGTTTCAGCCCCGATATGTTCATTCCGCCAAGCGGCCTTACGGCTCTTATCTAGCGGTAGCACATATATATGTCGTAGCATCATCCCATGCTTTTTTTTTTCCTATTCCTTTCTTTGCATAATCATTACAAACACTCCATCACATCAATCGAACCGGATCGATCGAATCTAGATGGCAGAGTCCTGCTTGGCGAAAGTGCGAGCGAGCGCCTCGAAGGAGTCGACAACGTCCTTGAAAGTCTGCTTCTGCTCGGCGGCGAGCTCGGAGATCTCGTTGGCGGTGGGGTCCTCGTCCTTGTTGGCCCACTGGATCTCGAAGGTGTTGAGCTCGAAGACGGCGTCGAGGCCGTAGACGTCCTTGGAGGCGTGCGAGGGGAAGCCGCGCAGCTGGTTGACGAGCGTCATGAGCTCGTTGACGTCGTCCTTGGGGACGTCGCCGGACTTCTCGCTCGACTTGACGCTGCCCTCGTACTGCGAGGAGCGGATCACGGCGGGGCGGTTAGGCTCGCCAATGACTTCGATGGTGTGGGTGGGGGAACCTTGGGGTGTTGTTAGCTATGCTATGGGCTGACAGGAAGGATCTACAAGCATTGGGACTTACCAGAGAAGGGCTTCTGGAGGCGGATGGTGAATTCACCAGAGGGAGGGGGAGCCATGGAGCGAGGCATTTTGGATGTAGTTGGATTTAGATTCGGTTGGTTGTTTGGTTGATTGGTTGATTGAAGGCGAGTCGTAAGAGTCGTTGATAATTCGTGAGATGGTATGTGTGAGAGAAAAAGCAGAAGGCTACCCAGAGCTCGTCGAGTGTGTACTAAATAATAATGTATATTCCGCAAACTGAGATAATATGTGATGATGCATACCAGACGTCACCATGTCGAAACACATTGGAGGTGAGGCTTTACTCCACTTATATTCCCCTGCGGCCTCTCTTCGCAGATGTTTTAGTCCCACCAGAACGAGAGGTGGATAGCTTTGCCTCGAATCGTCGCAAGGGAAAAGGGTTCGCGTCGCAGTCTCGATCTTGCGGACCTGACTGCGTCTTTCCATTTTGTTCGGTGTTGTGTCATTGACCCCTCTGTTTACGCCCGTGCCTGTATTTCATCAGCTGGCGGGGGTGGTCTTCGTGGCCGATGGTATCGATCTTCCCCGATGGCCTTCTCAACGGGTTTGGTTTGATTTAAAGATATGATGTAGTTGTGGTCTGTTAGTTCTGCTTTTTCGTGCGAGCTGAGGTCAGAAAGTTCCAAGTTCGATGGTATAGATTCTACCTTCCTTCCTACCCAAGTTGAGCGTGCAATATCTCTTCAGCTACCGAACAGTTCTAGGTGAACGAACATCTGATCATTCTTTTCAAGGAAATGGAGGGTGACTCTCGTAGATGGTATTGTGATCAGCTCAGCCTTCGATCCGTGACTGTATTTGCTGCATACCTGGAGAAGGGATGATTCAACCAAATTGCTAGAGTCGATGCCCAGCTCTCCAGTCTCGACTCTACCTGGACCATGGCTCGCATTCAATCGCATTGAAGACATGCTTGTTATCCTTGGGACACCCCAACACGATTATTACCTAATCCATGTGAGCAAATCGACCGGACCGGAGGAAATTCATCATTGAGCCCGATTCATAGCCATGAACGATGTTGAAGGTTCACCTTGCTACAATCTTCCATCGATCTTTGCCTTGACTTGAATCAAAAACATGACGGTGTAGACGAATCAATGCATACAGTAAGTAAAATAATGGATGATGCCTCGTGCATTATTGAAGGGTGCAGCTCGTGAGCCTACCTAATCCGGAGCTCTTTCCGACAACTAAACGATGATGATCAAACAATCAGCATGACATCACCACCTCGGCATCTGCAGTGCTGTCGTCGAGCTGGAGGCGACAAACAACTCCAAGGTGCAATCGTGTGATAGACCAACTTAGGAACTTCTTCATACACACCCATCTAATCAAAACATTGAACACTAGTCCAACAGACGACTCAAACCTCCCAACTCCACCAAATTCCCCACCACATACCAACCATGTCCGACCAACAACAACAACCCTCCCTCATCGGCGGCCACGCCCAATACGTCAAGGGAGCAGCAGAGGTACGATATCATGCCATACCACCCATCCAAAACGACAGACCAAAGAGATCGAACGGTGTTGCCTCGTTCGATTCTCGAGTCCATCGAGAAGCCATCCCCCAACTTCTCCTTCCCTCCCAACCAATCCTCTCTAACCTCTTCCCTCACAGTCCGCAGTCGGCGCCGCCACCGGCTCCGAAGCCTGGACCGCCTCCGCCGCCACCGACAAGCAAGCCGGCATCGACGCCATGAAAGCCGCCAGCGCGAACCGCGACGCCAACCGCGACGGCTTCGGCAAAGTCGAGGAGATGGCGGGCAAGGCGGCGGGGTGCGAGGGAATGGAGAAGGAGGGGGCCGCTAGCAAGGCTACTGAGTAAAAGACTGAGAAGAGAGTAAGATGGGACGTGTATATTGAGGATATGAAATGATTATGAAGATTTACACAATGAGTGATTGTCGTGCTGTGGATGCGTTTGTCTGGTTTGAGGATGTGCAGTGTCCGGGTTTGGTCTGGTTTGATAATTGGGACAATTTTTCATTTTCTCTGCTTTTGATTGATTGAGATCAGATTTGTGTACTCTCGAGCGCTTACTTGGTATCCTGACTACATTCTTTCCTTTTTGGACGCCTCGGACTTGGAGCATCGGCAGCCTTTACGGCAAATACCAAGCGCAAGTACACACGCACTGCCTCTGAGCAGCCTGCAACCAGGGCGGTAGACTCTGAAGCGCCTCGGTCGTGGCAGCAACATCCTGCATGGCACTACTGCAACGACGGCAGCGACGCAGCTTGACGCCCTCCTTGAGCAGTGTCTTTCTCAAAGCGTCGTAACGCGGCTCCTCGCTCCCGCGCGTGGTCAAGCGCAGCCACGCCGTGTCCCAAAAGTAGAGCTTGCCCATGTCCAGATCCGGAGTGAGTTTGGGCAGGGTGACGGTCATGAGATTGGTGAGGGCTTCGTTGAGCTGGGGCGGGAGAGTGCATTCGGTGAGCATGATGAGTTCGATTTCGGCGCGGGAGCGCTCTGTTGTTTTGGTGTGGGCGTAGGCTTCCGAGATTGATTTTTCCGTCTCGACCATGAGGCTGAGCATGGCGTCGAGCTTGAAGGGGAGTGTCTCGCCTAGGCGGGCGAGCTCGATCATTTGTTGCTTTTCCAGCAGGGCGTGGGAGACGGCTATCTTCTGGCCTTGAAGTTTGAAGTAGCGGCCGAGGTAGATGGCTAGATAGCGCAGGAAAGTGCGCGGGTAGCTGCAGAGCAACAGGTGGAAGGCTGTGCTCTTCGTTTCGGAGATGTATTCTTGCACGGCCTGAGGTGCCGGGACTCCTTTGCTGGTCTTTCGCTCGACGGTAAGCAGAGCTTCTAACAGGGATACAAAGACGTCGACAGACCACCTCACGATCCCTTGTAGGCTGTGGACCACGTCTGCTCCAAGACTTGGCGTTGCATCTGCGCGGCCTGTTGTGGTCATCAGCGATACACCTGCATGCTTGAGGTTCAAGATTGCCCATGCGAGCTGCGCCGGGAGTGTCGGCGTCTGCGCGGGTGGTCGGGTGCCAATCACAAGCTGTGCAGACAACGCTCGTGGCAGATGAGGGTCTCTCAGAACAGTCATCTGCCTCTTGTTCTCGTCCAGAGAGAGCGTGTCGTAAGTCTTTGGCATCAAGCGAGCAAGCGACTGGAAGAAGAGTCGATATGAGCCTGGGCTGAGATCTTTTGGTAGGAGCGAGATTGTTTCAGCAGTTGCTGCGTTGTCCAAAGTCAGACTCATGTGCTGCTTTGCTATGCACATGACTGCTGCCTCGACAAGCCCGTTGCCGTCGATGATACCGTCGTTTTCGCCGTGCTGCCATCCATGTCTAAAGGACATGACTTTGCCCTTCAGTTTGCCGTCAGCTTCAACGTATGCCATAGCTGCTCCATCGTGCGACATGGCGGTGTCAACAATTTGGAGCCCTCCTTCGTGCTCGAAGCCGACCTGCGGGAAACTGGTCACCGTTGTGAGGTCCATGGATGGCTCGATGATGTTCAGTGTGCTGCGGTCTCGGAATTCAACACTTCCATCACTCATGATCAACGCCAGTATTGTATCGTAAGACAGAAGCTTTATCGCAAGGACCAGCTTCATGGTGAGCTGATCAGGTAATCGCTGTAGGACTCTGGATGGCGGAAGTGGTAGTGATGTTGCAGTCTTTCTAGATTTGAAGTTAAAAAAGCCTTCCATTATGCCTGGGAAGGATTCCTCGAGCTGCCATCTCGAAATAGCAGTAAACCGTTCTGCCATGTCTTGCATATTATTCGGAGGAAGCGTTGCTTGCGTGAATGTGGCGACGACCGTGGGAGGAGACGGTAAATGCTGGTCGGTGAGAAGGTCAGGTGTTGATGGCAGCACCTTTAGACTTGTGAGATGCGCGAGATCTGAATGTTGAGCAGTCACATGCTCAAGACCCGTGAGATGGACCACGCTCAATGAAGGATTGACTCTGATCGAAGGTTGGCCGTTGGGCCTCGCCGTGTGTGATGCATTCCATTCGATCGAGATCGTGAACACGTGGAGACGTCTTGCTTCGTCGTGCGCAACAAGCAGTAGGTGGTTCCCGTAATCGCAAAAGGAAGCATGTGATATGGATTCTTCTGATAGCTTAGTGTGGCCCAGATCCTTCTGTACGGCGTACCACCGCCCACTTTCTTGCTGGTAGAGCAAAGTCAGACAACTGTTGCGCGAGACGTATACAAGCGCACCCTTGCCGTCCGACGGGTTATGTATTCTGGGAGTGTTTGGGTCTCGGGTTTTGATGTTTACACTCCAAGTGCCGCTCCCTTTACTTGCTGGTCCAACAAAGGGTGTCTGTTGTTGACAGTCAGCATATGTGGAAAGTCGCATCTATTTTGGTTCGGCATTACTGACCTTGAACTCCCCAGGCCAGACTGATAGCCAGTGTAGCCCAGCGACAGCATCATTGCCACTACGCCCGGTGCGATCGTACGCAAAGTCAGTCGTACTCGCATGCATCCGGCCCAGCCCCGTAGGCGCAATGAACATGTGCACCAGGCCTACATCGTCCACAACAGCGAGATCATGCCCGAGATTACTGAACTGAACATGGACAAAATGTGAGCCGTCGGCTGCATGTATGGGATGCGGTGACTCCTTTCCCGGCGCCCAGGCACCCGTCTTTGGATCTTCGACAAAAACGCGAAACGTGACCTTCAGGCCGTCTGGAGAAATGCGCGCAACACTACCGGTGTTGGACCAGGCGAGCTTCCTACCTTGGAGGTTATTTGGTGCTGCGATCAACAAGGCGGACAGGCGACTCACGTGCATGCGCCCGATGCCTGCAACTCGGATATTCGCGCAATCAGCCCTGGTGGCGGAGGGAGGGTCATTGCAGGGAGGGAGATGTTGACATTAACATTCATTGCGTCGCTGGTTTCGCCAAAAAGATCGTCCATGGAATCCATCATGCTCTGGTCCTGGACGTCGTGATCGTTGATGTCGTTCATGGAGGCGTCAAGATCTGGGTTGTCCATGATGAGCGGCATGTCCTAAAGGACAAAGCGGATCGCGCGTCACAAACACAGACAATACGTTTGCTCAACAGTGTCTCATGGAGTGTGAAGATACGCTGTCATTGAGAGGCACGCTCGTATAACACCCAGCCAGCGGCGATCCGAGACAGGGGCAGCGTGTTGTCGACCACGCGAGCACAAAGCGTATTGACGGGGAACCACAGCTGTATTGTTGTTGTTTTCCCTCAAACGAACGTGGTAACGAATGGTGTTTCTCTTGTGGGCGAAAACTGATGATCAGCAGTGTATGTCGGTATTTGGTTTAGGACGACAGTGATGGAAGTTGGAGTAGTTGAGTGCGATTCATGGAGTCGGCTTGGTGGAGCGTCCTTGGTCGAGGGGAGGAGCGGACTTCTCCGGGCAGGTCCACCGACGTCAAAACAAGAGAAGCGATGCATAAACAGCCGGGCCGTAGCAGCCCGTCTCCAGAAAGCTACCGTACCGCCGCCAGCCAGCCAGCATCACGATTCGCTCTTCTCTTGTTACTGTACCTACCTATCTTATACCACGGAGCGCACTCTTCAGTCCAGTCGACCACGACGCGCACAGCCAGCCAGACAGTCGCGCGACGATCGACTCTCACTGATTCCGACAGCAAGCATGCCTTTGTCTCGCTAAGCTCGCATTCTCCCCTCCTCGTCTTGCGCCCGCCCGCGCGCTGTCGCATCTCCAACTCCATCTCGTCTGCACCTTCCCGCTGCCGCTACACGTCGCCGTCTTCACCTCACCTCCCACCCCGTCACGCCGCCATGGCCTACCACGACGATGACCCCGGCTGTCAGCTGTCCAGCGAGCTCACGTCGCTGTCGACTTCACGCGAAAGTTCCCCGTTGAGCTCGCTCGGCAGGCGCACCCCGTCACCACCTCCCGAAATCCACCTCTCCGACGCAATTCACACCATGTACCCCAAAACCAGGACCTTATCGCATGTTGATCCCAGCCTGCCTACACCTCCACCATCGCAAGAAAACTCACAGAGCGGCTCGCCAGCACCCGACGCTGCAGACTCCTCCATGCTTTCCGACAAGGACGCCCCTCCGCCCGCCAAGCGACGACGCGTCGGACCAAAGGAGCGCACCACGCGATCTCTGGACTTGCGCCACGAGCGTGTCAGCTCTAGCGAACAATCGCAATTCGACGACATGCTACGCGCCCTGCACAAGCGCCAGAAAATTGTCGTTGTCGCAGGCGCTGGCATTTCAGTAGCCGCAGGCAGTGCGTGAATTTCCAGCCGTTGTTATGACCGCGCAAGCTGACATTGACCACAGTCCCTGATTTCCGCTCATCTACCGGCCTGTTCAACAGCCTCAAGGCAGAACACAAATTGAAAGGCTCCGGCAAGGATCTCTTCGATGCATCCGTCTACAGAGACGCGAACTCCACCTCTTCTTTCCACACGATGGTCAGCTCCATGTCGCGTATGACCAAAGACGCCAAGCCCACAACTTTCCACCACATGCTAGCCACGCTCGCGCAAGAAGGCCGCTTGCTCCGGCTCTATTCTCAAAATGTCGATGGCATTGACACTGCATTGGAGCCACTGAAAACGCGTATTCCTCTGACCAAAGACGAGAACGGAAAATGGCCCAAGACTGTCCAAGTGCACGGCGGCTTGGACAAAATGGTGTGCAACAAGTGTAGCACATTGAGTGATTTTGACGCGGATCTCTTTGACGGACCAATCGCGCCCATCTGTGGCAATTGCGAAGAAGTAAACGACATCCGAACAAACACTCTTGGAAAACGCAGTCACGGTATTGGGCGACTCAGACCGCGCATGGTACTCTATAACGAACACAACCCCGACGACGAGGCAATCGGAAAAGTAGCCAGCGAGGACTTGAGACGGAGGCCGGACGCTATAATTGTGGTGGGCACAACGCTCAAGATTCCCGGCGTGCAACGGATCGTTCGCGAGATGTGTGGGGTGGTCAGGAGCAGAAAAGACGGCATGGCCATCTGGATCAACAATGACCCACCACCCAGTGGACCTCAATACTCGGACTGCTGGGATCTTGTAGTCCGTGGAACAGCTGATGCTGTTGCTAACCATGCTGCTATGCGCAGATGGGATGACCCTACCAACGCCGCGGAACTCGACAACATTAGTGACGAGGATGTCATCCAACGCGCGAACGCGAAGACGGCTTCTGTCGTACTGCTGCGCAGTGACCTTCCACTGCACTTGCCGGAAATTCCGCTCCCCGAGGGTCACATCAACAACAGTTTCAAGCCACCAGTTGAGTGTCCTACGACTCCGCGTCACCAGCGCGTACCCATACGAAGCCCAGACTTCAGCCCGGCCACCAGTCGACGCCCATCAGTCATGCCGACCACCGAGCACGATGTCGATGGCGATAACATTGTCGTCGCAGAGAGTGGCTTGCTCACGCCGTCCAAATCGCAGAAGAGCTCAACACCAGCCCTGCCGTCTGCGTTCGACACGCTACAGAGCAAAAGCAAGGCCAAACCATCTCAAAAGGGTGCGGCGAAGAAGACCAAGGCTGTGCCCAAGAAACAAGGGACTGGCAAGGTTGGCCGACCTGCAAAAGCAAAGGCTTCCAGCAACGCCGCCAAAGTCAAGGCAGCCCCGAGTGCCTCACTCAAGTCCAGCTTCTCCAGCAGCAAAAGCATTATCACAGTTGCAGAAGGCAAGAAGATTCCAGGCGATCAGTCTATGTCACTCAAACCCTCGAGCAAACTCAATCAGGTCTCAAATCAGTCGCCCGATCCTCTCAACTCTGTCTCTCTCTCGGATGCGCGTAACAATGTCTCACCAACGACCGCGAGAGGCCCTCTACCATGGCTAAAAACGGATTCCGCCAGCAAGAACAAGATGGCTGTGGCGAACATGATCAACTGAGCTCCCTCGGCCTTCTCACCACGACGCTGAATTTTACGCATACATGAAGACATTACTCGCGGACAATCTTAATTGTCACGAGCCCGGCAACGTTAGTTCTTATTATTTCCCTGTTTCTCTCTTCGGCGCAACGGACTGGCAGCTCTGATTTCGAACCGCACGGGCGGTCGAATTGGCACCCGCACTGGCAAAGTGCTTTTCCACGATAATGGACCAGGGTCGGCGCTTTCGAGTTTCCCTTTTCCAGCTTTTTCTAGATGTACCAATGCTTGTACGCGCGCGGTGTCCATCTTCCTCTTGACGGAACAAACCAACAAACGTACACGCATGGGCGCGGCAATGGGGAGTGACCTTCTATATCTTTTCGTACCTGTTTCCGCGTCACCACAGTAGCAACTCGCGGGACTAAAATCACGCTCCTAGCAGCGTGCAATGCAAGAACATCGTCTTCAAACACGACTTACCAGCCCCGTTCAAGAAGCGCCTTTACTGAGTTGTCGTGTCATTGAATCGATTTTGGTCCAAACTTCGCGGTTTAGGGTTCGGGTTGTGGTTCGGGCGATTATCACTTTCGGAGCGCATTCGTTGTTGTATTATTGTAACACCACTTTTGCTATTCACTACTGGTGAGTTGCGTGATCAGTAGGCATTCTTTGAGTGGTTGCGACGTTGTCATGTCATTACCTACATTACCAGGCAGTTGGTCGCCAACAGGCTTCACCTGGCTGGTTTATCCGCTTTCCACCAAAGTACCTACACACCGTGTACCCATGTACGCAAGTTGAATCTCACAACTCTTCAAAATTGCTACGCCACGTCGCCCTCCTCTACCGCCACTGCGATTACTACGATCGTTGTCATCCCTCCAACAACACACCCTCCACCTTCTTACATTGATTCAACCTAGAAAGGAAAGGAAAAACTTCACCACCGACATGCGACACCGAGAATAGGATAGCGTTACTGGGGAATCGCCGGTCCTCTCCTACTCACTTGTTGACACTCGGCTCCTCGAGGAAACTTCAAACCTGCGAAGCGTCAAACATCACCAGATACATGCATGTACGAGTCTACTAAGGGTGTCCGGCGAAAAACGGGGTTGGTTGGTTGCATTTTTTCCACGAACTCGCCCCTCTTGAGTTCCAACAAACTGGTTCAGAGGAGAAGAAGCAGACTGAGAAATTGGCATCGATAAATGTTGGAATGCGGGGAAAGAGGTGTTGTTGGTGGATGCTGTATGGCACCATGCGTTTTTTTTTGGTTGAGTGTTTGTATGGACGCCTTTCGTAGTCCCGGCATGTACTGTATCTATGTATGACACGGCACGGCTGCTGTCGTGATTAGGTAGGTAACGGACAATGCTTTTTCTTCTTTCCCTTTGGTACAGTTCTCTCGCCGATCGATGTCTTTCTGTCGCGTCTAATGCGTGTAAGCTGATCTATCCAAGCTTGGTTTCTAGCAAGAAGTTTTAGATCTTGACACTGTAATATGAATTAGTTTCAGTTCATTTCGCAGCTGATAGTGTGGGACAAGTTTGGCTTACCTCCACGGGTGCTCCTCATCACCATACTGGATTCCCTCGATCCAGTCCTTGAAGCGCTTGGTGATCTCGCCGGCCTCGACATCCGGGGTCAGACCGCAGCTGACCAGCTCGTCGTTGTACATGATGCTCCTGACCGGGCTGACGACAGCCGCGGTACCAGATCCGAAGACCTCCAACATGCGGCCTTCCCTGGCCGCCTCGGCGAGCTCGCGCATGTGGAATCTGCGCTCGCTGATCTTCCAGCCCTCGGGCGCAAGCCTCTCCTGTGCGAGCTGCAGGACAGAGTTCCTGGTGACGCCCTCGAGGATTGTTCCGTCCAGAGGCGCGGTCATGAGCTCTTTCTGGCCGTCCTTGTTAATGATGGCGGCGAAGAGGTTCATGGTGCCGACCTCTGTGACGAAATCCTCGAGCTTGCCGGTTGTGGGGTCCTCGTCCTCGAACAGCCAGAGGTTCTGCTGGAAGCCGCGGGATGCGGCTTGCATCTGAGGGACGATGCAGGGCGCGTAGTTGGCGCCGAGCTTGCTGTTGCCGACACCACCGGGCCATGCGCGGACGGCATACTTGGTCGCCTCGAGGGAGATGGCCTTGAAGCCGGTGGGGTAGTAGGGCCCAACCGGCGACGCGATCACGTACAGCAGGGCGGAGCCAGGTGGTCCCACGCCGAGAGTACGCTGGGTTCCGATCATGTTGGGACGGATGTAGAGCGAGTAGCCGCGTTCTGAAGGGATGAAGCGCTCCTCCAATTGGCAGAACTTCTTGATCAACTCGATGACTTTCTCACCGTCAAAGGTGGGCAACGCAATGCGAGCCACACTCCTGTTCAACCTCTTCATGTTCATGTCCGGTCTGAACAGCCTCACGTTGCCCTGCTTGTCCTTGTAGGCCTTCATTCCCTCGAAAGCCTCGAAGGCGTAGTGGAAGACACATGTGGCAGGGTCGAGACTGAGGTTCTGGTAGGGAGTGATGCGCGGGTCCATCCAGCCATTGGAGGCGGTCCACTCGAGGGAAAGCATGTGGTCGGTGAAGTAGCGGCCGAAAACGAGGTCATTGTTGGACATGCGCTCCTTGGGGGTAGTGGTCTTTTGCACCTGCAGCTTGGACACGTCAATGGCCTGCAGCTTGGGGTCTGCCGCATCAGGCGCGGCGATCGAGTAGGCTCGTCTTTGGGAAAAGAGGCCTCGCTGGTTTGCCCAGGCGCGTGCAGAGGGAGCAGCGAGGATGCTACGACGCGGCAACATCTGGCGGAGAGAGGAGGCCATGGCTTTTGAGGTGGTGACTGGCCGGCCTGTTACCTTGAGGTGGAGGAAGGTTGGATGTGTTTTGGGTGGTGACTCGAGGCGCAATGGAGTAATAGGTAAATGTATCGAGGTGGTAGGGCGCGAGCGGCCTAAGTCGGCCATCAAAAGATACGCCGGCCGGCCTCGGCTTACCCTGCTTACCTAAATGTTACACACGCTTAACTAAGTTAGTGGCTGATGTAGGTACATACTTACACACGTACAACTGTTCTGATGAGCATTCGATTCAATTCACTTCACTTCACTTACAAGCCATGTTCCGTCTCAGCATTTTGCTTTCATCCACGTGACTTTAAATGACGATATCGCTCTCTTCATCTTCCATTTCTCGCCCAGACGACCAAGGCAATTCACACTTTTCGATGACCGCCTTGCCTTGAAACGGCAAGGAACAAAGTCGACACCTTCACCTTAGCCAGAAAGTCTCCAGGCCTGCGAACATGTTCTCCAACGCCCTCAAATCCTTCACCTCTAACATCTCCGCCAACTATACAATCGCGCCGCAGCCCTCATCAACATCAGGACCATGGAAGATCTTCGACGCCAAGCGCAAGTCCACCGGCAAGGCCGCCTCAGTCTTCGTCTTCGACCGGAAAGCTCTCGAGCCGCAAACAGGCGGTTTGGGAGGCGGACGTAGTGGTGGCACTTCGCTAAAGCGGGCTTACGAAGAAGTGGTGGAACGCCTGAAGCGCGAAGCCAGCAGTCTTGCGCGACTGCGGCATCCGAGCATCTTGGAGCTTGCCGAGCCGGTGGAAGAGACGAGCAAGGGCGGATTGATGTTCGCGACGGAGCCCGTGACGGCGAGTCTGGCTAGTCTTTTGGCGGAGAAGGATGAACAAGAACGATCTGGAGGAGTTGGTGGGCGCGGGAGTAGGTTCGTGGTGGAAGAGCAGGATGGCACGAGACATAGGCGGGAGCTTGAGATTGACGAGCTGGAAATTCAAAAGGGCTTGCTGCAATTGGGGAAAGGGCTGGAATTCTTGCACGAGAGCGCTGGGTTGGTGCACGCCAATTTGACACCTGATGCGATTCTTGTCAATGCAAAAGGAGACTGGAAGATCGCAGGGTTGGGATTCTGTGGGCCACACGAAACGAGCACGGCTGCGACGAGTCTTGCGCCTATACAGCTGTTCGAGGTTCTCAATCACGATCCACGGCTGCCGAGAGGTGTGCAGTTGAATCTGGACTACACTTCTCCCGATTTTGTACTCGACAACACTCTGGTGCCTTCGGCGGACATGTTCAGCTTGGGTTTGTTGATACTGGCTCTTTACAACTCCCCTCACAGCTCGCCTCTCAGTACTGGCGGCTCACTTTCCAGCTACAAGCGCATATTTGCTAGTTCATCAAGCGTGCCAACGCAAGGCAACAACTTTCTCGTGCCATCGACGCATCCACTGCCCCCCAAGCTGAAATCGGAGCTTCTACCAAAGCTTATCACACGACGTCCAGCAAACCGACTGTCCGCTCGCGAGTTCCAGGAAGCAAGCTATTTCGACAACATCCTGGTTTCCACCATGCGCTTTCTAGATGCTCTGCCAGCCAAGACACCGAATGAAAAAGCACAGTTTATGCGCGGTCTACCTCGGATCATGCCACAATTCCCCAAATCGGTCCTGGAGAAGAAGGTGCTGCCGGCTCTGCTGGAAGAGATGAAAGACAGGGAGATACTCGCTCTCATCTTGACAAACGTGTTCGCAATGGTGAAGGCCATGCCGAGTGGTAAGCGTGCGTTCACAGAGAAGGTGGTGCCTAGATTGAGAGAGATCTTCCTCGTCAAGTCTGCGAACGGTGTGGAGAAAGACACGAGTCGCGAAGCCGGCTTGATGGTGTTGCTGGAGAATATGCAGACCGCAGCAGAGAACTGCTCTGGCAAGGAGTTCAGAGATCATATCTTACCTATCATCGTACTGGCTCTCGAGAGCTCGACGCACGGCCTGGTGGATGCGGCTTTGCAAACGCTGCCGCACGTGCTTCCAGTACTGGACTTTAGTACTATCAAGAATGAGCTGTTCCCCGTCATAGCCCAAGGATTTGCAAAGACGAGCAGTCTGGCTATCAAAGTCCGAGGGTTGGAAGCCTTCTACACCCTCTGTGGCGGCACTCCCGACGGCAGCGACGACGATCTCAACGGAATAGGTGTGCCGGACAAGAAAGCATCATCCAGCAGCAGCAGCGTAATTCTGGACAAGTTTACCGTGCAAGAGAAAGTCGTGCCTCTGCTCAGAGGCATCAAGACGAAGGAGCCGGGAGTCATGATGGCGGCTCTGAGGGTCTTCAAGCAAGTCGGTGAGGTTGCGGATACCGACTTCCTAGCTATGGAGGTATTGCCTTTGCTGTGGACGTTTAGTTTGGGGCCGTTGTTGAACCTGCAGCAATTCCAGGCTTTCATGTCTCTGATCAAGACTCTTTCTGGGAGGATTGAGCGTGAGCAGACGAGGAAGTTGCAGGAGATGGGCAGTTCGAGTACCGGTAACGCAATGGGCTCGAGAGCTGCCGTCGCGCGCTCTGGTGTTGCATCTTCCGGCAACGGCGGCTTCTCGAACGGAGAGGAGACCGATTTCGAGACGTTGGTGTCCGGTCGCAAACCAGCTGCAAATGGAAACGGTGATCTTATGAACGATTGGGCAGCACCCCAACCATCGAGAAGTAGCAACACAACAGCGCCTGCCAGGACGACTGCAGCCACGCCATCTTTCTCCTGGCAGACCCCCCAGCCAGCTCCGATGTCTTCCATGAACGCCCTGCGCCCAGCCATGCAAAACCAGGCGTCGAGAACCGTCACGCCCGACCACACGTTGTCTTCCTTCGCCACATTGACACCGGCAAGCCAATGGTCCCAACCCCTTCAGCCTTCCACCTCTTCTGCCATGCCATATCGACCAGCGCAACCCCCTGCCACGATCGCCAGCACACCAGCCTCAACCATCGACTGGTCCTCCGCTGTGTACAACTCCAGTTCATCACCCTGGAGCAGCCAGAAACCCGCACCACCGTCAGCTCTGGGATCTTTCAACATCCCGCCGCCGCCGATGAGTCCGCAATCTGGTTTCGGAGGTATGGCTTCCCAGCAGCAGCAGCAGCAGCAGAAGCAGACGCAGCAAGCGGCAGGGCAAAAGACCGGGCTGGACAAGTATCAAAGTTTGATCTAAACGATGGCGTGTCCATTGACTACCATCGAGGCATGCATTTCCCCTATATGCGCGGATGTTTTGATGATACCCCTCTCCCTCCTTCTTTTTGAAATAGCTACTGTATCTAGCTAGCAGTCTCGCAAAAATCTAGATTACGGCAGAACTGGTGGGGCTCTTACTCTCAATGATGGTCTCGTGAGCGCAGAATGCGCCATCACACTGTTTCGCAGTTCCCCGACCGGCCGTTCCCTGCCGCCATTGATTACATCTCAAGTTGGAGAGAAAAAGCATGGTTCCCATACATCGCCGCCACCCGGCGGCGGAAACCCGGATATCACAACCCCCGCCGCCGGCAGCAAAGCAGGTCTCGGAGCCCGCCTGAAAGTATTGGGTGCTTGGTCAGGTGCGTGGACAATCTAGGAGAGCTGCGAAAGCTGGGCTCTGGACTGGACTAGAGTGGCTTGGTGTACCTGACGATCGCGAGAGGAGCTCTTGTCTCCTCTCAGCCCCATGCTTTTAGGAGGTTGTAGCTGGCACGGAAGTCATAATTAAGCATGCGTTTCGCGTCTCGAGCTCTACGCACTGCTTCTTACCATCATACGCATGCCATACCATTGCATAGTTGATGTCTCGCGATCTCACATCAGCATTCACCATCATCGTGACCGAGCTCAGAGCTCACTCATGGGAAAGTGCGGGGTGCGGGGGCTAGCGTTGAGCTTAAATTGTGAAGCAGTTTGAATGGTCACGCGATACATGTACCGATCGCTTTATGGAAGCGGTACCGTACCGGTTTTTGCCAATGCAAGCTGAGCTCTGGGAGTGATGGAGAGCTCATCTTTGATTGATGGCTAATGGCAGCAGTTCTTCCTCGTAGCTGACGATGCTGTTCTATCAATGATTGACAGGAATGCATCAAGCGAAGTGAATGTTGTTGTTGTGGTCATCGGGGTTCGGCGTCTATGTTGAAACACGCTTATACACCAAGGCAAAGCAATCGCAGGCAGGTACGAACGACGACGACGCGGCCGGCCCGCAGTAGGCATGGATCATCAGTCATCAGTCACGAGGGCAAGGTGGGGTTGTCTTGCGACAAGCAAGCAACGAGAGCATGCGAGCTTTGGCCTGATGCGTGATCATTGACCTTTGATCTTCTTCTTGCTCGACCTGCTTCCTTCTTTCTTCTCCTTCAACACACTCTTCTCATCCAAGTCCTGTGTTGTACCTGAACTACTCACCTCCAACCTGTTCCATCAACCCCAGCAACACCAATCCTCACTCACCAAATTAAACCGCTTCACTACTTCGCTCCAACCATGTCTGCAGCCATCGAAATCACCCAGCCCCTCAGCAAGGTCGACTCGGCCGTCGACGACACCCCGGCCTCGCCATCAGAGAGCAAGATCAGACACCGCAGGACGAGCAGTACCGTCAGCGGCGTCTTCAACATCAATGATCTCGGTGAGTTGCAAGCTTGCCCGCCACAGCACAGCACAGCATTCCTTCGGATGTGCCGGAACAGGGCCGAACTGACATTGTGAGCAGAGAAGGAGAACACCGACATTCACATTGCCCCAGAGACTCAGAAGCTCAATTGGTAAGTCTGCATTCATTGCCTGTCCTCATCAGCTCATCATGCCATGCTTGTGAACGCATCATCGTCTTGACGGCGCTTCACTTTGGGTGGCGTGACCTTCAGCTGTCCTGTCCTGTCCTGTCCTGTCCTGTCTGCATCACCATGTGATATCTGCTGACTCATCAACCTCCAGGAAGCTCAACGCCTCACCATCAACGGTCGAAGACAAAGAAATGCTCAAGAAGATGCTCACCACCCCGCCTCTCAAGCGCATCGACCTCGCCTTCCCCCTGGGCCTGACCGTCACCGCACGCAACCTCCGTGGCGTCACCATCAAGGATGCGCTAGACGCCATCTACAAGCAGTTCAAGAAGAAGGTGCGTGTCTTTCCCTTTCTTTCGCCACTTGCCTGCCTATCCATCCATCCATCCACCTTGATATTTTTGGGAATCCGACTTGACTGACATTTCTTCTTTCTTCAAGGCCGACGATGAGCTCACAGACCCCTACCTCAAGGGCTTCGAATGGGACCGCGAAGAGTGCTACACGCGCTTCATCGTGCACCAGATGAAGACGGGCGAGCGCCCCGCGGGCGAGAGCAAGAAGAAGAAGAAGGGCAGCAAGGGTGGCGACGAGCCCTTGATGTAAATGGCCGGCCGGTCAGAATTGGGAAACGACGCAAAGCTGCCTGCCTGCCCTGCTTTTGTTCTTTTGTTTCGCTCGTCACTGTCGTTCACTTCGGTGGCGAGTGAGCTTTTCTACTTAGGCCGGACCGGGCTGGGCTGATGATAGCTGGCAGCTGGCTTTGCGTGGGAGGAACATGGAAGAAATTCAGGGTATGGCCACAGTGGGAAAGGCCCAGGGAGATCGTGGCGGAACGCCTATCTGCCCGTGTAACTGCTAGAACCATGAGTGATGAGTGTTATAGGCACTGATGAATACGATCCTTTTATGACTTGTAATGCATCCATTCCGTGGGTTTCCTGTCCGAGTGTGCTGGGAGTGATGTCTCGAGCGTGGTCATTCAGTACATTAGAACGTCCAGATGGCATGATGTTAGCAAAAGGCGTGAAGTACGTGAGTGCTCTTTGCTTAACTTGGAAGTGGTGAGCCAATAAGATGGCGATCCTTGTCCTGAAAGTGGATCTGTAGTCCTCGACTCGGCAATTGATGGCTTTCTCTTTCCCTGAACCGCTTCCTCCTCCTCCATCAATCAATCAAGATGTGAAAGGATGACTACTGTGCATCCATCTTCCCTTCATCTTTTCCTTCGGTTCAGCTAGCAGAAGGGATCCCTTCTGCTAGCTAGCTAGCGTTTGTCTTGGGTATGGTCCAGTACCTAATCCACCGTCCGGTCGAGTTGGTCTTCGGCGAAAATGCTTTACCCACAACAAGACGAACACTCCGACTTGACAACTCCTTGTTCCAAGGCTTCCGAGGCTTCCTCTCTTTCATTTCAATTCCTTCTTGACTACTACAGTCACAAGAATCTTGGAATCTCCACTACCCAACACATCCGGATCGACGTTATGAATTGTTTTGCGGATGACAATTTCTCTCTTTCTCTCCTCTAACCTATGCCTACTCGCCGAGCTAGCAAAAGAGATCACATTGGACTAGCAAAAGTATCGCAGGAGCAAAAAGGATTTCACAAAAACATACAACAGGCGGGATTCCCAGATGGTCACCCACTCTAGTACTAGTCGCCCGGTTCAGTGCTTATGTATGGCAGAGCGGACGGGATGCCCAGTTCTCACTGACCTATGGTCGTATGTGCTTGTTTTGCCAATATTTGGCTATAGGATGCGTGACGGTCGGGCATCTCCTAGTCGCTCGACCCCGTGATACTCGTACAACAGAAATCCAACATTGCTACTGTTTAATTCCACCTATACCAAACGCCAAACATCCCCCTCTTTCCTGCGCCGAAGAAACAACAACATTCAGTCCCTCCTAATTCCGTTAATCTTCCCAGATGCTCTTCTTCGCCTTTTCCAAATCGTCCTTCTTCTTCTGCTCCTCCGCCTTGACGGCATCCCGCTTCTTCTTCTCCTGCACCCTCATTGCCTGGTCGTACTTTCGCTCTTCCTCTGTGCGTTTGGGCGGTCGCTGACCTAGTCCTGCGGCGATCAAGCGTGCGGCCGTCGAGGTTGTCTTCTCTGGTCGCTTGTCGGGATCTGCGGCACCGCTGCGTCCCGTTGGTGTGCTGCTCCGACCAGCGCCGGTGGCAGTGCCGTCTACGGATCCGTTCATGCCGTAGGGTGGTACTGTTTGGTAGGGCGAGTTCGAGGCTGTGGCTTTTGTCCTGATTGTTGGCGATGCTGGGGTTGGAGGAGGAGGGCTGGGCGTCGATGTGGATTGGATTGGTTTTGCCAGCGGTGGAGCGGACCTTGTAGTGTCGTCTTTGTATGATGCCAATGTTGAGTTGGCTATGGGGTTTGTAAGGATTGTGGGTTCGTGTGCTTCGGGAGAGATGGTGAGCTTGTCGAGGGAGGATTGCAGGGCGGAAGCCGAGACGGATGTGGAGGTCATGTTGGCGAGGAGTGTGTGTGGAGGAGGATTGGGTGGCTAAAGTGGTTAGATTGGCTACAACTAGGTATTATCAACTACATTCAGACACGACGTGACATTCTTAAATAGTAGGACATTTTTGGCGACACGCGTGCGATGTATATAGACGGCGGTCTCGAACACTGGTGAAGCAAGGATGGCACGGCGGCCGATGTCAAATACTGTGGAGAGAGCTGAGGTGTTGTGGCTGTGGCTTTTTCCGCCTGCCGACGTCAGACGAGAGCTTCAAGAAATGCATGAATCAAAAAAAGGTACATTCACGATACGACTTTGACATGACTTCACTTTTCAATCGACGGCGGTCATATTCATTGGCTACATGCATTCCTGCGATGATACCAAGCAATATCACGCGTAGAGGTATAGCCTTACGACAACTCTGGACAAGAGCCTCGTATCATCACCCGAAGTCGGCGATCGTCATGGCTTATTCCCGAGGCATAGCGCATCGTCTGCTGTTTCGCCCATGAAATGGTACAAATAACACCAATCAGTCTTTCACAGCCGTCCTGGAACGTTCATTCTCTCTTACAGTCAATTCATCCCACTTGGCCTGCAATGGCTGCGATGAGAAGCAGCCCGGCTTTCACACGGGCAACACTACAAGTACATCGTGGCACATCATCACGGCCCTTCTCGACCTATAGAGCTCTTCAATCTTACGAAGACACTGTTCAAAATCTTCGGATTGGCAAGCATACTCGTGTCATCTACCAAGGCTTCACCGGGCGTGTCGCTACAGGCAATGCCAAAGACAGTCTAGCTTATGGCACCAACATTGTAGGCGGAGTTACTCCAGGCAAGGAAGGAGAACATCTTGGTCTTCCTCTACTACCCGACCTGAGGAAAGCAAAAGAACAGCTAAAACCCGATGCTACTGCTGTCTTTGTTGCGGCGCCTCATTGCGGTAAAGCCATTGAGGATGCCATTGAGGCGGAAATCCCACTGATCGTTGCTGTTGCCGAACACATTCCCTTGCACGATATCCTGAGAGTCAGTCGAAATTGCCCGCGAATACAGACTTGAGACGTTGACACTCGACACAGGTGACCAGCATACTAAAAACTCAATCTAAATCACGCTTAGTCGGCGCAAATGCCCCGGGTATCATTGCACCCATAGGCAACTGCCGAATCGGATTCCAACCCTTGCCTACATTCGCGCCAGGCCATGTAGGAATCGCCGCGAAATCAGGAACACTGTCCTACGAGGCAGTGGCGTCTGTCACGCGAGCTGGCCTTGGTCAAAGTCTATGCATTGGCATGGGCGGAGACATTGTGGCGGGCACAAACCTTGTCGACTCTCTCAAGGTGTTCGAGCAGGATCCCGAGACCGAAGGAATCATTCTCATCGGAGAACTGGGTGGATGGGCTGAGGTCGACGCTGCCGAATGGATCAGAGACTACAGGAAGAGAGTGAAGAACCCCAAGCCAATTGCTGCGATCCTGGGTGGCGTTCACGCCCCTGCGGGCAGAATCATGGGACATGCCGGAGCCTGGACTGGAACAGGAGAGAAGACTGCAACGGAGAAGCTCAAGATATTGCAAGACGTGGGAGTCACGATGGTCGACCATCCCGAAAAGTTCGGCAAGGTGATGAAGACGCTTCTCAGTCAATCCGGCAGAGACCCCAACAAGATCATCCAAGACGCCGCACAGCAGAAGCGCGGATACCATACATCGACCAGACGACCGCTAGCCGAGCTGCAACGACGGGCAAGGCAAGCCACGTACCAAAAGCGTAATCTTATTCTCAAGCCTAACCAGGCACCTGGCGTCCTCGAACCATATATCTCCCCAATCGAAGGCCTCTCCATAACGCAAGATGACGCCCCCAAAACCAACTCCTCCTACCTGTCCGTAACAATCGACCGCACCGCACGCCAACCTGCTCTCGCCACAGCCCCGACATCCGATTCCTTACAACTCCGTCACCGCGTCAAACTCTTTCCTTACTCTTATCTCGACGGACCATCGAAAGAAACTCTCAGTGCAGCCCTCGCCCATGCTCAACTCGACGCCGCCCCACCAGCAGCCCTCGCCCAGGCCACTGCCCTTTTAACCGCTCTCAGCAAGATGCACACCGAAAAGGAGGCAATCACTCTCGGCGGCGCGGTCTCCGTCTCTCCTAAAGGCAATGGAAACCTCCTTCTGCACACTACTTCCCTCCACCTTCAGTTCGACGACTCAGCCTTCAAATCCGCCAACCGCCAACAAGACATCTCGACTCTCCGCCAACGCGCCACAGAAGACCAGGACGAGGTCGAAGCCGAAGCGGACGGGATCGTTTATGTGCGCTTACATCCCGACAACCCAGCAGCCAACATCGGAACGCTGGTCAACGGCGCTGGCCTCGCGATGAACACCATCGACGCCCTTCAGCTCTACGGCAGTAAAGGTGGTAGCCTCGGCGGTCTAGCCTCCAACTTCCTCGACACAGGCGGGAAAGCCACGTCTGCGACCGTCAAGAAGTCTTTCGAACTGATCCTTCGCGACCCACGCGTCAAAGTCATCTTCGTCAACATCTTTGGCGGTCTCACAGACGGCGGGATGATTGCCGAAGGGATTCTGCTCGCTTTCAAAGAGGTGGATATGAGGGGTGTGCCTGTGGTAGTGAGGATTAGAGGCACGAATGAGGAGGTTGGACAGAGGATTATTGCGGAGAGCGGCTTGGGGCTGGAAGCATTTGATGGGTTTGAGGAGGCCGCGCGGAGGGTTTTGGAGATCGCTAATGCGACTTAGTGTAATTGAATGGTTGGGTGCTTGGTGGGAGCGGTTGGTTTTGAAAGAAACAGAGCGATGTTCACAGATACTAATCATCGTTGCGTATTGATAGATGAATTGACGAGGACCTTGTCGACCGAACCATCGATGATACTGCATCTTGTTCATCGACTCTGGACTGACTACCTAGAGAATAGATCAAATGCCGGAGTCAAAACGTACTACCTCACAACCCCAGTCTGTCCTGATCATCTGGCGCCACCGGGAGTAACAGATCTTGTGAGATGCTTCATTTTCCCTGCTAGTGATCTCAGAGGCCATATCTTAGCAGCACGGATCAGCCCCGGTCGACCAAAACCACAGAATCAAGTGTGAATCGTGGTTTCCATAGTTGCAATGCCTAGTCAGAACCCCAACACTAACCCTGGCAGGGAATCATCAGCATGAAGCATTATTAATCTCATGATCTGAGAGCCTCAATAACCAATCGTTCGTCGACGAAGCCTGATGGCATTGATTGACGGGTCTATGGAAAGACATACATCGCTATTTCAGAACAGGAGAAAGCAATTGATATACAAGAGCTCGATCGGCTTTTGACTCTTTCTTGCGGGCTTTGAAACAGACGACTCCACAGCGATCTCGCATCAAAGTCATCGATGTCGAGATGACGTTGATGTGTAACGGCTAGAATAGACATGAACAAAAAACCGCCCTTTCGTAAGACACGAACACATGTAGCTTCTTCAAGCATCTGTAATCCCATAAGCGTCACTCCATCAATCATTCCATCCACCAAGAAAAAAAAAAAGCCCAGCCATACCAAACGCCAACACAATCAACAAAAAAAAATGCCCTCCGCCTCCGAACTCCGCGAAACAGCCCACCAGCCTCTCGACCCAAACGTCCCCCAAACCTACGAACTCCGCGAGCGACAACAACAAGAACAGCCTGCCAATCATGAGTCCCGTCCCGCCGAAGCAACAAAAGCCCCGCTGAACGAAGACTACGAGCCCAATGCCTCGGCTTCGATCCAACTTTCCCCCGAACGCCAACACATTGTAGACTCGATCGTGAGACTATACTCCGGTTCCGGAACCAACGACGAGGGCTCCACCGGCGCGCAGGATATGAGGGTGTATGCGAAGAAGGCGGTGTACGACGATATTGCGTCTTGTAAGTGATTTTTCATTCATCTATCTCCACTGAAATCGATCCAATTCGATGCGAACCGATTTCCATCAATCGATCAGAAAAGGCTAACAGAGATCCTTTCATCAACGCCTCTAGACTGCGACACAAGGTTCAAAGTGGCCGGCCAGTGGTGGGGAATCCCCGTTGTGATGAAAAGCAGCAGCACCAAAAGCGTGCAAGTCGTCTCTTCCACCCAAGCGTCCCCCAACTCGGACATCCCAGCCGCGATCGTTTTCAAGATGAAGCGAGCCTGGACTCCGCGGCTGTCTCCCAGAACTTTCGACGTCAACCATTTCGTTACTCTCAGTCTTGAGAAGGCGGTCGAGGAGGATGGGGAGGGGCCGGGCGAGAGGGTGCGCTATCACAAGGATCAGTGGAATGAGAAGGACTACAGCCATGGAGGGTTGGGGAAGGTTTTGAAGACTATCAATGGGGATACGGCTACTGTGATGACGAGGCCGCCGAAGGATTTGTGAGATCTCTTTTACTTGGGCTTGAAGATGAGGGTGAGTCTGGGGATGTTGTGCTGATGTGCAGATGTCGGGTGCGGTGCTATCGTGTTGCATTGTCCTGAGAGTTGCCCCCACCAGTGAGAGACTGGGGATGGACGTCGAATATTTCACTGATTCGTCAATTTTTGAACACACTGCTATCTGGTGCATTGACACAGGACTCGATACCAACTACCATTGAGAGCATGATCGAGCTGATTTTCATATGCAAAAATCTCTATATGTTCAAGGGCTCATGTCCAACACCATACATTAAACATCAGCTACAATCCTCTCTGGTATGATGATCTCCCAGCTTGCCATTCCGACGGTACTCGCTCGTTTTCGAGATGCTATTGGACATCATCTGTCAGAGTCTAGGTATAGTTGTCGTTGAGAGGATGCCCAAGTAGCTCGGTGAACTCAAAGACATGGAGATTCCCACTCAGAACTATCCGCTGGACCATCACGGAGTTCGCTACGAGTCACCACTGAGTTGGGCATGGCAATCGAGAACCGGTGTTTGGGGATTCTGGTAGCTATGGCTCGTTTTATTCAACGACCGTGCGTAATCTGTATAGACGTAGTGGTTATCGTCGTCGTCGTCGTCTTGGACTCTTAAACTTCCGATCCCCCTAGCCGATCGATCCCAGAAAAATCAACGGCCGACTCTGTATCTCGACTCGGCGCAAAAGGAGGCAACATACTTCTTCACCTCCAACTCCCCTCTGTTTCTCATCTTTCTAGAGATCCCGACCGCCAAAATGCAATCCTCGGACCGCACGCTTACCATCCCGCCCCTTCGTCTCCGCCTCCCCAACATCCCCAGTAATGAGATTAGTCGCGTTTCGAATATGCTCGACAGCCTTCAAGATGTCACTGAGAGTGACGGTGCCATTCTTCTTGCTCCAGCCGAGAGAAGTGGGGAGGCGTTCGTTCTCTGTCAGATCCGTCGAGTCAGTACCAATCAAGCACTCTAAATCGACGCCGCTCCCGTCCACGCTGACGCAAGATAAGACCAAACTCACCAAAAAAGTACTCAACCAACGCCCGGTCCGCCGTTCCCGCTTCCGAGTCTCCGAAAGCAATTATCGGCGCCGCGAGTTCTCCCAGGCTGAACTGCTCCATGATGGCGGTGAAAGTGTAGGTCGGGTTGTATGCGCGAGAGTCGATTTGGCGGGCGAGCTTACTGTTGGCGAGCTGTTGGGCGGAGAGCAGGCTGGTGGTCCAGAAAGCTTTGGACGAGGCGAAGGTCGAGGGGTTGAAGAGGTGGTTGTTGCCGTAGTAGGCGTCTAGGCGGCTGGGAGGGGGGAGTGGAGAGTTAGTGAAAGCCGTTCATGCTGATGTTCGATGACACGTTTTGTCGATGGTAATGGACATACCTGAGGCTGGCGTCGTGTTCGAGGACGTTGTGGCGGTTGAGTTGATCGCTGTTGACGACTTTGTCAGTTGACTTTCACATTCATTCTGACGATGATAATGTTCCCAGTCGTCCCTCTCACGCAACTTACAGAGTGAACCAAGTCGCGTTCGGATCTGGATTGGCGGGCAAAGCCATCTTGAACATCGTCTCCGACAACGACTTGTCGAAGTTGAGGCCGTCTTTCAACGCATTTATCACGACATCCTCGGTCAGGTTCAACCCATCGCGATGAAGGAAGCCGTGGTTCGCTAGAGTGTTCATCATCGGACATGGGCCGCGTGCTGTAGCCAAGTCAGTACTTCGTGAGGCAAGAAGCTCGACATCGAATCCTTTTGTACCATCGCTGTCCAAAGCAGGGTGCCATTGGCCGGGCTCCAAGCTCTGTTGCTGAGAGAAGCCAAGCGCAAGGCTGGTGGATATGAGTGGAAGTACAGTGGCCAGCTGGAGCACGATGTTCCTGCAAGTCATGATTGATGAATGGGAAGGGTGTGTGGATGTTGCAGTCTCGAAGTGAATGGAAGACACAGCGTGAAAGACGACAATCATCTCACCAGCGAAGTGTCCTCTCTTATAACCCACTGCGGCCTATTCGTCAGGAAGAACACACGGCCCCGACGTACGTTGCTCCGTAATGCGAAGGAGTACGACATCATACCATCCCTACCGTTCCACATAAGCAACTATGCCAACCAGTAAACAAAAGCCGGTATGATCGCGACGCGCTATTCCATGCTCGCGAACAATGCGAAGGACTCGTAAGATCCAATGAGAGGGCAATGATTAGTCTTCCCCGCCAGATAGGGAGTGTGTGAAACAGATGAGAAGAAGTCGGAAGTCGTGGGACAATAGGACCCTTTCCAATGGTTCGCGAGAAATGCGAAGTGGCTCGGGTTCGTTTCGGGTTCGGTTTACATGTAGCAATAAGATAGCACCACAACGCGATCGAAATTTTTCGTTAAGGACGATCTATCCCTTCACACCCTCTCGCTCCCTCTCTCTATCTCGTATCGCCTCTCTCGTCGATGTCTTTCAGCACTCGGATTGATCGAAATTCACCAAGTGAACCCACCAAAGCATCGTGCCAACACCGACAGCCCCCCGTGAAGAGAACGACGCAAGAACAATCGAGGAACGAAATAGCCAACTTCGACGCAAGAATAGGAATGATTCGAATGGGGGATCGATGAATTCTGAACAGACTGGACGAACGAGGGAAAGAATGGATAATTGGATAATTTCTCTCGTAGTAACTTATGTACACCCGTGAATCTTTTCTTTTTCTTCGATAAGAGAACGATACAAGTATGCTTCATGCTTTTTCTCAGCGGACCGATTGTCCCTGTCTCAAGAATGGGATTGGTAGATGCCCAAAAGGGAAGGAAAGAAGGTCTTCTGCTGCGCCAGAACAAAGTCGAGTATTCCTCAAACGGAGTACGAGAGAAAGAGAAGAAGGAAGAAGAAAATAAACAGCCGTCGCTTGCCCTCTCTCCCTCTTTCTACACAAAAAGTTTCCTTCCCAAAGTGCCTGCCTTCCTTCCTGCCTCCTTTCATCCATCCGTTGCCCTTCTCCTGGCTTTTCTATGCCTCATCAAGAGTCGTATTTTGTATCACAACAGCTGATTGTTTCCCTTGCGTACCCACACCCGCTCCAATGCCGTGGTGCTCAAGATGTTCCTTCCACCTTGCGCACATGCATACAAAGCAGTCAGGCTAAAAGTACGCAAAAGGGTCCACGCTGTTGAAACCGCGGCCAGCGCGTCGTCGTCCCAGCTTCCATTACCACTACCGCCAACCATAGCGACACAAATCAGCGAAAAGACTTGACTCCATCCGAATCGTGTCCAAAGTCCATTGCTCGTCGCTCACTCCTCAGCCCAACGTCTTTCGCGCAAGGGCATCTCCTCGCCCTTCTCCGCCCGAGAGCCGTCCACCTCCGCTTTCCACGACCAGTACTCGCCAAGACGGATCTCAGCATACGAAGCGTAGTCGAAGTCGATCTGCGAAATTTCGGCCTGAATCAATGCCCAAACGCCCCAGTAGAATCCAGGCACGCCACGGAAAAAATCGATCTGGTCGTAGAGTTGGTCAATGGCGGCACGCAAGTCGATCTCCATCGCTACGTTGCCGGTCTCTGAAATGGCGTTGTCGTAGAAGCTTGTGACGTAGTGGCGGAGGAAGTCGCGGCGCTGGGACTTGGTGGGCACAGCGGCGTGGTCGCACTCGAAACCGGCCCATTCGGCGAAGTGATTTGCGATGTCAAAGGCGGCGGGTGAAGGGGTGGTGTATTCGTAGTCGATGAAAGCAACTGGGTGCGAGCAGCTGTTCTTGGGTTCGCCGCAAGGGCGCTGGACGATAACATTGCCGGAAAGTAGGTCGCAGTGCGAGAAGACGTAGGATTTGCCGAAGAGGCCAGGGACGTCGGAGAACTTGGCGACAATCGACTCGAACTCGGTGCGCAAGTTGTCTCGTCTTTGGGTTTTCTCTGGAGTGTCTGTGGGTAGCGCTTCGAGCCACTGGGAGACCACAGTCCAAGTGTTTGGAGTGGGCGTAGGCTGTTTATCCGTAGCTTGGGCACTCTTTTGACCCGGAGTCTTCCCATTCATTTGAGGGTACGAGCTGATCGCGGATATAGGCAGCGAGCCGTGCCATTCTCCCAAATGTTTCGCAACCTGCTGGTAGACCTCTGGCTTTCTCAGGTCCTCGGGAGAGCATACATCTCCCTCCACAAATTTGTACATTAAGCCATTCTCGAACCGTGCCAAAAGAGCCGGGGCGAGACCTCTGCTAGCCAGCAGTGTGTGAGAGTTGAGCTCCCTCTGTCTGTCGATCAGTACATCTGTCCCTTTGCCGTATGCTCTTATCAAGATAGCGCTCTTTTCAACATCCGAAGCTGTGTTGCCTGGGAATTCAATCGTGGCTTTTGTGAGGGTGTTTGTGATGCCTTCGGTGAAACGCTTGAACTTGATCGTGCCGTTGGTGTCTTTCCACTGCTCCGGGGCATATGTTTGGACTAGGCGGAGAGCTGACTCGTCGGGACAGTTATTGTCGTAGCATTGAGGGATATATGGGATGGTGTATAGGGCATCGACCGGCGAATCGGTGCGGCCAACGTCGTTGTCTTCATGAGTAGTTGTAGACATCTAGGGCGATTCCTCCGCAGGGCGGGCGGTAGAGCAAGGTGGTGAAGGTCGAGAAACTGTAGTGTTCAATTGAAAGTGCAGTTAGCATCCTAGCTTCTGCGAGCAGAGGACGGGTGATTAAGCGGAAGTCGCACAGAAAAGCGGTGTGAGTGGATTGAGAGTAGAGGGAAAGTGTATGAGAGGAAGAGTGAGAGGAGGAGGAAGAGGAGGAGGAGGAGGAAGAGATAGAGGAAGCGATGGAGAGGACTGCCAGACTGCACCACTCACGTGCAGGCCTCGCTCGCTTGTGAAGTGCGCCGTCGCATAATAGAAGGCTGAAGGGCAAAGACCCGCATCGATCGGAGAGACGAGGAGAGGAGAGGAGAGGTGGTGAGGGGCTGAGAGGTGAGGGGCAGGCAGGACAAGAAGGCCGGCCATTGGTAGGCAAGGTAGATAGGTGGGTAGGTATAGTACTTACACGTGATCGACGGCGACGACAACAGAAGAATTAAGGTAGGCAGCACCTTCGGTGGGTGGCAGCAGCAGCAGCAATATTAACGATTAACAATTGGACATGAAGTAGTACTACAAGTTTATACGGGTGCGTGCCTGGCCAGAAAGGGCTCGGTCGGGTGAGAAGAGACTACCACTCAGGAAGGGAAAGTGAAAGGGAAAGGAAAGGGGCGCCGCGAAAGTAGTGACATGGTCGTCTGAGGGGCAAGCGAGAGCCAGAGCCAAACGCCAGCAAAGCACACACACGATCAATGTAACTTACTGCACTGCATAGCGCCGAGGGATGTGGGTTTTCCTTTGGTAGAGGCCGCGTGCCTTATCACATGTCTCCTCCACCGACCTGTCTCTCTACTACTGTAGGCCTCGTCAGCCTTCTGGAAGGGAAGGCATTAATCCATACTTTCTTACTCACACCTTACCGCCACCGACGACGATAACAGCACCGACCATCCAAATCTGCCGTGGTGAAGACCACGACTAACCGACCACACATGAACCCAGCTGTGCAGCTGCCTCCGGCCGATCACATGCATGCCTTCTGCGCCTAGAAGAGACCCTTCAGCACTTTCTGCAATCTAAAAACCCGTCTCAAGGAGCTAGCACATGCTAGTTAGGACAAGAGGACGTGCCCATCCGCCCATCTTTAACCGCACCATCCGCCTTGCCGGTCCGCCAATAGATCCGCGGAGCCTCCAACGGTCTGTGTGGGCCACTACGGGTAGGAAGATTCGGCCCATCACAGCCTTGGAGCCATCGTGGTCGTTTTGATGTTGAAGTGAGAGGTGAGCTCTTGGAGAAAACGAACTGCGACAGATTTGGTCAACGTTGGCGGTACCTAGGTAGTCTGTTCCGTTTCATTTGTCCTCTGAGAGGTGAAGTGCGGACGAAGAGAATGCAGAAGCAGAAATGCACTCTTGGCGTGTCATGGCAGCAAAGGCAGGACATCCCTCAATCCTTTTGATATTTCCAGAACGTTTTCATACTGTTTCATGTCTGAAAAGGCATCTCCGGCGAGCAAACATCGCGAAATAAAAGAGCGAACGACTTGATGAAAGAGTTTAGCACGACGACAGTCATGCTCAGTCGATAGCTATGTGTATATGCAAAAAGAAAGACAATCATCTATCCATCTACCCATCCCCACCCGTCTAGATAAGATTCAACTTGATCTTCCTCTTGCCAGTACTAACCTCCAACTCATCTTCAATCCTAACCTTGACCTTCTGGAACAGCTCCACCGCCCTCTTGCCCTTGCCTGCGGCGTCAAACTCAAGCCTATACTCGGCCTGATCGAAAACGCCATCGACCTCATCACGCTCAGAGCCCGTCAAATCCTTCAACCTGATCAAACCCTCGATGCCGAACCTAGGGACGAAGACAACAAATCCGTTGCTGAAGATCCGCATCACGAAGCCATCCTCCTCGATCACGCGGCCCTTGAGCGCCTGGCCGACGTAGAACTCGACCGAGGCACGGCCCGCCTGCTGCGCGTTGCGATGGCGGAAGTTGATGTTGCGGCAGACGCCCTCGAGCTTGTTGCGCGACTGCAGGCTGGCGTCGAGGGGCTCGTAATCGATGGCGGCTGCGAGCTGGCGGTGCACTTCCAGATCTGCGTAGCGGCGGATGGGCGATGTGAAGTGGGTGTAGATTTCGGACGCCAGGCCGTAGTGGCGGAATTCCGGCGGTGAGAGCGTGCCCGCGCAGAAGTACTCGGCGCTCATCATGCAGCGCGTGGCCAGAATGCGGACGAGCGTGTTGAAGAATGGGTTGTTGGGCTCGACGCACTCGTCGAGGCTGTCGGCGAGCGCTTTGGAGGAGTCGGTACGAAGCTCCATACCCTTCTTGACCTTGAGCTGGTTGGAGAGTTCTTCGAAGTTGGTCTTTGGTGGAGGAGCGTGGCGACGGAGCAGGGCTGTTTGGGGGAATGCGTCGTTAATCTTGGAGGCAACGGAGATGTTGGCGAGAAGCATGAACTCTTCGACAAGCGAGTTTGTGTCCAGAGACTCTTTCACCTTCACGTCGATAGGATCCGCAGTCTCACTCTCAGCTTCAACGCGGACTTCAGGTGATGCCAGATTGAGGGCACCAGCCGCCATACGCGCAGCGCGGAGTTTTTTGGAGAGCATCATGAGATGGCGCATGCCTTCGGTCAGCTCATCTTGCTGCGAGGCGTCGTCAATGCGAAGTTGTGCAGCTTCGTACGTGAAAGCCTCGCGACTGCGAATCACACTCTTCGTGTAGTCTGCTTTCACGATGTTTGCGTCCGGGTCGAGCTCCCAGATGACACTGAAGGCAAAGCGCTCGACGTAAGGTTTTAGGGAGCAAAGGTCAGTACCGAGCAGATGAGGTAGCATGTCAATGCGCTTGTCTACAAGGTAGACCGTCGTTCCTCGTAGAGAAGCCTCTTTGTCCATGGCGTTGTTGGGTCTGACGAAGTTGGAGACGTCTGCAATATGGACACCAACCTCGAAGTTACCGTTGGGGAGCTTCTTCGCGTGTAAAGCATCATCGAGATCTTTGGCGCCTGGGGGATCGATAGAGCAGACAATCTTGTCCCGTAGATCGCGACGACCTTGCCAACCAGGATCTTCCGTTGATGCAGGTACTTTCCAGTCGTGGCCTTCTGCTGGCAGACAGTCGAGTACAGTCTTGGGGAATGGTCTGAACTGAACGTCCCACTCCAGCAGCAAAGCTTCTGTCTCAGCGCCTTTGGACTCTAGCTCACCCAGACTACGAACGAAGTGGCCGACAGGGTAACGGGAATCACGACCCCAGGAGTCGACTGCAACCAGTACACGTTTACCAAGCAGACTGGCCGCTTGTCTGGTGCGCACCCTGATCTTCGGTACCTTCTTGTCCATGGGGATGAGGAAGACGGTCTGCTGCGCTTGCCCGTTCTTGGAACCTCCACGAACGGAGTCCCGGTCGATGTGGCCGACGTACTGTCGCCAGTTACGCTTGACGATACCCACAACCCGACACGTTGGTCTGGGCTGGTTCTCCAAGCCAGCAGAGTGAGTCTTCTTGACTTCCTCTTGAAGAGCACGGCGTTCTTGCTCAGTGACAATGCCCTCAGACTCGTCCTCATTGTCGGCGTTCTCGTTCTTGTTCACCTCATCTTCTTCGATGACCTTTGAAGACGGCGCTTTCCACTCGCTCTTCGGCAGGACCTCTACCACCACGACATCACCAGAGACGGCACGGTTGCTGTTTTCTCTTCCTTGGATGATGAGTTGACGATCGAATGCGGGAACGTGCACGCTGCCCTCGAGATAGTTGTATGTTGAGACGTTGAAGATACCCTGGTGGAGGGTGCCCGCCTTCACACCCGTGAGCATAGCACTCATTGACATGTAGTCTGGGTAGAATAGCTCGGCCTTGCCATCCCTTGTGGAAGAACGTTCTGGGATCATGTCGAGCAGCTTGTCGGCTTCCGGGAGCTGAGACACGTAGTCACGTAGAGGATGTGCCGTGACATTTTCTGCTTTGCCTTTACGGATGTTGTCGCGATCGTCACTGATCATCACGACTGCCGGACATCTTGCGCTCTTACGCCCATTGACTGCTTCTTGCAGGTGCTCGCTGTACCAAGCACAAGCCCGGCGGATAGTACGGTCGTTGCGGTCGTTGATAGTCTCGCCAGCCTCGCGCTGCACGTAGGTTTCTAATCTGAATTCATTGAAGAAGACGTAGAAGCGTTTGCCATCGTTTTTTGTCAATGCGATCAAACGGTGGTAGAGTGGCAAACTCCTGTTCTTGACTTCTTCCAGTACAGTCTGCAAGACAATGACATCCGTGAAAGCGCCCTCGGCCTCGAAGAGATCCATTCCATTAAGGAATGCGTTGGTGTCTGGGACCAGGTAGTGGCCCTGGGGGAATTGCTTGGTGGCGGCCGGCGTTGCGCTGAGGACGAAGGGCGCCGCCTTTTTGTGAAATCCAGATGCCTGCTGTTCAAGACATGATGTGCAGAGCTGACTTGAGCATGGAATGTCCTGGCGAAGATAGAGCTCGCGAACAATTTTCTGGACCTTTCCCGATCTGAGAGTGCGCAGGTAGGTTTTGCTGCTCAGTGTCGTGGTCGGAGTGGTGGTCGCATGGGACCTTTTGAGCGAGGTCATTGTGACCGGCAGTTCTGCTGTACTGCTGTGTGTGTTAGTGTGAGGTTGGACTGTTTGCAACAGGCCCGTGGCGTTTGATAGGCCGGTCGCGAATATTAATTGATGGATGGAAAGGTGCAAGTTTCAGCGGCAGACGGACGGCACGTCGCGAAGTCCAGTCCGAGAGCAGTGAGATCATCCGCAGCTCGTCTCGACGACTGGAGACTGGAGCTAGACGACGGCAGCACTACCAACTCCATCTGATCTGACCAAATAGCAACGAGGCAACAGACCTCGCCAGCAGTTCATTCACATCACACACCTTCTCACCTTCGGTTCACAGCAGTCATGTCTCTCGACCCGCCTGCCTACATCTCGTCGCTCCAGAACAACATTCGCGCACGGCCAATCAGTTGGGAGGGTGCTGTCCGCGCCAAAACAATCACCGAGGAGGACCTCAAGAAGATCAAGGCCATAGACAAGGTGCGCAAGGAGCAGCGCAAGCAGACGATTGAGAGCGATGTCAAGACCTACACACAGCTGCTTTTGGGCGGCGGCGACGTGAAGAGCATATTCGAGAGCGCCGCGAAACGAACGGATATCTTGCAGTACATGCTGGTGCTCGCTGGTGACCTTGTTGACGGTATGCATACCTTTACAGTGAACGGATGATTGCTCAGGACTAACTTTCGCTTAGACATACCCGATCTCACCCATTCACTCGTCAAGCACCCTGAACCTTTCAAGCCTCTCCTCCCACTGCTGAAGCAGTCGCCCAGCCCCGAAGACCCCATCCCTCTCCTTGCATCTGCTCTCCTCGCTACCCTGCTCGGCCATGCTCTCCAGGCGTACCCCAAGTCCAACCCTGCAATCGACGATGCTCTGCCAAAGACATACACATATATTGCGCAGCTCAGCAAGCAGTCGGACTCGAACCTCCAGGATATCGCCTGTCAAGAGTACTCTGCTCTCCTCAGGACACAAAAGTCACGCCAGCTATTCTGGAAGCAGCGACAAGAGACTCTTGCGCCCCTGGTGGACGTTCTGCGCTCGGCCACTGGCGGCAAGGATTCAGACAGCACCCTTCACAACGGTAGCGGCACGGCCTCCAGCGCGCGCAGCGTCGCGGAGAGTAATGTCAAGATTGGCGGCAGCGTCGGTCTACAGCTTCTCTACCACATCCTACTTGTCATCTGGCAGCTGAGCTTTGAGGGCAAGCTTGTGGGAGCCGGCCTCGACGAAGACCACGACATCATTCCCCTGTACACCTCCCTGCTGCGCATCTCACCCAAAGAGAAGACCACACGTATGATCCTTGGCACCCTCAACAACATCCTCTCTGCCAACAAAGACACTCTCCTCCCTGGTGCCATCGCCGTCCGTCTGCCTGAAACCCTCAAGAACCTCAAGACCCGTCAGCTCGCCGACCAAGATTTGCAAGAGGACCTGGACAACCTCTCAAACCTGCTCGAGGAATACACAAACTCTCGCACAACCCTGGAAACATACACTCACGAGCTTGACTCTGGCCACCTCCGCTGGTCGCCTCCGCACAAGAACGCCGAGTTCTGGCAGGAGAACGCGATGAGTGTCATCACGACCGAGAATGGCGCGTACTTGCGCAAGCTTGCTGAGATCCTGAGCAAAGACTGGTCGAGCGACAAGCAGGTCCTTGCAATCGGTTGCAGCGACGTGGCGTTCTTGGTCAAGCAATGCCCCGAGAAGCGGTCGACTTTGGAGAAGGCTGGGCTCAAGGCTAGAGTGATGGCTCTCATGCAGGACGAGAACGAGACAGTCAGATGGGAGAGCTTGCGGGCTGTGGGCGAGTGGCTGAGGTATAGCTTCGACTCGTAGATGTTGTTGGTCATGTGGTGGGATGTATAGTCATCATCGGCGTAGAAGATCCTTGTTTCTAAATTGTAGCGACATTCATATGGTTTATCGATCGAATGGGGGTGTACGAGACAACAGTTCTTGAATCGATAGACGCGTTACACTCGAACGTCGACATGGCGGACCACTCCTGTCAGATCTTGGTCGTCTCTGAACGCACCAGCTTTGACGGAGCGCTTAAAGTCCTGCTCCCCATACCTGCATACATGTAACCAATGATGCAAGCTGGATACCAGACAGCATATTCCAACCATCGAATGAGAGCCCAAGACACATGAACTCATTGGTCGCTACGGACGGAAACGCGAAGCATTGAGACACGACCAGGGTTAGGGTTTGAGTGAAGTGAAGGACTTTCTCACCAAATAACTCTCTCTCCCTAAAGTTCCTCCGAGCCTCGGCATCTGGACTTCTTTCAGCCTGCCGCCTCATCGTTCGAGCACTTCTTCCAGTCGTTCCACTGCCGTTCCAAAAAAAAAAAAAAGTTCTGGGCAACAGTCGCAAGCCGGGATCCATACCTTAGTAGCGGACTCGACTCAGCCGGATTCGTCGGGAAAGCTGACATCCTCCCATTTCTCTATCCCACCGCCCTCTCCGGCCGTAACAATGCTTGCGCCAAGGGTGCTGTCGGCGTCGTCGACCTCACTTCCATTCACCCTGCCGGCCACTTCTCGGGCACTGGCCACCATGTCTCCTGCGAGGCGGTGGACATCGGTTCGGCGCGGCGGTGTTGTTGCTACAGTTGGTCGTAGCGTGGCCACCTATATCACCCACCGCCCCTCCCAATCGCGAGCATCCTTCCCCTCTATCTTATCAGCCCGCAATCAAAGCACCAACACCACCACCACTCCAATCGACCGACCGGTCCTCGTAACCCCGACCAGCACCGTCCCTCTACCTCTACCCACCACCCTACCACCCCCCCGCTCGTCCCGCGCCAAAGCCACAGACTCCTTCATCACCACCACCCTCATCGTCCTCTCCTTCACAGCAGGCCTCATCATGTCCGCCGCGCCCGCCGCAGACGCCGTCAACGGCATCCTGGCCCCGCCCACCGATGCCGAGACCCTCACCCTCTTCCAGCCCGCCTCGCCCGCAACCGCCGAGATCAACTCGCACATCCTCACACACCCTCTCGCGGCGCGCCTGCGCGCAGAGCAAGGCGTCGTCGAGTCGCGCCCGCATCTCAAGATCCCCGAGGCCATGCGCCCGCACAACCTGACGGGCGGCGTGCTGCTGGGCCCGGGCAAGATCGAAGTCCCGCCTCTCAGCCTGGCGCACCAGAGCGAGGAGTTGCCGCGCCTGACGCAGATTTCCTACCTGGGTCCCGACCTCTGCGGCCACCCGACGATTGTGCATGGCGGTCTTCTGGCGACGCTTTTGGACGAGGGACTTGCAAGAGCCTGTTTCCCGGCGCTGCCCAACAAGGTCGGCGTGACGGCGAGTCTTAAGATCGATTACCGCGCTCCTTGTCCGGCAGGGAGCTACGTTGTTCTCAAGGCCGAGACGACAAAGGTTGAGGGTCGCAAGGCGTGGGTCAAGGGCTGGATCGAGCAGTTGACTGAGGACGGCGAGCCTGGTGTAAAGTACTGCGAGGCCGAGGCGTTGTTCATTGAGCCCAAGGGCGCAGCAAGCATGGCAAAACTCTACAGCGCGTAGACTGTTGGAGATTTGACGTTGATTAGGAAAGAAGAAAGAGTTGGGACATTTTCCAGAAAGACTCGGTAGCGTTTTTTGCGTGTTCTTCGACATATTGTAAATATAGCATCTATTCTGCGACGACTGAACACTAGACATAGACATTGAGAGTGGACATAAAGCCACGTACATCTACAAACAGCACGAGAGAAGATCGATGCGAAGGTGCAAGCGTGGAAGTTTTCAGATCAGGTCATGTTCTGAATTCGGTGGGTACATGAATCGAACAGATCCCACGACAATTCAATCATCTCCTCATTCCTGCTTCTTTCTTTCCACTCCCAGTTGCGCCGATGCTATGCTGTAGCCACATAAAAAAGAGGTCGTTAATAGTCGTATGTCCACCGCAGCGGCATCTAGGCGGCGCGGCTTCGCGCACTTTATTGAGTGAGAGAAGGCGAGACATCTCCCCCCTCTGTCCGCTCATACACTCCTTTGCAGTGTGTGCTCGGCTCAGAAGTTGGTGCCCTCAGCCGGCTGCGGCAGCTTCTTGTTGGTGGGCGCGGCCATGTACCGGCGGATCTCGATCAGCACGGTCTCCATGGTGAAGTCGCGCTTCCAGGATGCTATGCTGGGGAGCTTGGAGAGGTCGACCTGCGCGGAAAAGAATTGGGTTAGCCAGAGCTTCGGACAATTGAAGACATTGTCTCCTTTCGTTCATATGTATAGATCGCTTTGAACAAAGTTTCGCTTGGATGATCGATGGATTGTTCGTCTGCCCGGTTGTTTGGTCTTTGGGACGTTGGGTTTCATTCTCTTACTTTGCCGTTGCTCGCGTTGACGCAGGGAAGGTTGACTTTGCTGATGAAAGTCACGTCGGGAGGGGAGTCTGGGTATGAAGGGCCGCAGTGGATTTTGAGCGAGTAGATGCGGTTCTCGTGTACGCTCTGTTGGTCGGTGGTAGTCAATCGTCAGCAAATGGAGCGGTGATAGCAGGTAGGTCGCCGAGGGTGTGTTCTCACGTGAGGTGGGCCGAGGATTGTGCCGTTCCAGTTGGTCATGAGAAGATCATCGCCCTCGTCCAAACCGTAGGAGCATGCCTCTATGCAATAGTGTCGTTGTTAGTGGAAGTATTTCTCTCGCAAGGCTGCACTGCGACTGCACGCATGCATGCACGTATGCTCGCAGATCGTGGGACTGTCCGTACCGGCTCCGAGACCTTTCTCGCCCTTCTCCAGCTCTTCCAGCAGGCGGAAGTTACGCGGCACTTTTGCGCTCATGGTTGTGTTCGTAAGATGTGAGTGGGAGGTTGTTATTGGTGTTGGTGCAAGCTTGCGATTTATGCAGAAAGGCTGCGGTTTGGTATAGGCAAGATGCAGTAGTCACCGGCGGCGGGCAGGGCAAACAGTTGGATGGACTTGACTGGTGGGGTAAGAATCGAAGGCCGTGCCCGATTGGATCATAGGTGGGCAAGGGTTTGAACATTCACTTCCATCTCTCTCCTCTTACATTCACCGTTGTATTTCATAAAGCGTGAAACCGTTATGATCGTTTCGTTGAGAACGTCTTGAAGACAAGGTGCTGCTGATTTATTGTATCGGAATCTACTTCGATAGAGACGACTCAGTCCTTGACGGCATCGCTCATTCAACTGTAGCACATGCGATCTCCATATGCCTTTGATGGTCGATTGAAATGAGAGAGACCATTTAACCACTGGACTCTGGAGTGTTCACCAGGGTAGGACCTTCTTGCTGCACTGACTGAAAGAGTTGTAAGGCAATACAGTGTTGGTTCTGATGTAAAGACCGAGGCTGCAGCATTCGGACGGGTGAATCAACAATATATCACCGCACCAACGAGATGGACGGTATAAGCCCGTCTCTGCGGTAAGAATCATGTCAATCACATCGATACATGTATATACGAGCATGAAAAGTGGTGTTCGTGAAAGAAGCTGGCGATGGTCAGGTCCGGCTTCATGTGGTTGCTGATGGCTTGTGGTTTCGAGCTAGAGCACGCTCTTACTACATGACAACCTTCCTGATTTCACAGCAAATCTAGTTCATCGATCACAAGTCGTTGCTGTATTGTTCCAGTTGTCGCCACGATTATACAAACCAGCAATGTATACTCGGAGATCAGCCGAAGTTCCCCCGTCATGCGAAGTGACACGGGCGGTCCCGTTAGCTTTTCGCCAAGAGAGCATGGTGGGCTTCGAATTTGTGCCTGCGCGAACGTCGACGAAGGTCTACACGGCTCTGGCAGCGACAAGTACATCCTTCGACTAACCCACAGCACACCGGCAAAATGAGGTACATCCACTCCGAGGAGAGCCTTAACGTCCCTGAGGGAGGTGCGTTGTTCCCCAAAAATCCATCCGATCCGAATTACACACCAATGCGACAATTCCACGGCGACCGAAAATACCGAGAAACATGAGGCGGAATCAAATGCTGGGCCAGGAAGGGATCGCGACAAGGGCAGGACAATACTAACGGTACCTTTTCTGTACAGTCAAGGTCCACATCAAGACTCGCCAGGTCACTGTCGAGGGTCCCCGCGGCACCCTCAAGAAGGACCTTGGTCACTTGGCCGTCTCCTTCCAGCAGCCCTCTGAGAATGTCATCAAGATCGAGATGCACCACGGTGCCCGCAAGAACGTCGCTGCTCTCCGTACCGTCCGTTCGCTCGTCAACAACATGATCATCGGTGTCACCAAGGGCTTCAAGTACAAGATGCGCTACGTCTACGCCCATTTCCCCATCAACGTCAACCTTGACAAGGACAACGACACTGGCCTCTGGGTGGTTGAGATCAGGTACGGAACATCGGGAGGATTTCAAAGGATAGATCAAGGTTCCAAGATTCGGGATACTGATATGCTATGCGCAGGAACTTCCTCGGCGAGAAGCTCATTCGCCGCGTCCAGATGGCCGAGGGTGTCGATGTTGAGGCTTCCAAGAACGTCAAGGACGAGCTTGTCCTCACCGGCAACTCCCTCGAGAACGTCTCCCAGTCCGCCGCCGACATCCAACAGATCTGCCGCGTTCGCAACAAGGATATCCGAAAGTTCTTGGACGGTATCTACGTTTCCGAGAGGGGCAACGTCGAGGAGGCATAAACGAACTTTGCTACTGGACGACTGCTGTGGTACGACTGAGACGGGGGTTTACTTCAGGCGTTTTGAGCCCGTAGATAAGACCGGGCCGGATGCGATGGAAAAACAGGCGGCTACTGTTTATGATGGATGTAGCTCCGCTGAAGAAATCTCTTGCGTTCAAAGCGCCTGTTTTGGCCTCCCGACTCATCAACGCTGCCGGATTTTTCACCTTTCAAAGAGAGAAGTCTCGTGCACATCTTCGGAGCATAGCATGGACAGGCCGAGATCGCAAAAGTGGCGTTCAACAGCACATTTGAATGCTAGCAACCCGTACCACACAGAGGCTGTTGATCGTTCGAGGCCACATGCTATGTTAACGAGCTCCCGCATACCTTTAATGCATCTTCTGACAATATACCCGCCCGTGAACCCACCTACTCGTAGCTGTGAATCGCTACCTAGGTAGTTGAGACATGTTTCTTGATTGACAACCTGCGTCTTCTATGTTTATCCCTTATAGCATCTATTCGTCTCGCCACCTGACAGACCAATCGCCTTTAGCAAAACTAGGCTCTACTACCTGTCCAGACATGACCGCCTCACACTTCCTCCTGGGCTTCACTTCACTTGGTACATCCTCGTAGTCAGAATTCGCGTCTCGTCTCCCCTTTCCTTTCTTTCCTTTCTTTGCTCCACCACCACCACCATCACCACCCAATTCCTCCCAGCCTTCAACCTCAACACCAAAGACCACAGCCCTTCGAACCACACACCTCACAAACTCCCTCTCTTCAGCCTTCTTCTGCCCCGCCCTCCTCTTCGCAGCCAATTCCGGAGTCTCAGGTTCGGCCCCAGGACCACCATCCTCGTCCTCATCCCAATCACTCCTCTTCGCCAACCGTACCCCGCCCTCAATCTCCAGATCCTCCCCATCGAAATCCTCCGCGCCCTCCCACGTACTGATCGGCTCCGGCCGCTTAGTATAAGCAGACCCTCCATCCCCCTCCTCGGAATCATCGTCCTCCATATCTACACTCCTCCACTCCCCATCCTCTCTGACACCCCTGAAGGCCCGATTCCGCCTCCTCCCGAAAGCCCGCTCGGGATCGCTGCGAGAGCCGAAAACCGCTTCTTCCAAGACAGAGAGCGGGAGCAAGACCCGAGTCTCGCCTTTCTTACGCTGCGGTTTGGGGATCGTTTTGCCTTTACTCTCGCCGCCTGTCGCCGGTGCTGCATCGGTCCCAGTAGTCGTGTTCTTGACAAATGGAGGTGGCGGCTCGCGCTCCTCCAGCAACGCCACCAGCGCTTTCTCGACGTGCACTTCTGCGCTGGAAGGCGAGAGGGAGGGTTTGTGTCGTTTGCAGCGGTCCGAGCAGAATTTTGCCGCTTTCGCTGCGGTGCCAGGGGATTCTTGTTGCTGTGGTTTTTTCGTTGGGGCTGCTGCGGTATTGCGGCGCGAACTTATGACTCGTCCGCAGGTGTGGCAGTATGCTGGAGGGATGCTGGCCGAGAGGTAGTAGGGTGGTGGTGCAGGGCGAGGGTTTGGGTTTGTTTGCTTTTTCTTCTTGTTGGTTGATTGGGTGGGATGCATTTTTTTTCTTTGGTTTCGATTTGTAGTCGATTGACAGACGAGTTGGCTAGTTAGCTGGTTGGTCGTCGCTGGTCTTGGGTGGGTTGGAGAAAGTCTTGCTAGTCCGAGTGCGTTGTTGAAGTATGTCCTGGATGAGAGACCTGGCTTGTTGGTTCCCTAACGAATCCACAGTACATGTATCCTTCGGAATCTCTGTCTTTGTCTCTCAGGTCGTCCTGAATTAATTATCGTTGTTGCAGTTGTGCGGTTTCAACATCAAAGTTCGTGACGACCGAAGTGGATATGTGGACAAATTGATGGACGTCATTGCAAGCCATTCCACCTTAGCGGTGCAATGATTCAAGTTCCTTCAAATCTACATCAGAAGAGCCCTATCACGTAGAGAACTTCCCTCTAATCATAAGAAATTACCCGACCCTTGGTCTCGTTGCCGGCGAGAGTGTAGTCTCTGGACATCAGTATCTCCTCGGATGTCAATTTCGTTAGCAGCCACTGAGATACCCATACACGACGTTACGAGTCTCTCCAATAAATTCTGATATACACGGGAAAATGAGTGGGTTGGACAACAATAGATAGACCAGGTAACAAAACATGGGAGATAGAGTCTTCATCAATAAGTCACCCACCCTTGCCTCGTTCTTAGAGCCATCACATCTACACACTTCGAACATGTACCAGCGCACCATGGTAATATTGAGATGCCCAAAACCGCAACCAGGCAACTGTAGCCATCCAAACCCTCACGTGGCCGTCAAAGCCAGACAAGCGTCAACCGCCCGTCCCACATGCCCGTCCTGCCCTCGCACAACGTCAACTATCACCTCTTTATCGAGATTCGGGAACATGCCTTGCAGGGTCCTGGGGAGTAGAATCGTTAGTTATTGAGCATTCCTGTCAGTGGAAAGGGAGGAGGGAAAGTTGGGGTATTTCGCTTACTCAACTACCAGCCTCAGCTCTTTGGCCCGAGCCTTGCGGCTCTCTTCGGCTTCTACGCTTGCACGAGTGAGGGCTTCGCGTTCGGCGGCGCGGGCTTGCTGGCGCTGTTCTGAGCTGTTGTTGCCGGGGAAGGGACTTGTGGTTGAGCGAGGTGGCATGGGAGGCGGAGCAGCCCTGCTGCTATTACTGTTGCTGTTGTCTGCGCCGTCGTCAGAGAAGATACGGCCGATGCTGGACAAGGGTTTCTGGATCGAGCGCAGTAAGCCGCCGACGGCGTCGAATTCTTCGTCTTGCATGCCGGTGCCGTAGATCGTATCCGAGGGCTTTTGCTTCGGGGTTTGCTGCTGATGTTGCTGCTGCTGCTGTTGGTTACCCCGTGTTGAGCTTCGCTGGCTGTTGTTTTTACGTGGAGATGAGCGCTCGCCGTCCATGGAATTTCTAGGCGTCACTTCAGGCCGGCTTGGAGTGGACTTCTCACTTAGATGGTGGAGACCGGGAACTGATGCTGTAGGTTGAGAGCGCTGCTGTTCTTCTGCTTTGTGACCTTCGGCGATGGCGCTGACGGCCTGTTCGACGTTAGACTCGAAGTCTTCGTCTGAGATTGTAAGGCTGGTGCGATCGAGGCCTTCAATGAAAGTCACCACACCCATTAGTGAGGACATGTAGTACCCGGCCTCGCCGCCGAGCTTGTCTTGGTTTCGGAATCGCCAGATGTACTGTACGTTACTGACAAGGTGCTCTGGCGCAGCGCGCAAGACCGTGTAAATCAGCAAGGGCACGAAAGAATCTGCGGACTGGTCCGATTTGCTGTTTTTGAGGAAGCCAAAGAGTACTTTGCAGGTGTTGAGCACACAGATGACTTTGTCGCGGGGTGCACGGTAGGTGTTGATTTTGAGGAGTTCTTGCTGCGCCATCTTGAGGAACTTCTGAGGCTTCTCGCCCGTGACGGGCTGCATGTCGAGGTGCTCTGTTTTGATCCATCCGTAGATGCGCATCTTTTGGGCGATGACAGCGTCACGTTCGACATCCTCTTCGTGTTGGCCACGTCGACCGGAGCCATTGGGACTCGCGGCGTCTGCAGCGGAGCGAGCACCCCGACCCTTTCGAGGAGTGTTGTGCGTTGCAGGGGCGGGAATTGCGGGCGAGAATGTTTGGCTGTACAGACGATTCATGACCAGTTTCTCCATGCCTTCTCTGGCATTGTCGAATTCGTCGTCGTTGAGGCTTGCCCAGACCTCACACTGGGCCATTTTCTTGGTAATAAATTCAAGAAAATCGCCAATGATCTTGACCTGCTCGTGAACTGCCCATTGCTTCTTGACAAACTCTTGCAGGAATGAGCGAAGGTAACGAGCCACAGGGTCGGCTGTGCGGTGTCTCAGTTGCTCGAGGAACTTGTGGAAGTCGAAAACGGCGGGAGGTTCTGGATCGGGGGAAGGCGGAGGTGGCTGGAATAAGGACGTTCGGTGAGATGTTATGGACGCACTGTCATCTGCGGATTCCTTACGCGGAGGATGAGGAGATGCGACAGAAGGCGATTTTGCAGCAACGGGTGATCCGAAGAAGGTTTCTGTGTCTCGACGTACGATACCTGGTGTTGGCTCTTCGTTGTACTTTTCTTGATTTTCAAGACTGGACGTTCTGGGAGGGAGGTGGAAGACGGGTTGCTGCTTCTCCAACCTAGGCGACATGATCTCCTGCTCTCCCAGCGCTTGCTCCTCCTGGAACTGATGCATGATCGTTTGGATCTCCTCGCCTGTATGCTCAGCTGTCCCTTGCGGTGCCTCGGGCACTTCTTGATTGTCGCTGTCCTCCGATGCGGCCTTTTCATCGACCAAGCCGAGCCCGCCCACGGCCTTTTCTTTCTGCTTTCCCTCCGGATGTGAGGGATCCTTCTGAGGCACTGGCGGAGGAGAGGGGCTGGCAGGCAATTCGGGGCCTTTGCTGGTTGTTGTAGTGGTGTCCGAGTCTGCACTGGTCTCTGCATTCAGATTCATGTTTGCGGCTCGTTGCGCCATGTGTTGGATTGCTTCATCCTCGATCACCTTACGCGACTCTTCTGTGTCTACCGCAGACTCGTCTTCCACGCTGGTAGGCACAGAGCTGATTGACTGGTTCCCTTCTTTGACCGAAGTCGAAGCATCCTCTCTGTCAGCTGCTATTGCCGCCTGAGCGCTCTCCCCTGTCGCAGACACATCATGATCTTTCCCCTGTGCTTTGGCTGTCTCAACCTGTGCACCCTCCTCCACCGCGGTGGGTTCCACCACAGATAAACCCGTATCTACTAGCTTTTCATCTTCCCGCTCATCTGTTTGTTCCGTCTGTCGGCTTGGGGTGGACATAGACGATCTATCGGAAGAAGTGTGCGTTGATAGTCGTGGCTGGGGCGAGCATTCCGTTTCCCGCAGTTGATCCCGAGAAGGTTGTTCTGTGTGGCTGTCGGCTCGATCGATCAGAGGTATATCTTTCTAATGGAAGCATCCAGCAGTAATGTCCTGCGACAACAACCTTGTAACCCAGTTGCGCATGAAGCGGGATGACGATCCACGCACGTGCCATCAATGTATTTGAGGCTCACTTTCACACACTTCGCTTCCTCCCTCTCCAACATTATATGACTTGCATAAAATTCATACTGCAACCGAGCCATGTGCGGTATTTTCTGCTCACTCAGCAGATCACAACATGTGCCTGCAGATGAGCAGGTACTCGCGCTCCTGCAGCGAAGAGGTCCGGATAGCACAGGACATGTACAGCAAACCTACTGCAACCGACACGAAGAAATCTCCCCTGGACGAGGAAACGACACGACAGTTTATCTAAACTTCACTTCGACGGTGCTGTCTCTCCGCGGATCCAAGACTGTCAGTCAGCCACTCCAGGATAAAGACCAATCCCACGTTCTATGCTGGAACGGCGAAGCATGGTCCATAGCCGGCCACCCGACTGAAGGCAACGACACCAAGGCGATATTCGACCTGTTGTCTAGCGCGGCAGCGCAATCATGCAATGCGGCATTTGATAGCCAAGATGCTGCAAACAACATCGCTCAGCATATGGCCTCCGTCTCCGGGCCTTATTCCTTCGTCTTCCACGACAGACTTGCTGGCAAGGTGTATCTAGGTCGCGATTTCCTCGGTCGACGATCTTTGCTATGGAGGGCCAACGAGGTTGGCGACTTACTAATCAGCAGTGTTACCTCAGGATCCCTTGACGGCGCTTGGACTGAGATTGAAGCTGATGGCATATATTGCATCGACCTGTCTGCTTCCTCCAATTCCCCAGGTGGTTGTCGCGGAGTCTCGGAACCCTCCAGCAGTTTTGCAGTCACCAAAGTGCCATATCACGTTACGACTGACGGCTTGACAACCGATCCACCATCTGTAGGTAACCAGCCAAATCCGTGAGCGGCAAGAAGCTCATGGCAAGGTAGGCAATTCCATCTCTATCTCTTAACGAGCAATTCGCACCCAACCATGCGCAACTCACCAAAGATTCTTCCTCCGTACTACGATTGGAACAGCTGCTACGCGACTCGCTCGCGTTACGCGTCCTCGGCATACCCGACCCGCCATTTCGATCTGGCCGTTCAGAAGAAGATGCTGCACCGACTCCCGCTCGATTGGCGATTTTGTTCTCTGGCGGACTAGATTGCACCGTGCTAGCTCGTATCTCGCACGCTCTGCTTCCCGCCTCGGAACCGATAGACTTGCTCAATGTCGCCTTCCAAAACCCTCGCATACACAAGTCGTCAAATACCGATGCCGAAGCTTTCGAAGCCGCACTCGAATCGTGTCCCGATCGCATCACAGGCCGTGCATCATATGCGGAGCTTTGTCAAGCCTGTCCAGAACGACAGTGGCGCTTTGTGGCCATCAATGTGCCCTACACGGAGACTACGGCGTATCAAGACGGGATCATAACACTCATGCACCCTCACAACACCGAGATGGATCTCAGCATAGCGTGTGCATTGTACTTCGCCGCGCGCGGTAAAGGCATGATGTGTGCTGGCCCAGGACTCGAGCACATGCTATACACCACGGACGCCCGCGTCTTGCTTTCAGGACTCGGTGCAGACGAGCTTTTTGCCGGATATACCCGCCATGCTACAGCGTACAATCGCCATGGACATCAAGGTCTTATCGAAGAGCTGAACCTTGACATCGGCAGACTTGGGAAACGCAACCTTGGCCGAGATGATCGAGTCATCACAAATTGGGGCAAAGAAGCTCGATTCCCATTCCTTGACGAGAAGCTTGTCGAGTGGGCACTCGCCGCACCAGTGTCCGAGAAATGCGATTTTGGCGCTCCTGTGCTAGAGGATAGCGATTTGAGCGCACAATTGGAGCCTTGCAAGAAAGTACTCAGATGCCTTGCCTGGCGATTGGGCATGTGCAAAGTAGCGTCTGAAAAGAAGCGAGCAGTATGGACTATTTACAAGCATTCAACCGACTTTAGACCCAAGGCTGACACGAATCAGATACAATTTGGCGCCCGCACGGCAAAGATGACGACAAGCAAGAGCAAGGGCACAACACCGCTCTCTTAAGCACACGACGATTGAGTACGTACATCCCAAGCGCCTAGTTTTCCCAGCCACCTACATACAATGATGACGAGCGAGAGCACATTTACTTGTGTTCTCGTCTCAGATACTTTCGAGCTGAACAACACTACGCAGATCAAGCCCTTTTGTCCCACATTTGTGAGATATTTGCGGTTTGGCTGCGGAGTGCAGCGATGAATTTCAAAGGCAAGTCTGAGACTTGTAGGGATGATGTTTCCTCGGATGTAGATTGAAGAATGCACACATCTCGCGGTGAATTGAGCCGCTAACCATTCTCATTCCAGGGCAGAACCATTGGGCGAAGTCTGTGACTTCCACCTGCCAGTCCGGCAGCAGCCCGCGTTCATGTTAGAGGGCATGTACGCAGTGAATTCATAGAAGCAAGGACGATATGTATTAGATACGTACAAATAAGTGCTATCGAGCGCCACTCATTCGTCGCATGGCATTTTCCGACATATTTCTTCGGTGAACAAGCGTTCGATTTCACAAACATGCAGGCAACAAATGGCTTTCTACTCTTTCTGTGGATTACGATATCGGATCAAGGCAGACTCATAAATATTATTATCATGAATACAAACGTGCGTGAGCTACATGTAAGGTACCTTTCTCTCCCTCCCTTACTCGTCCCACTTAGATATCACCGGGAGCCGGGACCAAAACACACACTCATAATAGTGGATATATACTCTCGGACAGAGAAAGAGCGAGATATTCTGAGAAAAACAGACACGAAGTGCGGCAAAGCAACGCAATCAAAACTGGTGATGCCACAGCACAACGGACAGGAATCATAGGATACTTGATACACAAAAAGGAGAACAACGGAGAGAGCACTCAAAAGTCGAGTCCAAGGACACGTTTTCTTTTTCACCATCAAGAGGACCAAGAAGATAAGAATAGAGAAGAAGAGGAAAGAAGTAGGCGACGATCTTGCGCAAAGCAATGCTCGCATTCTTTTGTTTTACTAACTCGCCATTCCTACAGCAGGCTTAGGATTTCCCGCGCAGTCCCAAACGACCTCGTTCTGTGGTCCCCAAAAAAGAAAAAGAATAATGTAAAAGGAAAAGGAAAAGATAATAAAAAAAAGCACAGAGGGGGATCTCGGCGACGCTACGAGGAAACGACAATAATGGCAAAAGGGATTGCCGGCGTTCTTCTTATCCACGGGCTCGACGGCTTTCCCTGGCCGGTCAGAGGACAACGCCTATCGCTGATGCAAAAGATAAAACAATGGATAAGAGGATTCTGTGGTTGGTTTGTGGTGTGTGGCGGTCGTGCGTTGTGGGTATGGGGTATGAGCATGACAAATCAGAGACCGGGATCGGTTGTTGTTTTTGGAGGGGTTTTGTGTGGTAGGTTGAGATGGCAAGTTGTTGATAGCTTGCCGTCTAATCGATAGTGTAGCTCTCAGTCTGTTCAAGACTTCTTCTGAGCTGATTCCGAGTCTGGACGGTCTCCAAAAGGTCCGAGGCCGAAAGCAGGAGTTGTGGTAGTGGACTGGCTGGGTGGCTGGTTGCTACCGACTTGGAGCGGATCGTTGACAATCACTGGGTCCATCTCGCGGGTGTCGGGGTGCACTTCAGCAGATCTGCGAACCTCGCGGCTCAGATCAGACTTCGAACGGTCGCGGGAGATTTGGGAAGCATCGTCGCGGCCGCGCTCAATAGGCGACCAACCACCAATGGAACCCGCAACAATACCCGCCATGGCGGCACCAGCGAAAGCCACGTTCGAGCCTGAACGAGATCGGTTGCGGCGGCGGCGAGAGTCGGGCGTAGGCGGTGCTGGAGAGTGGGACATCTGCGAGGCAGCATCGTCCATGTGTGGCGTGCCTGGCGCCTCAGAAGACAGACGGCTGCGACTGGGCGAACGAGATCCGAGAATGAGCTCCTTGGGGTGCGCGACTGCGAACTTGAGACTGCGCAGACGGCCACCCTTGTATTTTCGGAGCCAGGCAAGTTCCTCCTTGATATCCATTAGGCCTTGGTTGAATTGCCAGGGGTTCTCCTCGTCGGTCACAATGAGATCGTCCTTCTTCGGTCTGTTCGCGTAACGCTTGATGAAGGCAGGGCAGAGCTTGGCGGCAAACGCGTCAGGAATGAGACGAATGAGCACGCCGATCGGAATGGAGATTGCACCGAGTACTATCGCCACCCCCCACTGGTAGCCGGCCTGCCTGGTGACCTGGAACGCGCGGCCACCGACGAAGATGATCAATGTCTGGCCGCCGACCATGACGAGGAAGATCCCGACGAAAAACAAGTTACGCTGGATACCCTCCAGAATGTTGAATTTGTTGTCCAGACGGCGGTTGTTCAGAGAGTTGAAGATTTGCATCCAGACGAATGTGTTGAAGACCATGGTTTGCAGCTGTGCATTCTCTTCTTCTCCGCGGTAACCGAAGATACTGGGACCCGCAAAGTAAAGAACAAGAGTGACGATGAGCTGGTAGATTGCTTGTCCAATGATCATCTTCCACATGTTGACTGAGATCAATGGCGCGGACTTGGGGTCAGGCTTGCGGTCAAGGATCTTACGTGTAGGAGGATCGGTTGCTAGGGCAAGGGCAGCCATGGTGTCCATGATCAGGTTGACCCAAAGAAGTTGAACCGCAGTGAGGACGGACTTCTCACTGTTGGAAGACACGGCGGTAATGAAAGCGAGAAGAACCGCAGTGATGTTCACTGTGATCTGGAACTGAAGGAACTTCCTTACTGCGTCGTTGACAGCGCGGCCCCACATGAGAGCCTTGACAATAGAGCTGAAGTTATCGTCCATCAGAATGATGTCGGAAGCCTCCTTCGCGACTTCGGTACCAGCGATGTTCATTGAGAAGCCAACATCAGCTGCCTTCAAAGCAGGAGCATCATTGGTGCCGTCGCCAGTCACGGCAACGGTTTCTCCCATCTCCTTAAGGCGACGGACCAGCACACGCTTGTCTTCTGGTGAAGAGCGCGCAAGGACTTGTAGCTTGGGGATGATTTCGCGCTGTTCGTGTTTGCTCATCTTTCTGAACTCGGGTCCTTCCATGGCGAGGCCACCAGGGGTGAAAATGCCACACTCTTTCGCAATCGCCTTTGCAGTGTTGATGTTGTCGCCGGTTACCATGCGGGGGAACACTCCAGCCATGATACAGTCTGCAACAGATTCGGAGACACCTTTGCGTAGCGGATCTTGGATACCAACGAGGCCAAGGAAAGTCATGTCTTTGCATACGTCCTCAAACACAGCCTGGGTCCTGTCATCCTCGGCGCGGCGCGCTCCCTTAGGCGGCCAGGCCTCGAAATCACGGTGAATGAATCCAATAGTGCGGAGTGACTTCGAAGCGTAAGTGTCGATGAGGTGGTCGAGCATTTCCCTGTTTGATCCAGACAGTTGGGTGTGCTCAATTCCCATTGTTGGGTCTTGAACGATGTTGTTGCAATATCTGAGCATGATTTCACTCGCGCCCTTCACAAGCATGCGGTATCCTCCGGTGGGAAGCTTGATCACAACACCCATACACTTGCGCTCCGAATCGAATGGAATAAGCTGTGTGATCTCAGAGTTGCCGCGCTCGATGCTGACTTTATCCATGCCGAGAAAGTCGCGAGCAAATCCGAGGAGAGCGGTTTCCGTCTTGGATCCGACGTAAACGGTTTCCCCATTTTCTTCGGCCTCGAAGGCAGTCGAGTTGACGGCGATGGCAGTCCTCCATAATGCGACAGTATCGTCGGACAAGGTCTTGGTGAATTCGGGTGCAGAAACGTCGTCGACCTCGTCGTGGAGCTCAGCGTTTGGGTTGGCATCGCCAGTCCCCACCTGTACGTTCGCGCGGTTGCTAAACCTGCAGGAAGTTCCGAGAGTTCCAGCAACAACAGTCATGACGTTTTGCGTAAGGGTACCAGTCTTGTCAGAGCATACACAGGTAGCATTACCCATGGTCTCACACGATCGCATGACACGTACGAGATTGTTGTCCTTCAACATGCGCTTCGTCGCGAAAGCCAGCGCAAGCGTCACAGCCAGGGGAAGGCCCTCGGGGACCGCAACAACGACGATAGTGACTGCGACAATCAGAATGTCCAAGAAACGTTGACCTCTTTCGGCGGGAGTTTGAGTGTTGTTCGGAAGCTGGGCGAGGAATTTGATCAACAGCACAAAGAACAGGAGCGCTGCGGCGGCGCTACCAAGCTTCGCAATGTACTCTGCTAGGTTGTTGAGCTTCATCTGTAGGGGAGTGGCTTCGTTGTCTTCACGCAAAGCGAGCATAGTCTTGCCGTATGACGAGTGAATGCCAGTAGCAGTTACAATCATGCGGCCAAATCCTTCAGTGACCTTCGCGCCCGAGATCATGAAAGGGTCCATCTTTCTAAGATTTTCGTTCTTCTCCATGGCCTTGTAGACGTCGTCTGCAGCGGTCTTCTTCATGATGTCCGACTCACCGGTCGCTGATGATTCGTCGCATTTAACACTGTGTCCGGTGACAAAAATACCGTCGACCGGGAGAATGTCACCGGGTTCGATGACCATGAGGTCACCTACTAGGAGGTCATGAACGCTGATCTCTTGAGCTTTGCCAGATCGAACGACCTGAACATTCCTTGCATCCTTCTTTTTGTTCAATTTCACGAATTGTCGTTCCTTCTGCCAGTCGTTGACTGCACCAACCGAGACGACGACGACGATGGCAACAATAATGGCAACGCCTTCGACCCATTCGACGCCAGGCTCTCCAGGGGGGTGTGGCTGACCGACAGCCTGGTAAATGCCAAGGGCAAGCGCGATGACCGCTGCTACAGTAAGGAGAATGAGAATCTTGTCGTTGTAAGCCATCCAGGCGAGCTGGAAAATGTTCTTTGCTTTACGCTCCGGTAAACGATTGTCGTTAAAGATTCGTTTCCGGTCATCGAATGACCCCTTCGTGCCGGTGCCGGCGAACTCCTGTGTCCTAGGCGCTGCAACTTTTGTAGTGTCGGACGCGGCAGGACTCGACGCGGCGGCGGTAGCCTCCTCAAATGAGATGCTTCCATCCAGATTTTGTTCGTCCACGCTGAGACCACTGTTGCGATCTGTCCTCAGACCCTTCTCCAAACCAACAAGTCCACCCATTGCATGGAATGCACCCAAGCTCTTTGGGTTCAATAGCTTTGTCATGTGTCCAGGCGCAAACGCAAAAGGATTATTGTCTCTCTCGAAGTCGGCCTCGGTTCCGGGGTCGGGTGTAAGAGCCTCCTTGTCCGGAAGAACGGGGTGGTCGCCTGCACCGTGCCTGACATCGTCGGCGCCGAAGGCCTTGGATTGAGCATCGGTGCTAGCATAGGCCGTGTCTGTGGTTGATATGGTATCGCCGCCTTCGCTCGCACCTCTCTTCCGTTGCACGGGTACTGAGAGGAAGTTTTGGGGGTGGCTGATCTGTTGTGGTGATGATATGTTGTGTGGACTTGTTGGTCGTGATTCTCGGCTCTCGAAGCTAGCGCTTTGACGTAGTTCTGGGGGCGTCGATTGCCCGGTTGATGTCGGTCGTAGCATTGGTGATGAAGCTGCTAGGGAGTGGTCCTGCTCGGGTTGGACCAAGTTCTCGGATGATCGACCAACTGCAGATGTGTCGATGGTGATTGTAGGTGCTCTAGGCCGGCGGCCTTGTCCTGTGGGAGGTGTGGACATGATGTCGGGTTTCCGTGGTCACCGTAAGCAAGGAGTATGCGGAGATGCCTTGTTAGAGAGACAAAGGGATGTACAGCAGCATGTGCCCCGTAGAAAGCTGAAGGAGGAATGTTCGTGGGACCGGTCAGCAACGGCTGTGTTGGTTTGTGTTCGCGTACAGATTGGGGCGAAGTGAGGCAACGAATGCGATATATTGCGCAGGCCACCCAGCACACGAACTCGGAATACGATTGCGAGCAAGCGCGTTTCGAGGGCAAGAGTTGTAGATACGATGTCAGTGAAGGAAGGTTCGTGCAGGCCGGGCGTCAAGCACGAAGGACCATGCAGAGTGGCAATAATGCGATGGAGATGATCCACTCTCGGTGTTGTCAGGTAGAGGGTGGAAGAAAGGAGATGACGGTAGTGTTCACGCTGCAGAACCGCAGATTATCGTCGCTTCGGCTCGCTGTGTTTTGGGTTGGCAGGCTCAAGGAGGCTGTGCAAAGCAGTTGAGCGCACCGACGACCGACAGGCCGGGTGTGGATGACCTTAGCGCTCGCGGAGAAACGGTGGCCCTCTAGGATAAGTGAAGTCGTGGCAGATGATGGTGGGCCTACTCTGTTGTTGACTGAAGCCTAAGCATGACCGCCAGCGGTTGTAGTCGCTGTCGTTGTTCGTTGTTCGTTGTTGTCGCTGACTACTAGGTATGTACTAATGCTCAAGCTTCGTGGCAAAAGCTGGTGGATGAACTTGGGTAACTCCACGCGGGATGGATGGAAGCTATAGGTTACCTTGAACTTTGCATGTGGAAAAAGTATATAGCTGCCCCTGGTCGGGTTGAGAGGTACAACAGCAGCGATACCCAGGCGCTTCGTTGGCTGGGCGCTTATTCGCTTATTGCGATCAATCACTTCAAACTGACAGGCCAGCACGAGGGAAGACGGATATCGTCCACAGTCGGCAACACGGGGCAAACACAAAACAGTACGGTAAAGTGGGTGCTGGCGTCTAGACTGGAAGCCAAGCCTTGACACAGCCTCAATCCATGGCAAGCTTATATCACGCATGACAATCACAAATCGCAAACGCCATCACTGAAGCGAGCTTCGCACGACGCTTGACACCTCCATTAATTGTTGTCGTTTGCTGATCACTCGTCTCTTTCGTCTTGCATGACAGCCGCTGAAACGGCTCCGAATTGAAACAGACGATGATTTAACGAACAGAGTGCAGCCCGTCCAAACCGTCAAACACATGGGCTGTTCTGCAATCTCCTGCGTCACTTAACGGTGGTGTGTGCTGTGCTGAGATGACAACCCCGGCATAGCCCGATTGTTGAAGCCGGGGTTCCTCTACTGCAGTCGCAACTCATAGCATCACAACTATGAGCAAGATAGGTCAGCACCTGGTCGTTACATATGCTGGGGACAACGTATCTCAATGGGAAACCCTTCGTGCTGCTGCTTTCATTACCTCTCCGACAAGGCTTCGCTCGCTGAGTCAAACAGCATCGTCAGCCAGACGGTCGTTGGTAAGAGTCAGGTATATGTAGTTACCTCACACCACTATGTCTTTGGATATCCATCATGCATGATAACGCATGGAACTGATGACATGCCACTTTAGCCAGGATCCAAGGAAGACTGTGGAAGCCGAGAAGATGACCACTTTCGATGACAATGCTGAATCTGGGGCACGATATCGTGTCCAAACGAGAGGTTTCAGAGATGCCACAGAATCCGAGGAATGGTCATTCATCAAAACCGCGACATCGCTGCGCTGGTGCCTAGTCGTCGCGTCACACTCTTTCTATCCTTTCTGTGCTGAAAGATGCGCGGACGAAGAAATGGTGCAGAGAAGAGCTGTGGAGATGCTTCCAGGATTGTGTCTGTCACAACGGAGTCCAAGATGAAGCATCTGTCATTGTGACGGTGTTTATGACTTGCAACCAGGATCTGGCGAGTGCGATCGCACCTTCCTCGATGGCAGTCACGAACTTTAAATCGACGACATATCTGCTCTCGCGCTTAAAGCCAGCCAGGCTACACTCACATTGAGTTCACATCTAATTCATATGTGCCACCCGCGCCAGCACACGCGCGCACTGTTCAATGGGAAAGGATTTCCGAGAACTAACTGGGAACGTCAATACAACACATTCTGGATCGTCCCAATCCTGTCTGCCTTGGGTGGACGGCTCCGGAACCTCACGCGTACAGGCCCACTACAGGAAAATACCTTCGTCTACTGGAAATGTTATAACATTCGTTCTTCCTCTAAGCGTTCGCCTGTCTACTGGCGTGATTGAGTACTGAATTACTATACAGTCGGGTTTATTACCAATCCTATCACACCACCCACAGACCTATTCCGACGTATCATCACACCACAGCTCTTTCTATTGGCGCCAACGATCGTCGGCAGCACATGGCTTTCTTTGGCATGTACAACGCAACCACCCCGCTTGCGTAACTTGTAGCATGCAACCCACCAACTCCACCTGTACACCGAACATACGTATTTGACCAGGCGCAGCACGAGGAGAAGCCTCGACCTGGCTGGTAACGGTGCGCCGCAATGCTTGGAAAGTCTTGGAAGTTTGGCAAAATTTGACTTGGAAGAAATGTGACAGCTCACCAGCCTATGGAAGTAGAAGCGCCATTATTGACCCATTGCTCAAGTACACGATAAAGACAATGCGTGTCTACGGCCTAAATCAGTACGCGGCGTGTTTCGAAACAAGAAAGCTATTCACCGCTGTAAAGGTTCTCCATCAGCCAGTACCAGGAGACAGACCATGGGAGTTTTGCGGTAAGATATCGAGTACAAAGCTACTAACGTCGAAGGAGAAAATAAACTATTCCCCTCATAGTGAAACCAGCAATCCACACACCTCAACCCGACCACGATACCAACAACAACACCAAAAGAAAGGGAAGGTAAGAAAGAAAAGGGCTCAGACACCAACATACGTCCCATATCATCCCAACCCAGCCAAACAAACAAACAAAGTTCACCACTCATAACCACCATCAATCACGATCGTCTGTCGCTCCCCCAAACTTCATCTCACCTCACCCCACTTCGTCTCCTCCCCTTCTTCCCACCACCAACAGCCCTCTGGCCCCCAGCAGCAGCAGCGCCGCCAGCAAACCTTCTCCCGCCCGCCATCACCACGCCGCGATACTCGTCGCCATTGCCGCTGCCGGAGGAGGAGCCGCAAGCCGGGCAATCCGTCTCCATCTTGACCGTTGCCCAAATTTCGCCGCCGGCGCAAGGGCGCTGCACCAGAGCTGCGGACGGGCAGAAGGCGGCGAAGACGGTCTTGGTGTGGCCGCAGGGGTGCGTGTGGGCGTAGAATTTGCACATCGTTGCGGTTGGGTTTGGGTTTGGGTTGTTCTGGTGGGGGAAAGGGGGCTAGAATGGGCGTTGAGTGGATTTGTTTGGACTGGATCGCACGAGGGTTGGAATTCGCTTACAGGTTGTGGTAGCGATGAGCTGGTTAGATGGACTGTCGATTGGTTTAAAGGAGTGGATCGGTAACGGTAAGTTCGTCGACGACGGAGGCTCGATGGGAAGTTGAAGCTTTTTGTTATGTCCGAGATGTTGGATTGAACGAGTGTGAATTGGATCAGATGGATGAACTGACGAGGGTATGAGTTGATGGGGAAAGCAGGAGACATTATCGCATTGTCCACGTACCTTTATACTTGTTCGACCATCCTTCTCTCGCAGCCCAATGGCACATCTGCCGTCGATGCAACCATCGAGCCAAACAAAATCAAACCCGGCATCTCTCTGTCCTCGCAAGGAAACAAAGCAATTGTACCACATCTCACGACCGTCGGTCTGTCGGCACGATGCGCTCTCTTACACCTTTCTGCGCTCGACGAAAACAAAGGTTATTTTTTTTTCCCGTCGCCGAGATTGAACGATGACGCCAAACAATCAGGACGTGCATGTAGCGCCGGAGTATAGTCGCACCAGCACCGTCTCACCTTGGACTTTTGAAAGCATGCGCAGAGGAAGGACGCCGTGGAAGCAAACCTCAACACCACTACAACGAGAAACCACGCAAAAAAAACAACTAACACGCAAGACAAGTGTATGTAAAGTAGTGAACCTCGGGACTCGGGACCCTTCAGCCGAAATGATGCAGTCGTTCACACAAGTTCTGTGTATCAACGGAGAGTCGGCGGCTTTCTCTCACGGACCAGACATTCCGGCTGCGAGATCAAAGGGGATGCTACTGCGGCTCCTCCTTCTAGCGGGCCGAGCGTTCGATGGCCGCGTGCAAAGACTCTCACGTGCCGCGGCTTCGAAGCGATCAGAAGATCTTCGGCACGGGGAGAGAGAGGGGGGAGTGAGATCGATGGAAGCAATGATGGGCGAGGGAATCGGGGAGATGTGTGTAGCCGTTCCATCCGGGGGAACGAAAGGGAAGGTCTGTTTGGAAGAAGAGAGGTTTCGAAGGCGTCAGGTACCCGAATGGTTATTGATGAAGAGGATGCAAGGTGCCGTTCCGCGCTGGGCAGAGAGGGAGGGAGAGAGGATGGGAATCAAAGAAAGGGTCGGCATTGAGGTTCGGTCCTCATTGTGAGAGAGTATGGAGAGTGGGCAAACATTGGGCTGGCATGTATACACCAAAACATGTAGCAGATGGAGTGTGTTTGTTTGATGGTTTGAGTATTGTACAGGTAAACACAGCATCGGCCTTGCGGAGTCGATGCCTTGTTTCTTCGGTCTAGATCTTTGCTTCACCCTTCACCCAGCGTCTGTGTAGCTATGGAGGGAATCGACTTCGTCTTCCTGATTGAGAGAGAAGACATGGGAGAATGTGCTTGCTTTTCACTTACGACCAACCAAATCAAACAGGCGGTGAGGACTGTTTGCGAAGACCGCGCGGCGTGGCAATCATGTCGGAAAGTCGCTTTCCATCAACTGTAAGTATCAGAGAGCGGGCAAGATGCTGTATCGAATACCGGAGACAGCAATGTTAAAGGATAACGCCTATGTAGTCGGGAAGCACCTTCATTCACTTCCGTAGTTCCGTAGTATACGAGTGAGGTCAGAGCCCAGAGCTTCCAGAAAAGCAGAGTATGACCTTTCATCACGTGGCTCACCGCCTTGGGAAATCAATCGCGTGGCTGGGAATCTTAAGACAGCAGATACCAACAGCCTGGCACATCTGGATGGCCTGACCTGACCTGCATACAAGCGTAAAGTGCCGAAGCGAGATGACAGATTACAGATAGATGGCCGAGCCCTGGGAAATATTATCATCTGTCCGCACGATATATGCCCTCGCCGCGGCTGTTGAATCAATCTGTCGCTCGCTTGGTGCAAGAATTTGTCTTTTTCTGAGAGCGCACAAAACGAAACGTCGGGATCGATTGTCCACCGGCAGTTGCAGTATCTGACATATTTCGTAGTTGGCGGCCTGGGAGGTAGAGTTTGCTGGTATCTGCAAGCACTGTAAGTATTGCAAGCACGGCAGCCACCGAGGTCGAGAAGATATGTGAGCTGCACTACATACTGGCTGTGTCTTGAATAGGGATGGCCGGGCTCGCTCGCGTGGGCTCTACCGATCACCCTAATTGCTGTAGGTTTCGTCTTGGTGTGAACGAAGAAGCTCGTGGTGAAGTGGAGTATGTCTCACTCTGGATCCATTGGCATGTCTAGCCCCTTCCAAACATGCAGTTGACCACACTTCATGCCCTGCCTCGCCTGCTTCAGAGCGATAACCATACGTACGGTATATCTCTTCCAAGATACACGTACATGATCATTCCACGCCCTCTGCCAGCATCCGAGCCCCGAAGCCGGCGGCAAGCAACCTTGAATCAGACTTTTCCCCAGCAGCGCAGCGCACAGTCGCACTCACCGACAAGTTCAAGCGAGCATCCTGGTCGCAGGTCGGAGCCAGGGCCAGCGATCGGGCAAGGGCCGCAAGTGATGTCGACGTCAGCGAGCAACTACACCTTGGGTTTTTGGCAGGCGAGCGAGCGATCTATCAAAGCATCGTGTTATTTTAACAGCATGTGGGCGATCCTTCGTCTGCCTCACTACTGCCTGGACGTCGCCTAGTGCTGTCGCGACTTGCCCTATGCGCTGGCGGCACAACAGCTGTCGCACGCCACGCCACGTAGTACAGTAGTTTCTCGCAGTGAGTGGAGTCCGGTAATGCAGCCATGCAGCTATCCGCACCCATAGATTGCCCTCAATTCACTCCCAATGCGCATGCCCGAGGAGGAGGCCTGCCTGCCTGCCTGCCTGCCTGCCTACCTTGTCGCTGTCGCCGTAGTCGTTTGCTTCGCCTTCGCCTTCGCATCCATCTCATTCACTCCTGCTCCTCTCGTTATTTGCTGCGTCCTGGCTTGAGGAAATGTTGGGCCGGAGCAGGTGATTTCTGTCGCGTCGCCAGCAATATCGGGCTTTCTTGTGCGCGGGAACACGAAAAGGAAAACAGGACCGACTTGGACTTGGACTTTCTCTTGCATCGCAGACCGGGGAAGCTGCTTTTTGCTTTCTGGACACTGCATATTCTTCGCGCTTAGCCGTTCTTTGCACGAACGGAATCTCACGCCCAACTTCATTGGAAGCAGGGGGATCCATTGGCCTGCAGGAAACATCCCGCCGGACTCTCACTACCACGACCAACGACCAACTACAGTACCTCCCATCCCGCCTCACTCTTCTGCGAACTCAGGCTCCGATCTTGTTAGGCGTGACGCCAGCGAAGCAGCCCGCTGTACCATGAACCTGCGCCTCGACATCATTAACTGCCACTTCACTCTGTCAGATCCCCACGAGTGACGTCCCGGCATTGCTCTGCCATCTTCACGCCTCCACGCAACATATCAGCCCGGTTTGCTTGGTCATTGGCTCTCTGGACTGAGTCGGCTGCGAATCACAGCACTCCCTCGCTTCGCTTTCGTTGTGACAGGTTGTTCACACTCGGTTGTGGGTACGCTTGGAGAAGCAACGGCTCTTGCCCCAGTACTGAGGCGTGCGTTTGTCTTGTGCTAAATCAGGCGCTTGCTTAGGCGACTGGCAACCATACCTTGACGTCCACACCGTCGTCGCTCTTCGGTTCGCTGCCTTGTACCATACTGTTTCCTGTCGCCAATCGGCCTTCGCGTGTTGCTTCTTCTGGCTGGCTGTGTGTGTACATATCTCCACGTTCGTCGGAGTGGGCAAGCAGATCGGGGGTATTCACGGTGGTTGGTCTGTTGCCTTGACTTGAGCGCATTGAACTTTTTGCAGGCGATCTTAGCGATAGGACATCACTGGACACAGTCACAGTACGACGGACACGAATACGATACCCTGACGAATTCACGACAGCCGAAAGGTTCACCCTTCGTGCACGCCACGATTATAATACTAACAAAACCAACGCTCGACGGAACCGCATCGTGGGACCAACGATTAGCCTGGCAACATCAACATGGCCATTTCCCAAATCGAAGAGAAGATACTGGGAAAGCTGGCCAGACAAACAGAGGCATCAAACCCTCTGCTCGCTGCAAATTTGTATCAGGTGCTCGGCCTGTCAATACTGCTTTCCCAAAAATTGTATCGAGCCAAGAAACTCCGTAAGCTCGATACCACAAGAGACACCAAATCACTGCAGCTCTATCACCAAATCATCTGGCTTGCAAGAGAGGGTTTGTCGATCACCGAGGTTTATGTCCTGCCTTACTGTCAAAATGGCGAGCAAGGCCCGGAATGTCGAGTCATGGCGGCAAAGCTACGAGCGTCGCTATATCACATCTTCTGTTTATTTCACAACCATCCTCCGGTCAATGGCACCAACAGATACTCGAGCAGCTCGGGGACTCCACCTTCGATCAATCGCTCACCGAAGTCAAACGATAGTCAAACGGGACGATCTCCCGGAAAGACTGGGAACGGTAATAGGCGACGCAAGTCGAGTAAGGGTGGATTACGCGACCCAATACCTTCAATGACCTCGGACGCTTCGTACATCACCAACCCGTTCGCTTCACCAACATCACCTCCTCCAGCAGAATCGTTGCCGCCGCTTCCGTCGGAGGTGAACAAGACGCCCTCTCGACCACCCGGCCTCAAACCCATCAAAATTCTATCTCCACAAGCCGCAGCCTCATTTCTTCTGCCACCACTGAACTTTGTTCCAATGGCACGGGAGCACTTCGAAGCCACCCAACATCTGGCCACGACTCTACTACCGCCCGCTCATGCCCTACGTTTATCCGTCACACTGGAACATGCCGCTTTCCTGTGGGACTGCCAAAAGGAACATGAGCTGGCGCGCTCTCTCGCTGCACGCACAATCAAAGAGGTTTACAGTTCCAGTGAAGGATTGGACGACGACGAATTCGCCGATGCGGCAACCATTGTGCAAGCTCTTGGTGGCATTGTCAAACGCGGCTCAAACGAATCCAGCCCAAAGCTCAACAGCAGCAAGAACACCAAGTCTCAAAATCCTCCCAACCCTCAGGCGACCCCAAACCTCCCCAAGATCGACCGCACGATCGCTCTTTCTCCCCCTTCCACATCAACAGCGAACACCCCGCGTCAACCTGCACTCGGCTCTTCACCCTTCGACTACCACAGAAGCACGCCAGACCGTCTCTCGACCGTCCCCGAAGACCCCTCACAGGAAGCCTCGGAGCGCGAAAACGACCGCGCAACGACAACCGCTCCCACCACCATCTCTCCACCCACCAGCAGATTAAGCAGCCGTACGAGCGGCAAGACAGGCGTAAGTGCACAGACCGACAAAGCAGCCAAACGGCGCATGCTAGAAGCCGCAGAGCAGGAGCTCTACAGACGTCGAAGCCAGAGTGCGAACAGTCGACAGACAACGCCGGTCGAAGGGTACGTGCGGCCTCGCCAACACTAGCCTTTGATTGAATTTGCCATAATTTGCTTGCCTGCGTTGCTACAAAAGAAAAAAGAAAAACAATTGATTTGCTACGAGCACGGAAGCGACGAAAGCGGTGCTGATCTCTACTCTACCTGTCTAGAATCAGCGCCCCTACCGCCGCCGCCATCGTCGCCGCCGATGACAGTGTGTACAAGCCGAGACCGCAAGACCACCTCTCCCACGAGAAGAAACACAAGTCGCACGAAACCAAGAAGAGCCCCCAGCCGGCCTCCTCCACCAAACAATCCAACCTACCGAACCCGGTATCAACAGCAGACCGTCTACCGTCCCGTCTACCTCCCAGACCCAAGGGATCACGGTCCAAACGTACACGGCCTCTTCCGCCAACGCCAATTGCCATCCCAGTGAGAAGCGAAAGCGACGCTCAACGCGAGACGGTCGATAGACGCAGAGCGGTTTTGAGGGCGCTCGAAGTCATTGCTTCCTCGTCGAGGGTGTTGGAGCCAAAACATGGTGCGGCAGCTGCTGCGAGGAGGGGAATGGGCGTGCAGATGAGATGATGTTGATGTGAAAAAGAGCAGGTCAGACGTTAGCGGGGAACGATTGTCAGGTGTTGAGCAAGCACTAAAGTCTATATACAGCAGGTATATCAATCCATAGACTCGACGAGACAAGTTCGATCGAACAGAAGGAAAAAAAAGGAATCCATGGTATATTTCCATATCCCAACCCCATCCTTACCAGCTCCATACGATAAACCCAAAACGCCACCACTTTTTAAATCAAAGCAATCCCTCACTCACATCAACACAATCACATCTCACAGCCCGACCTCCCCTCTCAACACCCCCTCCACAACCCTCCCCGCCAACTCCCTAACCTCCTCACTCGACCCCCCAGCCTCAACACCAAGCACGTCCCCCTCATCCTCCGCCGGCGCCTCGAGACTCTCAAACTGCGACCGCACCATATAATCCTTCATGTAGTGGTTCTTGCGGGCCCTCACGCGATCCATGAGCAGCGCTTCCGAGGCCCGCAGGAAGATGAAGTGGACGGCGATGTGCGGGTGTTTGAGCGTTGCCAGGCGCAGGATGTCGCGGTACTTGCGCTTGAGGGCCGAGCAGGTCAGGATGACGCTCTGGGGTGCGTTTGTGCTGGTGGTGGGGGTTTGGTGGGTCGCGGTGGTGGGCTGTGAGAGGGTTTCGATTGCGGTGTCGCGGAGCAGGATCAGCCAGTCCCAGCGGTCGGCGTCTGTGAGGGGTTCGCCGCGGGCCATTTTGGCGATGTTGGAGGGGGTGTGGTACTGTTTGTGTTTTATGATTAGATGTGTGATTTTGTTTGTTTGTTTGATGGGTGATGTTTTGCTGTATCTGGGATTGATCGATCGACTCGAAAATGAAGTGACATGTTGAACCCAATGGAGCCGACGACCACTTGAAGTGCTTCCTGTCTGTTGGATTGGGGGGCTATAGAACGATGGTCAAGCACTTACAGTATCACCCTCGAGATAAGGCATGCCATAGGTTTGGTGAAGGGACTCGGCAACGGAAGTTTTGCCACAGCCTGCCGGGCCAGTGATGACCCAAATGTGCTGTTGTTCTGGCGGTGACAGAACCTGCTGACCGGAAGTCGTGTGAGCGGTCGCCATGCCTGAGGAGAGTTCTTTTTTCGTCGATACTGGGGAGGCGAATTCGCTGGGAGGAGTCGGAGGGAGAGTAGTAGTGGTAGACATGGCCTCGTTTGGTAATGAAGGGGTGAAGCCTTTCTCTTGGCCTTCCCGGGAACTTCTTGTGCTGGGTACTGTTTGTTGCGAGGGCTGCTTGTGGACTGAGTTAAGATTGGGAGGATTGGAAGTAGGTGTATATGGATGTATATATGATGATGGTAAGCGGCCAGGAAGGGAGGTGCAGGACGGTGTAGATGGTGAGTGTTACTATGTATTTAATACAGACAGTTACGGTCAACCTCTCAGGCTAAGTATTAATCTTGCTTGCCTCGATCATCGGCTACTGAAGTTCATCGAAGGAAAGAGCCTCCGGGCGAGTGTCACCCACGCTAACTTGACTTGGTTGGAACGGATTCTTATGTGGGGTGTGGAAACGTGGGCACGGAACAGAAGTGGAGGCCATCTTTTCCGTCGGCAATTGCTTCTTGCTATACATGGTTAAAGTGTTTGCCTTGGACGAGCCCGTTCGCCTAGGAGGTTGAAGAGCCATGAGGGTTCATGTCTGAGGAGTCGGAATATGCATGAATATGTGCACATGTAGCTGATACAGCAGTCTCGGTATCTGTGAATGCAGTCATCGAGTCAAGTACTCGACTGCTGCTGATGATTCAAGCATGTCTCGTGGCCAAACTTCGTGAAGTGAGGTCGTCCCTCCAAGTTCCAAAGTACATAGTACCTATGCAAACTCGGCGCGGAAGGACGCTCTCACTGGTAAATCACAGTTCTGAGGGTACTGGAGCCACTGGTACGAGCACAGATTTGTTATTGATCTCCCAGGTATCCCGCCCACTTAACTCCACGGTCAGATCGAAAGACGACGAGTCAAGGTAAATACGTTATATGAGGGGAGATCGCCGGCTACCATCCAATGCAGGTCGCTATGTACGCTTCACAACAAGTATACTACATGCCTCTTTCAACATCCGTCACTGCTGGTCTGCTGTTTTCGACCGCCACGAGTCCAGGGCTTTCTCGGAGCTTTCTGCTTCGATCGCGCATCGCTCACCCATCAGTTGCCAAGTCCGGTTCCTGACAATGCCCTCCACCATCCTTTCATTCCTTATCAACGAAGCCAAAGCCTCAGTCCTCGCTTCTCTCGGGAAGTATCTCGCACTGTAGGGATCCAGCCTCTCGTTGACAATCCGCTCTCGTGCCCTTGCATCTTCCACCTGTCTGAGTACATGGTCGGGGTCATCTGGGTCCGGCGACGTCGCTACTCCGGCGCAATAGTTCAGCACATCACTCCGGCTCTGCCAGCTAGGGAACAGAACACGGTCTTTGAACTCCGCGCATGCCTGAGCCTCAATCGGTCGCCTTCCTATGGGTCGCGACTGGCGCTCCTGTGTCGATGACGGATCAAAAGGCGTTGCGCCAGGTGTGATGAGGGCGTTCAAGTTTTGGTTGATTGTGTCGTCGACTGCCGTTCGAGACACGCGGAGGAAGTCTATGGTTCTTTCATGAGCGTGAGTTCGCGCATTGTTGTTTCGTGCGCTCTCTCGATGGCTTACCTCTGAGTGCAGTTTGGTTGAAGCAGAACTGAGGTGTAAGCCCGGGCTGCTCTGGTGTCCGAGCCATTATTCTGCGGTAAGGCGGCGGATATGAAGAAGGTGCAGGTTCCGGTTGCGAAGGAAGAAGGTCGCGTTTCCAGAGAAGTCCCGCCAGAGTGATGTTGTGATATATCCTGGCAAGTTGTGTTCTTCCCAGAATACGCTAAAGAGGGTGATGTGGTGTATGGTCAGTGGTCAGTGTAGTAGATGTTCTGATCTTGACAAGGTGGATCTACCTATCTTCACGCCTCAAAATGGCTTACGTCACCGACCCTAGGACGCGTCTGGTTTTAGCACGCGACGCGAACCAATTTGGCTCGTCTGCCTACGCCGGAGTATCACATGTTGCCTCGACTATGCCACCCCTCGCCATAAATTCCCTCTGGTAATGATTGTTGGTTCTCGTCGTCGCCTAGTTTCGCGAATCAACTTTGCCGCACAACACTCTCGTTACTGCGGACCTGACTTACGACGTTCAAGTCCATCGGCCTACCCACTTTCCTTCCGGACCATACATTCTCTTCGCGAGCGATCACGTACAATCACAGCAAAGTTCGGAATCATGGCACCGAAACAAGCGACTCTGGGGTATGTGAAAACACAGCAGACTCTCGGGTGCGAGTTACCCAGATCTGGTGTTTCGACGAGAACGATGTGAAGCTGACCTTTCTACAGCAAGTTCTTTGGCAATCCTGGCGGGCCGCCAGCTGCGTCACAGCAGTCCAGACTAAAGTTCACAAAGGCTGAGCCTGTCAAAGATGAAGGTTCAGAGCAAGAGGCGAAAGCTGGGGCGAGTAGTGCAAAGAATGGCGATGTCAAGGAGGAGGACGTGAAGATGGAGGACGAACAGCCATTGAAACAGGAGGAGGACACGATTGCGTCGGAAGATGACGATGTGAAGCCTGCACATTCTCCGAAAAAGCGGCTAGCAAAGGAAACTGAACATGAAGACGAGCCATCTGGTAGCGACGCTGAGGAGCCTCCCTCTAAGAAGCAGCGTCAGAAGCCAGCTGCTAGTGGCAAGGCAAAGAAAGGCGTGGCTGTCAAGAAGACAACCGCCAGGACGGCGGTGAAGGTGGAACCCATAGAGATTGACGACGAAGAAGATGATGAACCGCGACCGTCAAAGAAGGCCAGAGTTGCACCCAAAGCTACGAGCCCGAAGAGGAAATCGCCAGCTCAAGAAGCACAAGTCAGCGGTGAAGAAGACGAAGAGCCCGCCAACCAAAAGAGGGGCCGGTCCAAATCACCCAAAGGGAAAAAAGGAAAAGCACAGGCTACTGCCAAGGCTGCAGACACAACACCGGATGTCGATGCTGGATCTGAGAAAGCTAGCGAGAACGACTCGGTGTCCGAAGCTGAGTCAGAAGATGAGGAAGAGAAGCCAGAGGTGGCAGCCAAAGCACGAGCAAAGGTTCAAAGCACACTCAAGGCAACTGGCAAAGAGGCATATCCTGACTGGAAGGCTGGCGATCCTGTTCCATACGCTGCATTGTGCACGACATTTTCGAAAATCGAGATGACCAGTAAGCGCCTGGAGATCATGGCTCATTGCTCTGCTTTCATGCGCCAGGTTGCTCGCCTCACGCCAGAAGACCTCCAGCCAACGGTTTTGCTCATGGTTGGGAAGCTTGCAGCGGATTACGCAGGCATTGAGCTTGGAATTGGCGAGTCTCTGATTATGAAAGCTATCGGAGAAAGTACCGGACGCAACCTCAAGATCATCAAAGAAGACCAACAGAAGATCGGAGATCTCGGTCTCGTTGCAGCGAAGAGCCGGCAAAACCAGCCGACGATGTTCAAGCCGAAACCCCTTACAGTCCGCGGCGTGCACGAGGGTCTGATGAAGATTGCAACCGTCGAAGGTCAAGGAGCTCAAGGTCGTAAGGTCGATGGCATCAAGAAACTTCTCTCCTCTGCCGACACAAATCTCGCAAAGGGGCAGTCTGTGGACATCACCAAAGACAAGGGCGGCCCTAGCGAAGCAAAGTTCATCATTCGTGCGCTCGAGGGCAAGATGCGCCTGGGTCTCGCCGACAAGACGGTTCAAGTCTCGCTGGCTCACGCCATGGTCTTCCACACTGTTTCCCAGGACAACAACAAGATCCCCTCCGAGGCTGACTTGAAAAAGGGCGAAGAAGTGTTCAAGGCTGTCTACAACGAGCTTCCCGCATATGAGGTCGTTGTACCGGCCCTGCTCAAGGGTGGCATTTGGAAGCTGAGAGATGCTTGCAGACTGCAGCCGGGTGTTCCGCTCAAGCCTATGCTTGCGAAACCGACCAAATCGATTGGTGAGGTCCTCGATCGCTTCGAGGGTAAGGACTTTACCTGCGAATACAAGTACGATGGCGAGCGAGCGCAGATTCACTTCGTTGCACATGATGCCGACGAAGAGTTTACTGCTACCATCGCGCCGGCTGCAGGCAAGAGTGACAGAGGTGTTTCGAACATCTTCTCTCGCAACAGCGAAGACCTCAGCAAGAAATACCCGGACATCCTCAGCAAACTGCCGACTTGGGTCAAGAAGGGTACCAAGAGCTTTGTCCTTGACTGCGAGACCGTTGCTTGGGATGTGGAGAAGAAAACAGTACTTCCATTCCAGCAGCTGATGACTCGCAAGAAGAAGGATGTCAAGATTGAGGACGTCAAGGTCAAGGTGTGCGTGTTTGCCTTCGATCTGCTTTATCTAGACGGTGAAGCCCTCGTCAACAAGCCCTTCCGCGAGCGCCGCGAGCACATGTACTCGGCGTTCGAAGAGGTCGAAGGCGAGTTCATCTTTGCCAAATATGGCAACACACGCGAGATCGAAGAGATCCAAACTCTTCTGGAGGACTCGGTGAAGGCTTCCTGCGAAGGTCTCATGGTCAAGATGTTGGACGGCGTCGAGTCACATTACGAGCCATCGAGAAGATCGCAGAACTGGCTGAAGGTCAAGAAAGACTATCTGGCTGGCGTTGGCGATTCACTCGACCTCGTGGTGCTTGGTGCTTACTACGGCAAGGGCAAGCGAACCTCTGTCTACGGTGCTTTCCTCCTCGCCTGCTACAACTCCAACACAGAAAAGTACGAATCTGTCTGCAACATCGGCACTGGCTTCTCCGAGGCTCTGTTGTCAGAGCTTCACGACACCCTCTCGCCGTTGGTTATTGATCGTCCGAAACCCTTCTACGAACATTCACCCGGCAAAAATGACCAGCCTGACGTTTGGTTCGAGCCGAAGTTCGTCTGGGAGGTCAAGACGGCAGATCTGACACTGAGTCCGCGTTACCGCGCCGCTGCGAGCGAAGTCGGCGACGGGACGCACAAGGGTGTCAGTCTGAGGTTCCCACGCTACATCCAAGCCAGAGAAGACAAGAAGCCCGACGATGCCACGAGCAGTCGCCAGGTCGCAGAGATGTACAGGAAGCAGGAGTCCGTGAGCAAGAACAAGGGACCTTCCGTGGACGATGATTTCGAGTATTGAGGTGTGTCCGTGACTAATGGTATGGACATGAAAGAGAGTCCCTAGAGGCTCCCAGGATGGAGGAGTCAGTGTAGATAATTAGTCCCCAGACGCGTGACGAAGATCAGCGGATCACTTGCAGAACGTAGCGAAGAAGTTGCCATCAAGTGAAGTTTCATGCTACAAAACAATTGTGACGATTTACCCCAACGATCCAGACCTTCCCCCCAACAATGACCAGTATCTTCCAGCCTTACACCCTACGCGATTCACGCCGAGGAGCACGGAAGTGGATGCTGTCCCCATCCGAAAGAAGCGTGGTGGTGATCTCAAAAGCGATTAAGCGTGCGCCAACGTCACCAAGCTCCACAAAAAAAAAGCCAAAGTGTGAAAAGTCTATGACGGTCCTCAGATCGTCGACATCAGATCTTAGCCCCAGATCGTCCAACACCGATGAACCCACGCTTAACAAGTCGAGATCTGCCGGATCTACCGGGGCTTCGGCCTCCCGCAGCGTTCTAGTCGTTGACAGGCGCGTGCAAGTGCTAGTAATCAATGACGATATTCGAGATCAGAGCGCGTTTTGGTGCCGCGGAGAGTCTCTTCGCGAATGCATCCCGGCGTGTATATGTCCTCGTCGGCCATGTGTTTCTAGACTTCGCTCCTGTCAAGTGCTTCTCTTCTTCACTCACGTCACTAACCGACAACCACCCAACACTTGAGCGCTCCCCTTCAAGCGGATCGCCATCATGAAGGGTTTCGGTCTCATGCGCGACACTGCCTTCGGGCAGATTGTCCGTCTTGCCTCCGGTCGTCGCTTCTTCAAATACTCCGAGGAGGAAAACCACGAATTATGGAAGACTTTCATCGATGAGAAGAAGTCCGCAAACTTGGCTCGCCATGGCACTGTCGAACCTCCCGAGGACGACGACGAAAAAGAGAAAGAGGACGATGACCAAACTCCCCGAGAAGACTCCGACTCATCGTCAAGAACTCATGTCGATGGCCAAGTCAACGAGGCCAGTGGCGTCAAGGTTGATCCGGAAAAGGGCAGAGACATCAACCTGGTTACGTGGTATGGTAAGATTATAGAAAGAACCCTTTATCATTTGCCTAGACGTACTAACTAGACGTAGGCCCGGATGACCCTGAGAACCCGCAGAATTGGACAGTGAGTGACTTACGACCGAGGAGTGATGATCAAAGCTAACAATACCAGACCGGCAAGAAAGTCTTCGTCACCGCTCAAATCTGTCTCCTCACCACATCCATCTACATCGGCTCTTCCATCTATACTGCTGGCACCCAAAGCGTCATGGCTATCTTTGGCGTCAGTCAAGTCGCCGCAACTCTCGGTCTGTGTCTTTTCGTGGCTGGATATGGTCTTGGGCCCATGCTCTTCTCGCCAATGTCCGAAATCCCTCAGATCGGTCGCAACCCTGTCTACCTGATCACACTAGCTCTATTCGTCGCTCTTCAAGTTCCTACGGCGCTGGCAACAAACTTTGGTATGCTCCTCGCCTTCCGATTCATTACAGGCTTCTTCGGCTCGCCTGTTCTAGCAACCGGTGGTGCTTCGCTCGCCGATATGTACAGCCCAGCGAAACGCGCCTACGCCATGTCTATATGGGGTATAGCAGCTGTCTGTGGTCCTACGCTTGGTCCACTCGTAAGTACTAGGTATTACGCAGGAGTAACAAGAACCTTACTAATCTTTCAACTTAACAGGTAGCCGGATTTGCTGTTACTTCTGCACCACTCGGGGGAGGCTTCACTGCACCCTGGACATGGCCTATCTGGGAGCTGATGTGGCTCAGCGGGTTCTGTTTGGTCTTCCTCTTCTTCTTCTTCCCCGAAACCAGTGCGAACAACATCCTCGTGCGCCGTACTAAGCGTCTCCGCGAGATCACCGGCAACGACAAATTGGTCTGCGAACCAGAACTCATGGCCCAAAACATGACCGGCAAAGACATTGTCATGATGTCCCTAGTCCGACCGTTCACGCTCAACTTCACCGAACCAATGGTCTTCTTCCTCAACCTATACATCGCCCTCGTCTATGGTATCCTGTACATCTGGTTCGAGTCTTTCGTCATCGTCTTTGTCGAAATTTATCACTTCTCGCTCGGTCTCGAAGGTGTCGCCTACCTTGGCATTCTCGTCGGAGCCCTGGTCGTCATCCCGCCCTACTTCTGGTACATGCACACATACCTCGAGCCGCAATTCAACGAGAACGGCGAGATCCAGCCCGAAAAGCGCCTGTACGCTTGCTGCGTGGGAGCCTTCTGCATCCCAATTTGTCTGTTCTGGTTCGGCTGGAGCGCACGTCCGGACGTGCACTGGATCATGCCCATCATCGGCAGCTCGTGGTTCGCCATCGGCACTTTCTTGCTCTTCAACAGCATCCTCAACTACCTGCCGGACGCTTACCCCGAGTACGCGGCTTCTGTCCTTGCTGGAAACGATTTCATGCGCTCGGCTTTCGGCGCTGGATTCCCGCTCTTCGCCAGGGCTATGTACACTGATTTGGGCGTCAACTGGGCTAGTTCGACGCTGGCTTTCATCTCGATCGCTTTCATTCCGATTCCGTTCGTTTTGATCAAGGTATGTTGTTGTCTTTCTTTCCCCCCAGTTCCTTGACCGAGTTTTGTGCTAACGTATATCAAAAGTTCGGCCCGACTCTGAGACGCAACTACTCCAAGCACGCGCGCAAGGATCTTTAGATCTGTCTATGGCTGTCCACAGATCACAGCAATGTGGTCAACATACCTTTCGATTTGACGATATTGAATGAGCGAGTCTCATGGCGACGCTTTCATGATGCGATGTTTTTGTCTCCCATTTATACGAGCGATGCATAGAATTTTAGATTGTACATAATATTAATTGATAAATCATTTTCTACAAAAGCTACTTTTCTGTACCCTTCGTAGGCAGTACCATGGCGTGCCTTTGGTGATTGTTAGGATCCATGCCATGACCGTCTCTCATGTCCCTTATCAGTTTCCAACAGTGAGGTCCTGTTCTGTAACCAATCCTGCCACAGAGGTGAAAATAGGCCTAGACGACGCACCGGATGAGTGCCTCATCTGCCACCTACCATTGAAGTGACAGCGTTGTTACAATCACATCGTCGCTCAGCCTTCATCCCTTCCATTTCCTGGCCCTCCCCAAAATCGAATCAGACCAAAAGACAACAAACCCCAGCAAAACACATACCCCGACGACCACATCCCACCACCACTCCCCAAATCCATCCACCTACACGCTTCACTACCGTATGCAACGCCCCAGCCAACAGCGGGCGCTCCCCGCTCACACAAACGTTCAAATTCTCACTTTCACATCCCAAAAATCCGCCCCTTCCCCCACGGGCCAGAACGATGTTGATGATGCATACCAGACGTGTGGATGACTGACAAAAAGGAAGGTCCTACCCGGAATCGAACCGGGGTCGCCCGGACAGTCCAGACACGCTCTTGGAAGAGCGAGGGATCAGAACCGGAAGTGATAACCGCTACACTATAGAACCGTTGATGTACCGATGTATGAAAACGCGACACAATCTTTATATAGCTAAACCACAGCTCGCAGAGCTACGAATCGACTGGATCGATCATAGGTGCGATTGAATGAACATTGGTTCTGTTGGATCGAATGGGTGTTGGATCAGATTGGAAATTTTCTTGCTCGACTTTGAGATTCATATCAAGCCTTGGCCCTTAAACCCAAGTAGCACTATTTGTAACGAGTATCAACGCGAAGATAACCAGCGATGTGGTGGTCTTCGTGTCTCTATCGTGTGTACGCTTGAGCAAAGTAGCATTGAATTTGAGAAACCCCATGAGAGAGCGTGTTTCCGACCAATATAGACCATTCAGCATTCGGAACTAACACT
>Ga0265797_10000440_pt1 | contig 76186 bp, 70 predicted proteins | sample P2T30metagenome_FD_192433 | JGI IMG/M metagenome (GOLD analysis project Ga0265797, IMG submission 192433) | Plant litter microbial communities from East Loma Ridge, Irvine, California - P2 T30 | ecosystem: Environmental > Terrestrial > Plant litter > Unclassified | place: USA: California...
GGCGCCGTGCCGAACGAGTACCTGCACTACTACTACTTCCAGCGCGAGGTGCGGCACGCCGACCAGCTCGCCGCGCAGACCCGCGGCGGCTTCCTCGTGGAGCAGCAGGGCCGGTTCTACGAGCAGCTCGAGCACCGGCACGACGTGTCCGCGCTCGCGCTCTGGGAGCGCACGCGCCTCGACCGCGAGACCACCTACATGGCCACGAACCGGCAGTCGGCCGGAATGGGCGACCGCGACGAGGACGACCTCGTCTCCGGCGGCTACGAGGACGTCGCGATCGCGCTCATGCGCGGCATCGCCTACGACCAGAGCGCGCGGCTGATCCTCAACGTGCGCAACCGCGGCACGCTCGGGGCGCTCGACGCCGACGCCGTGGTCGAGGTGCCGTGCGTGGTCGACGCGACGGGCGCGCATCCGGTCGCCGGCACGGAGCTCCCCGACTTCGGCGTGGGCCTCGTCACGAACGCGAAGTACGTGGAGCGGCAGACCATCGAGGCCGGCCTCGGCGGATCCCGCGCCGCGGCCGTCCGCGCGCTCGCGCACCACCCGCTCGTCGACTCCGTCACGGTCGCGCGCTCCCTGCTGGAGGACGCGATGCACGCGTTCCCGGCGCTGTCCTACCTGCGCTGACCGCCGGTCGCCCGGCGCACGCCGCCCGCGCCTCCCTCCCGCACGCCCCTCCCGCCCGTCCCCACCCCCGAACCCGGAGGACACCCATGCACCAGAACCAGAAGCTCGTCCAGGAGCGGATCCTCCGCGCGCTCGACGAGCGGATCACCCCCGCGGTCTACTCGTCGAAGGCGCCCGTGACCCTCCGCGCCTGGATGGCGCCCGACGAGCCCGTGCCCGTCGCCGAGGCGATGCGGCAGGAGTACGCGCCGTTCGCGCTCGGCCAGCCGTGGGGCCGCGCGTGGTCGACGTGGTGGTTCGAGGTCACGGGCGAGGTGCCCGCCGAGTGGGCCGGCCGCACGGTCGAGCTGCTCATCGACCCGGGCTTCATCGGCGACTGGCCGGGCAACCAGGCCGAGTGCCTCGTGCACACGATGGACGGCGTGCCGGTCAAGGGGATCCACCCGCGCAACACCTACGTGCGCCTCGCCGACGAGGCCGCGGGCGGCGAGCAGGTGCGCTTCCTCGTGGAGGCGGCGGGCAACCCGGACATCCTGGTGAACGAGTTCGTGCCCACCCCCTACGGCGACAAGGCGACCGCGCCCGCCGAGCCCATCTACCGCTTCCGCCAGGCCGAGCTCGCCGTGTTCGAGCCCGAGGTGTGGGCGCTGCGCTTCGACGTCGAGGTGCTGTACCAGCTGCTGATGGAGCTGCCCGAGACCGAGCCGCGCCGCCACGAGGTGCTCCGCGCGATCGAGCGCGCGCTCGACGTGCTGGCGATGGACGACATCGTCGGCACCGCGGCCGCCGCCCGCGCCGAGCTCGCCGAGGTGCTCTCCCGCAAGGCCGTGCCGAGCGCCCACACGCTGAGCGGCGTCGGCCACGCCCACATCGACAGCGCCTGGCTCTGGCCCATCCGCGAGACCAAGCGCAAGACCGCGCGCACCTTCTCCAACGTGCTGCGGCTCGCCGAGCAGTACCCCGACTTCCGCTTCGCGTGCTCGCAGGCGCAGCAGTACGTCTGGGTGAAGGAGAACTACCCGACGGTGTTCGAGGGCATCAAGCAGGCCATCGCGGACGGCACCTGGTACCCGGTCGGATCCATGTGGATCGAGCCCGACGGCAACCTGCCGGGCGGCGAGGCGATGATCCGCCAGCTCACCCACGGCATGCGCTTCTTCCGGGAGGAGCTCGGCGTCGAGACCCACGGCGTGTGGCTGCCCGACTCGTTCGGCTACACGGCGTCGTTCCCGCAGATCGCGAAGCTCGCCGGCCTCGACTGGTTCCTCACGCAGAAGCTCTCCTGGAACCAGACCAACACGTTCCCGCACCACACCTTCTTCTGGGAGGGCATCGACGGGTCGCGGATCTTCACGCACTTCCCGCCCATCGACACCTACAACTCCACGCTCGAGGCGGAGGAGACGCACCACGCCGTGCGGCAGTTCCGCGAGAAGGGGAGGGCGACGATGTCGCTCGCGCCCTTCGGCTACGGCGACGGCGGCGGCGGGCCCACGCGCGACATGATGGAGCGCCAGCGCCGCACGGCCGACCTCGAGGGGTCGCCGAAGGTGATCGTGGAGCACCCGGACGAGTTCTTCCGCAAGGCCGAGGCCGAGTACCCGGACGCGCCCGTGTGGGTCGGCGAGCTGTACCTCGAGCTGCACCGCGGCACGTTCACCTCGCACGCCCGCGAGAAGCGCGGCAACCGCCAGGCCGAGCACCGCCTCCGCGAGGCCGAGCTGTGGTGGACGATCGCGGCCGTGCGCACGGGCGCCGACTACCCGTACGAGGCGCTCGACCGGCTCTGGAAGCAGACGCTGCTGCAGCAGTTCCACGACATCCTCCCCGGCTCCTCCATCACGTGGGTGCACCGGGAGAACGAGGAGGACTACGCCCGCAGCCTCGCCGAGCTCGACGCGCTCGTGGCCGACGCCATCGCGCGGGTCACGGCGCAGGCGGTCGCGGACGGCGAGGGCGACGGATCCGGCGCGTTCGCGGTGAACTCGACCGGCCACGCGCGCACGGCGCTCGTGGAGGCGCCCGACGGATCCGCGCTCGCGCTCGTCGCGGTGCCCGGCAGCGGGATCGCGCCGCTCGTCGCGGTGGAGCCGGCCTCTCCCGTCGTCACGACGCGCGCCGACGGCGGCACCGTGCTCGACAACGGGCTGCTCCGCGTCACGATCGACGCGCGCGGCCTCGTCACGTCGATCCTCGACCTCCGCCACGCCGACCGCGAGCTCGTGCCCGCCGGCCGCGTCGCGAACCTGCTCCAGCTGCACGAGGACATCCCCACGGCGTGGGACGCCTGGGACGTCGACGCGCACTACCGCGCGAGCCGCACCGACCTGGTCGAGGCCGAGTCGGTCGAGCTCGTCGAGGAGTCGCCGCTCCGCGCGACCGTCGAGGTGGTCCGCCAGTTCGGGCGCTCGCGCGTCGTGCAGCGGGTGTCGCTGCACGCGGACGACGCCCGGATCCACGCCACGGCCGACCTCGACTGGCTCGAGGACGAGAAGCTCCTCAAGGTGTCGTTCCCGCTCACGATCCACGCGCAGCACCACAGCGCCGAGATCCAGTTCGGGCACGTCCGCCGCCCCACGCACACGAACACGTCGTGGGACGAGGCGCGCTTCGAGGTCATGGCGCACCGCTTCGTGCACGTGGAGGAGCCCGGCTACGGCGTCGCGCTCACCAACGCGGGCAGCTACGGCCACGACATCACGCGCACGGTCGGCGCGACGGGCGAGGTCGAGACCGAGATGCGGATCAGCCTGGTGCGGGCCGCGCGCTCCCCCGACCCGGTGCAGGACATCGGCCACCACCGGTTCGAGTACGCGCTCGTGCCGGGCGTCGGCATCGAGGGCGCGGTGGACGCGGGCCTCGAGCAGAACCTGCCGGTGCGCGTCGTGCACGCGGGCAACGCCTCGGCGGCCCCGGCCGGCACGGCGTCGGCCTCCGAGGTCGCCGCGGCGCCCGCATCCGACTCCGACTCCGGCGTCGCCGTGCCCTCGTCGCTGCCGACCGCCGCCGGGCTCGTCTCGGTGCACGGCGGCACGGTGCGGATCGAGGCGCTGAAGCTCGCCGACGACGGCTCGGGCGACGTGATCGTGCGGCTCTACGAGTCGACGGGCGCGCGCGTCGCGACCCGGCTCGAGGCGCACCTGCCCGTCGACCGCTTCACCGAGGTCGATGTGCTGGAGCGTCCCCTCGGCGCGGGCTTCCCGCGCGCGATCGCGTTCGAGCCGGAGGCCGACGGCAGCGGCGTGCGGCTCGTGCTGCGCGCGTTCCAGGTGATCACGGTGCGGATCCACCGGGCCTGACGCGCGACCCGCGCACGCGACGAGGGCGCGATCCGGCCGGTGCCGGGTCGCGCCCTCGTCGTCGTCGCGGGTGCGGCTGCGAGTGCGCGACCCGCGGCGGCGCCCGCGCTAGTTGAGCGCCTTGCCGCCCGTGGTGAGCGGCTCGACCGAGCTGGGGGTCAGCGCGAGGGCGAGGCCGGAGAGGCCGATGCCGAAGAAGAGGAAGTCGTCGACGATCGTGAAGCCGGTCGGCGTGAGGCCGCCGAGCTCGTTGTCGACGATGCTGAGCACGCCCATGAGCGTGAACAGGCCGCCGAACGCGGCGAGCGCGCCGCGGATGGCGCCGGGGCCGATCTGCCGGGTGCCGGCGAGCAGCAGCGCGACGGCGCTGGCGAGGTAGAGGACGTCGACGAAGAAGTCGACGTTGAGGATCCCGAGCAGGTGCGAGCCCTCGATGAAGAGCCCCACGAACCCGTGGCCGCCGAGCACGGCCGCGACCATCACCATCCACGCCTTGCCCATGATCCGGTTCCCCTCGATGACGGGCCCGCCGCTCGACGGGCACCTCCTCCACCGAACCGGGCGCGACGGGGAGCGCCAAGGTCGCGGGACGGGACTCCCAGGATCCGTTGAGGTCCTCCCGGCGAAGCCGCCGCCCCCGCAGGCTGGGCATCCGCCGCCCGTCGACACACTGCTCGATCCCCGGCGTAGCGTCCGACGGACAGCACATCGGCCGGCCAGGAGCCGACCTCGACACGACTCGGAGATGCACATGTCAGAACGCAACACCGTCATCCGCAGCATGCACGACCTCGGCCTCGCGGCCTGGTTCGGCGGGTCCCTCATGGGCGCGGTCGGCCTCAACGGAGCTGCCGCCGCCGCGAAGCAGCCGCAGGAGCGCCTGCGCCTGTCGTCCATCGGCTGGGCGAGGTGGGCGCCCGTGCAGCTCGCGGCCCTCGGCGCGCACGCCGTCGGCGGGCTCGGCCTCATCTACGCGAACAAGGGCCGCCTCGCGGCCCAGGGCGAGGCCCGCTCGAACACGAACGTGAAGGCCGTGCTGACCATCGCCGCCGCCGGCACGACGCTGTACTCGGCGCTCGTCGGCACGCGCATGGCCAAGCACCAGGACGAGGGCGCCAAGGGCACCACCGAGCCCGGCGCCGGCTCCTCGAAGGAGCTCGCGAGCGCGCAGAAGCAGCAGAAGGCGCTCCAGTGGGCGATCCCCGCGCTGACCGCGGTGCTCGTCGTGCTCGCCGCCCAGCAGGGCGAGCAGCAGCGCCCGGTCGCGGGCTGGATCGACCGCATCAAGCACTAGATCCGATGCGTCACGACGGCGGGGTGCCTCCGGGCGCCCCGCCGTCGTGCTGCGCGGACGCGGCAGCGGTCGGCGGCGCGGCCAGGAGTCAGAACGCGTACCGGATGCGGCAGTACGGCATGATCCGCGCCACGAGCGCCGTGAACTCGGCCACCGCGTCGCCCTTGAGGCCGCGGCGGTAGCGGACGTTGATGGCGCCGTTCTCGCTGACCTTGCGCTCCTGCATGCCCGGCTGCCAGATGAGCTCCTCGGCCTTCGGGTGCCAGCCCATGTTCACCTCGTGGAGCTGCTCGTTGTGCGTGAGCATGATGACCTCGGCCGCGAGCTGCGCCTTCGTGCGCGCGCTGAGCGTGTCGTCGAGCGTGCGGAGCAGCTGCTCCCACTCGGCGCGCCAGCCCGGCGTGAGGATGACGGGCGAGAAGTTGAGGTGCACCTCGTAGCCGGCCTCCACGAAGTCGTCGATGGCGGCGATGCGCTCCGGGATGGGCGAGGTGCGGATGTCGGTGACCCGCGCGACGGCCTCGGGCATGAGCGAGAAGCGCACGCGCGTGCGGCCCATCGGATCCCACCCGAGCATGTCGCGGTTGACGTGCTTGGTGGCGAACGACGCCTTGGCGGTGGGCGACATGCGGAACAGCTCCACCAGGTCCTGCACGTTGGCGCTCACGCGGGCGTCCGCCGAGCAGTCGCTGTTCTCCCCGATGTCGTAGACCCACGCCTGGGGGTCGCACTGGGTGGGCTCGACCTTCGGGCCCTGCTTGTGGATGTGCCGGGCCACGTGCCGCTGGATCTGGTCGATGTTCGCGAACACGGTGATGGGGTTGCTGTAGCCCTTGCGCCGCGGCACGTAGCAGTAGGCGCACGCCATGGCGCAGCCGTTCGCGGTGGACGGCGCGATGAAGTCGGCCGAGCGCCCGTTGGGCCGCGTGACGAGCGACTTCTTCACGCCCACCACGAGCGCCTCCGTCTTGATGCGCACCCATCGCGCGACGTTCGCCTCGTCGCCGTGCACCTCGGGGATCCGCCAGTGCGACGCGACCTCCACGATGGTGGCGTCGGGCCACGCCGCCACGATCTCCTGCCCGCGCGGCAGCTCGAGCGCGGCCGGCTCCGCGTAGATGCGCGTGATGTCGAGCAGGCCGCGACGCGGGCGGGCGTCGGCGACGGGAGCGGGGGTGGTCACGGATCCGGTCTACCGGCCACCCCCGACATCGCCGCCGCCGCGAGCGAGCGAGCGCCCGCGCCCGCTCAGCAGGTGCTGCGGTACTCGCTGATCTGCAGGCTCACGACGGGCGCCGGGCAGATGAAGCGCTCGTAGCGGGTGTCCGCGTCGACGTGGCGCTTCAGCCACGCGATGCTCGCGCTCGCGATGGTCGTGTTCGAGATGTTCGGCGCGAAGTGGCTCGCCCCGCGCAGCTCCAGGTAGGCCTTCTCCGACGCCTGCGTCAGCGACTCGTAGAAGGGCTCCGCGTGGCGGGAGACCGGCGCGACGCTGTCGTCCTCCGCGCCGATGACGAGCGTGGGCGCGACGACCTCCGGCCACGTCTTGTCGAGGTTGTAGGGCGTCATCGGGATGACCGCGCGGATCGCCGGCTCGTCCTTGGCGGCCTGCAGGGAACCGCCGCCGCCCATCGAGTGGCCCATGACCGCGAGGCGGGAGCCGTCGACGCGGCCCCGCACGGAGCTCTCGTCGACCACGTACGCGAGCGCCGCGCGCAGCTGGTCGCCGCGCGAGCTCGGCTGGTCGGAGGTGGTGATCGTGTCGATGGTGAAGACGACGAAGCCCTGCGACGCGAGGCGCGGGCCGAGCCAGGCGATGCTCGACTCGCGCGCCGTGTAGCCGGGCGCGATGGCGACGACCCCGAAGGTGCCCGCGCTGGTGCTCGTCGGGTAGTGGATGGTGCCGCCACCGAATCCGCGCGCCGCGAACCGCGACACCGACGTCTCCGCCACGGCGAAGGATCCCCGCGTGGCCTCGATGCTCGCGGTGCTGGGCTCGGGTCCCCGCTCGTACGGGTTGACCGCCGCCGCCTGCGCGGGAGCGGCGAGGCCGAGGGCGGCCCCCGCCGCCACCAGCATCGCCGCCGTGGTCAGGAGGCCGCGTCGGCCCCTCGTGGTCGTGATCGTGCTCATGTGTCCCCCCGGACGTCTGGTGCGCCCGCCCATCCCGGGAACACGGTCCCGGGCCCCGCGGGCGCGTCGTGCGATGGACGCTACATTTGCTCTACCGGGTGGTCAAGCAATCTGCGTGACGGGGGCGCCCGTGCGTCGAAGAGGGGGCGGATCCGCATGGACGACGATCCCGTGGACGGACGGCGGCTGCGCTACGCCCACCGCCGCGGCGAGCTGCTCCGGGCGGCGACCGAGCACGTCCTCGAGCACGGCCTCGACGACCTCACGCTGCGCGGCCTCGCGGACGGCGTCGGCGTCAGCCACGCGACGCTCGTGCACCACTTCGCGACCCGCGACGGGCTCATCGCGGAGATCGTGGAGCGCGTGCTCGCCGAGACGTTCTCCTCCCCCGACCTCGTCGCCGGCGCCGAGGACCCGCTGCGCGCGCTGTGGGCGCGGGCCACGGCGCCCGAGGGCCGGAGGCACGTGCGGCTCTTCGTCGCGATCACCGGCCGCAGCATGCACGGCGACCCGCCCTTCGCCGACGCCGTGGCGCGCTCCCTCCGCGACCGCACCGCCATCGTCGCCGGGGCCCTCGAGGCCGCCGGGCGCCCGCCGGCGGAGGCGTCGGCCGCGGCCACCGTGATCCTCGGGGTGATGCGCGGCCTCATGGTCGACCTGCTCCTCACCGGCGACTCCGCGCGGGTCGACGCGGCGTTCGCCGCCTTCGTCGCGGGGCAGGCGCGCGCCGCGGGCTGACCACGGCGTCCACCCCCCGATCCGGGGCCCGGGCTCCGGATCCCGGTAGCGCGACGCGGAAAGCCAGTGGATCCGCCCGCCCTGGCCGTTGTGCCCGGCCCCGCGCCAGCGGATCGTGTGGAGCGCGGATGCCCATGGACGAGCCGTGCGCAGCGCAGAGCTCTCGGAGCGTGCCCATGTTCGACAAGAAGTTCATCACCCAGGCCATCGACAAGAGCGCGCAGTCGCCGCTGGACCGTCGCCGCTTCTTCACCGCCGCGGGCGTCGCGGGACTCGGCGTCGGTGCCGCGGCCCTGATCCCCGCCACCGGAGCCCAGGCCGCCGACGCGCAGGCCGAGGCCGACGCCGGTGCCGTCACCGACGCCGCGGTCCTCAACTTCGCGCTGAACCTCGAGTACCTCGAGGCCGAGTTCTACCTGCGCGCGTCGACCGGCAACGGCCTCGTCCCGAACGACATCTCCGGCGTCGGCACCGCCGGTGGCGTGACCGGTGGTCGTCAGGTGCAGTTCAAGGACCGGGCGATCCGCGAGTACGCGCGCGAGATCGCGCAGGACGAGAAGGCGCACGTGAAGTTCCTGCGCGCAGCGCTCGGGTCGGCCAAGGTCGCGCGTCCCGCGATCGACCTCGACGCCGCGTTCTCCGCTGCAGCCACGGCGGCGGGCCTGATCCAGCCGGGGCAGAAGTTCGACGCGTTCGCGTCGGACGAGAACTTCCTGCTGGCGTCGTTCGTGTTCGAGGACGTCGGAGTCACCGCGTACAAGGGCGCGGCCCCGCTGATCACGAACAAGACGTACCTGGAGGCGGCCGCCGGCATCCTCGCGGTCGAGGCGTACCACGCCGGGATCATCCGCACCTCGCTGTACGCGCGGGGCCTCGCGGCGCCGACGAACGCGATCTCCAACGCCCGCGACAGCCTGGACGGGTCCTCGGACCTGGACCAGGGCATCACGATCAACGGCGGCGCGAACCTGGTCCCGACGGACGCGAACGCGATCGCGTTCAGCCGCACGACCGGCCAGGTCCTCAACATCGTGTACCTCAACAACAAGGCCGTGACCCGTGGCGGGTTCTACCCCAACGGCGTCAACGGCGGCATCAACACCAGCGGCGCGAACTAGCCCGCACCGGGGTCGGGGTGCCCTCGCGCACCCCGGCCCCTGCCCGTCTCCCGCGCACCGGATCCCCGTCGGAGCGTGACGAACACCCCGCCAGGAACGTCCACTCCATGACACGCGATCGCATCCCGGTCGCGCAGGACGGAGGATCCATGAGCACCGCATCCGCGCCCGACGCGCGCTCCCGAGCGGCGTCCCCCCTGCACGCGCTGGCAGCGCTCGGCGCCCGCACCGACGGCGCCCCTGCCCCACGACACCGCGGCACCGGCCACGGCGGCGGCGGCGGCGGCGACGCCACCGTCGACTCCATCGCGCCCGAGGCCCTCACGCCCGAGGACGGATCCCTCCTCGCTCGCGCCGCGGACCCCGCGAGCTGGGCGGCCGAGACCGCCGCCCCCGCGCTCCGCCGGGGCAGCATGTCCGGCACCGACCTCGACGAGGCCGTCGACCGCTACGCCGCGCTCCACCCGGGCACCGAGTTCCACGCCGAGGAGGGGCCGGGCGACTTCGCCTACCGGTACTCCTTCGTGGGCGACGACAACGTCACGCTGCGCTCGTCGAGCTTCCCCGCCCGGCACTGGGGCCGCCTCCCGGCCCTGCCGGACTACGTCGTGGCCTGGTGGCGCGAGGGGTCCGGCGCGGTCGACGTGGGCTCCCACGAGGTGCGCTCGAGCGGATCCCGCCCCTTCCTGCTCCCCTCCGGCCGGTCCTTCAGCTTCCGCTGCGAGCCGGGCGTGCAGAACCTCGTCCACATCGACGCCGGCTTCCTCGAGGAGACCGCGGCCGAGGTGCACGACGGTCGCCCGCGGCCACTCGTCTTCGACCACGCCAAGGCACCGGGCGTCGAGCAGGCGTCCCTCTGGCGGCGCGCGGTCGGCGAGGCGAGCCCCGTGCTGCAGGACGTCGCCGCGAGCCCGCTGCTGCGGATGCAGGCCGGGCTCCTCGTGGCGCGCGCCACGCTCCAGCTCTTCCCGTGGCACGACGTGCCGTTCAGCGCCGAGATGCGGGCGCCGCGGATGAGCTCCGTGCGCACCGCGATCGAGTACCTGCACCACCACGCCGACCGGCCCATCACGCCGGCGGACGCGGCGCGGGCCGCCGGGATCAGCACGCGCGTGCTCCAGCTCGCCGTGCGCCGGTACGAGGACACGACCCCGAGCGCGCTGCTCCGCGGGATCCGCCTCGACCGGGTGCGCGCCGAGCTGCGCGACGCGTCGCCCGCCACCACGACCGTGCGCGCCGTCGCCGAGCAGTGGGGCTTCGGCCACCTGGGCCGCTTCGCCGCGTCCTACGCCGACCGGTTCGGCGAGCTGCCGAGCGCCACGCTCCGCGGCTGACCCGCGGCCGGGCCGCAGACGCGGAGCCGCGACCGCCGGGCCGCCGCCGGGCCGGGAGCTATCCGCTCCCGCCCCGTCCCGTGTCCGGCGGGCGAAGCGACGCCCGGCCTCCCTGGGAGTCGCCTGAGCCGCGTGCCGAACCACCCCGTCGATGCGTCTGAATGACGAGTCGGGTTCGCGAGGCCACCTCCGATCCCCTCCACGCAGCAGCACCACCGCAGACCGTCCACCACCACGAGAGAGAGACACCATGTCGAGCATCACCCCCACGTCCGCGTCCACCGGCGTCACCGGCACCGGCAGCACCGGCGGCAAGAACACCATCGCCGACGGCGTCATCGAGAAGGTCGCCGGAATCGCCGCGCGCCAGGTGGCCGGCGTCCACGACCTCGGCAACGGCGCGGCCCGTGCCGTCGGCGCGATCCGCAACGTCATCGGCCAGCAGGACCGCGGCCAGGGCATCTCCGTCGAGGTCGGCGAGACCCAGGTCGCCGTCGACGTCACGCTCATCGCCGAGTACCCGGTCGACCTGCAGCAGGTCGCCGACGACGTGCGCTCCGCCATCACCGACGCGATCGACCAGGTCGTCGGCATGGAGGTCACCGAGGTCAACGTCACGATCACCGACGTGAACCTCCCCTCCGACAAGTCGTCCGACGACGACGCGGCCGAGAAGCGCGTCCAGTGACCCCCACCGTCACGGGCCTCCTCGTCGGGGCGGTCCTCGCGCTCTCCGGCCTCGCCTTCGGGTTCGGCGGCTTCCTCCTCGTCCTGATCTTCATGGCCGTCGGCTTCGGCGTCGGCCGCGTGCTCGAGGGCAAGCTGGACGTCCGCGGCCTCGCCGACGCCCTCCGCGGGCGCCGGTCGTCGTGACCTCCGCGATCGCGGAGCCCGGGACGCCCGACACCGCCTCCCGGGCGACGCGGGGCCGCACCACCATCACGTCGCGCGCCGTGCGCCGCGTGGTCTCCGCCGTCACCGCGGACGCCCTCGAGGTGCCCGCCGGCGACGTCTCCGTCACCCTGACGGACGTCGGCGGCAAGCTCACCGTCGAGGCGCGCACGCCCATCCGCGTGCCCGCGCTCTCGGACCGCCCGGTCCGGGAGGGCTCGCTGGTCGAGCGCCTCACCCGGGCGCAGACGGAGGTGCGCGAGCGAGTCCTCGGCCTCACGGGATCCACCGTGGGGCGCGTCGACCTCCGCATCACGGGCGCCCGGATCCAGGAACGCAGGAGGGTCTCATGAGCACCGACAGCACCTACCGCCGCCTCGTGCGGCGGGAGACGCACTCGTCACGGGCCGGCATCGCCATCACGATCGCCGTCCTGCTGATCCTGCTGCTCGCCTGGCTCGGCACCGAGTCGGTCCTCGCGGCCGTCGGCACCGCGCCGCTGCTCCTGGCGCCCGCCGACCTCGCGTCGTCCGCGCTCCAGGCGGCGTCGGCCCCGGCCGGCGCGCTGGTCGCGATCGGCGTCGTCGTGGCGATCGTCGGGCTCGTCCTGGTGATCGTGGGCCTCAAGCCCGGCAGCCGCGGCCGTCGCGGCGGATCCATCGGCCGCACCGCGGCCGTCGTGGACGACCGCGTCATCGCGCGCTCGATCGCCCTCACGGCCAGCTACGCGGGCGAGGTGTCGCCCGACCACGTCGACGTCAGCGTCTCCGCGCGCCAGGCCCTCGTCCGGTTGACCCCCTCCACGGGCTACACGCCGGACCGGGCCGCCATCGAGCAGGCCGTACGCGCCGAGCTCGACGGGTACGACTACACGCCGGCGCTCACCGCCAAGGTGACGCTCGCGACGAACGGGAAGGTGGGCTCATGACCAGCACGAACCGGGCGCTGAACCGCCTCCTCGTCATCGTGGTCGGGCTCGTCCTCCTCGCGGTCGGCGTGGCCCTCGGCGCGGGCAGCCTGCTGCCCGACGTGCAGTCGACGGTCTCCGGCGCGGCGTCCGACGCCGAGCAGCCGGTCTCCGACGCGCTCTCGGGCGGCCAGCCGTGGATCCTCTGGGTCGTCGCCCTCGCGGCGCTCGTGCTCATCGTGGTCCTCGCGTGGTTCGCGCTCCGCCAGGGGCACGGCCGCACCGGCACCCTCGTGCGCATCGAGGGCGGCCGCGACGGCTCGACGCCCACGGGCGGCGCGCTCGTCATCGACGCGAAGCTCGCGCAGCAGCTGCTCGAGGACGCCCTGCACGACGACTCCGGGATCGTCTCCGTCGACGTGGCCGCGTTCGAGGTGACCCACGCCACCGTGCTGCGGGTCACCGCGGTCGCCCGACGCGGCGTCTCGCCCGTCGCGGTGCGCCGCACGGTCGACGAGGCCGTGACGCGGCTGGACGCGGTGCTCGGCACCGAGGTCCCGGTCGTCATCCAGATCACCGGCGGCCTCCGCTCGAGCATGTCGAGCGAGACCCGCCTGGCCTGATCGCCCGCCCGCCCCGGCACGGACCCCCACCGGTCCGCGCCGGGGCGGACCCCTGTCCGCACCATCCGCACCACGAGAGAAGAGACGCACCATGACCGACGACGACAGCTCCTCCCGCGGCGGCTGGTTCGGCGGGTCCTTCGCGCAGAAGGCCGTCGACCCCCTGCTCCGCGCGGTGCGCGCCGAGATCGACTCGGCGAAGCGCGAGATCGGCGAGCGCGCCCGCTCCGCCCGGACGGGCGCGATCCTGCTGGGCGCCGGCGTGGCGCTCGCGCTCGTGTCGCTGGGCCTCCTGGCCCTCGTGGTAGTCGCGCTCCTGCTGCTCGCGCTGCCGCTGTGGGCCTCCGCGCTCATCACGCTGGCGCTGTTCGCGATCGCGACCGCGGTGGTCGTGAAGGTCGGGCTCGCCCGGCTCTCGCGCGGCGTGCCGCCCGTGCCGTCGGACACGCTCTCGCACGCGCGCGACCGGATCCGGCCCGGCGACCGCGACGCGTCGGGCGACGCGGGCCCGAGCGGATCCGCCCCCTCCGCCGACCGATGACCGCGCCATCCGCACGCCCCGCCGCCCGGCTCCCCTGTGGACGCCGGGCGGCGGCGTCGGGATCGCTCCCGTATGTTGACCGTTCACGCCCGCTCGGCCCGGCGGCACCACGCGTCGCCATCAGGCCGTCGGACAACCGCAGACCGCCGTCCCCCGGACGACCGACCCGCCGCGCGGGCGGTCTGCTCGGTGGCCCGGCATGGGAGGCACACCGATGAACCTGTCCCGACGCTCCGTCCTGGGCGGCGCCCTCGCCGCCGTCCCCGTCGCCCTCGTCGCCGCGGGTCCCGCGCACGCCGACGAGGCCGCACCCGCCACGCCCGCCCCCACCGGGGCCGCGCTCGCCTCGAACGGGCGCGCCGTCGTCCGCGACATCCAGCAGCAGCTGATCGCGCGCTACGGCGCCCGCCCCGGCTTCCCCACCGTCGTCACCGACGGCGTGTGGACCGGGGACGCCCACAAGGCCCTCATCCACGCGCTCCAGCTCGAGATCGGCATCGCCGAGACCACCGCCAACGGCGTCTTCGGGCCGCTCACGCGCAGCACGCTGCAGAAGCAGCCGACGCTCACGGTGGGATCCGCCGACACCACCGGCTACCTCGGCCACCTGCTCCAGGCCTCGCTCGTGGTCATGAGCACGTGGGACGGCCCGGTCGACGGCCGCTTCACCGCCGAGCAGAGCACGCGCCTCGCGCAGTTCCAGCGCACGGTCGCCCTCCCCGAGAACGGCCAGGCCGACTACCGCACGTGGGCCGCGCTGCTCGCGAGCAACGGCGACCCGACGCGTCCGGGCAAGGCGGTGGACGGCATCACCGTCATCACGGCGGCGCGCGCGAAGACGCTGAAGGACGCCGGCTTCAGCGTCGTCGGCCGCTACCTCACGAACTCCGACCGGCCGGACGCGCTCGAGAAGCGCATCCAGGACGGCGAGCTGCAGGCCATCTTCGCCGGCGGCCTCAAGGTGTTCCCGATCTTCCAGGAGGGCGGCACCGACACCACGTACTTCTCGTACGACCTCGGCGTGCGCGCCGCCGGCCGCGCGGTCGACGCCGCCGACCGCCTCGGGTTCCTTCCCGGCACGGTCATCTACTACGCCATCGACTTCGACGCCACGCGCGCCGAGGTCGAGACGTACCTGGAGCCGTACTTCCGCGGCATCCACGCGGAGCTCAAGCGCCGCGGCTGCGCGTACCGGGTCGGCGTCTACGCCGGCCGCCGCATCTGCGCCACGCTCGCGGCCGCGCACCTCACCGAGCTCAGCTACGTGGCCGACATGTCCACGGGCTGGGGCGCGAACCTCGGCGTCAAGATCCCGGAGAACTGGGCCTTCGACCAGATCCTCGAGCACACCGTCGGCGAGGGCGACCAGGCGTTCGACGTCGACACCAACGTGGTGTCGGGCCGCGACCCGGGCCAGGGCAAGGTGGCGCCCCGCCCCTGATCCACGGCGCGCCAGCGGCACCGCATCCGCGACCCTCGGGGCCGTCCGGACGATTCCCCCTCGTGGGGGACGACCGGGCGGCCCCGTTCCGTTGGGATGGGGACATGGCCCCGTCCCCGCTGCGTCCGTCCCGTCCATCCCGCTCCTCGCGGCCCGCCCGCGCCGCCCTCGCGCTCGCGCTCGTCGCCGTGACGGCGCTCGCGACCGCCTGCTCGGCTGCCCCCGCGGATCCCGCCGCCGCCTCGCCCGCGGCCGCCGAGCCCGTGGTGCTCCCGGGATCGCCCGTCGGCCAGCAGGCGCGGTGGCTGCTCGACACCGTGAACTCCGACGACGCGGTGCCCGTGCAGGAGACGGGCGAGCGCCTGGCGCAGGTGATGCTCGACGCGGCGCCCGCGGAGGAGATCGCCGCCGTGCTCGAGCAGGTGCGCGCGGGCCGTCCCTGGACCCCGACCGCGCACGAGGAGCAGACCGCGCAGTCCGTCACCACCATCACGAGCGCGACCGGCGGGACCTTCGACATGCAGGTGGCCGTCGACGACGGCGGCCTCATCACCGGCCTCTTCTTCGGCGAGCCCGAGCCCGACCGGGAGCCCGCGACCAGCTGGGCCGAGCTCGAGGAGCAGGCCGCGGCGCTCGACGGCGACGTGTCGCTCACCGTCACGCGCGTCGCGGACGGCGCGCTCGGGGAACGCGTCCTCGAGGTGCTGCCGGACGGCGTCGCGGCGACCGAGGCGCGGCCGATCGGATCCATCGTGAAGCTCTACGTGCTCGGCGCGCTCGTGCAGGCGGTCGAGGAGGGCCGCATCGGCTGGGACGACCCGCTGACCGTCACCGACGACGTGCGGAGCCTGCCCTCCGGCGAGCTGCAGGACGCCCCGACCGGCACGGTCGTGAGCGTGCGCGAGGCCGCCGGGAAGATGATCTCGATCAGCGACAACACCGCCACCGACATGGTCATCCGGGCGGTGGGGCGGGAGCGCGTGGAGGCGGCGCTCGCGGACCTCGGCCACTCGGATCCGCCGCGCAACGTGCCGCTCATGACCACGCGCGACCTCTTCCGCATCGGCTGGCAGGACGGCGGCGCCCTCCGCGCGGCGTGGGCGGACGGCGACGCGGCCGAGCGCCGCGCGCTCCTCGACGGGCTGCCGGGCGGCGTGCTCGACGTCCCCGTGTCCGCGGTGACGGACGTGGTGTGGACCTCCGGCGCCGACTGGTTCGCGACGCCCGACGACATCGCCCGCGCGCACGTGCGCCTCGCCGAGCTGGCCGCGACGCCGGCCGGGGAGCCCGTGCGCGGGATCCTCGCGGCGAACCCGGGCCTCCGGGAGCCGGAGCGGTTCGACCACGTGGCGTTCAAGGGCGGCAGCTCGGTGGGCACGCTCGCGCTCGCGTACCTGGTGGAGGACGGCGACGAGGCGTGGACCATCGTGGTGCAGGCCGCGGCCCGCGAGGCGTCGGGGCTGGAGCGGCAGTCCGCGTACGCGGGGCTGGCGGCCGACGCCGCGACCCTGCTGGCGGATCCCCCGCGTGGTTGACTCCAGGGGCGACGGGGGTCGCGCGAGGGGAGCACGATGACGACGTCGGATGCGCACGGGGAGGACGGGGCGGACGCCGCCGAGGTCCTCGAGGCACGGGTCGAGACGGGACCCACGCGGCTGCCGCGCGATCGCGCCGGCCGCGCCGCCCGCGTCCGCCTCGCCCTCGTCGCCGCGCTGCTGACCGCGCTCGCGATCCCGCTCGGGCTCGCCGCGCCCGCGCACGCCGACGTGGACGACTTCTCCTTCCGGTCCTTCGACGCCGTCTACCGGCTCTCGGCCGACGCCGACGGCCGCTCCCTGCTCCGCACCACCGAGACGCTCGTGGCCGAGTTCCCCGACCGGGACCAGAACCGCGGGATCCGCCGCGAGCTCGTGCGGGACTACGACGGCCACCCCACCGCCCTCCGCGTGCTCTCCGTGACGGACGGATCCGGCGCCCCGCGCGCCTTCGACACCGAGTCGGAGGACGGCGCGACCGTGCTCACCATCGCCGACGACGGGTTCGTGCGCGGCGAGCAGACCTACGTCGTCGACTACGAGCAGCGCGACGTCACGCGCTCCTTCGCCGACACGGACGCCGACGAGTTCTACTGGGACGTCAACGGCCTGGGCTGGGCGCAGCCGTTCGGGCGGGTGACGGCGACCGTCGAGATCGCGCCGGAGCTCCGCGGCCGGCTCACCGGCGGGGCGGACGCGGCGGCCGGGCCCGCGGGCGCCGACGGCCCGGCGGACATCACCCGCACCGACACGGGCTTCACGGCGACCGCGACGGACCTCGGCCCGCGCGAGAACCTCAGCCTGTCCATCGGCTTCGAGCGCGGCACCTTCACCGCGCGCGACTCCTCCTTCCTCGCGGCGCCGTGGCCGTCGCTGTCGCTCGCGGGCGCGCTGCTCGCCGTGGCCGCCGCCGTCGGCGCGGTCGTGCTGCGGCGCCGCCGCCTGTCGGACGCGCCCGGCCGCGGCACGATCGTCGCCGAGTACGACCCGCCGGAGGGCGTCGGCCTCCTCGTCTCCGCGGTGGTCTCGGGCTCCGCCGCGCGCGCGACGACCGCGCTCCTGCTCGACCTCGCGGTGCGCGGCGCCGTGCGGATCCTGGAGCGCGACGGCACGGGGAAGCCGTCGTTCGCGCTCGAGCTGGTGGATCCGTCGCGCGTCACGGACCCGGACGAGCGCGGCTTCGTCGCCGCGGTCTTCGGCGACGGCGCGGGGGCCGGCACCGTCACGGACCTGAAGCGCACGGATGCGCACGCGGCCACGCGGATCCAGAAGGTGATGGCGTCGGTGCGGAAGCGCACGCTGGCCGACGGGCTGCGGAAGCCGCTGCCCGTGACCGCGATCGTGCTGCTGCTCGTCGCCGCGTCGATCGGCATGGCGGCGGCCATCGCGTTCGCCGTGCTGTCGCTCGTGGACGCGTACGGCGGGCCGATCGTGATCGCGTTCCTCGTGGCGGCCGTGCTCGCGCTCGGCGTGACGATCGTCGCGGTCGTGAAGCACCCGCTGACCGAGCGCGGGGTGGCGCTGCGCGACCACCTGCGGGGCCTCGAGGAGTTCATCCGGCTGGCCGAGGCCGACCGGATCCGGATGCTGCAGTCGCCCGAGGGCGCCCTGCGCGCTGACCTCCCGCGCGACGACCGCGACATGCTGCGCCTCACCGAGGAGCTGCTGCCGTACGCCGCCCTGTTCGGCCAGGAGCGGGAGTGGGGCGACGAGCTCGGGCGGCGCTACGAGCACCAGCGGCGCGAGCCGGTCTGGTACTCCGGCAGCACGCCGTTCGCGCCGGCCGTGTTCGCGTCGAGCCTCGGGTCGGTGTCCTCCAGCATGGGCGGCGCGTACTCGGGGTCGAGCACGAGCGGCGGATCCACGGGAGGGACGACCTCCGGCGGCGGCGGTGGAGGAGGCGGGGGCGGCGGGGTCTGACGCCGGCGCGGGGCCCGCGGCTCCGGCCCACGACTCCGACCCGCCGGTCAGGCGCCCGGCCGCGTCCAGTACTCGTAGCGCGAGGCGGTCGTGAAGCCGAGCCGCGCGTAGAGCGCCCGCGCGCCCGCGTTCTCCTCGACGACCTGGAGCCACAGCGCGGTGATCCCGCGGTCGAGCCCGACGCGGACGGCCGCGCCCATGGCCGCGCGCGACAGGCCGCGGCGCCGCGCCTCCGGACGGGTGGCGACCGCGAAGAGGCCGCCCCAGCCGTCGACGAGCGCGAGCCGGGCGGTCGCGAGGACGCGGTCGCCGGCGCGGACCGCCGCGTACAGCGCCGGGCCGCGCACGAGGATCCGCCGCGCGACCTCGCGCTCCGCGGATCCGCCGCGCCCGTCGACGCTCCACCACGCGTCGAGCCAGGCGTCGTCGGGGGCGTCGTCGACCGTCACGACGAGGCCCGGGTCGAGCGCGCCGCCCGCACCGAGCGCAGCCGACGCACCGAGCGCATCAGCCGCCCCGAGCGCGTCGACGACCGCCGTCGCGTCCTGGACCTGCACGAGCGTCCGGGCCGCGGGGGCGTACACGCGGGCGGCCAGCAGCGCCGCCAGGTCGGCGGGCTCGGACGCGGGCGACACCTGCACGCACGCGGCGATGCCGTGATCCCGCGCGAAGGCCTCGGCGTGGTCGAGGGCGGCGGCGGGATCGTCGACCGGTCCCGCCGGCAGCGCCGAGTTGGCGCGCTTGGTGACGCCGCCGGCCGCGCGGAGGATCCAGCCGCCGTGACGCTCCCGGTGCTCGGCGGGCCAGCCGCGGTCGGCGAGGTCGTCGAGCAGGGCGGCGGCCGCGCGCGGGTCCATCGCGGCGACGGCGCCGGCACCGGCCGAGGCGGACGCGGCGGCGACCGAGGCGGGCTCTACGGCACCGGCACCCGCTGCGCCCGCCGAGCCCCCGCTCACGCCAGCTCCCCCGCGTCCGCCGGCCCGCGCGCCACCTCGTCGTCGGCGTCCGCGGCCCGGAGCACGCGCAGCGCGTTGCCGCCCGCGAGCGCCCGGAGGTCGTCGTCCGACCAGCCGCGCTCGGCCAGCGCGGCGATGAGCGCCGGGTACCGCGACACGTCCTCGAGCCCGTCGGGCGTGCGGTCGATGCCGTCGTAGTCGCCGCCGAGGCCCACGTGCCGGGGTCCGGCGACCTCGCGGATCCGCTCCACGTGCCGCACGACGTCGGCGAGCGTCGCGCGCGGCCGCTCCCCCGGGCGACGCGCGGCGACGGCCTGCACGCCCTCGTGGTCGCGCGGGTCCACGCCCTCGGCCACGGCGAGCGCCAGCGTCGCGTCGTGCCAGTCCGCGACCGCGGGCGACACGAACTGCGGCACGAAGGTCGCCATGCAGACGCCGTCGTTCGCCGGCAGCGACGCGAGCACGTCGTCGGGCACGTTCCGCGGCACGTCGCACGCGGCGCGCGCCCCGGAGTGCGTGAACAGCACGGGCCGGCGGGCGATCCGCAGCGCGTGCCGCATCACGTCGGCCGACACGTGCGAGAGGTCGACCAGCATGCCGATCCGTTCCATCTCCGCCACGACGCGCTCGCCCGCGGGGCTCAGCCCGTGCAGCACGGGCGCGTCGGTGGCCGAGTCGGCCCAGGCCACGTTCGCGTTGTGCGTGAGCGTCATGTAGCGCACCCCGAGCGCGCGCATCGCCCGCAGCACGCCGAGGGAGCCGCCGATCGAGTGGCCGCCCTCCATGCCGAGGAGCGACGCGACGCGGCCGGACGCGACGACGCGGTCCACGTCGTCGGCCGTCACGGCGAGCGCGAGCCGATCCGGGTGCGCGGCCACGAGCCGGCGCACCACGTCGATCTGCTCGAGGGTGGAGCGCACCGGATCCACGTCGGGCAGGTCGGGCACCCACACCGACCAGAACTGGGCCGCCACGCGGCCGCGCACGAGCCGCGGCAGGTCGGTGTGCAGGCCGGGCACCGCGTCCTCCACCGCGAGCCGGGCGAGCACGTCGTCGCCGACGGACGCGCCCCGTCCGCCCTCCCGCACCGCGCGCTCGCGGAGCGCCCAGGCGAGGTCGTCGTGGCCGTCGACCACGCCCTGCGCGTCGAGCAGGCGCGCGACGCGGTCGGCGAGGGCGGAGGGAGCGGGCGCGTCCGTCATCCGCGGATCAGCGCCCGGTGCCGTCGACCGCGAGCGGCTCGATGGCCGCCAGCTCGTCGTCGGTGAGCGCCGGGGCGCTGGCCGCGGCCACGTTCTGCTCCAGCTGCTCCACGCTCGACGCGCCGATGAGCGCGCTCGTGATCCCCGGGTGCCGCAGCACCCACGTGAGCGCGAGCTGCGCGAGCGTCTGCCCGCGCCCCTCGGCGACGGCCTGCAGGCCGCGCGCCCGCTCGAGGTAGACGGACGAGACGGCGGACTCGTCGAGGAACCCGCTGGTCGCGGCGCGCGAGTCGGAGGGGATGGATCCGGACAGGTACCGGTCGGTGAGCAGCCCCTGCGCGAGCGGCGAGAACACGATGCAGCCGGATCCGGCCTCCTCCAGCACGGGCAGCAGCCCGCCCTCGACGTGCCGGTTTAACATCGAGTAGCTCGGCTGGTGGATGGTCAGCGGCACCTTGTGCTCGGCGAGCGCCGCGACCGCGCGCTCGGTCTGCTCGGGCGAGTAGTTGCTGATGCCGGCGTAGAGCGCCTTGCCCTGGTGCACCGCGGTCGCGAGCGCGCCCATGGTCTCCTCGATGGGCGTCTCCGGATCCGGGCGGTGCGAGTAGAAGACGTCGACGTACTCGAGGCCCATGCGCCCGAGGCTCTGGTCGAGCGACGCGAGCATCGACTTGCGGGATCCCCACTCGCCGTAGGGGCCGTCCCACATGAGGTAGCCGGCCTTGGAGGAGATGACGATCTCGTCGCGGTACGGGCGGAGGTCCTCCGCGAGGATCCGGCCGAACGCGGTCTCGGCGCTGCCGGGGGGCGGGCCGTAGTTGTTGGCGAGGTCGAAGTGGGTGATGCCGAGGTCGAACGCGCGACGCACGATGGCGCGCTGGGTGTCGATCGGGCGGGCGGTGCCGAAGTTGTGCCAGAGGCCGAGGGAGAGCTCGGGGAGCTTGAGCCCCGAGCGGCCGGAGCGGCGGTAGGGCATGGAGGAGTAGCGATCGGGATGAGCGACGTAGGTCATCCGCCGAGCGTACCGAGGGCGGCCGGCGCGACCGGCGCGGCCGGCCCGGGGCGGCGGCGCGCAGCCGTCGCGCGGCCGTCGCGCGGGGCGGACCCTCCACCCGCTGTCCGCTGGCGACAAGCCCCTAGGCGACCGGCGGGCGATGGCCTTCACTGAGACCGTGCACACCATCCACTACGCCGACGGCCGCTACCTGACGGGCGACGACATCGCCCGCGCCGTGGTCGAGTGCGCGCAGGCGCTCGCCCGGGAGGGCATGGCGGCGGCGACCGTGACGGTGCCCGTCCGGCTGCCCGAGGGCGGCGTGGGCGAGGTGGAGATCCTCATCGGCCCGGCCAGCCAGATCGTGGTGGAGCAGGCCGGCCCCGCGGAGGACGAGCTGCGCGACCCGGAGGCCGTGGAGCGGATCCGCGCGATCTCCGTGCGCGCCCGCCAGTCGCAGTCGAGCACGAGCGTGACCGCCGACCGGCAGGACGGCACGGCCGTCCCGGGGCTCGAGGACCTGGACTAGGCGCGCGCACCCGCGCCGGCACGGGAGGATGGATCCGTCCCCACCCGCACCGACGCGAGGAGCCCCATGTCCGACACCGCCGTCCCCTCCGCCCTCCTCCACCTCCGGGCCTCCGGCGTCTCGCTGGTCCTCGACCTCGTCGACGGGCGCCTCCCCGCCGTCGTGCACTGGGGCGCGGACCTCGGCGAGACGACCGCGGCGGACCTCGAGACGCTGGTGCGCGCGTCGGTCGAGCCGATCGTGGGCAGCATCGCGGACACGCCCGTGCGGCTCTCGATCCTGCCCGAGGCGCACACGTCGTGGATGGGCAAGCCCGGCCTCGAGGGGCACCGCGACGGCGCCGACTGGTCGCCGATGTTCCGCGTCACGGCCGCGACCGTCGACGGCTCCTCGGTCCCGTCGGGCGTCGACGGCCGGCCCGGATCCGCGTCCGCCGGCCCCGCGCTCGTGCACGTCGACGCGGTCGACGACGCCGCCGGCCTCGCCCTCGGCATGGACGTGGAGCTGCTGCCGTCCGGCCTCGTCCGGATGCGCGCCGAGGTCCGCAACCTGCGCGACGACGTCTACTCCGTCGGCGCCCTCCAGCTCGCGCTGCCGCTGCCGGCCGAGGCCCGCGAGATCCTCGACTTCGCCGGACGCTGGGGCCTCGAGCGCACGCCGCAGCGCCGGGAGCTCGTGGTCGGGATCCACGAGCGCGAGGGCCGCAAGGGCCGCACCGGGCCCGACGCCGCGACGCTCCTCTCCGTCGGCACGCCCGGCTTCGGCTTCCGCCACGGCGACGTGCGCGGCGTGCACGTCGCGTTCAGCGGCAACCACCGCCACTACGCCGAGCGCCTCTCCACCGGCCGCCAGGTGATCGGCGGCGGCGAGCTCCTCCTGCCCGGCGAGGTGCGCCTCGCCCGCGACGAGGCGTACGCGAGCCCCTGGGTCTACGCGGCGTTCGGGCACGGCCTCGACGACCAGGCCGCCCGCTTCCACCGCTTCCTGCGCGCCCGCGACTCCCACCCGCGCCGCGACCGGCCCATGACGATCAACGTCTGGGAGGCCGTCTACTTCGACCACGACCTCGCGCGCCTGACGGACCTCGCGGATCGCGCCGCCGCCCTCGGCGTGGAGCGCTACGTGCTCGACGACGGCTGGTTCCGCCACCGCCGCGACGACCACGCCGGCCTCGGCGACTGGTACGTCGACGAGACCGTGTGGCCCGACGGGCTCGACCCGATCGTCGACCACGTCACGGGCCTCGGCATGGAGTTCGGCCTCTGGTTCGAGCCGGAGATGGTGAACGAGGACTCCGACCTGGCGCGGGCGCACCCGGAGTGGATCATGGCCACAGGCCACCGCCTCCCCCGCCGGGCCCGCGACCAGCAGGTGCTCGACCTCGTGATCCCGGAGGCGTACGCCTACGTGCTCGAGCGGATGACCGCGATCCTCGGCGCCCACGACATCGCCTACGTGAAGTGGGACCACAACCGCGACCTCGTCGACGCCGGCGTCCACCCGCGCGGCGAGGCGGGCGTGCACCGGCAGACGCTCGCGGCGTACCGGCTCATGGACGAGCTGCGGGCGCGCTTTCCCGGCCTCGAGATCGAGGCGTGCGCATCCGGCGGCGCCCGCGTCGACCTCGGCGTGCTCGAGCGCACCGACCGCGTCTGGGTCTCCGACTGCATCGACCCGCTCGACCGCCAGCAGATGATGCGCTGGACCATGCAGCTCCTCCCGCCGGAGCTGATGGGCTCGCACATCGCCTCGGGCGTCAGCCACACCACCGGCCGCGCGCACCGCCTCGCGTTCCGCGCGGGCTCGGCGCTGTACGGCCACCTCGGAATCGAGTGGGACCTGGCGCAGGCCACCGAGGAGGAGAACGCCGACCTCGCCGCGTGGATCGCCCTCTACAAGGAGGAGCGCGCGCTGATGCACACGGGCACGGTCGTCCGCGCCGACGAGAGCGACCCGACGCTGCTGGTCCACGGCGCCGTCGCTCCGGACGCCGCTTCCGCGCTGTTCTTCCTCGCGTCGATCGGCCGCTCCGAGGTCTCCCCGCGCGGCCGCTTCCTGCTGCCGGGCCTGGATCCCGAGCGCCGCTACCGCGTGGAGCCCGTGCGCGTCGGCACCCCCGAGCCCGGCTTCACGGCCCCGGCCTGGTGGGACGGCGTCGAGCTCACCGGCCGCGCGCTGGCCGCGTCGGGCCTGCACGCGCCGGCGATGCTGCCCGAGTCGATCGCGATCCTGCGGGTGACGGCGGTCTGATCCGCGACGACGTCAGGCGCCCGGCGCCTGCTCCCCCGGCTCGTCGCTCCACGCGCGGCCGACCGTGAGGCCCTCGCCGTCGGGCGCGAGGTCGACCCGCACCGCGTCGCCGTCGCGCACGTCGCCCGCGAGCAGCTCGCGCGCGAGGCGGTCGTCGATCTCGCGCTGCATCAGCCGACGGAGCGGGCGCGCGCCGTACAGCGGGTCGTGGCCGCGCTCGGCGAGCCAGCGGCGGGCGTCCGGCGTGACGCCCAGCGTGAGCCGCCGCTCCGAGAGCCGCACGCCGAGGCGGTCGATGTAGAGCTCGACGATCTGGCCGAGGTCCTCCAGCGACAGCGTCTGGAACACGACGATGTCGTCGAGCCGGTTCACGAACTCCGGCTTGAACGTCTGGCGCACGAGCTGCTGCACGGCCTGCTCGCGTTGGTCGAGCGGCAGCGTGGCGTCGCTGATGAACTGCGAGCCGAGGTTGCTGGTGAGCACGAGGATCACGTTGCGGAAGTCGACCGTGCGGCCCTGCCCGTCGGTGAGCCGGCCGTCGTCGAGCACCTGCAGCAGCACGTCGAACACCTCGGGGTGCGCCTTCTCGACCTCGTCGAGCAGCACCACCGAGTACGGGCGGCGCCGCACGGCCTCGGTGAGCTGGCCGCCCTGCTCGTAGCCGACGTACCCGGGAGGCGCGCCCACGAGCCGCGAGACGGCGAACTTCTCGCCGTACTCGCTCATGTCGATGCGGACCATGGCCTTCTCGTCGTCGAACAGGAACTCCGCCAGGGCCTTCGCGAGCTCGGTCTTGCCGACGCCCGTGGGGCCGAGGAAGAGGAAGGATCCCGTGGGCCGGCCCGGGTCCGAGATGCCGGCGCGCGTGCGGCGCACCGCGTCGGCGACGGCCCGCACGGCCGGCTTCTGGCCGATGAGCCGCTTGCCGAGCTCCTGCTCGAGGTGCAGCAGCTTCTCGGTCTCGCCCTGGAGCAGCCGGCCGACGGGGATCCCGGTCCAGGCCGCCACGACCGCGGCGATGTCCTCGGCGGTCACCTGCTCGTTCACGAGCCGGTCCTCCGCGGACGGCACCGACTCCGCGGCCTCCGCCTGCGCGACCTCGCGCTCGATCACCGGGATCTCGCCGTAGAGCAGGCGCGACGCCTTCTCGAGGTTGCCCTCGCGCTGGGCCCGCTCGGCGCGGATCCGCAGCTCGTTCAGCTCGTCCTTCAGCTTGCCGACGCGGTTGACGCTCGCGCGCTCCGCCTCCCACCGCCGCTGCAGGTCGCCGAGGGACGCCTCCCGCACGGCGATGTCCTCCCGCAGCTTCTCCAGCCGCGCCTTCGACGCCTCGTCCTTCTCGCGCTTCAGCGCCAGCTCCTCGAGCCGCATCCGGTCGACCGCGCGCCGCAGCTCGTCGATCTCCACGGGCGACGAGTCGATCTCCATCCGCAGCCGCGACGCGGCCTCGTCGATGAGGTCGATGGCCTTGTCCGGCAGCTGGCGGGCCGGGATGTAGCGGTTCGAGAGCGACGCGGCCGCGACGAGCGCCGCATCCGTGATGGGCACCTGGTGGTGCGCCTCGTACCGGCCCTTGAGCCCGCGGAGGATCGCGACGGTGTCCTCGACGCTCGGCTCGCCGACGTACACCTGCTGGAACCGGCGCTCGAGCGCGGCGTCCTTCTCGATGTACTGGCGGTACTCGTCGAGCGTGGTGGCGCCGATGAGGCGCAGCTCGCCGCGCGCGAGCATGGGCTTGAGCATGTTCGACGCGGCGACGGATCCCTCGCCGCCGCCCGCGCCCATGAGCGTGTGCAGCTCGTCGACGAACGTGATGACCTCGCCGTCGGCGTCGTCGATCTCCTTGAGCACGGCCTTCAGCCGCTCCTCGAACTCGCCGCGGTACTTCGCGCCCGCGACGAGCGCCGCGAGGTCGAGCGACACGAGCTGCTTGCCCTTCAGCGAGTCGGCCACGTCGCCCGCGACGATGCGCTGCGCGAGGCCCTCGACCACGGCGGTCTTGCCGACGCCGGGCTCGCCGATGAGCACCGGGTTGTTCTTGGTGCGCCGCGTGAGCACCTGGCTGATGCGCCGGATCTCCGCGTCGCGTCCGATGACCGGGTCGAGCTTGCCGCTCTTCGCGATCTCGGTCAGGTTCACCCCGTACTGCTCGAGCGCGGTCTTCGCGTTCTCGTCGGTGGCGGGTGCGCCCTGCATGTTGGCCACTGCGTTCCTTCCCTCACGTACTTGAGTCTGAGTGACTCAAGTTTACGCGCGGCAGGCGTCGACCGCTACCGGGCGGCGCCCGCGGGCACGGCGTCCGCCATCGCGACCGCGGCGGCCACGTCCTCCGTCACCATGTCGGCGTTCGCCATCGCGCCCGCCATGGTGCCCGCGGCCATGGCGACGGGCACGTTCGCGGATCCGCTCGAGGCGTTGCCCGCGATGAGGAGGCCCGGGACGCTCGTGCGGCCCATCGGATCCGCCGTCACGAACGGGCCCCACGGGGTGTCCTCGGTGGCGGCGCCGAGCGCGCGGGCGAAGGCGTCGCGCGGCGCGACGCCCGGCATCGCGAAGAGCGAGTCGAGCGGGAGGATCCGGCCATCGGCGAGCTCCACGCCCTCCAGCGCGCCGCGCTCGCCGAGCACGCGCACGACCGTGGCCTCCTCGACGCGGATCCCACGCGCGTCGAGCCCGGCGCGGGTCGCGGCGTCGATGTCGAGCGGCGCGCCGTCCGCCGTCCCGCCCGCGACGAGGAAGGCGATGTCGGCCGACCACTGGCGCAGCATCTGCACGTGGTGGAGGCTGCCGGGCCCGGTCGCGAGCACGCCGATCCGCCGGTCGCGCACCTCCCACCCGTCGCAGTACGGGCAGACGACGACGCCCGCGCCCCAGTGCGCCGCGAGGCCGGGGACCTCGGGCAGGACGTCGGCGAGGCCGGTCGCGAGGATCACGCGGCGGGCGCGCACCACGGCGCCGTCGTCGAGGCTCACGCGGAAGCGCGGACCGTCCGGGCGCGCCTCGGGGCTGACCGCCTCGACCGCCTCGATCCCCTCGACCCGCCCGTCGACCACGACGCCGCCGTAGCCCTCGATCTCGCGGCGCCCCTCCGCGAGGAGCTGCCGCGGCGGCTTCCCGTCGTGGCCGAGCACGCCGTGCATGTGCGCGGCCACCGCGTTGCGCGGCTGACCCGCGTCGACGACGAGCACGCTCCGGCGGGCGCGCGCCAGCATGAGCGCCGCGCTCGATCCCGCGGCGCCGCCCCCGACGACGACCGCGTCCCACTCGTGCCTGCCCCTGATGCCCTGTGCGATGTCCATGGGTCGAGCCTCGCCGACCCGGGCGTCCCGCGCACGGGTCCTTGCCGGATCGGCAAGAGGGACGCGAGGGGCCGTGGCCGGCGGGCGGACAGCAGGCGGGCGTCAGCGGAGCAGCGCCTCGATGCGCCGCATCACGTCGTCGGGCGAGGGCAGCGCGCGCATCTCCGCGGCGACGGCCGCGGCGGCCGCGCGGGGCGCTGCATCGGCGAGGAGGTCCCGGATCCGCGCGGCGAGCTCGTCCGTCGTCGCCCGCGCGTCGACCATCGCGCCCGCGCCGAGGTCCCGCACACGCTGGCCGTTCGGCAGGTGGTCGGCGCCGAGCGGCAGCATCAGGACGGGGACGCCGTGGGAGAGCGCCTGCGTCATGGTGCCGGATCCGCCGTGCGACACGACGAGGTCGGCCGCGGCGATCGCGCCGTCCTGCGGCACGTACCGCTCCACCCGGATGCGCGGGCTGGCCGCCCGGAACCCGGCCGGGTCGATGTCGGGCCCCGTCGTGACGAGCGCGCGCACCGGGAGCGACTCGAGCGCCCGGATGATCCGCGGGAGCAGGTCGCCGGACGCCCGGTTGAAGACGGTGCCGAGCGTCGCGTACACGCGCTGCTCCTCGTCGCCCGCCGCGAGCCAGGCGACGGCGGGGTGGTCGCGCTCCGGCTGCGGGGCGTCGGGGCGCATGCGCGTCACCGGGCCTTGCGATGCCCGATCGGCGCGGAGCGCGGGCGGGAACGGCACCACCGTGAGGGCGCCGTGCGCCACGCGCAGCTCGGGATCCGGCGCCAGGCCGACCTCCGCCCGGAACCCCTGCATGGGCTCGCGGATGCGCTCGAGCCACGCGTCGGGCGCGGTCGCGAGGACCTCCACCACCACGCACGGGAGCCCTGCGACCTCCGCCGCGACCATCGCCCCGAAGTCCTGCCCGTCGCACACGACGACGTCGGCCGCCCACTCCCGGGCGACCTCGATGACGGCGGCGCGGGACTCGCGCCCGGTGTCGCCGAGGAAGTGCGGGGCGATGTTCGCCAGCAGGCCCGCGGCGGAGACGGGCGTCAGCCGGCCCGTGTCGCGTTCGCTCCAGTCCGCGCCCGCCGTCGACGGCATCGTCGACACCTCCCGCGGGTGGAGGTGGTCGAAGCCGGTCTGGTCGAGCACGATCGGCCGGGCGCCGCAGAGGGCGGTCTCGTGGCCGGCCGCCGCGGCCGCGCGCGCGAGGGGCAGCATCGGGTTCAGATGCCCCCGGCCGCGGGCGAACGAGAAGAGGATGCGCGCGGGGCGGGGCGCTCGGGTCACGGTCGTCGTCATGCGGGGCGCTCCTCCGGTCGGGTGCTGCCGATCGACCCGGAGGGGATCGGGGCCGGCGCCGGCCGCGGGGATGCGACGCGGGACGTGCGGCAGCGGGAACGAGGATCGTGGCACGCGGCCGCGCATCCGCGGCGGCCGCGCCCACAGACGCGACCGCACGCGACCCGCGCGTCCGCACGCCGGACGCCCGACGCCCGACGCCCGACGCCGGACGCCGGACGCCGGACGCACGCCAGCCGGACGCCCGACGCGCGCGGGGCGCGGAGCCTCCGCCCCGCGCCCCACGACCCCTCCGCGGATCAGCCCGCGGCGACCGCCATCTCGTTCGGCGTGACCTCGAGGGTCGTGCTGGAGAGCACCTCGCCCGTCATGAGGTCGACCGCGTGCACCTTCTTCGCGGCCGGCTCGGTGACGTACCCGACGCCGTCGGCGACGACGATCGCGGGGTGCGGGTCCTGCCACTCGACCGGGCTCTCCCACGCGTCCATGACGGGGAAGGAGCCGGTCAGCTCGCCGGTCGCGGGATCGAGCACGTGGACCTGGCCGTCCGAGCCCATGATGTAGGCCATGTCGCCCGGGCCGCGCGCGACGTCGCGGAACGTGTAGCCCACGCCCTCCGGCATGTCGACGACGCGGAGGGTTGCCGCCTCCGTGTCGATCAGGGTCACGGCCTCGAGCAGGTAGCCCTCGGCGTCGCGGTCGGACTTGTAGTCGCCGACGACGATCGGGCTGGTCTCGCTCACGTAGGCGTTGCCCATCCGGCCGTACGGCTGGTCGGGCGCGGTGAGCTTGGTGATCGCGCCGTCGTCGTAGAGGAGCGCGCCGTCCTCGCAACCGAAGACCACGACCTCGCCGGCCGCGGTGCCCTCGCCGTGGACGCCGGGGCACTGGTCGCTCTGCGCGACGACCGCGCCGGACGCGTCGCGGACCTCGATGCCGTTCCGGCCGTCCGCGTTCCCGACGGTGGTGAGGAACGTGCCGTCCTCGAGCACGATCGAGACGCCGTGGTGCGCCTCGACGCCCGTGATCGTCTCGGTCTCGGGCTTGCCGTCCGTGGAGGCGAGGGCCGCGGTGTCGAAGACCGTCGTGTCGCTCGTGCCGTCGGCGTAGAGGATCGTCTTGCCCGCGTGGCGGACGACGTGGCCGGGGGTGTCGGCCGCGAAGACCGTGTCCGTCAGCTCGGGCTCGTCGCCGGTGCCGGCCGCGGTGTCGAGCACCTGGAAGCCCTCGCTCATCGTGACCATGACGTGCCGGTCGTCGCCCGCGGGGTTGAGGCGGGTGAACTCCTCGGAGTCGAGGTCGGCGACGGTCTCGAGCGTCTCGCCGTCGAGGACGAGGATGCCGCCCTCGTACGCGACGGCGAGGCGGGGTCCGGCTGCCTCGCCGGATCCGGCCGCGGCGTCGGAGGACGGGGAGCCCTCCGGGGCGGGGGTGGAGCAGGCCGCGAGCGTCGCGGCGAGACCCAGGGTGACGGCGGCGATGCCGGTCCGTCGGAGTCGGGGGGTGCGCATGGTGCTTCCTTCTGTGTGGGAGGGATCGCGGGCGCTCAGGGGGAGAGCCCGGCGGTCCCTTCTCGTCATGGGTGGATCGCCGCGCTCAAGGGGAGAGCCCGGATGCGATGCGCTGCGTGTTGACGCGCATCATGGCGAGGTAGTCGGGGGCGCCGCCCTCGGGGCCCGTGAGGGACTCCGTGAACAGCTCGACCACCTCCACGCGGATGTCGGCCTCGCTCGCGAGCGCCTGCACGAGGCGGTCGGGTTGCGAGGACTCCGCGAAGATCGTGGGGACGCCGGTCTCCTCGACCGCGTCGACCAGGTCGGCGAGGTCGCTGGCGGAGGGCGCGGCGAGGGTGGTGCCGCCGGGGATCACGGCGCCGACGACCTGGAAGCCGAAGCGGTCGGCGAGGTACCCGAAGACGTGGTGGTTGGTGACGAGGGCGCGGCGCTCGGCCGGGATCGCGCCGAACGCGGCCGTCATCTCGGCGTCGAGCGCCTCCAGCTCGCCGCGGTAGGCGGCGGACCGCGCGGCGACGACGGCCGGATCCACGCCCTCGATGCGCGCGAGCACCGGCTCGAGCGCGTCGATGACGTCGACCATGCGGGCGGGATCCGTCCAGAAGTGGGAGTCGGGCATGCCGGCCGCGTCGCCCGCGGCGTAGTCGAGCACCTCGATGTGGTCGCCCGCGACGAACGTCGGCACGTCGGCGTCGGACGCCGCGTCGAGGTGCTGCTGCAGCCCCTCCTCGAGGCCGAGGCCGTTGGAGACCACGAGGTCGGCCGAGCGGAGGCGGGCGGCCTCCTGCGCGGAGATCTCGAAGGAGTGCGGATCCGCGTCCGGCTCCATCAGCGTCACGACGTCGGCCTCGTCCCCCATGAGCTCCTCCACGACGTCGCCGAGGATGTTCGTGGAGACGTAGACCGTCGGCCGGTCGTCGCCCGCGGTCGCGCAGCCGGTGAGGGCGAGGGCGGTCGCGGCGGAGGCGACGGCCGCCGCGAGCGCGGCGGGCAGGCGACGGGTCCGGCGGCTCATCGCCCCGTCTCCGCGGTGAAGGCGGGCTCCGCCGGCGTGTCGAAGGTGCGCGAGACGCGGGCGCCGTCCGCGAAGTCGATCTCGTGCAGCCGCCGCTCGACCGGGCCCGCGAGGTAGGCGCGCTGCTGGTCGGCGACGAGGGTCGGGATCCGTCCCGCGGCGAGCGAGTCGGCGACCAGCGGGCCGGTGTCGGCGATCACGGCGCCGTCGACCGCGGACATGACGAGCACGCGGCCGTCCGTCGTGAGGGCGAGCAGGTGGTCGTCGGCGTCGTCGACGGCCGTCACGTGCACGAGCGGCGCGGGCGCCGGGAGCAGCCGCCAGGAGCGCTCGCGGGTGTCGAGCAGCCAGATCCCCTGGTCACCGGCGAGGGCGGCGACCGTCGGCCGGCCCTCGCGGTTGTCGAAGGACGTGGCGGCGGGGGCCGTCGTGGCGTCGGGGTACGGGATCCGCTCGACGGTCAGCTCGTCGCCGTCCACGCTCGCGAGCAGCGCGCCGTCCGAGCAGCCGATCACGGCGCCGACGCGCGTCGTGATCGTGCCGGCCGGATCCGGGCACGCCTCCAAGAGGCCGGTCCGCTCGCCGTCCGCCGTGTGGCCGGCCACCGTCGCGTCGGCGCCCTGCCCCTCGGTGACGAGCGCGAGGGATCCGACGGGCACGACCATGCCGGGGCCGGGCTCGCGGTCGAGGCGGAACAGCTCCTCGACCTCGCCCTGGGACAGCGCCTCGGTGTCGAGCAGCACGGCCTCGCCCGAGTCGGGGAAGGAGAGGCCCGTGCCGCCCGTGGTGGAGAGGTTGGAGGTCGCGATGGTCGCGGTGCCCGCGCCCGGGACCGTGCCGACCAGGCGCGGATCCGCCCGGTAGTAGTGGAAGTGGTCGACGTGGTCCCACGTCCAGACGCCGCTGTCGACGATCTCGACGCCCTGGTCCGTCTGCGCGAAGAGGTACCGGCCGTCGGTGTCCACGGCCGTCGGCGCGCCGATGCGTCCGAGCTCGGCGGCGGATCCGTCGAGCAGGTCGAGGTGCGTGACGGCGCCCGCCGGGTCGATGCTCGTGAGGCCGAGGCGGGGCTCCGACAGCTCGGCGGCGCCGGAGACGGCGCCGTGCCCGTCCCCCCGGTCGTCGGCGGTCGGATCGACGGTCGGCGCCGCGGCGGGCGCGGTCGAGCAGGCGGTGAGGGCGAGCGCGAGGCCGGCCAGGAGGGCGGGAGCGGTGGTGCGGGGGCGCACGGGGTCCTCTCGGTGGGGATGGACGGGCGGGGATCACGGCGGTCGTCCGCCGCGGAGGTCAGGGCGTGGGGGCGGTGGATCCGGCGGACGGGCCGGCGAGGACCGGGTCGAGGGCGTCGGCGCGGGCGGCGTCATCGTGGTCCCCCGCACCGGGCGCGCCCCTGCTCCCCCGGCCCCGCGCGCGCAGCGCCGTGAGACCCGCCCGCGCGATCCCGGAGAGCGCGGCCACGGCGATCGCGGTGGCCGCCACCGACGCCCCGGCCGCCGTCGCCGCGTGCCAGGAGACGAGCAGCCCGACGAGCACCGAGGCGATGCCGAGCACGGCGGCGAGGGCCATCCGGGTGGGGATCCGCGCGGTCCAGTGCCCGGCCGCGACCGCGGGCGCGAGCAGCAGGCCGACGACGAGCAGGGACCCGACCGCCTGGTACGACGCGACGACCGCGAGCGTCACGAGCCCCACGAGCGCGGCCTGCGCCGAGCGGGGGCCGAGGCGGAGCACGGCGGCGATGCGCGGATCCAGCGCGAGCGCCACGAGCGGACGATGGAACGCCCACGCGACGCCGAGCCCCACGACCGCGGCGCCGGCCAGCAGAGCGATGTCGACGGGCGCGATGGCGAGGATGTCGCCGAAGAGGATCGAGGTCGCGTCGGTCGCGAAGCTGCCTGAGTGCGAGATCACGACGACGCCGAGGGCGAGCATCGCGACGAAGAGCAGGCCGATGCTCGTGTCGTAGGAGAGCCGGCCGCGGCGCTGGAGGGCGGCGATCCCGAGGCTCATCGCGACCGCGCTCAGCGCGCCGCCGACGAGCACCGGCAGGCCGAGCACCGTGGCGAGCGCGACGCCGGGCAGCATCCCGTGCGCGAGCGCCTCGCCGAGGAACGCCATGCCGCGGATGACGACCCACGTGCCCACGACGCCGCAGAGGATCGCGACGAGGGCGCCGCCGAGGAGCGCGCGCTGGAGGAAGTCGAGCGCGAACGGCTCGAGTATTCCGTGGGTGAGGAAGGGCACGATCCCCGACCGTAGTCGAGAATGAGAACTCTTATCAAATGCGTAGGATCGGAGCGTGCCCCCTCCTCCACCCGCCGTCGCCCTCCGCGGCGTCCGCGTCGACTTCGGCGACCGGCGCGCGCTCGACGGCGTCGACCTCGACCTCCTGCCGGGGACCCTCACGGTGATCGCCGGCCCCAACGGCGCCGGCAAGTCGACCCTCCTCGAGGTCGTCGCCGGCACCCGCGCGCCCGCCGCCGGGACCCGCTCCGCCGCGGATCGCGCGGCCTTCGTGCCGCAGCGCGCCGCCGTCTCGGACCGGTTGCCCGTCACCGTCCGCGACGTCGTGACGGTCGGCGCGTGGGGTCGATCCGGGAGGTGGCGACGCCTCGACGCGGACGCCCGCCGGGCGGTCGACGACGCGCTCGACCGCCTCGGCCTGATCCCCCTCGCCTCGCAGGGATTCGCCGCGCTGTCGGGCGGGCAGCGCCAGCGGGCGCTGCTCGCGCAGGGGCTGGCGCGCGGCGCCGACCTGCTGCTCCTCGACGAGCCGACCACCGGCCTCGACGCCGCGAGCGCCGAGCGGATCCGGGCGATCATGCGCGCGGAGGCCGACCGCGGGATCGCGGTGGTCGCCGTCTCGCACGACCCGGCCGTGCTCGCCGAGGCGGATCGGGTGGTGCGGCTCGAGGACGGGCGCGTGATCGGGGACGAGGCGCGCTGAGCGTCGCGGCGCGCCGCGCCGGCGCCCGACGCGCGGCGCCCGCCTCAGTGCCGGTGCTCGGTGTCCCAGGCGGGGAACGGATCCGCGTACGCGCGCCAGGCGTCCGGCCCCGCGACCAGCTCGGCGGGCTCCAGGAGGCAGGCCCCGAGGATCCGGTCGAGCGCCTCGCCGTCGAGCCCCTCCCCCACGAAGGCGATCTCCTGGCCCGCGGGCGACTCCGGATCCCAGCTCGGCATGCCGGTCGGGTCGAGGCTCAGCACGTCGCCGGCCGTCGACCACTGGCCGACCGTCTCCGGCCGGCTCGCGAGGCGCACGAGCCCGCGTGACCGCACGATGCGTCCCGCCGGGCCCGGCACGAGCTCGCACGCGACGGCCCGGCGCAGGCGGCCGGGGTGGAACGGGCGCGGATCCCGGAAGACGTGCACGCCCATCGGCGCCGCCCGATCCGACGGCCCGTCGGGCGCGGCCAGCACCGCGAGCCGCGCCGGCAGCCGCCCCGCCAGCGCCGCCTGCCAGCCCATGCCCGCCGCGAGTCGCCGCACGCGCTGCCGGGCGATCCGCACGGGCACCGGCACGAGGGCGTCGCGGTCGCCGTGCGTGACGATCCGGGCGTCGGGCGCGAGCAGGCCGATCAGCGCGACGACGCGGCGGGCGTCGGCGGTCGGCCGGTCCGGATCCAGGTCCGCGAGCACCACGACGCTCGCGCACTCCAGCCGCCCGGCGAGCCGCTCGCCCGCGTCGAACGGGGCCGCGTCGTCGTCGCGCGGGTCGAGCAGCACGTCGCGGATCTCGGCGACCGAGGAGACGGCGACGACGTCGAGCACGCCGATGGGCGTGGATCCGGGATGCCGCGCCTCGACCACGTGCTCCAGGACCAGCGCGACCTCGAGCGGATCCGCGGCGGGCTCGAGCGCGACGACCGCGAGGCCGCGGCGGCCGTCGTCGACGTCCGCGATCAGCCCCTCGGCGAGCTCGGCGCCGAGCCGGCCGCTGTCGCCGTCGGGCGCCTCGACGACCTGCGGATCCGCGGCCTCGGGCGATCCGGTGACGGCGGCGGCCACACGCGAGGCGGCGCGCAGGCTGCTCGCCGAGACGAGGGTCACGGCCAGGCCGCCGCGCGTGACGGGAGGGATGGCGTTCGGGTGGGCGTCCATCCGCCCAGCTTAGAAGAGAACCATTCTCATCAAGCACCGGGCGGGGCTTCGGGGCAGCAGCCGGTGTCCCCGGCGCGACCTAGGCTGCGGGAGGGGGACGACGACAGGGAGACGCATGGCCGACGACAGGGATCCGCAGCGCGCCGACGAGGGCTCCGCGCCCGGCACCGAGCCGCTCGAGGCCGTGCGCTTCGGGCTCGACGGGTGGGTGCTCGAGGTCGACCTCGACGAGGCCGACGCCCGCGCGCTCCGTTCGACGCTCGCGCCCTACGCCGCGGCCGGCCGGCGGACCACCGTGACGGTGACGCCCGTGGCGGATCCCGGGCCCGCGTCGTCCGGCACGAGCCCGGCCGCGACGGGCGAGCGCGCCGCCGCCCGCGCCTGGCTCGAGGCGAACGGCCACCGCATCGGCACCCGCGGCCGCATCTCGGCCACCCTCATGACCCTGTACCGGGAGCGCGACGGCCGGTGACCGAGGGCGTGCTCGCGCGCACGCGACACAGCGGGACGCCGACGGACACCGCGGGCGGGACGGCGGGATGGCGGGACCGGATCCAGATGCGGATCCGCCCGGACCGCCGACCCGAGGAGGCCTCGAGAGCGTCAGGCCCCCGAGATCAGGACGCCCGGAGCGCAGCGGCGACGGGAGATCACTTGCCCGCGCACTTGTACGTCACCGTCCCGGCCTTCGTCCACTGCCTCAGCCCCACGTCGTACGTGTACATGGTCCCGGTGTAGCTCCAGCGGTAGATGATCCCGCCGGACGCGGGGACCTTGTGGCGGTCCTTGTTGTAGAACCAGACGTTCATGGTCAGACCCGTCGTCTTAGTCTGGACCGTCTTGCGGTTGCTGCAGTCCGGATCGATGCCGATCGGCCCCGCGTGGGCGGGCGAGGCGGTGGCCGTCATCCCGACGCCGGCGAGCAGCACCGTGGCCAGGGCGAGGGCCGCGCGTCGGGTGGCCCTCCTCGTCCGACCACCCGGGATCTCGTCTCGCGTCTTCGTGTCCATCCACGCCCTCCTCGGGTCTCCGTCAGTGCCCCCACGATCTCGAAGGGTCCGTGCCGGCGTCAACCCCCGGGGGTGATCCTCGCGCGCGTCAGGTCGCCGGCCCGCGCGGTCCCGCCCTCAGCCCGCGAGCAGCATGGTCGCCACGGCGACCGACATGAGGGCGGGCTCCAGGGCGGCGACGCGGTCGCGCGCGGCGGCACGTGCCGTGGACACCAGGTGCCGCCCCGTGAGCACCAGGCCGCCGCCGATCACCGCCGCGCCGAGGCCCATGACGACGACGCCGAGGGCGAGCCCCCCGTGCGCGTGGCCGCCGTGGGCGGATCCGGGATGACCCAGGACCAGCGCACCCATCACGATGGAGGAGAGTCCGCGGTGCACGAGCATCGCCGCGTCGGTGCGGTGGGCGCTCCACCTATCCGCGGCCACGGCGCCGACGCCCGTGACGACCATCGCGATCGCCCAGACGAGCGGCAGCAGGGCCCCGACCACGGAGACGTCGACCATCGCCGCGAGCATCACGACGGCGGACGCGCGCATCCGCCCGCGACCCGACCGACCGGGCTCGGCGAGGGCGCAGCAGGCGGCGAGGGCGGTGGATCCGAGCATCGCGCCCGTCAGGAGCGGCGGCATCAGCCGACCGCGTGCGCGCCCGCGTCGGCCCCGTGCCCGTGCCCGTGATGGGCGCCGTGGTCGGCGGATCCGACGCCGTGACCCGGCGCGCAGTGGGCGCCGCCGCCGGTGGCCGGCACGTCCAGGGTCGGATTGCGGTCGAAGAAGCCGTCGGGCTTGAGGACGAAGCCGGCCGTGTCGACGGGCATGATCGGCCAGTCCTCCAGCCGGGGGAAGTGGGTGAGGCCGAAGGTGTGCCAGAGCACGACGTCCTCGCCGACGAGCGGCCGATCCGCCGCCGCGTACTCGGGCAGGCCCGAGCCCCCGGGGTTCTGGTTCACGATCGCTCCCGCCGCCCACAGCTCGTCGCGCTCGTACCGCGTCACCCAGAGGTGCTTCGCCGCGAAGCCGGCGCGGGCGCGAGCGGAGGAATCGTCCGCCGCCGCGAGCACGGGCCGCCCCTCGGGGTGCAGGACGTAGGCCGGGGCGCCCCCCATCCGGTTGGTCGTCTCCGTCGAGCGCACGCTCCAGACGCGTCCGACCGCGTTGTCGGCCAGGCGCTGCGCCTCGGCCTCGCGGGTCAGCGGGGTCACGCGGCGGCCGAGCGCGTTGCCCCAGGGGTTGTCCGGGCCGGTCGGCACACGCTGGATCTCGATCTCATCTACCGCGTTCGCGACCCCGTCGACCGTCATGTCGAGGCGGGCGGAGAAGAGGTGCTGGTGATGCGGGGCACCGAGGCCGGGCGCGAGCTCGGAGGAGTAGGGGTGGTCGCCGCCCGGGTGGCCGGAGGTGAAGACGATGCCGGTCGCCTTGCTCTCGAGCTCGATGGTGCCGTCCAGGGAGAGGTACCAGTAGAAGCCGTAGTCGTAGTTGCCGACGGTCACGAAGAAGGAGACGACCAGGCGGCGCTGGCGACGCGTCGCCGACGTGCCGGCGAAGTCGTCGGTGTGCTTCCACAGGATCCCGGCGTCCTCCTCGTGGATGCAGATCGCGTCGCGGATCGTGGTCGGCGATCCGTGGTCGTCCACCACGACCGAGTCGAGGTACGTGATGTCGCCGACGCAGTCGCACCCCAGCTCGAGGGAGTTCGCGAGGCGGCCGAACTGGTACTCGCCGACGTCGAAGTAGTTCTGCCACGCGTGCGTCGGCGTGGGGTCGCCGTACGGCACGACCATCTCGGAGATCGACCCGCGGTACATGATCGGGCGCTTCCGGCCCCGGTCCTCGAACGAGAGCTGGTGCAGGGTGAGCCCTTCGCGGCCGTTGAAGCCGATCCGCACCTCCCAGCCCTGCCAGCGCAGCACGTCGCCGTCGAGCTCGAACGAGACGCCCTCGGGCTGCGTGATGCTGATGGGCGTGAGCGTCGTCCGCTCCGGGCCGCGGACCTCCGGGTCCAGGTAGTCGCCGGACTCCTGCGGCACGTGCATCACGTCGGTCTCCACGACGCGCAGGACGCGGCCGTGGGTGAGGTCGACGTGCGCCACGACGCCGTCGATGGGGTGCGCCCACACCGAGTCGGTCGGATGCTCCTGCCAGAAGGCGAGCACCCGGTAGACGCGCACGCCCACCTCGTCCTCGTAGCCGTACACGCCGGCCGAGAGCGGCACGGTGCGGACGCGGTCGAGCTCCGTGACGCCGCGGCGGGCCAGGGCGTCGACCCATCGCGGGTCGGACTTCACGAGCGCGTCGGCGGCGGGGAAGTCCTCGTCGAGGGACGGCCCCCAGCCGGTGACCGCCGGGTCGAGGCGGTCGACCGAGACGGATCCGTCCACCAGATCGACGAGGACCGCCGTGAGGGTGTTCGCCGCGAGGTCGGTGAGGAGCCCGGTGACCTCGCGCGGCACGACCCCGCCGGGCGAGAAGGCGAGCACGTCCACCTTGTGCGGCTCGCGGAGCAGCACGGAGGCGAAGCGGGTCGCCTCCCCCACGAGCCCCGCCGCATCGAGGAGGTCCCGGAACCGCGCGATCTCCTCCGGGCGCAGAGGGTCGAGGGGGTGGGTGGCGACGGGGGCCCAGACGGCGGGGAGGGTGGCGGTGGTCGATTCCATGATCTGCTCCAGGAGGTGGGGACGAAGGGGACGGGAGGGCGGTCAGCCGCGGATCCGAGCGGGGTCGGGCGCGTCGGCCGAGGTGGCCGGGTCGGACGCGACGGTCGGGTCCGTCGGGTCGGACAGGACGGCCGCGACAGCCGGGACCGGCGCGGCGGCCGGATCTGCCGGGTCGGGCCCGCGGGGGTCGAACCGGAGGCGCGCCCACGTCGCGGGTCGCGTGCGGCGCACCCGGACGGCGACGACGACGCCGACGCAGAAGGCGGCGACGGCGCTCCCCACGAGGGTCGTGTTGAGCACCGGATCGGTCGACCCGGTCAGGGTCGGGAAGTTGGTCACGGCGAGGACGAGCACCGTGACGAGGCCGACCAGCGCGAGCAGCGGCGCGATGACCGTGTTCCAGGGACGGCGGTCGAGGCGGGTGCGGGCGAAGAACGCGATCACCGCGATCGAGGCGAGGACGAACAGCAGGATGATGCCGATCGCGCCGATGGACGAGATCCAGGTGAAGACCTGCAGCAGCGGGTCCCAGCCGAGGGCCGTCCAGACGACCAGGAGGAACCCGGAGGCGATCGTGACCACGACGGAGGCGCGGTGCGGGGATCCGTGCGCCGCGTGGGTCCCCGCGAGGTGGGCGGGGAGGAGCCCCGTCCTGCCGAGCGAGTGCAGGTACCGGCTCACCACGTTGTGGAACGAGATCACGCAGGCGAGCAGGCTCGTGCACAGCAGCACGGCGATCGCCTGCGCCAACCAGGAGCCGACGTAGCTGGTGGCGGTGAGCTGCAGCAGGTCGCCCGTGTGCTCGAGCGCGAGGCCCTGGATCCCGCCGGTGCCCCAGGCGACCACGAGCGCCCACGTCGCGAGCGTGTAGAAGACGCCGATCGCGATGACCGCCGCGTAGGTGGCGCGCGGGATGGTGCGCGCGGGATCGCGGGCCTCGTCCCGGAAGATCGCGGTCGACTCGAAGCCGCTGTAGCCCCCGAACGCCATCATCACCCCCAGCCCGACGGGGCCGGACAGGATGACGGCCGGGGAGAACGAGGCGACGGTGACGCCCTCCCCCTCGCTGCCGCCGGCCACGAGCACGGCGGCGGCGAGGACCAGGACGACGAGCACCTCGAGCACGAGGAGCACGCCGAGCACCCGGGCGGAGAGGTCGATGTCCCGGTAGCCGAGCAGGGCGACCGCCGCGATGGCCAGCGCCGACCACATCGCCCACGGCGTGCCCGGGATGCCGAGGGAGCCGAGGAGGGCGGAGGCGGAGTAGCCGAAGAAGGCGTAGATGGCGGTCTGGATGGCGAGGTAGGTGAACAGCGCGAGGAACGCGGCTCCGCTCCCGACGACGCGGCCGAGGCCGGCGCCGATGAAGGCGTAGAACGCCCCGGCGTCCTCGATGTGGTGCGCCATCGCGGTGAACCCGACGGCGAACAGCAGCAGGATCGCGCCGGCGACGAGGTAGTTGGCGGGGACGCCGCCGCCGTTGGTGAGCGCCATGGCGATCGGGCTGGCGGCGACGACGGTGAGCGGGGCGGCTGCGGCGACCACCATGAAGACGATGGCGGTGGGTCCGAGCGATCCGCGCAGGCGGACGGCGTCGGGGGCGGGGGCGGGGGTGTCGACGGGCATGACCAAGGGAGCCTCCAAGGGCGGGGAGGGACGAGGACCGGTCGCGACATCGGCCGGCGGGAAGGGGGACGAGGGGCTGCGCGGATCCCTGGAGGAGCGTCGGGATTCGATGTCCGCCACGTTATTGAGCCGCCGCTCAACAACCGTTTCCATCCTGTTACGGTCGTGTGAAGCTCGCTGATGCCCGGGGACGGCCGCCGTCGCGTCCGACCGGGAGAATGGGGGCATGCCCAAGCTCGTCGACCACGACGCCCGCCGTCGCGTCATCGTCGAGGCCCTCCTGCGCATCGCCGAGAGGGACGGCCTCGAGGCCGCCACCTCGCGCGCGATCGCCGCGGAGCTCGGGTTCGCCACCGGATCGCTCTGGCACTACTTCCCGAACTTCGACGCGGTGCTCTCCGGGGCCTACGAGGTCGTCCTCCGCCGCACGAACGAGCGCATCGCGCGCCGGACCGCGGGGACGACGGGGCTCGCGGCGCTCCGCGCGATGATGGTCGAGATCCTGCCGCTCGACGACGTGACCCGGGCGGAGGCCCGGCTGGTCGTCTCCTTCTGGGGACGGGTCGCGGTGGTCGACGCGCTCTCCTCCGCCGTCTCGAGCGCCGACGCGGAGTGGCGCGACGCCATCGCGGAGCGGCTCCGCGAGGCGATCGCGGCGCGCGAGGCCCGGGCCGACCTGCCCCTCGAATCCGTCACCGACCTCCTGATGTCGATCACGGCGGGACAGCAGGTCCAGTGGGTGACGCACGGCTCCGTCATCGAGCCGTCGCGTCAGCTGGGCCTGGTAGAGGCCGCCCTCCAGCCGCACCTGCTGCGGCCCCCGGCGTGGGAAGACCGATCCGGGAACCCCCTTCCCGGGCGGGCCACCGACCCCTGATCGGCCGTCTCCGCGGCCTCCGTCCCCCGGACGATCCGGCGCCGACCGCCCGTCGTGACGTCCACGAGGGCGGGAGCCGCGCTTCGGGAGGTGTCCGTCCGGGCACGATGGAGGCGTGAGCGCCGCCGACCCCCGCCTGTTCCCCGCCCTCCCGCGCCTCGAGGGCGAGCGCGCGGTCCTCCGCCCCTTCACCCCCGCCGACATCGAGGCGATGGGGCCGATCCTCGCCGACCCCGACGTCATCCGCCTCACCGGATCCGCGCACACGAGCGCCGAGGTCGCCGAGATGGCCGCGCGCCCCCAGCTCGACGACCGCACGCGCGCCTGGTACGCGACGCGCGCCGACCAGCCCGACCGCCTCGACCTCGCGCTCGTCGACCGCGCGACGGACGCGTGCGTGGGCGAGGCGGTGCTCAACGAGTGGAGCCCCGAGGACCGGAGCGCGAACCTCCGCATCCTCATCGGCCCCGCCGGCCGCGACCGCGGCCTCGGCTCGGAGGCGGTGCGCCTGCTCGTCGACCACGCCTTCGCCGCGACCGACCTCGAGCGCGTCTCCCTCGAGGTCCTGGCCTCCAACCCCCGCGCCCGCCGCGTCTACGAGCGCGCGGGCTTCGTCGAGGAGGGCCGCCTGCGCGCGGCCTTCCGCTTCGACGGCGAGCCGGTCGACGTCATCGTGATGGCGGCGCTGCGGGCGGATCGGCGGGGCTGATCCGGCCTCGTCCGGGCCGGGACGACGGCAGCCGCACGGGAGCCCGGATCCCGGAGGCGCACCGCGCTGACGCGCCGACGGCCGACGTCTCCGCGGGGGAGACGTCGGCCGTCGGTGCGTGCGGAACGTCCGGTCAGCGAGGAGCCGGCGCGTGGTGGGAGAAGATCGTCCAGCTGGCGTGCTGCTTGTCGATCGGACCGGATCCGCCGACCTTCGAGAAGGCGTAGCCACGGCAACCGGGGTCGGAGAAGCCGCCGACGGTCAAGTAGTCCGACGACGGCAGGTCGACGGTCACGCTGCGCTCGACGTCGATGTCCTTCCGGTAGCCGGCGAACGAGACGCATCGGTAGTAGCCCGGGACGACGTTCCCGTCCACCAGTCGATCGGGGCCCACGATGCCGAAGGACAGGACGTTGTGCCCTCCGCGCGTGACCGGGATCCAGTGCGTCGTGAACGTGAACCGCTGCGTGGCGGCCTTCGACTCCGTGACGTCTCCGGCCGACGTGGTGCTGGCGTGGGATGCGTCGCCGTGGGTGGACGCCGGGGCCGCGGACGCCGGCGCGAGGCCGAGGCCGACGGTCGCGGAGACCGCGATGGCCGCCGCGGCGGCGACGGTGCCCGCTCGGCGGAGGCGACGCGAGGACCGGGACGAGTGCGTGGTGGATGGCATGGCGATGATGCTCCGTTCGTCGGTGGAGCCAGAGGCTAGGGACCGCGCCGATCCCGCGGACGGGTGCATCCACACCGAGCGGGAAGCGCGGACACGGCGGCATGCGACCGTCGCGGAGGTGCATGCGCGTGCGTGCGCGGCGCCCGGCAGCACGACGCCCGCCGGCCGCGGATGCGGCGCGACGGGCGCGTGGTCGAGCGGGTGCGGCTAGCCGAGCGACACGGCCGTCCACGACACGGGCGGCAGCGTGATCGTGAGGGTGCCGTCGGTCAGCGACGCCGAGGCGTTCGGCGTGAGGCCCACGCGCTCGCGGTCCTCGAACGTGTTCTTCGCGTAGACGTCGTCGTCGTGGATCCCCACCGCCTCGAGCACCTCGGAGACGGCGAGGCCGGCGACGTCGACCTCGATGGAGAGGGCCTCGGTCAGGCTGCGGTTCACGAGGAAGACCGCGGCGCGGCCGGTGGCCTCGTCGAAGGTCGCGACGGAGTCGACGAGCGGCGCGGTGCCGTGCACCTCGGTCTCGTACGTGCCCACGTCGATGCGCGGACGCAGCACCTCGCCCTGCGCGAGCCGGCTCGTGACCGAGAACGGGAAGAACGTGGTCTGGCGCCAGGCGCCGCCGCCGGTCTCCGTCATGATCGGCGCGATCACGTTCACGAGCTGCGCGAGGCTGGCCGACGTGACCCGGTCGCTGTGCTTCAGCAGCGTGATCATGAGGTTGCCGAGCACGACCGCGTCGGCGACCGAGTAGACGTCCTCGAGCAGGTGCGGCGCGTAGGGCCAGCCCTCGGTGATGACGCCGGACTCCTGGTGCTCGTCGAGGTACCAGACGTTCCACTCGTCGAAGGAGATGTTGATGGTCTTGTCGCTCTTGCGGCGGTACTTCACCTGATCGGCCGACGCCACGACCGTGCGGATGAAGTACTCCATGTCGAGCGAGGAGGCGAGGAAGCTGCCGAGGTCGCCCTTGCGCTCCTGGTAGTAGGCGTGGGCCGAGATGAAGTCGACGTTGTCGTACGCGTGCTCGAGCACGGTGCGCTCCCACTCGCCGAAGGTCGGCATGCCGGATCCGCTGCTGCCGCACGCGACGAGCTCGAGCGTGGGATCGACCATCTTCATGGCGCCGGCGGTGCGGTTCGCGAGCTTGCCGTAGTCGTCGGCCGTCATGTGGCCGACCTGCCACGGGCCGTCCATCTCGTTGCCGAGGCACCACATCTTGACGCCGTGGGGCTCGGGGGATCCGTTCGCGATGCGCTGGTCGGAGAGGGCGGTGCCGCCCGGGTGGTTCGCGTACTCGAGGATGTCGAGGGCCTCGAGCACGCCGCGCGTGCCGAGGTTGACGGCCATCATCAGCTCGCTGCCGGTGAGCTCGCACCAGCGCGCGAACTCGTCGAGGCCGACCTCGTTGGTCTCGAGCGAGTGCCAGGCGAGGTCGAGGCGCTTCGGGCGCTCGGCGCGCTGCCCGACGCCGTCCTCCCAGCGGTAGCCGGAGACGAAGTTGCCGCCGGGGTAGCGGATGGTGCTCGAGCCGAGCTCCTTGACGAGGTCGACGACGTCGAGGCGGAAGCCGTCGGCGTTCGCGGTGGGGTGGCCGGGCTCGTAGATGCCGTCGTAGACGCAGCGGCCGAGGTGCTCGACGAAGGAGCCGAAGGTGCGGCGGTTGACGGGGGCGACGATCGCGGTGCGGTCGATGGCGATCCGTGCGTCGGGGGTGGGGCGGGCGTCGGTCATGGAGTGGTCCTTCACTTCATCGGGAGCGGGGCCGATCGACGCCGGGGGTCCGCCGGCGGGATCTCATGCCATTACAACGTTGTAAGAGCAACGTCACCCCATTCTCCCGGGGGCGCGGGCGAGGTGTCAACGCGACGCTGGCGCCTCACCCGATGCGCGGCCAGGAGCTGGTGAGGTGCGCCTCGATCGCGCGATGCCGGAAGCCGTAGGACGTCCCCCGGTCGATGATGCCGCGCACGGTGTCCAGGCGCTGCGCCGTGGTGCCGACCTCCGCGGCCCTCGACCGGCCCATCTCCTTCGCGATGCGGGTGAGCGTGCGCTCCGCGGCGGGCAGCGCGGCCATGGCCTCCACGAAGGCACGCTCCCGCGGGGGCAGCCGCTCGAGGATCCGCTCCACGTGCGCGGCCGCCTCGCGCTCCGCGCCCCGCCAGCCTGCGTGGACCTCGGCGCGGGTGATCGTCGGCCCCGATCCGGCGTACCAGGCGCGCTCCCCCGCCAACTGGAAGAGGAACGGCTCCCCGCGGCACAGGTCGACGATCGCAGCCGCGGCGTCCTGGTCCATGCGGATGCGGCGGGTGCGACCCGAGCCGTCCGCGACCTCCCAGCCCGGCAGGACGAAGTCCTGCAGCGCCGCCCGGATGTCCTCGTCGTCGATCGCGGTCAGGACGGTGGTGCGGAAGCGGCGTGCGAACGTCGCGCCCTTGTGCGCGCCCGCCCGGTCCTCGAAGTCCGGCAGGCCCGTGAGGTACACCGCGATCGGCAGGGACCGGCGCACGTGCGCACCACCGGGGATCGCGACCTCCTCCTCGTGCGTGATGGCGTCGCCGAGGGCGATGAGCAACTGCGAGAGCGTCCGCTCGTCCGTGATGTTCTGCACCTCGTCGACGTGGACCAGGGCGACCCGGCCCTTCCGCATCGCCGCGCGGCCAACCTCGACGAGCAGCGCGGTCAGCGACGTGTGGGGCTCCGGGCCGCTCGTGTCGGATGCCTCGCGCACGGTGAGCGACAGCCCGGCCGCCGCGACCGCCTCGACCCGCGCGATGGCCTCCTTGATCCGCTTCTCACGCACAGAGGGCAGGCCCGCGGCACGTGCGAGCTCCAGCACCGCAGCCGCGACGGGCTTCAGCGGATCGGCGCCGAGGGGGATGCGGAGCTGCGGCGTGACCCAGTCCCCGTCGCCGGCGGCGGTCTGCGCGATGCGCCGCACGAGGGAGGACTTGCCGAGCCCGGGCTCCCCGAGCACGGTGCGCCCGCGCTCGGGGAGGCCGCGGAGGAGGCGGGGGCGGACCACGTCGCGCCAGTCGCTGAGCTGCTCGGTGCGGCCGGCCCAGATCTCCGGGACGGTGTCCGAGCCGGGGCTGAAGGGATTGTCGGTCGCATCGCGCATGTTGGTAATGTTACCAATCACGGGACGCGTTGGTAATGTTATCCACCGACGGCCGCGGGCCGCCGAGATGGCGGCCGGTCAGCCCGCCGCGGCCGCTGCCACGGACTCCACCGCCAGCTCCGCGAGCCGGTGGTCGCGCTCCTCCTCGTGGGCCGTGATCGTGACGACCGCGTCGCGGGATCCGTCGACCAGCACGTACTGGCCGTAGCGGCCGTCGAGGCGCCACGCGTCGCCGGGGCCGTCCCAGGTCGCGAGGCCGTAGCGGGCGAAGGGCGCGTGCGGGTCATCGGCGCCGGTCGAGACCCAGGATGCGTGCATCCGGTCGATCCACTCGGCGCTCACGAGCTGGCGGCCCTCCCACGCGCCGCGGTCGCGCAGCAGCCGGCCGATGCGCGCGAGCTCGCCGGTGCGGAGCTCCAGGCCGCTGCCGCCCACGACGAAGCCGAGCGGGCAGCGGTGCCACTGCGGGTTGTCGATCTCCAGCGGCTCGAACAGGAGCGGGAGGAGCCAGTCGCGGACGTCGCCGACCGCGGCGGCGAGCATCCGCATCGCGACGTACGGGCTCGCGTCGCTGTACTGGAAGACGCAGCCGCGGCTCGGGCGGCCGAGCATCGTCTGCGCGAGGTCGGGGCCGGGCACGGGCTCGTCGCCGAACCAGGCGAAGTCGATGCCGCTCGTCATGGTGAGGAGGTGCTCGACGGTGACCTCGTCGACGCCCGGGCCGAGGTCGAGGGCGGGCAGCAGCTCGGGGACGCGGGTGTCGAGGGAGAGGATCCCCGCGTCCACCGCGATGCCCACGGCGAGCGCGACTACCCCCTTGGACACCGAGTACAGGTTCTCGCGGTCGTCGCTGCGCCAGCGGTGGGCGACCTCGTCCTCGCCGATCCGCACGACCGCGCCGTACGCGCCGAGCCGCTCGCGGTCGATGCCCTCGACGAGGCGGGCGAGGGCGTCGGCGGCGATGCTCATGGATCCAGTGTGGCCCGGGCGGGACGGCCCGCATGGGCGGGGGCACGCCCCTTCCCCGACCGGGGGAACCGTGCGAGGGTGGCGGCTCGGCATCGGCGCGACGGACGGGAGCGGCCGATCGGGACGGCAGGGGACGGCATGCGGCTCGCGACGCGGATCACCATCGGGGTGCTGGCGGCGGAGCTCGCTGCCCTGGCCGTGCTGCTCCTCCTCGCCGACCGGTGGGAGGACATGGGCTGGCCCGCGGTCGGGATGGAGCACCCGCTGATCGCGGTCGGCTTCGCGCTGCCGCCGCTGGTCGTGATGACCGCGGTGGTGCTCGTGCTGCTGGCGGGGACGCGGATCGTGGTGGCGGAGACGCGGGCGTGGCGCGCGCGGCGGGCGTGGGACCGGGAGCAGGCGGATGCCGCGGCCGGGGCTGCGGCCTCGCTCAGCGCATCGTCGCGTCTCGCTGCGCGTCGCTGAGGGCGCGGTCGGCGTAGACGAGGCGCATCACGTCGGGGTCCGGGTTGCCCGGATCCGGTCCGCGGTGCACGAGCGACAGCCCGGCCTTCTCCGCGACGGCGGCAGAAGCCCGGTTGTGGGCGACCAGGTACGCGACCACCGGCAGCTCGGGGCGGAGGATCCTCGCCCGCGCGATCGCCCGCGCGGCCATCTCGGTCGCGTAGCCGCGGCCCTGCACGGCCGGCGAGAAGCGGTAGCCGAGGTTCCAGAAGGAGTCGTGGGCGATGCCGCAGCCGCCGAACCCGACGACCGCGTCGTCGTCGCGCTCGCGCACGATCCACGTGCCGAGGCCGTCGCGCTCCCAGGCCTCGATGCGCGTGCGGAGGAAGCGGTCGGTCTGCGCGGGATCGGTCACGCGGAGCGACGGGTAGTGGGTCCAGACGGCGGGGTCGGAGAGGATCACGTGCACCTCGGTCGCGTCGTCGGGTGAGGGGAGGTGGAGGTCGAGCCGGGCGGTGCGGTCCTCGGGGGCGGCGAGGCGGGCGGACGGCATGCGTCGACGGTAGCGGGCGGGTCCGGGGGTCCGGGCCGGCGCTCAGCCGCGGGTGACCAGCGCCGCGAGCCGGTCGAGGTCGTCCGCGACGAGCGCCGCGTCCTCCGCGAGGGCGACGTCGGTCATGCCCGGCCGCCGGAAGAGCGTGAAGACGACCTCGCTGCCGTCGTCGTTCGCGAGGACGCGCAGCGGGTTGCGCACCACTGTGCCGTCGGGGAGCGTCACGTCGTGGTCGAGGATCCCGAGCTCGCGCGGGCCCGTGAACGCGATCTCGATCGCGCCCATCGGCGAGTCCGACAGCCAGCGCCCGCCCTCGAGCCGGATCCCCGAGCTGACGCCCGCCGCCCACTCGGGCAGCCGAGCGGGATCCCCCGCGACGGCCACGACGGACGCCACGTCGGCGTCGACGGATCGGGTGATGTGCAGCGCGGGCCAGGTCACGGTCCGACGCTACCGGGGAGCGGCGCGACCGCGGGAGGCGGATCCGTCGCGAGCCGCGCATGCGTCTCCACGTCGAAGCGCTCGTCCCCGTAGCGGAGCTTCGCGCGCTCGATCCCCTCGGCCGCGAACCCGGCACGCGTCGCCACGCGGCACGACGCCGGGTTGTTCACCCGGTGCCCGAGCTCGAGGCGGAAGAGGCCCTCGGCGAAGGCCCACGACGCCGCGCCCGCGAGCGCCCGGGTCGCGAGGCCGCGTCCCCGACCGGATCCCGCCAGCCAGTAGTGCAGCCACGCGGTGTCGTGCCTGCGGTCGATCGCGGAGACGCCGACGCTGCCGACCGCGACTCCCCCGTCGACGATCGCCCACGCGCGGTGCGCATCGTCGGCGGCGAGCGGACCCGCGATGTGCGCCTCGGCCGCTACGACCGTCGACAGGTCGGCGCCGCCGAGCTGGGTCATGAGATCGGGCGTGGTGAGGAACGCGTCGCGCAGGGCGGGCGCGTCCGCGCGCACCCAGGGGCGGAGGTGGGGGCCGGGCATGCCCCCACTCTCGCAGCGCCGGCAGTCCCCGCCGCGATCGCCGGCCCTCAGTCGCGCGCGTCGATCGCCGCCCGCGCGTGCGCCTTCCGCCGGGTCTTGCCGGCGTCGTCCCGCACGGGCGTCCGCGTGAGGCGCACGGCGGCCGGGCGGCGCTCGGCGTCGAGCCGACCGCGGGCCCACGCGAGCAGCTCGGCCGCGTCGACCTGCGCGTCCGCGACGTCGACCACGGCCTCGACGCGCTGGCCGAGGTCGTCGTCCGGCACGCCGAACGCCACCGCGCCGCGCACAGCCGGGTGCTGCTCGAGCACGCGCTCGACCTCGGCCGGGTGCACGTTGACGCCGCCCCGGAGGATCACGTCGTCGGCGCGGTCGAGCACGGACACGTACCCGTCGGCGTCCACGCGCCCGAGGTCGCCGAGCGTGTCCCAGCCGTCGGCGGTGCGGGCGGATGCGGTGCCGACGTACGCGTAGGCCGGCCCGCCGTCGCGGCGCATCCAGATCCGGCCGACCTCGCCCGCGGGCAGCTCCCGGCCCTCGGCCGAGCGGATCGACACGGCCGTGCCCGCCGCGGGCCGGCCGACGCTGCCCGGGTGCCGCAACCACTCGTCGCCGCGGATGGTGAGGATCCCGTTCGACTCGCTCCCCGCGTAGACCTCCACGAGCCGCTCGGGCCCGATCCAGTCCATGAACGCCCGCTTCACGTCGGGCGGGCAGGGCGCGCCCAGGTGCAGCACGGTGCGGAGGCTCGACAGGTCGGCCGCCCGCCGCTCCGCGTCCGGGAGGCGGAGCAGGCGATGCAGCATCGTCGGCACCAGCAGCGTCCACGTGATCCGGTGCTCGGCGATCGCGGCCAGCACCCGCCGCTCGTCGAAGCGCGGCAGGAGCACGAGCGCGTGCCCCGTCATGAGGCCGCGGAACGCGTAGGTGAACGCGGCCGAGTGGGTGAGCGGCGCCGTGACGAGCTGCACCTGGGCGAGCGGGAGGTACGGCGCCACGGGGAGCGTCGGATCCAGCAGCGCGGGGGCCGTCGTCGCGACGATCTTGGGTCGCCCGGTGGATCCCGATGAGGTCGGCGCCTTCCAGCTGCACGCCCATGCGTCGGGCAGCGCTCCGTCGTCGAGCTCGGTCGGCGGCGACCAGCCGGCGGGAACGGACGGGACGCCCGGGCGGGTGGCCTCCGCGCCGACCACGAGCGCGGGCCGGGCGAGGTCCTCGACGTGCGCGCGCTCCTCTGCCGAGAGCCCGGTCGACATCGGCTGCGGCGTCGCGCCGGCCTTCCACACGGCGGCGCACACCACGACCATCTCGCGGGTGTTCGGCAGCGCGATGGCGACCCGGTCGTCCTGCCCGACGCCCATCGCCAGGTAGGCGCGCGCCAGCCGGTTCGAGGCCCGGTCGAGCTCGCGCGCGGTGAGCGTCCCGGCGTCGTCGCGCACCACCACGCGGTCGGGATCCGCGTCAGCCAGCCCCGAGATGATCCGCGAGATCGACTGCCTGGCCACGGTCGCCCTCCGTCCTCGTCGCCGTGTAGAACCGCTCGTGCCGGCGGGCGACGTCGTCCCAGTCGTGGGACGCGGCGAGCGCGCGGCCGCCTGCGGGGTCGGGCGCACGCCCGTCGAGCGCCGCGGCGAGGGCGTCGGCCGCGTCCGCCGGATCCGGCGCGAACAGCACGGACGACCCGAACACCTCGCGCAGCACGGGCAGGTCGCGCGCGACCACGGGCACCTCGGCGGCGAGCGCCTCCATCGCGGCGAGGCCGAAGCCCTCCTTGGTCGAGAGGAACGCGAGCGCGCCGGCCGCGGCGACGAGCGGCGGGACGTCGGGGTCGTCGACGACCCCGAGGATCACCGGCCGGATCCCCAGCTCGGCCGCGCGCGCGTCGAACGCCTCGCGGTACGCCCGGTAGTCGAACAGCGTCTCGCCGCCGCCGAACACGAGTCGGAGACCGGGCCGCGACGCGCGCAGCAGCGCGAACGCGTCGAGGAGGTCGATGCTGCCCTTCCGTGGCTCGATGCCGCCGAGCGCGAGCACGTAGTCGCCCTCCACGCCGTGCTCGCGCAGCGCGGCGCGGATCCGGTCGCGTCCCTCCGCGCCCGCGGGCCCCGCCGCCGCCCGGAAGCGCGCGGCGTCGACCCCGTTCGGGATCACCGTGGGCACCAGCCCCCAGCCCGCCTCGACCTCCGCGGCGACCGCGGCGGACACGCACAGCCGCGCGATCGGCTCGCGCACGGCGGCGTCGTGGCAGCGCACGAGCTCCGGCGTCGTGAACTCGTCGAGGTGGTGGATGGTGCGGATGCAGGGCGCGGCCGCGTTCGCCGAGATGCAGTCCTGCGCGTGCACGACGTCGTAGGCCTCGGCCGGGCGCGCGGCGGCGAACGCCTCGCGCATGGTCGCGATCGAGCGGACGATGCGCTCGCCCACCACCTCGTCGTCGCGCGCGGCGAACGGCACCACGCGGATCCGCACGGCCGGGTCGACCTCGCGGAAGAACGCCCGGTCGCCGCCGCGGCCCAGCGTCCAGACGACGACGCCGTGCCCGCGCCGGGCGAGCGCCTCCGCGAGGGCGAGCGTGTGCACCACCCCGCCGCGCGGCTTGGTGGAGTAGGTCAGCAGGGCGATCCGCACGGGGCGCTCCTCGGGTGGGTCGGCGGGCGGCGGGTCGGGGTCGGGTGCCGGCGGGTCAGCGGGCGGCGGGCGCGGGCGTCGGCGCGTAGGCCGCCGGCACCCGGTCGCGCAGGTGGTGCATCGTGCGTCGGGCCCGCGCGATGTCCGACGACGCGTCCGCGGTCGTGACGGCAAGGCCGCCCTTCGCCCACGTCTTCGCGACGATCTCGCCCGCGGGATCCACGACCTTCGCCTGCCCCAGGAACCGCAGGCCGCCGAGCACGCCGGTCTGGTTCGACGACACGAGGTAGAGCTGGTTCTCGGCGGCGCGCGAGCAGTCGTAGAGGTCGAAGAGGTGCGCCTGCCGGTCGTTGCGGAGCCGGTCGGAGCGGTCGGTGACGCTGGCCGGCCACGCGCTCAGGCACGCGAGGATCTCGGCGCCGTCGAGCGCGAGCGTGCGCGCCGACTCCGGGAAGGTCTTGTCGAAGTCGATCATCATGCCGACGCGTCCGACGGGGGTGTCGAACGCGGTGAACGCGGATCCGGCCCGGTACGCCTCCGATTCGCCGAGCGGCAGGTGCACCTTCCGATGCGTGCCGAGCACCCGGCCGCCCTGCACGCACACGGCGCTGTTGTAGCGGATCTCCTCGCCGCCCTCGAGCGCGCGCTCCGCGACCCCGAAGCACACCGTCATGTCGCCGGCCATGTCCGTCACGGCCCTGACCTCCGGGCCGTCCAGCTCGACGGCGGGCGGGCGCGCATCCGGCCCCGGATGCTCCATGTCGAGGAGGTAGCCGCCGATGGTCGCGTCCGGGAGCACCAGCAGGTCGACGCCGCGCTCGCGGGCCTGGTCGATCATGCCGGGGAGCTTGGCGAGCGTCCGCTCGACGTCGCGCCCGAAGTGCGCCGCGACCGCCCCCATCGTGATCTCGGCCATGGCGACAGGCTAGCCGGACCAGGCCGCCCCCACCCCGGCGCCGGCGCGCTCCGGCGTCCGCTCGACCGCACGCTCCTCGATGCGGTCCGCGAGGTGCTCGGCGTCGCGCGCGATGGCGGCGAAGCGCCCCGAGCCCCACGTGTGCAGCCACGGCAGGCCGAGGAAGTGCAGCCCGGCGACGGCGCTGGATCCGCGCTGGTGCATCGGGTGCCCGGATCCGTCGAACGCGCCCACCTGCACCCACGAGTAGTCGGACCGGTAGCCGGCCGCCCACACGATGCTCGTGATCCCGGCCTCGGCGAGGTCGAGCCCGGTCTCCTCGCGCGCCGGCCGCCACACGGGCACGTACCGCGGCTCGGTGGGCGCGTCGATGCCGGACCGCGCGATGTGCCGGTCGATGTCGTCCTTGATCGACTCCATCACCGAGTCGGCGTGGTCGAGCGACGCCTCCACGGTGGGCGTGAAGGCGAGCCGCGTGCCGTCCGCGCCGGTGAGCCGCCCGTGCAGGCGCATGCCGTCGCGGGCGAAGGCGCGCAGGTCGATGTCGCGCCCGCCGCCGCGCCCGGTCATGTAGTGGTTGGTCGACTCGCGCTTGGTGAGCCCGCCGACGTGCGCGGTCACGGGGACGTCGTACACGCCCATGTCCTCGAGCCAGGCGATGCAGTCGCGGCCGCGGTAGGTGCGGGCGCAGCGCGGCGCGGATCCGAGGGCGAGGTGCACCTGGCGGCCCGCGAGGTGGAGGTCCTCGGCGATCTGCGCGCCGGACTGGCCGGATCCCACCACGAGCACGGCGCCCGCGGGGAGCGCCTCGGGCGAGCGGTAGTCGGCGGAGTGCACCTGCCGGATGCCGTCGGGGATCCGCGCGGCCGCCGCCGGGAGCACGGGCCGGTGGTAGCCGCCCGTCGCGATGACGACCTGCTCCGCGACGATCGTGCCCTGGTCGGTGACGACCTCGAAGCCGCCCGCGGCCGCCTCGCGCAGCCGGGTGACCAGCACGCCCTCGACCATGGGCGCGTCGAAGGAGTCGGCGTAGCCGCGGATCCACGCGAGCACCTCGTCGCGCGTCATGAAGCCGTCGGGGTCGTCGCCCGCGTACGGGTACCCGGGGAGCCGGCACTGCCAGTTCGGCGTGACGAGGGTGAAGGCGTCCCAGCGCCGGTCGGCCCAGTCGTGCCCGACGCGGTCGCGCTCGAGCACGACGTGCTCGACGCCGCGGCGCGTGAGGTGCCAGCTGATGGAGAGCCCGGCCTGGCCGCCGCCCACCACCGCGACGGGCACGCGCGCGCCGTCGACGACGCGGGTCGCGCGGCTCACGCGCCGGCTCCCGCCGCGGTCGCGGGCGCCGGTTCCGGCAGCGGCGGCTCCATGCGCAGCACCGCCACGGTCCCGCCGTCGAAGCCCGCGGCCGCCCGGAGGATCTCCTCCTCCTGCTGCATCGCCGACGTGCACGCGAACCCGTACCTCGCCCGCACCCGCTCGCTCGCGACGCGCAGCGCCTCGGTCGACCGGCGCACGAAGTCGTCGAGCGGGTACTCGGATCCGGCGGCGAGGTGGTCGTGCATCACGAGGCTCGGCGAGTAGCAGTCGGCCTCGGATCCGTCGGGCCAGCGCACGCGGAAGGTCATCTCAGGCACGGGCCAGCGCCTCCTCGGCGGGGAGGGCATCGGCGGGGACGCCCTCGCCGGTCCGGTAGGCGTCGGGCCGGCGGTCGCGCAGGTGGAACATGCCGCCGCGCATCGCCCGGAACGTGCCCTCCACGTCGATCTCGGCGATGGCCAGCCCCGCGTCGAGCAACGTCGTGGCGAGCACGTTGCCGCCGGGATCCACGACCTTCGCGTTGCCGACGTAGCGCAGCGAGCCGAACGACCCCGCCTGGTTCGAGGCGATCCAGAACACCTGGTTGTCGAGCGCCCGCGCGCAGTCGAAGAGGTTGAACCGGTAGGTCCACCTGTCCTGCTGCAGGTCATCGGCCGTCGCCGTGCGCGCGACCGGCCAGGCCGACATGCTCACGATGATCTCGGCGCCGTCCATCGCGAGCGAGCGGGCGGCCTCGGGGAACGCCTTGTCGTAGCAGATCTGCAGCCCCACGCGGCCGACGGGGGTGTCGAACGCCGCGTAGACGTCGCCCGCCGAGTACGACATCGCCTCCCCGAGCGGCTGGTGCACCTTGCGGTACGAGCCGTGGATGCGGGATCCGTCGAGGCAGACGGCCGCGTTGTACCGGGTCTCGCCGTCGTCGTCGAGCTCGCAGAAGCCGATGCAGACGACCATGTCGCCCGCGATCTCCTGCACGCGCCGGATCTCCGGGCCGTCGAGGCGGATGGCGGGCGGGAGGGAACGCGTCGTGGTCTTGAGGGTGTCCCCGTGGTTGCCGAGCGAGGAGAGGTACCCGCCGATCGCGGCCTCCGGGAACGCGATGAGCTCCACGCCGCTCTCCCGGGCCTCGGCGATCAGGCTCTCGATGAGGGCGTAGTTCTGGTCCAGGTCCCGGGTGAAGTTCGCCGAGACGGCGGCGACGGTCGTCGACATCGTGCCTCCTGAAGGGGGTCGGTGCGGTGGGCGCAGGATCCTGCGCGTGGGGCCCAGTCAAGGCCACGCCCTGTTTCCGCTTGGTTTCGGACGGAACAACTTCTCGTTTCGCGCGCGCCGGCCGAAAGGCCCGAATCAACCATTCACCGGCATTTCCGGCTCCGCCGGCCGAAGCGGGGAAACAAACGGAATCATCGCCGTAATCCACTCGCAACAGCGCGGCCGAAGACTCGTGCCAGACCCCGACCCGCCGCATCCGATCGCCCAAGGAGAGCACCATGACCGACGCCGACATCGACCAGCAGATCCTCGACAACATCGAGAGGTCACGCGAGGAGATCGCGCACCCCTCGCTGCCGAAGGGCAGCAGCATCTACGGGTCGACGAAGATCTTCCCCGACTACACCGCCACGAAGGACGAGTACTACTTCCAGCTCGTGCACGGCATCGCGCACGAGTCGTCGGTGAGCTTCGTCGCCGTGCTGCAGGCCACGCGCGCGCTGCGGAAGGGATTCACGAGCGTCCTGTACTTCTACGGACCCGGCTCGCTGAACGCCATCGCCAACCGCGGCTTCCCCACGACGGGCGCCGACGGGTTCCCCGGCGAGAACAACATCAACAACGCGCTCGAGACCTTCATCGCCGAGGGCGGCACCGTCTTCTGCTGCCGCTTCGGCCTGGCCCTGCACGGCGCGCGCGAGGAGGACCTCATCGCCGGCGTGATCCCGTGCCACCCGCTCGACGTGCAGGACGCGGTGATCCACTACGCCCGCAAGGGAGCCATCATCAACAGCACGTACATGGTCTGACCGGTGCGCCCATGACCATCTCCAGAGGGACCACGACGCCGAGCCGCGCGCGGCCGACGGACGCGGAGGCGGACGCGCTCACCACGCGCGTCGACATCGCCATCCGCGGGATCCGCGTCGCCGCGCCCGTGCACCGCGAGGGCGGCGCCGGGCCGAGCGACGACGGGCACGTCATGTTCCGCGGGCTCCAGTCTGCGGTGCCGGCCAATCCGGACAGCCCGTACCTCGTCGACGACGGCAAGCTGCTGCTCGACGGCGAGGACACGGGCTACGAGGTGGACGCGGTCGACCGGCCCAGGTTCTACGACCTCCTGACCGCGGACGGCGTCTCCTACGAGAAGATCGCGCGGCTGCACGGCGCCAAGGTGCTCGCCACCACGGTGGTGCAGACGTGCGTGCGCTACGACGAGTCGGAGCGCTGCCGGTTCTGCTCCATCGAGGAGAGCCTCGCCTCGGGCAGCACCATCGCCGTCAAGACGCCCGCCATGCTCGCGGAGGTCGCGGAGGCGGCCTGGCGGCTCGACGGCGTCGAGCAGATGGTGATGACCACGGGCACGAGCAACGGGCGCGACCGCGGGGCCACCCACCTCGCGCGCTGCGTCCGGGCGATCAAGGAGGTCGTGCCCGACCTCATGATCCAGGTGCAGTGCGAGCCGCCCGCGCAGCTGTCGACCATCACCGACCTGTACGAGGCCGGCGCGCGCTCCATCGGGATCCACGTGGAGTCGATGGACGACGACGTGCGCCGCCGGTGGATGCCGGGCAAGTCCCGGGTCTCGATGGACGAGTACCGCGCCGCGTGGCGGGAGGCGGTGCGCGTCTTCGGCCGCAACCAGGTCTCCACCTACCTGCTGGTGGGGCTCGGCGAGGATCCGGACGAGATGGTCGCCGGCGCCCAGGAGCTCATCGACATGGGCGTCTACCCCTTCATCGTGCCGTTCCGGCCGCTGCGCGGGACGCTCGCGACGGACGTCGACCACGTGCCCGCGCCCGAGGGATCCGTGCTCCGCGACGTGACGTTCCGCGTCTCGCGCGCGCTGCGGGCCGCCGGCATGCGCGGCGCCGACCAGAAGGCGGGCTGCGCGGCATGCGGCGCCTGCTCCGCCCTGCAGACCGCCGGAGGCTGATCCGTGCTCCTCGACGTCCCCGCCCTCATGGGCCCGCCGGTCGTCCGGTCGGCGCCGGCGTTCCTCGTGTCGGAGGCGGACCGGCGCGACCTCGACGCGTACCGGCGCCTGCGGCACGACGCGTTCGTCGAGGAGCAGGGGATCTTCGCGGGGTCCGACCTCGACGCGCTCGACGAGGATCCGCGCACGGTGGTCCTCGTCGCGCGCGCCGCGGGCGAGGTCGTCGGCGGCGTGCGGCTCGCGCCCGTCGGCGCGCGGGACATCGGCTGGTGGACGGGGTCGCGCCTGGTCGTGGCGCCGGGTGCGCGCGGGATCCGCGGCGTCGGCTCGGCGCTCGTGCGGGCCGCCGCGGTGCACGCCGAGCAGGCGGGCGTGCTGCGCTTCGACGCGACCGTGCAGGCGCCGAGCGCCGCGCTCTTCCGGCGGCTGGGCTGGATCCCCACCGGCACCGCGGTCGTCGGCGGCCTCGACCACGTGACCATGCGCTGGCCGATCGGCCGGATCCAGCGGCTCGTCGACCAGACCAAGGCGCACCTCGCCGCGGTGCTCGAGCCCGGCGCGTCCGGCGGATCCGGCGCGCTCGACGCTGCGCTCGGCGGCCCCGGCTGGGTGGGCGACGACGGCGCCCCCGTGCCCGGCACCGACGTGATCGCCGCCTGCGACGCGATCCTCCCCTCGATGGTGGAGCGGGATCCGGAGTGGGCCGGCTGGTGCGGCGTGCTCGTCAACGTCAACGACCTCAGCGCGATGGGCGCGACCCCCGTCGGCCTCCTCGACTCCGTGGCGGGACGCGACGCCGCGTCGGTCCGCCGCGTGATGGCCGGCGTCCGCCGCGGTGCCGCGGCCTGGGGCGTCCCCCTCCTCGGCGGGCACACGCAGCTCGGCGTGCCCGCCGCCCTCAGCGTCACCGCCCTCGGCAGGACCGCCGATCCGGTCCCCGGGGGCGGCGGCTCCGCCGGCCAGGCCCTGAGCCTCACGGTCGACGTGTCCGGATCCTGGCGGTCCGGCCACCGCGGAGCGCAGTGGAACTCGACCGAGGGGCGCTCCCCCGCCGAGCTCCGCGACCTCGCCGCGACCGTCGCGCGCGCCCGCCCGGCCGCCGCGAAGGACGTGAGCATGGCCGGGATCGTCGGCACCGCGGGCATGCTCGCGGAGGCGAGCGGCACGGGCGCGGTGGTCGACGTGGCGGACGTGCCCGTTCCCGGATCCGCCGACGTCACGATGGGCGACTGGCTGACCTGCTTCCCCGGCTTCGGGATGCTGACCGCCGACGCCCCGGGCGCCTCGCGCATGGCGTCGCCGCACGCGACGACCGCGGGGATCGGACGGCTGACGGCCGAGCCCGGGGTGACGCTCCGGTGGCCCGACGGCGTGGTGACGCCCGCGGTGGACGCGGGGGTCACCGGCCTCGGCGCGGCCTGAGCGGCGCGGCCTCAGCGGCGCGGCCTCAGTACTCGATGCGCCCGTGCCGGCTGTGGAACTCCCCCGTCGGCCCGTCCGGCCCGACGAGCGCCATCGCGACGGTCGCGTCGGTGCCCTCGGTCACGGTCTGGTGGCCGGTGTTGCCGTTGAACTCGGTCGCCGTGTAGCCGGGGTCGGTCGCGTTGATCCGGAAGCCCGGCAGGTTCTTCGCGTACTGCACGGTCGCGGTGATGAGGGCGGCCTTCGAGGTCGCGTAGGGCACGGTCATCACGTGGCTCTCGTCGGTGCCGTCGCCCGCGAGCGCGCGCGGCCAGCCGACGCCCGAGGCGACGTTGACGATCACCGGGGCCGAGGATGCCCGCAGCAGCGGCAGCGCCGCCTGCGTCACGCGCACCACGGCGACCACGTTCGTCTGCAGCACGGCCAGCATCGCCTCGGGCGTGAGGTCGTCGACGCCCTGCGAGGTGCCGAGGATCCCGGCGTTGTTGACGAGCACGTCGAGCTCGGGCAGCGACGCGATGGCGCGCTCGACGCTGGCCGGGTCGTCGACGTCGAGCTGCACGGGGTGGGCGCCCACGGCGCGGGCGGCGTCGCCGTCGGCGGTGTCGCGCATGCCTGCGTGGACGGTGTGGCCGGCCTCGACGAGGCGGCGGGCGGTCTCGAGGCCGAGGCCCCGGTTGGATCCGGTGATCAGTGTCGTGGTCATGTGTCGAGCCTGCGCCTCCGCGGCCGCGCCGCCCAGGCACCGGTCGACGGGAGGACCGGCGGTACCAGGCTGATCCGCCCGCCAGCGCGGAGGATGGGGGCATGACCGAATTCGCGAGCGTGCTCCGCTCCTGGCGCGAGCGCGTGCAGCCGGCGGACGTGGGCCTGCCCGCGGGATCGCACCGCCGCACCGCGGGCCTCCGCCGCGAGGAGCTGGCCGCGCTCGCGGGCGTCAGCGTCGACTACGTCGTGCGGCTCGAGCAGGGCCGGTCGGTGAACCCGTCGCCGCAGATGCTCGGCGCGCTCGCCCGCGCGCTCCGTCTCACCGAGGACGAGCGCGACCACCTGCACCGGGTCGCGGGCGTCGCCCCACCCGGACGCGGCGAGGTGCCGCGCCACATCACCCCGGGCGTGCACCGGATCGTCGACCGGCTGGGCGACGTGCCCATCGCGGTGTTCACGGCCACGCACGACATGCTGCTCTGGAACCCGCTGTGGGCGGCGCTCAACGGCGACCCGTCGACGCGCACCGGCTGGGACCGCAACCTCGTCTGGACCTACTTCACGCAAGGGCACGGGGGCACCGACTTCGACGCCGTGCACGAGGAGGAGTTCGCGCGCGACCTCGCGGCCGACCTGCGCACGGCCGTCGGACGCTACCCCGCGGATCGCGCGCTCGCCCGGCTCGTCGCGTGCCTGCGCACCGAGGTCCCGGAGTTCGAGCGGCGCTGGAGCGAGGCGCGCGTCGCCGAGCACCGGTCCAGCCGCAAGACCGTGACGAGCACGCCGGTCGGCCCCATCACGATCGACTGCGACACCCTCTCGGTGCCGGGCAGCGACCTCCGCATCGTCGTCTACACGGCGGAGCCGGGCAGCACGGACGAGACGCGGCTGGATCTCCTCCGCGTCACGGGGCTGCAGGCGCTGACGACGGCGCCCGTGGAGGTGGCGGGGGCCTGATCCGGGCGCGCGGCCCATGCACCGCGCCGCACGTCGCCGCCCCGCACGACGGCGCCCGTGGAGGTGGCGGGGGCCTGATCCGGGCGCGCGGCCCATGCACCGCGCCGCACGTCGCCGCCCCGCACGACGGAGCCCCGGCCGCCGCGCGTCGAGGGCGCGGCGTCCGGGGCTCCGGTCGGACGAGGGGTCGGGATCAGCTCGGCTCGAGCACCCGCTCCGACACGGCGGACGCGTCCGCCGAGACCGCGACGCGCTCCACCGACGTGCCCACGTACCGCTCGTCGGCGATGGTGACGTGGTGCGCGGATCCGGTGATCTCGATCGCCGCCTCCGTCTCCTTCACCGCGCTCGACGGCCCGACCCACAGCTCGACCGCGCCCGGCTCGACCACGCGGCGGTACCGCAGGTCGGTGAGGGCGAGGCGGGTGGTGGGCACCCGGAAGGTGACGCGCGCGGACTCGCCGGCGGCCAGGTCCAGCCGCAGGTAGCCGAGCAGCTGCGCGACGGGCCGCGTGACGCTGCCCTGGACGTCGCGCGCGTACAGCTGCACCACGTCGGTGCCGTCGCGGTCGCCCGTGTTGCGCACCTCGACGGTGGCGGTGAACGCCTCCCCCGCCGCGACCTCGGCCGACTCCACGGACAGGTCGCTGCGCGCGAACGTCGTGTACGAGAGGCCGTGCCCGAACGGGAGCACGGGCGTGGGATCCGCGCTCGTCACCTCGCTCGGTCCCCCGAGGATCGGGTGCAGGTACGAGAACGGCTGCGCGCCCGCCGAGCGCGGGAGCGACACGGGCAGGCGGCCCGACGGCGACACCCGGCCGGAGAGCACTCCCGCGATCGCGGATCCGCCCTCCTCGCCCGGGAAGAACGCCTGGAGCACGGCCGCCGGAGCGGAGTCCCCCTCGAGAGCCCACGCCACCGCGTACGGCCGGCCGGTCAGCAGCACCACGACCACGGGGGTCCCGGTGGCGCGCACGGCCTCGACCAGCTCGCGCTGCACGCCGGGCAGCTCGAGGCTCTCGACGTCGTTGCCCTCGCCGACCGTGCCGCGGCCGAACAGGCCCGCCCGGTCGCCGACGACCACGACCGCGAGGTCGGATCCGCGGGCCGCCTCGACCGCGGCGTCGAAGCCGGAGCGGTCGTCGCCCTCGACGTCGGCGCCGTGCGCGAGCACGAGCTCGCTGTCGGGCAGCTCCGCGCGGAGCGCCTCGGCCACGGTCGGGATCGCGAACCCGAGCGGCGTGCCCGGGTGGTGCGCGAGCACGTGGTTCGCGAACGAGTAGCAGCCCATGAGCGCCTCGGCGCTGTCGGCGTTCGGCCCGATGAGCGCGATGCGCCCGGGCGCCGTGCGGTCCGCGCCGGCGAGCGGCAGCGTCCCGTCGTTCGCGAGCAGCACCACGGACTCCTCCGCGAGCCGGCGCGCGACGTCCCGGTGGGCCGGGGTGTCGAGGTCGATCTCGGTGGGCGGATCCTCGAAGGTCGCGTCGAGCAGCCCCAGCTCCTCCTTCTCGTCGAGCACGCGGAGCACCGCGCGGTCGACGAGCGACTCGTCGGCGAGCCCGGCGCGGATCCGCTCCGCCAGCGGCGCGAGGTACGCGTCTCCGGTGGGCAGCTCCACGTCGATGCCGGCCTCGAGGGCCAGCGCCGCCGCCTCGCCGCGGTCGCCCGCGACGGCGTGCATCACCTGGAGGAACGCGACGGAGAAGTAGTCGGAGACCACGACGCCGTCGAAGCCCCAGCGGCCGCGGAGCACGTCGGTGAGGTACTCCGTCGTCGCGCCGACGGGGGCGCCGTCGATCTCCGCGTACGAGTTCATCACCGAGCGCACGCCACCGTCGAGCACCGCCATCTCGAAGGGCGGCAGCAGCACGTCCTCCACGAAGCGCGGGCCCACGTGCGCGGGCGCGTGGTTGCGTCCCGACTGCGAGACCGAGTAGCCGACGAAGTGCTTGAGCGTCGCGTGGATCCCGGCGGACTGGAGCCCGCGGACGTACGCCGTGCCGATGGTGCCGACCACGTACGGGTCCTCGGCGATGCACTCGTCGACGCGGCCCCAGCGGGCGTCGCGGATCACGTCGAGCACGGGCGCGAGGCCCTGGTGCACGCCGAGCTCCTTCATCGACCCGCCGATGAGCGCGGCCATCTCCTCCACGAGGCCCGGGTCGAAGGACGCGCCCCACGCGAGCGGCGTGGGGAAGGTCGCGGCCTGCCACGCGGCGAGCCCGGTGAGGCACTCCTCGTGCACGAGCGCGGGGATCCCGAGCCGCGTCTCCGTCCGCAGCCGCCTCTGCTCGGCCCAGAGCCAGGACGCGCGCTCGACCGGATCCACGGGACGCGTGCCGTACACGCGGGTCAGGTGCCCGAGGCCGTGCTCGGTCGCCTCCTCGTAGCGGCCGGTCGTGGCCATCTCGCCCTGCATGGGCGCGACGACCTCGCCGCCCTGGTCGACCCAGTAGCCGACGATCTGCGCGAGCTTCTCCTCGAGGGTCATGCGCGCGTGCAGCGCCCGGACCCGCTCCGACACCTCGGGCAGCGCGACGGCGCCCGGCGTCGTCTCCGCCCCGGTCACCCCTTCACCGCGCCGGTGAGGCCGCCGACGATGCGGCGCTCGAAGATGGAGAAGAAGATGAGCGCCGGGATCATCGACAGCGACGTGAACGCCAGCACCTTGGCCGTGTCGACCGAGTACTGCGACGAGAACGACTGCACGCCGAGCGGCAGCGTGTACGCCGACGCGTCGCTGAGGATGAACAGCGGCAGCAGGTAGCTGTTCCAGCTGCCGATGAACGCGAGGATGCCGACCGTGATCACGCCCGGCATCGACAGCCGCACGACCATGCGGAAGAAGAACCCGAGGCGGCTGCACCCGTCGATGAACGCGGCCTCCTGGATCTCGTCCGGGATGGCCCGCAGGAACGGCACCAGGATGATGATCGTCGTCGGGAGCGCGAACGCGATCTGCGGGAGGATGATCCCCGGCAGCGAGTTCGTGAGCCCGAGCGAGCGGATCACGATGTACAGCGGCGTGATGGCCACCGTGATGGGGAACATGAGCCCCGACGCGAAGATCGCGTAGAGCGCTCCCCGGCCGAAGAACGTGTACCGCGCCAGCACGTAGCTCGCCATGAGGCCGAGCACGACCGCGCCGACCGTGGTGCCCACGGCCGCGATGAGCGAGTTGCCCACCTGGCGCCAGAACATCGAGCCCGTGAGGACGTCGAGGTAGTTCTGGATCTGGAACGGCGCCGGGAAGCCCGCCGGGTCGGTCGTGATCTGCGCGTTCGTGCGGAACCCGCCGAGGATGATGTACGCCACCGGCGTCAGCATCAGGGCGATGAGCACGACCGCGACGAGGTACGGGATGGGGTTGTTGCCCTGCCCGGGGGTCTTGGCCCGCTTGGGCCTCGGCGTCTTCGCCGAGTAGGTGGGATCCAGGTCCGCGTTGCGCGGAGCGGCGGTGGCGACGGTCACTTCCTCGCCTTCCTTCCTGCGCCCGTGAGGGCGCCGGCGGTGTCGCGGTTGAGCACGAACCGCTGGTAGACGAGCGCGACGACCAGGGAGATGAGGAACAGCACCACGGCGACGGCGTTGCCGTATCCGTAGTTGCCGGATCCGCGTCCGTTCGCCACGAGGTACGTGGCCATGGTCGAGGTGCCCGCGGTGGCCGAGATGTACTGGCCCCAGATGATGTAGACGAGGTCGAACAGCTGCAGCGAGCCGATGATCGACAGGAACGCCCAGATGCGCAGCGTCGGCGCGAGCAGCGGCAGCGTGATGCGCCGCTGGATCTGCCAGTAGGAGGCGCCGTCGATGGCGGCCGCCTCGCTGAGCTCCTCCGGGATGCCCTGGAGGCCGGCGAGGAAGAGGATCACCGCGAAGCCGATGTACTTCCACGTGATGATCGTCATGAGCGACCAGATCGCGATGTCCGGGTTCGCCAGCCAGTCCTGCTGGAGGTCCGCCAGGCCAATGTTCGCGAGGAAGCCGTTGAGCGCGCCGGAGCCCTGGAGCATGAGGCTCCAGCCGGTGCCGACGACGACCTCGGAGATCACGTACGGCACGAAGATCAGCACGCGGATGATCGACTGGCCGCGCAGCTTCCTGTTGAGCAGGAGCGCCACGAGGATCGCGACCGGGCCCTGCAGCACGAGCGACAGGATCACGATGACCGCGTTGTGCATCAGGGCCTCGTGGAACGTGGGGTCCTGGAGGATCGTGACGTAGTTCCGGAAGCCCACGAAGATCGTGGGCGGGCCGAAGCCCTGCCAGCTGAAGAAGCCGTAGTAGGCCGCCATCACCACGGGGTAGATGACGAAGCCCACGAAGAAGAGGAGGGCCGGGCCCACGAGGATCAGGACCTCGAGGCGCCCGGACCAACCCAGGCCGCGGCGTCGACCCCGCACCGCCGAGGGCGGCGTCGTCACGACGCCGCCCTCGGGGTGTGCAGGATCAGCCGCGGGACGCTGCTCGTCGAGCGAGCTCTCGCGGAGTGCCATGTCGGGTCGCCTAGGCCTTCTTGGCCGCGTCGCCGACGGTCTGGATGAGCTTCTCCGGGCTGCCGTCGCCCGCCATGAGGTCGACCACGCCGACGTTCATCGCGTTGCCGACGTTCAGGCCGTAGACCGTGTCGAGCCACTGGGAGACGTAGGGCGCGTCGTTGTACGCCTTCAGGATCTCCTGCAGGTACGGCTCGGTGACCGCCTCCTGCGACTTCGTGTTCACCGGCGGGGCGTTGAAGGCGACGTAGTACTCCTTCTGCACCTCGGGGGTCGCGATGTAGTTGAGGAAGTCGACGCACTCCTTCGGCGCCTGCGCGGAGCAGGAGTAGCCGTCGATGCCGCCCATGATGGAGCCGGCCTCGCCCTTGCCGCCCGAGATCTCGGGGAAGGGGAACCAGGAGAGGTCGGCCAGCGGCTTCTGGTCGGGGGTCAGGCCCGCGATGACTCCCGGGTCCCAGGCGCCCATGAGCTCCATGCCGGCCTGGTGGTTGGCGATGAGGCCGGCCGAGCTGCCGGCGCCCTGCTGCGCCGCGGTGGTGAGGAAGCCCTCGTTGAAGGGCTCCGTGCCCGTGAGGTCCTTGAGGTCCTCGCCGGCCTTGATCCAGCAGTCGTCGCTGAAGTCCTTGTCCTTCGCGGCCTTCTCGAGCGTGTCGGAGCTGCACTCGCGGAGCGCGAAGTTGAAGTACCAGTGCGCGGCGGGCCAGGCGTCCTTGCCGCCGAGGGCGATGGGCGCGACGCCCGAGGCCTTCAGCTTGTCGACGGCGGCGTCGAGCTCGTCCATCGTCTTCGGCGTCTCGGTGATGCCCGCGGCGGTGAAGAGGTCCTGGCTGTAGAAGATGCCGCTGGGGAGCACGGCGACGGGCATCGCGTAGGCCTTGCCGTCGATCGTGTTCGCGTCGAAGGAGCCCTTCGAGATGTCGGCCTTCGCCTCGTCGGAGATGCCGTCCGTGATGTCCATGATCTGGCCCGCGGCGACCATGGCGGCGAGCTTGCCGCCACCGCGCTGCAGGAAGAGGTCGGGGGCGTCGCCCGAGTTGAGCGCCGTCTGGAGCTTGCCGTCGAGGTCCTCGTTCTGGATCGACGTGGCCGTGACCGTGACGCCGGGGTGGGCGGCGTTGAAGTCGGCCGTGGTCTTCTCCCAGAACGCCTTGCCGGGTCCGGTGGTGGAGTTCTGCCACAGCGTCATCTCGACGGGGCCGCCGTCGTCGCTGCCGCCCGAGCCGCCGCTGCAGCCGGTGAGGGCGAGGGCCCCCACGAGCAGGGCCGCGGATCCGGTGAGGATCTTCCGTGCCTTCATGTCGTTCTACCTGTCTCTTCATTGAGCGCACCCTGGCGGGTGTCGGGGGTGACGTGCACGAGCCGCGCGCCGGGTGCTGTGGTGGTGCGGCTCCTCCGGCCCTCTGTCGCGTCATCGCGTCGTCGCTCCGTCGTGACGGGGGCCGGTCCGGCAAGTCTCGGTCGTGCGCGGATCCTCGTCAAACGTTTTCGAAATCCTTTTCCTCGGGCGTAGGGTCCACTCCATGACCCGCCGTGCCACCATCCACGACGTCGCCGCTGCCGCCGGCGTCTCGGTGTCCACCGTCTCCAAGGCCGTGAACGGCCGCTACGGGATCTCGGTCGAGACCTCCCGCCGCGTGATGGAGGTCGTCGAGCGGCTCGGCTACGAGTCGAGCCTCGTCGCGAGCAGCATGCGCTCCCACCGCACCGGCGTGATCGGCGTGCTCGTGGCCGGCTTCGAGCCGTTCAGCGCCGAGATCCTGAAGGGCGTGGGCGCGGCCCTCCGGGAGTCGCGCTACGACCTGCTGGCCTACAGCGGATCCCGTCAGGTGGACAACACGGGCTGGGAGCGCCGGTCGCTCAGCCGACTGAGCGGCACCCTCATCGACGGCGCGATCATGGTCACGCCCACCGTGGTGACGGCCTCGACCGAGATCCCCGTCGTCTCCATCGACCCGCACACCGGGCCCGCCGACCTGCCGACCGTCGAGTCCGACAGCCTCGGCGGCGCGCTCCAGGCCACGCGGCACCTGCTCGAGCTCGGGCACCGGCGGATCGGGTTCCTCGCGGGCCGCCCCGACCTCCGCTCGGCCAGCCTCCGCGAGGCCGGCTACCGGCGGGCGCTGCAGGACGCGGGCATCGCGTTCGACCCGGCGCTCGTGCGCGCGGGCCTCTTCCTCACGGCGGCCGCGCGGGAGCCGGCGCGCGCGCTGCTGTCGCTGCCCGACCGGCCCACGGCGATCTTCGCGGCCAACGACCTCTCCGGCATCGGGATCCTGCAGGTGGCGGCCGAGCTCGGGATCCGCGTGCCCGAGGACCTCTCGGTCATCGGCTTCGACGACATCCCGGAGGCGTCGCAGATGACGCCGTCGCTCACGACGATCCGCCAGCCGATGCAGCGCCTCGGCACCACCGCGGTGGACCTGCTCATGTCGCTGATGGCGGGGCAGGAGCCGGACGCCATGCGGATCCAGCTGCCCACCCGCCTCGTGCGCCGCGCCACCACGGCGCCCCCGCCGCCGCGCACGCGCTGACCGGCGCTGACCGGCGCTGACCGGCGCTGACCGGCGCTAGGCGCCTTACCGCACGCCGGGCGTCGACCAGGGGTCTGAGTTAAAACCATGTCGAGCAGTGGCATGCGTGCACCGAGCCCATTCAGATGGATCTTGCCCAGCCAAGTCGGGCGTCAATGGCATTCTGCGTCAGTAGTAAACATCCAAGGACCAGGCCCGCATCGCTATCTCACGCGAGATCAGGCAGCTGACGCCTTGCCAACTAGGGGCGCGGCCCGCATCGCCGAGAATCACTCGTTAGCGGCATCGCAAGCGCAAGCGACCGTGGCGACGCGATTGCCCGGCCACGCCACTGCTGGGCACCCGCAGTCGGCGTATGATCACCTCATGCCCTCCAACGTGTTCCAGAAAGTCGACCGCCGCTATTTTGCCATGGTGATCTCTCAGTTTCTCTCGCACGGGGGAATGGACCTGTACGAGACCGGTCTTGGTTTCAATAGCCGAGCCAATGGTGCTTCAAATAAAGACCAAAGAGCGGCAGCAACGGTCTCGCACATATTCGAGCAGCCTAATACAGACGAATTGGTTCTTGATTTACTGGATCATCTTTTCGTGGAACCAGCTTGGTCACCCCAGCTTCTAGAGAGCTCCGAATACAAGGCGCTTGATGACAAGGTCCTAAGTCCCCGCGGAGTGGCTATTACGAACGATGGGTACAAGATTACCAACGGCAGGAGTAATGCGATTCCGGTCCAGCAGGAAGCCGCTAAATTTACCGTGCAAGAAACATCCATGGGTGGCCCCGCGCCCAAAGCGCAGCCCGAGCCGGAGGATGTCGCGCTTCCGAGTAATGCTAAGAGCGTTTTCGTGGTACATGGCCGAGACCCACGCCCCGTATCAGTGGTGGACACGTTCCTGACATTTTGCGGCCTCCAAATGATGGCATGGTCCGACGCAGTCAGACTGACGGGCAAGCCACAACCGACGACTTACGAAATTGTACGGTCAGGTATATCGGCAGCCGGGTCCGTTATCGTCATTTTCTCCCCAGACGATCTGGGGCGGGTTACCGACCGTTGGGCAACGTCACCAGATGATCGAGATCTAGTACCGAGCGGCCAGGCGCGCCAAAACGTTATACTCGAGGCTGGAATGGCTTTCGCCTTGGCGCCGAGTCGAACGATTTTCGTGCAATCAGCCCCAACAAGGGCGTTGAGCGACATCGACGGCTTCAATTGGGTCAAACTCAATGGCGATTGGGATAGTCGATTGGATCTGATCGGCCGCCTTTCGCAAGTTCATGGAAAGCTCACACATAAGGCCAATCTAATGGATCACACCGCCGGACCATTTAGGGTGGTTGACAAGTAGCTAATTTGCGCGCAAATGCAATGGCTTCCGACTTTACTATTTTCAGTCGCTTGGCACGTGACTCGCGCCTCGTTACCCGCGGGGCTCGGCGAACAAGCCCTAAGACCTTACGTATAGCTTCTATCGTTAAACAGTGATTTGACAGTTATGCGCACTAGGAATACATCAGTTCACGCACCAAAGGGGGTGAAGTCCAAGTCAATAATGATGCGATTCAATGTACTTGAATCGCCATTTGCCAAGTCGGATATGTCGGGATAAATATCCCAACCCAGCTCACGATCCAATATGCTCGTGAGCACGTAGACCCAGATGCCATCATCATCAATCACTTCAACGAGTCCCGCCCGTTCAAGATGCGCCACTCTTTCGTGGACTTCCTCTTCACGAAGCTGCCCCCATCCAGCAAGAACCTTAGCGGCAATGGAAACAGGAGCGCGAAATTTAGAACTGAGACCCTGGCGCTGCTCTCCAAATTTCAAAATCATGGCAATAACGTCGCGGAACGCGACAGGCACTTTAGCAAGCTCATCGACAAACTGCCTGACGCCACGTAGGTTCTCCGATAAGGTCTCGTCGCTTGGAATACCCAGTGCAAGCAAATTAGTAGGGTACCGCGGCGCCACGCCCGATGTCGCCTCCACCATTCGCTCAAGGCCGCCGATTGCATGTCTATATCGAGCCTCATGCTGACTTTTCATATCAGTTACCGCCGTGATTGAATATAAGGATACCAGCGCAATATTATCAATCTCGTTGTGATGATTGAGACACAACAAGATCAAATTCCAGGGCGCCCTCAGTTCCTCGTTTGTCAAATCGTGTTCCCCACGGGCCGCCGAACGCTGCACTCCGCGAATGTGTGCAACCTCACAATTCCAAGTGCCGTTGCTCAACAGCAACAGTTGGGTGCAACCCGGGAAAGCACATTGATTGCCCGAGTATAGGTAGAGCTCGCGGACCGTGGCAGCTACGGGCGGCAAACGCTCTCGATCTTCTCGGCCACCACTGTCGTTCAATTGCATTTCAGTTCGCTCCTATGATTATGACCTAGTGGCCCAACGTTGTTTCATCCACCGCTTTCGCACGATACGAGCGCTTTCGTCGCCATTGTGGGCAATGCTTGGCCGTATACACGCCCTCTATCTACGGGTCAGCCTCAAGACCACGGCTGCTGTGGCCTATGAGTCAAGTGCGATCCGCAATTGGTAGTCTTGCACGCGACCAAGACGCCTTCATTTCCCAGGGTACAGCGTAATTTGGCAAACGAGAAGGCGTTTGGCTCGGCAGGAAAGTGATCCAAAGTCAAAAGTTCGACGAAAGACCTTCTCTGTTTACTCAAGATGTTCGCCCTCTTCCTCGCCGTGCAAGAAGACGGCCGCCCTGTTGAGGCGCTGCGCCACATTGCGCCTGCTCCGTTGAAATGCCGTCAGGCAGTCGCGGCGTACGCGGACGAGCTCGCGGAGCGTGACCGGACGGATCCCACGGCGGACTAGGAGCCGGGCGTCACGCGCGCCGGGTCGACCGCGATTGTGCCGGATCCGGCGGCGTCTGCATCGGGATCCGCATCCGACGCGTCCGCCTCCACCTTCTTCGCGCGGGCCAGCCGGATCGCCGCGCGGCCCGAGGGCAGGGAGATGGCCACCGTGATCACGACGACTGTGATGATCCCCGCCGCCACCAGCAGCTCCTGCACGCGGAAGACGTCGGCGAGCGGGCCGAACGCGACCGCGCCGATCGGGGTCGCGAGCGCCATGACGATGCCGACGTAGCTGAAGACGCGGCCGTGCATCTCGGGTGCCACCGTCTCCTGCACGAGTGTCATGAACGGCGCCGAGAACAGCGGCACGAACAGGCCGATCGCGAACATGAAGCCGTAGAACACCCCGAGGTTGGGGCTCAGGCCGAGGCCCGCGGTGAAGATCGCGAAGCCGAAGCAGCTGACGAGGATCAGGGTCATGCGGTCGGACCCCGCGAACACCGTCGACACGAGCGCGCCGCCGCCGAGCATGCCGACGCTGAAGGCGATCTCGAGCACGGTCACCATCCACACCTCGGTGCCGTAGGTGCGGGCCACCAGCAGCGGCGTGATGAACGACGGCGCGACCGTGAGCAGGAAGATGATCGCGAACACCACGAGCAGCCAGCGCACGACCGGGTTGCCGCCGATGTAGCGGATCCCCTCGACGAGGTCCTCGCGGTAGGTCGACGTCTTGTCCGCGATGGAGGCGAGCGTCGGCACGGCCACCGAGAGCAGGAACGCGATGCCGATGGCGGCGGTGATCGCGTCCACGAAGAACAGCGGGACGAGGCCGTAGGCGGCGAAGATCGCGCCGGCCGCCGCGGGTGCCAGCAGGGCCATGGCGGATTGGATGGTGCCGAAGATGCCGTTGACGCGCAGCAGCTGCTCGGGCGGCACGATCTGCGGGATCATCGCCTGCACCGCGGGCGTCTGGAACCCGGCGCCGACGGAGCGCACGGCGACCGCGAGCAGGATGATCCAGAGGTCGGTGACGCCGTTCATCATGAGCAGGGCGAGCGCGAGCGTGACCACGGCGATGCTGCTGTCGGAGACGATGACGAGCACGCGCCGGTTCATGCGGTCGGCGAGCGTGCCGCCGAAGATCGAGACGATGCCCTGCGGCAGGAACGCGCAGACCGCGTAGAGCGCGACCGCGAGGCCCGAGCGGGTCTCGAAGGTGACGTACCACATGACCGCGTACTGGACGAGCATCGAGCCGAACAGCGAGACGGTCTGGCCGCTGAGGAAGAGGGTCGCGTTGCGCTTCCAGCGCGCGGCGACGACGGCCTGGTCGGCCGCGCTCATCGCGGGCGTCTCGGGCAGGTCGGCGTGCGCTGCCGGGTCGCTCATCGGGTCCTCGTCCGCTCGTGTTTCCTCGGGTGTGGGACGCCAGGGTACGGCCCCGCGACGGCGGCGCGCCAGGGGTGGACCGGGCTTCTGCCCTCACCCGATGATCGGCGGGGTCGGGGTCTCGGGACGTTCGGGCAGTCCGACGTCGATGATCCTCTCGACGAGCCTCACCGCCTGAGGCGAGAGGCCGTCTCCCGGGTAGTAGGCCTCGTGCACGTCGTCCAGCTCGGAGACCGACGAGACCCCGCAGATGACCATGAGGCGGGAGATGTCGCGTCCGTCCCGCCCCGGCCGTGCCGCGCGGAGCTTCATCGCGAGCAGAGCCTCGGCAGACGCGATCTCGACGACCAGGCCGTCACCCTCGAACACCTCGATCCACTCCACGTCCCGGCCGTACGCCGGGATGAAGAACGCCCCGTCGTCGTTCAGCCAGTCCGATCCCCAACCGCGCTCGTCGCCGATGCGGGCGACGGACTCCCGGACATCGGCATCGAAACGCAGACGCGCGTCGATGTCGACCGTCGTCCCGCGGTCGAAGTGGCACAGCGCGAGCGCCGCGCCCCCGAACACCTGGATGCGACCGGTGACGCCTCGGAGGCGCAGCACGGCGATCAGCTCGGACAGCGCCTCCACCAGTGCTGCGCGATCGAGGGCGTGCATCACACGCTCGCGAGGGTTGCGGGATCCAGCAGCACTCCGTGGCGTCGGAACGCGGGGAGCGCGCGGCTCGGATCCACCGGCAGGTCGTAGACGCCGTCTCCGAAGACCCAGCTCCTCCGCAGGCGACGGTCCTCCGAGTCGACCCAGGAGGGGAGGGGCAGGCCCTCCTCCTCGAGTCGGTGTTCGACGAGGCCGGCGACCGCCGCGTCCCAGCGCTTCTCACCGGTCCGGGGCGGCTCGGCGATCGTCAGCGCGAAGCGGACCTCGCGGTGGACGGCGGCCAGGTCGTCTGCGAGCTGGATGAAGTGACGGACGGCGAGCTCTCGATCGCCCTCAGCGAGGCGCGCGGCGATGTACGACGTCGCGCTGGCCGCGGAATGCCGCCGCGTCGGGATCGAGATGAGCTGATGACCGGTCGCTAGCAGGAGCCGATCGACGGTCTCGGCGCTGGGGCTCCGCTTCCCGGACTCGAGATCGGAAAGCGTCGACTGCGCGACTCCCGAGCGTCCACTCAGTTGCCGCTGCGTATAGCCACGACTCCGCCGGGCAGCATGGACGAGTTCACCGATCGACATCACGGCCCCTTTCAGATAGCCCCGATGCTATCGGAGATGGCCCTAGAGGTCCCGGCTCGCCAGCACCACGTCGGAGTCGGAGGGGGTGATCTGCACGGAGCGGATCTGGTCCATCGGGAGGCTGGAGGTGGCCGCGAGCAGCCGCGACTCCGTCTGGCCCGCGCCCCACGTGGCGACGACCGTGCGGGAGCCGGCGTCGTCGATCGCGACGAGGTCGTAGGAGCCCTGGCCGACGCCGCCGCCCGCGTAGGCGCAGCTCCAGTCGAAGCGGGTGCCGTACGGCTTGGCGGTGACGGCGAGCTGGGCGGTGACGCCGTCGTCGAGGTCGGAGCGCATGCTCACGGCGTCGAAGGGCAGACCGTCGGCGAGGTCGCCGGCGGGCGACGACGCGGCCGGGGTCGGATCCGCGACCGGTGCGCTCACGCCGGCACGCAGCGCCGAGCCGAGGCCCGCGCCGCCCACGAGGAGCACCACGGCGGCCGCGGCGAGCAGCCACCCGCCGGCGCGGCGGGAGAGCCGGGCGGGGCGGGACGCGGATCTGGCGAGCCGCCGTCCGCCACCCCGGCCGCGGCCGCGGGGCACGTGGTGCGACGCGGATGCGGCGGTGGACGGCAGGGGGACGACGGGCGCAGGGCCCGCCGCGGTGGAGCCGGCGGCAGCGGCGGTCGGCGCGGCGGCACCGGGGGCCTCGGCGGCGGGATCCGGCTCATCGAGCAGCGCGAGCGCGTCCTCGACGGGCAGCATGCGCAGCACGCCGGGCAGGCCGGCCAGGTCGGCGAGGGAGCGGGTGCACGCGTCGCAGCCCGCGAGGTGGGCCTCGAACTGGGCGCGGTCGGTGGCGCTCAGGCTGCCGAGCACGTAGGCGGCGTCCCACTCGTGGATGTCGTCGGCGCGGTCGTTCATCGGGTGACTCCTCGTTCCTGCAGGGCGAGACGGAGCGCCTTGAGCGCGTAGTGGAGGCGGGACTTGATCGTGCCCGGCGGGACGCCCTCGCGTTCCGCGGTCTCCGCCACCGACCGTCCGAGGTGGTAGCAGCTGACGACCGCGCGGCGGTGCTCCGCGGAGAGCGACGCGAGCGCCTCGGCGACGAGCAGGCGGTCGATGATGGCGTCGGAGGCGTCCGCGACGGGATCCTCCGGCAGCACGTCGGTCGGCGTCTCGCGGCCGCGCCAGGCGCTGCGGCGGTCGTCGATCACCAGGTTCCGCACGACGGTGAAGAGCCAGCGGCGGGCCGACTCGTCCTCCTCGGCGAGGATCGCGGGCGAGCGCCAGGCGCGCAGCAGGGCCTCCTGCACCACGTCCTCGGCGAGCGCCGCGTCCCCCGTGAGCCGCAGCGCGTAGCGCTGGAGCGCGGGGGCGTGGGCATCGTGCAGCGCCCTCATGCGCGCCGTGCTCTCCGTGGTCATCCGTACCTCCTCCTCCCACGACGAGACGGATGGCCGGAAGGTTCACCGCGGTGCGGGAATCATCTCAGGCGGACCTGAACCTGGCAGAACCCTGATGGCGTGAACGTTGTCCGGGGCTGCCCCGTCGTCCTCCATGTCGGCGCAACATCCCGCGGCGGACGAAGACGCACCATCTTGATCAGGAGACCCCCATGCAGAAGAAGAGCAAGATCATCCTCGGCACGAGCGCGGCAGTGGTCGTCGTGCTCGGTGTCAGCGCCGCCGCGTTCGGCCCGGCGTTCTACCGCGACGTGATCGTCGGCGCCCCCGCCGCGGCCCCGTCCGTCTCGGCCGACCCGGCCGACTCCACCCTCGACACGAGCAACCTGTCGGGCGACTGGAAGATCGGCACCGGCAGCACCGCCGGCTACCGCGTCGCCGAGGTGCTGAACGGCACCGACGTGACCGTCGTCGGCAAGACCGAGGACGTGTCCGGCACCATCACGGTGGACGGCTCGACCCTGAAGGACGCGACCGTCACGGTCGACGTCGGCACCATCGCCACCGACCAGGCGCCGCGCGACGACTACTTCCGCGGCACCGCCATGGAGGTCTCGAAGTACCCCGACGCGACGTTCAAGCTGACCCAGCCGGTCGACGCCGCCGTCCCCGCGAGCGGCCAGGTCGCCACGGTCCAGGCGACCGGCGAGCTCACGATGCACGGCGTCACCCAGTCGGTCACCGTGCCGCTGCAGGCCGCGCTCTCGGGCGACGGCGTGCAGGTGAGCGGATCCATCCCCGTCACCTTCTCCGACTACGGCGTCGAGGCCCCCAGCCTCGGCTTCGTGAGCGTGCAGGACAAGGGGACCGTCGAGTTCCTGGTGAAGGCGACGCCCGCGAAGTAGTCGCGGACCGGCCCACGGGCCGCCCCAGACGAGGGGAGGAGGAGCGCGTTCGGGACGCTCCTCCTCCCCTTCTGCGTGCCCGGCGGATGCGCGGGACGGGCCGCGGCCATGCACGTCCGCGGATCCCGCGCGCCGTCTGTCCACGGGCGACAGCGCCTGGGGACGGGCGGGCCGTTCCCCAGGATCCCCGCGTCTAAGGTCATCGCGGTCCGGCGCGGGTCTTCCCGCCGAGACGCCATTCACTGCCCACCACAGAGAGAGATGACACGACCATGTCCGTCACCCGCTCCGCGTTCCGCACCCGTCCCGTGGCCGTCGCCGCGCTCGCGACGCTCGCACTCCTCGGCGTCCCGACCGCCGCGCAGGCCGCCACCCCCGCCCACGCAGCCGTCGCCGACAGCGCGTCCGCCCACCACCACCACGCGCCGTACCCGCTCAGCCAGTACACGATCCCCGCGACCGACGGCAGCGGCTTCGGCGACGCCACCCTCTACGCCCCGCAGAACACGGGCAAGAAGGCCCTCGGCGCGATCGTCGTCGCCCCGGGCCTGAAGGGCGACCAGTCCGACCTGGGCTGGCTGGCCAAGGACCTCGCCGGCGAGGGCTACATCGTCCTCAACATGAACACCCTCAACGGCTACGACCTCCCGAACCAGCGCTCCTACGAGATGCTCGCGGCGGCCAAGTACCTCGCCACGGCCAGCCCGGTCAAGGACCAGGTGAACCCCGCGGACATCGGCGTGGTCGGCTACTCCCTCGCCGGCGGCGGCGCGCTCAACGCCGCGGTCGAGCAGCACGGCCTCAAGGCCGCGGTCGCCCTCATGCCGTACGACTTCCCGGCCGGCACGACCGACCCGTACCACCCCACCGCCTCGCCGTCGTACCCCACCGACACCACACCGACCCTGATCATCACCGGGCAGAACGACACGACCGCCCCGGCGTCGTTCATGGGCAAGCCCGCCTACGAGTCCATCCCCGCCTCCACCCCCAAGCAGTACCTGGAGCTCCGCGGCGCGGACCACTTCGCCGCTCGGAACAAGACCAACGGCACCGTCCGCGACGCCGTGACGAACTTCCTCAAGGTCTACATGGACGGCAACAGCGCGTACAAGCCGTACGTCTGCCCGGCCCAGCCGA
>Ga0265797_10000441_pt1 | contig 76175 bp, 41 predicted proteins | sample P2T30metagenome_FD_192433 | JGI IMG/M metagenome (GOLD analysis project Ga0265797, IMG submission 192433) | Plant litter microbial communities from East Loma Ridge, Irvine, California - P2 T30 | ecosystem: Environmental > Terrestrial > Plant litter > Unclassified | place: USA: California...
CGCGGGCGGCCTTGGCGGCTTTTTCCTCGGCTTCGAGGGCGGCTTCGGTTTCGCGCTCGGCCAGGTAGTCGCGGTAGTCGGTGTAGTTGCCGGGGAAGTTGAGCACGGCCCCGCCCGGCTCCAGCACGAAGAGGTGCTCGGCCAGGTTGTCGAGGAAGTAGCGGTCGTGGCTCACGATGAGCAGGCAGCCCGAGAAGTGCAGCAGGAAGTCTTCCAGGATGTTGAGCGTGCCCAGGTCCAGGTCGTTGGTGGGCTCGTCAAGAATGAGGAAGTTGGGGTTTTTCACCAGCACGCGCAGCAGCTGCAAGCGGCGCTTTTCGCCACCGCTCAGCTTGCTCACCAGCGTGTACTGCTGGGCCGGCGGAAACAGGAACAGCGTCAGGAACTGGCTGGCCGTGAGCACGTCGCCGTTTGCTAGTTCCACGATTTCGGCCACTTCCTTCACGATATCAATCACGCGCTGGCTGGGGTCGAATTCCAGCTCGGTCTGGGTGTAGTAGCCGAACACGGTGGTTTGGCCCACATCCACGGAGCCGCTGTCGGGCTGGAGCTTGCCGGTCAGCATGTTGAGCAGCGTGCTTTTGCCCGCGCCGTTCGGCCCCACGAGGCCGATGCGGTCCTTTTTCTTGAACACGTAGCTGAAATCATCCAGCACCACCTTGTCGCCAAATTTCTTGTTGAGGTGCTCAGCCTCAATGATTTTGCCACCCTGGCGGGTGGTTTTCACGCTCAGCTCCAGCTGCTGCTTGCTGAGGTTGGTGCTGGCCTTTTCCTTGGTCACGTAGAAGGCGTCGATGCGGGCCTTCTGCTTGGTGCCGCGGGCCTGGGGCATGCGGCGCATCCATTCCAGCTCCTTTTTGAAAAGCTGGCGAGCCTTCTCTACTTCTACCGATTCGCGCATTTCGCGGTCGGCCTTTTTCTCCACGAAGTAGGCGTAGTTGCCCTGGTAACGATACATCTGGCCCTTATCTAGCTCCACGATTTCGTTGGCCACTTTATCCAGAAAATACCGGTCGTGGGTCACCATCAGCAGCGTGAGGCTGGGCGAGTTGAGGCGGTTTTCGAGCCACTCGATGGTGGCCAGGTCGAGGTGGTTGGTGGGTTCGTCAAGCAGCAGTACGTCAGGCTCTTCGATGAGCACGCGGGCCAGGGCCACGCGTTTGCGCTGGCCGCCCGAGAGCTTGCTCACGTTGCGGGTCAGCAGCTCGCCGAGGATGCCCAGCTTGCCCAGAATTTGCTGCACCTGCGACTCGTAGTCCCAGGCGTTGAGCGTATCCATGCGCTCCATCACGCGCTGGAGGTCTTCGGGGTCGTGGTTGGGGTCGTTCACCACGCGCTCGTAGTCCTTCACGGCGCGCAGCGTGTCGTTCTGGCTGGCGAAGATGGTTTCCTCTACTGTCAGGCTCTCATCGAATACTGGCTGCTGGCCTAGGTAGGTCACCCGGATGCCCTGGCGGCGCGTCACGAGGCCGGTGTCGGGGCTTTCGAGGCCGGCCAGCACCTTCATGAGCGTGGTTTTGCCCGTGCCGTTGATGCCCACGAAGGCAATGCGCTGCCCCTGTTGCAGCCCAAAATTAAGGTTTTGAAATAGCCAGCGGTCGGCGTAATTCTTCGAGATGTTCTCGGCGGAAAGCAGATTCATAAGTACCCGTAAAGGTACGGCCTGCCGCCAACGCTGGCACGAGGTGCCACAAAAGGCTGTAAAAGAACGATGGCGCGGGGCTATGCCCCGCGCCGACTATTTGCAGGCCTCTGGCCTGCTGCCATTGAACGAGCTAACTATCTATCGTTCAATGAGCGTGGGCCAGAGGCCCACCAATAGTCGGCACGGGGCAGAGCCCCGCGCCATTGTTCTGGTTGCGCTATTGTGGGGTTACTTCAGCGCGCCCAGGCTCTTTTTGATGCGTCCAAATGCGTCGGCCAGCTTCGCATCGGCAGCGGCGGTGCTGAAGCGGATGCAGTCGGGCGCGCCAAACGAGTCGCCGCCCACGGCCGATACGTGCGCGTCGCGCAGCAGGTACAGCGCCAGGTCCGACGAGTCGTTGATAACCGCGCCGTCGGGCGCGGTGCGGCCGAAGAACGCCGACACGTCGGGAAAAATGTAGAAGGCGCCGTCGGGCGTGGGCGTTTTCAGGCCCGGGATGTCCTTCACCAGTTCCAGCACGAGGTCGCGGCGGCGGTGGTAGGCGGTCACCATCTCATCGGCCGAAGAGCGGCCGCCTTGCAGCGCGGCCAGCCCGGCGCGCTGCGCAATGGAGCAGGTGCCGGACGTAATCTGGCTCTGGAGCTTGTCGCAGGCCGCCGCAATGGCCGGGTGCGCGGCCAGGTAGCCCAGGCGCCAGCCCGTCATGGCGTATCCCTTCGAGAAGCCGTTGATGGTGATAACCTGGTCTTTCACGGCCTCAAACTGCGCCAGGCTCACGTGCTCGCCGGTGAAGTTGATGTACTCGTAAATCTCGTCGGCAACGGCGAAGATGCCGGGGTGGCGGGCCAGCACTTCGGCAATGGCCCCCAACTCGGCGCGGCTGAATACGGCGCCCGTAGGGTTGCAGGGCGAGGAGTACATCACGGCCTTGGTGCGCGGCGTAATGGCGGCCTCAAACTCAGCGGCCGTCACTTTATAGTCGTTTTCGAGCGAGCCCATGATGGGCACAGCCACACCCTCGGCCAGCTCCACCTGCGCGGCGTAGCTTACCCAGTAGGGCGAAAAAATGATGACCTCGTCGCCGGGGTTCACCAAGGTCATGAGGATGTTGCTGAGCGCCTGCTTGGCGCCGGTGCTCACCACAATCTGGTTGGGGGCGTAGGCCAACTGGTTCTCGCGCAGCAGCTTATCGCAGATGGCCTGGCGCAGGTCGAGGTAGCCCGGTACCGGCGTGTAGAAAGTAAAGCCGTCGTCAATTGCCTTTTTGGCGGCGTCCTTGATGTACTGCGGGGTCTGAAAATCGGGCTCGCCGAAGCTCAGGTTAATCACGTCCACGCCCTGGGCGGCCAGCTCGCGGCTTTTCTTGGCCATCGCGATGGTCGCCGACTCCTGAATCTGGAGAATGCGGTCGGAGAAATACGCGGTCGGGTCGGCCGGCGCGGCGGCCGGGGTAGCAGTACTAGGCGACATAAGTAGTAAGTGATAAGAAAAGGTGCGAGTCGCAAAAGTAGTCGCCCTGTTGCTTACTAATCAGCCCTTACGGAGCATTTTATGCGTAATTCTCCAGGTTTTTTAGCTCATTCTTACTAACGTACATTCGTAAGCCGCGTAGCAGCGCGGGCCGGGCCAGCCCGCACGCTTGGGCTGAAAAGCTAGCGTCCTGCCTCGCATTTTCAGCCCAATTACCCCACCCGGTTTCCCTAGAAGAATGGCTTAGCGCGCCTGCTCAGTAGCTCTTACCGTGCGTCAACTTCAGCACCTGCGTGGTGAGGCCGGGTAGCCGTTTTAGCGCCTGAATGGCGAGGGTGGTGAGCCCGGCGTGGCCAAAAAACTGGTGGATAACGCGGCCCGCCGTGATGCGCAGGCTCAGCAGGCGGCGCCAGGCGCGGGTGTACTGCTGCTCCAGCTCGCCGCGGGTGAGGCGGCCGTCCAGAAACTCCAGCAGCAGGCCGTGGAGCAGGTAGCTGGCGTTCATGCCCATGCTCATGCCGTTGCCAGCGAGCGGGGCGATGGTGCCAGCCGCGTCGCCGAGCATCAGCACGTGGGCATCCACGGTCGAGCGCTCGCGGAAAGTGATTTGGGAGATGACGATGGGGGCGTTGCCGGCCCGCTGGGCTTCTTGCAGGTAGGGGCGCAGCAGCGGATTTTGCATGAGCACCTGGCGCTCCATCTCGGCCACGCTGTTGCCGTGGGCGCGCAAGTTGCGCACGTCGCTGATGTAGCTGCAATTGGTGAGGCCACCCGCTACCGGCGAGAGGCCACAGTAGCCGTCGGTAAAGTTATGCATCTCTACCATCTGAGCCGGAAAATCGGCGAGCTGCAAGTGGTATTTCACGGCCACAAACTGCCGGCCTTTCCGGCTGGCCTCCACAAAGGGGCGGTGCAGCTTGCTGTCGAGGTTGGCGTGCTTGCCCCAGGCCCCGCAGGCTACGCGCGCCCGGTAGGTGGCGCCGCCCGCCACGGTGACGGTAAACTGGTCGTTGGCCAGCACCACATCCGTCACGCGGGTGCCCTGCCGGATGGTGGCGCCGTGCTCGGTGGCCAGCCGGGCCAGCAACTGGTCTAGCTTGTAGCGCGTGATGCCCAGCCCGCCGATATCGAGCGGGTGGTGCAGCGCCACGCCCGTGGGCGACGACACCGTGAAGCGCGTCATCACCGGCAAATCCATCTCGGCCAGCGGCACGCCGATGCGGCACAGAAAATCGTAGTTTTCCATCGAAATGTACTCGCCGCATACCCGGTGAAACGGGTACGTTTCCTTCTCAAACAGCACCACCCGCCGCCCCGACCGCGCCAGCTGCAAGGCCAGCGTGAGGCCCGCCACCCCGCCGCCGATAATGGCGCAGTCATACAGTGTATCGTCCGGAGTAGCAGGGGCTGACATGGGGTAGGGGAGCGCGCCGCCGCGCCGGGTATCTGGTTAGTAGAAGGAACTGCCGGCCCCAGCTAGGTGCCGGAGAACCACGACAAAGGTGCGGCCCCAACGCAGCCTGATTGGTTGATAATTTGGCCTACTTGGTTAAGGATTCGGCCCAATGTCAGGCTGCACAGCAAACTCTCCCTCCCCGCCTGTCATGCTGACGAAGGAAGCATCTTCTCGCGCCAGAACAGGTCGGGCGAACCTGATAAGATGCTTCCTTCGTCAGCATGACAAATGAAGGGGGAGTGGCTATGAGTTTTAAAGAAGAAGGGAAAGTAACTCCCAAAAAATCAACCCGGCCAGAGCGGCGGCGCGGGCAGCCGAAATACGTCGCGCAGGGCCCGCCGGGCGGCGTGGTAGCCACACATGCCATGCACGCCCCCGCCGGGCGGCGTGGCCGACGAGCACAGGTAGAGCCCCGCCTGCGAGGTGCGGTAGGGCGACGCCCGCAGCGCCGGCCGGGTAAAAAGCTGGCTGATATCGAGCCGCCCGCCGTTGATGTCGCCACCCACGTAGTTGGGGTTGTAGCTCTCCAGCTGAGCCGTGTCGAAGGTGTGGCGGCCGATAATGCGCTCGCGGAAGCCAGGCGCGAAGCGCTCGACCTGCGCCTCAATAGCCGCCGTGCGGTCTACCCGCGAGCCGTTGGGCACGTGGCAGTAGGCCCAGGCGGTGTGCTTACCGGCCGGGGCACGGCTGGGGTCAAACAAGCTTTGCTGGGCCAGCAGCACGAAGGGCCGGGCCGGGTGCTGGCCCTGCGCGGTGGCTTTTTCGCTGGCCACAATTTCGGCCTGCGTGTTGCCCAGGTGCACCGTGCCCGCTTGCCGGCAGCCGGGCGCGGTGAACGGAATCGGCCCATCCAGCGCCCAATCGACCTTGAACACGCCCATGCCGTAGCGGTAGCGCCGCAGCTGCCACCGGTAAATACTGGACAGGCGGTGCCCGGCAATCTGCAAAAGCTGGGCGGGCGTCACGTCGAGCAGCACGGCCCGCGCCGGGGGCAGCTGGGCCAGCGAACGCACGTAGGTGCCCGTTTCCACGGTGCCACCCAGGGCGCGGAAGTGGGCCACCAGCGCATCAGCAATGGCCTGCGAGCCGCCCTGCGGCAGCGGCCAGCCGCCCCGGTGCGCCGCAATGAGCAGCACCAGGCCAATGGCCGCCGTTGTCAGGTTGCCCAGCGGCTGAATAGCGTGGGCCGCCATGCCCGCGAATAATCCCTTGGCCTTTTCGCCCTGAAAAAGCCGCGTGAGCACTGTGGCCGGCAGCAGCGCCGACAGGCCAAACCGGGCCATGTCGAGCGGGTGGCTAGGTAGGCCCAGCGGGGCCAGCACGTCATTGGCAATGCCGGGCCAACTGGCGATGAGCGGCGAGAATAAGCGGCGGTACGCCGCCGCATCGGGCCCGAGCGCCTGGGCCGTATCGGCCAGGGAGTTGACCACCGTGGCGGCGGTGCCATCGTCGAAGGGGTGGGCGGCGGCCACCGGCGGCGCCAGGTAGCGCAGGCCGTGCTGGGCCAGCGGCAGGGTCTGGAAAAACGGCGAGGCCGCCGCCAGCGGGTGAATGGCCGAGCAGATGTCGTGGCGAAAGCCGGGCAACGTCAGCTCGGCCGTGCGCAGCCCGCCGCCCAGCTCGTTTTTGCCTTCGAGCAGCAGCACTGCCAGGCCAGCCTGCTGCAAGGCAATGGCGGCGGCCAGCCCATTGGGCCCCGACCCGACTACTACAGCATCGTACGAAGAATTAGGCATATAAAAGGTGCTGGCGCGGCCCGCCGGAAAAGTATCCGCCTTATTATACTGGCTGGCCGGCAAATTCGATTCCGGTGACGGGCGCAGGTTGGCTAAGCGGATTGCTGAAGTAAATAATTTGGGCTGCCTAAATAAGCTCGAAACAGTCACCAATATTTTTACCCGGTAGTCCTGGCTATCAGTGGCTATGCCGTTGAATACTACCTACTGAAAAAGATGGCTGGCTCATTAAAGCAGCCGCTTGTAAGGGTATTAGCCGATTAATAAAGTAAAAGCAAAACAAATAAGGTAATTGCGCAGTAATACCTTTACGTTCTTTATTTGCCTTTCCAACCAATTCATTTTTCTTCCTTCCAATGGCCGTTGACCTCGCCCAACTCCAACAAGTACTCGAAAGCGCGCAAAAAGCTGACGCCCTCAAAACCGATATAAAGCGCGCGCTGCGCAAGGTTTCTACCCTGCTCACCAACCTGCAAGGTGCCGTAGAGGAGGCCGAATCTTTGCTGAGCGAAGATTATACACCAAACGTAAAAGAGCGCAAAGCCCGCGCTCCCCGCGAGGCCACCGTTGCCGATGCTGAGGCTCCCTACGGTCGCAAAAAAGACGGCACGCCTAAAAACAAGCCGGGTCGCACCAAGCAATAAGGTATTTGCTAGTATTGAAAAAGAAAAACCCCTCTTCACGGAGGGGTTTTTCTTTTTCACGCCGGTTCAACTACTGGCTCCAAGGATGAGTGAGGGCGCCAAAGGAGTTATTGCTGACAATTATCCTGGGTGAAACATTAAAAGGATATTCTTTATTATAAAATCACGCGTCAGCTACTCGCAATGCTATGTGGACGGAACTGTTCGGGGACAGTTCATCCCGAATGCATCGTGATAAACCTCGTTATTAGACTAAATAACATCCGTAGTCATGCTCGGAATAGGCGCAGAGTAATGCGTAAGCGGCGAATAAGCGCTTAGCTTTACAGTATAAAAAGCAGCGCTGCTTTCGCTGGCTGGCCTTGGCCACCGGCTGACAGCACGGGCTAAGGCGCCCCGCCCCACTCACTACCTCATCAGGGATACTCATTGCGCATGGATTCTTCGAAAAACTACTTGCTAATAGGTTTTAGCTTTATTGCTTTTGGTTTTGCCGCGCCGCGGCCGGTGGCCAATGCGCCCGCACAAGTGTTGCCAGCCACGGCGCTCAAGCCCTACGGCCGCTCGCTGGTTAATCAGGCGCAGCAGCTGGAGCTGATTAGCTCGGCGGTGCATTTTGGCTTTAGCTTCGAGGGAAAGGAGTGCCAGATTTTTGCCTCGCTGCCCGGCGGACAGGACCACAACTACCTGCAATACGAGCTTGATGGGGTGTATCAGAAACGCCTGCGGGTGGCCGGCGGGGCGCAGGCACCTTTAGTCATTACGGCGGCGAGCGGGGGCAAGCACACGGTTTGGATGTACAAGGCGACTGAGGCGCACACCGGCCCCATTGCCATCGAAAAAATAACGGGCTCGAACCTGAAATCGCTCCCCAGCCCAGCGGCGCCGCTGATTGAGTTTATCGGCAACAGCATCACCTGCGGGGCCGCCGCCGACCCTTCGGAGGTGCCGTGCGGCAGCGGGCAATATCACGACCAGCACAACGCCTACATGGCCTACGGCCCGCGCGTGGCGCGGGCGCTGAAAACCAACTTCGTGCTGAGCAGCGTCAGTGGCATTGGCATCTACCGCACTTGGAACAGCGACGGGCCAACCATGCCGCAGGTGTACGAAAAAGTGGATTTTCAGGCCCAAAACCCGCAGCGCTGGGACTTCGCTACCTACCGCCCCAAGGTGGTGAGCATCGCGCTCGGCACCAACGACCTGAGTACGGGCGACGGCAAAAGCCCCCGCTTGCCCTTCGACAGTGCCCGCTACGTGAACACCTACGTGCAATTTGTGCAGCTGGTAAAGGCCAAGTATCCCAAAGCACGCATTGCCCTGCTCAGCAGCCCCATGATAAACGGTAGAAACCGCACGCTGCTGCAAAACTGCCTCACGGCCGTGAAGCAAAAAACCGATGCCAGCTACCCCGCCGACAAGCCCGTGGCGGTGTACTTTTTCCAGCCCATGCAGGCGCGGGGTTGTAGTGGCCACCCCAACGTGGAAGACCACGCAGTGCTGGCTAAGGAGCTGGCGCCATTTTTCCAGAAGCTGTTGTAGTAATTTACCATCAATTGGCTTACACTTATGGCAGCACTCTATTCCCATCTGTCAGGCTGACGAAGGAAGCATCGTATCAGGTGCGCCCGACTGATTCTGGCGCGAGAAGATGCTTCCTTCGTCAGCCTGACAGATGGGAAAAAGACGCCTAAGACCAATAAGAAAGGCCGCCCATAACTGGGCGGCCTTTCTTATCAGTAGTAAGCTAGGCTACTTGCTCAGCAGCAGCAGTACTACGTCGTGGCTGGGTACGGTGGCTTGAAAGGCCTTTTTAGTAGTGCCCACGTCCTTTTTGGCCCACAGGTTGCGGAGGTGGTAGGTAGTTTTGGCGGCGTTGAGCTCGGCCTTGGTCAGTTCGTCGGTGAGGGGCGTGGCCTGCCAGTCGAAGCGCACGGGCTGGGGCTTGTGGCTGCGGTTGAGGAAGGCCACGGCCCACTTGCCATCGGCCAGGGGCTTGAGCCAGGTTTCGAGGCTGTCTTTGGCGGCGTAGCGGTAGCCTTGCACGCCTAGCGGGTCCTGGTCGATGGCCAGTACCTCCTTATTAGTCAGGATTTCCTTGGTTTGGGGGCTCATCTGGCGCAGGTCGTTGCCGGTAATGAGCGGCGCGGCCATCATGCCCCACATGGTAAAGTGGGCGCGGTCCTCGTTGGTACGCATCCCGTTGCCGACCTCCAGCATGTCGGGGTCGTTCCAGTGGCCGGGGCCGGCGTACTGGCGCAAGTTTTCCTGCTTGTCCATGATTTGCATCACGCCCCAGGCCTTCCAAGTGCCGTTGTCCTTGATGCAGTCGAAGCAGTTGTAAATGTCGCCCGTGGTGCGCCACATATGGCCCACCGACGGCCCCCATTCCCAGGGCTTGTCGTTGCCCCACTCGCAGATGCTCAGCACCATCGGCCGGCCCGCCTTGCGCAGGGCCGCCGTGATAGTTTTGTAAGCGCCTTCCGCCTTCAGGCCCTCGGTGTTGCACCAGTCGTACTTGAGGTAATCGACGCCCCACTCGGCGTACATCTGGGCATCCTGAAACTCGTAGCCCCGGCTGCCGGGCCGGCCGCCGCAGGTTTGGGAGCCCGCATCGGAGTAGATGCCAAACTTGAGGCCCTTGCTGTGCACGTAGTCGGCCAGCGCTTTCATGCCGGAGGGAAAGCGCTTGGCATCGGGGTGGATGAAGCCCTGCGCGTCGCGCTCGCCGTGCCAGCAGTCGTCGATGTTGATGTAAGTGTAGCCCGCGTCCTTCATGCCGGTGGCCACCATCGCGTCGGCCACTTCCTTGATGAGCTTTTCATCGACGTTGCAGGCAAATTTGTTCCAACTATTCCAGCCCATCGGCGGCGTCAGGGCCAGGTTGTCGAATTTCTTATAGTTCTGCGCGTAATTGTTGCCCTGGCTAAAGGCTTGAAAAGAAGCACATAAACCCAGGAAAAGAAGCGGTAGTTTTTTCACGAAAAGAGCGCGCAGCAGCCAGCGCGAATGGCGGATAAAATAGAAAGAAGCAGAACGAAAGCAGCGTGCGGAACTGTATCTGATAAAAGGTTTTAGCAAAGTCCTAAGCGAAAGTTTTCTACTGGCTCACCAGCGTGGCGTAGCTGCCCGTAGCCAAGGTAAACTGCGCCCGGCCGTTGGCGACTTTCACGGGCGGCTGCTCCTTGTTGCCCCGGGTTTGGTCGGTGACGTACAGGCGCAGCGACTTCACCCGGGCGGGTAGGCCCGCGACCGTGACCGGGCGGGTAGCCCCGTTGTTCACCACGTGCAGCGCGTACACGCCCCGGCCCGGGTTGCCGAGGGCCGCGCAGGTCACGTTGGGCCGGTCGGCAGTAAGGGGCAAATACGCCACGTCCTTGGGCGTAGCCGCCAGCTGTTGGAGGCTCCAGAAGCGCTGGGTAGGGTGCAGCGGCGCGGGGTTGCCGAAGAGGCCACCGCCCGCCAGCGGCGAGTAGTCGGAGGTGAGCTGCCACTGCAAAATGCTGAGCGGCTGGCAGATGCTGAGCAGCCGCATGTAGAGGCTGATTTCCTGCACGGCATACGTCGGCTCCTCAAAAATGCCGGGGTAGCCCCAGGCCTGCGCGTCGATGCTGCCCTCGCCCACCAGCAGCGGCAGTTGCAGCTGGGTGGCGGCGGCGGCCCATTTTTGCAGCGTGGGCGCGTCCCAGCCGCGCCACGAATGAAACGACACCGCCCCGATGTAGGGCCGGGCCGCCGCATCCTGCATAGCCGGGGCAATGAACGCGTAGCTGTTGGCATCGGCCGTGTCGCCGAGCAGCAGCTTGGTTTTCAGGCCCCGCGAAGCGAAGTAGGCCCCCATGTTTTTGATGAGGTCGGCGTGCTCCTGGGCCGTCTGGCGGATGTTGATGCCCAGGTCCGACTCATTGAAGGAAAACAGGTCGGCTTCTACGCCGTATTCCGCTTTCAGGTACAGCAGGTAGTCGGCTATCGATTTGTAGCTGGCCGCCAGGTTCTCTTGGTTGAGGGGCGCGCCCCAGCGGCCGTTGGCCCCCGGGCCGGTGCCGTTGCCCTGGTCGCCCACCACGGCCCACTGCGGAGCCGCCCACGCCGTGACGACAACCGGCATCCCAAGCTTGCCCAGTCGCTGGGCCATTTCCAGCGACTCGCGCACATGCGGGTGCAACTGGCCTCGGCGGGCGGTGGCCGTGGGGTCCTGCGCCAGGTCGGGCTGCCAGAACTGCCAGGGCATCTCCACGCGGCCGTAGGCCACGCGCATGTTTTTCAGGCAGTAGTCGATTACCTGCGGGTCGCCCTTGGGGTTTTGCAGCCGAAAATTGCCGCCAAAGCCCGCGAAGGCTCGGCCCGGCTGCGCGGGCTTCAGCGTGAGCTGGATGGGGGCGCGGTCAATCGTGCCGCTGGCTTTCAGGGTGATAACGCGCTGTGCGGTTTGGCCCTTGCGCACGTTACCCAGCAGCAGCGGCACGTAGAGGGCGGGGGTTTTGGTTTCCGCATCGGGGCGCAGCTGCACCTGCGTGGGCTCGGCAAAGCCGATGAGTAGCTGGCGGCCCGGCGAGGTGACGCGAACCTGCGTAGCCGCTGGGCCGTCGGCCACCGGGCCAGCTAGCGGGCGGGTGGCCAGTACGTTGCCTTTCGCATCCAGAAACTGCACCGTGGCCTGGGCGTAGGCCGCAGGCGGCAGGGCCAGACTGAAAAACGCGCCGAGCAGCGGGCGCGTAGTTTCGCTGGTGGCCTGCACCGTCACGGTGGCCTGGCCGGGGCCGGTATCGGCCACCGTTTCGCGGAAGGCCAGGCTGTCGAGGCGAGTGGTTACGAGCTGCTGAGTACCCTGGCGGGCGTAGGTGGGGCGCTGGCGCTCGTGGCCGGTCACGGCCACGTGGGCCCAGCCCGGCTCCGCTACTTGCAGGCTAGCCCCGATTTCCAGTAATTCTCCTTGCAGGCGAATGCCCGTCAGGTTGCCCCAAGGGGCCAGCTCGGCCTGCGCGTGCGCGCGGGGAGCCGAAACTCCCAGGAGTAGCGCACTGGCTAAGGCAATTTTTGACCACGCGGGCGGGGCCAGTTGGTTGTTCATGGAAAGGAATGGAGCGTGAGTAAACAGGTCGGGTGGCACTGGGTAGGGGCTGGGCTTGCCCCGCCCGTCGATGAGCGCCTCAATGGGCAGTCGTTCATCGACGGACGGGGACGAGCCCCGCCCCCTACCCAGTGGCCTAGTTCTTGGGCACGATGCGGAAGTTGTCGAACGACATATCGGCGTCCAGCGCGCCGTCGCCGTGGAAGAGGAAGTCAAGCGTGTGCAGCGGCCGGCTGAGGTCGGCGGGCTTGTTGATGAATGCGCTCAGCGGGATGGTCTGGGTGCTCCACTGGCCCCGGGTGTGGAAGGAGGTGGCGGGCTTCCACTGGTAGGTGTTAGTAGCCCCCGCGTCGCCGTCGATGACAAACTTGATAGCGTTGCTGCTGAAGGGTTTGAGCGTATTCACCTCGAAGCGCAGCACGTAGTTAGTGGGGTTGGCAATGACATCGGCGGGCAGCACGAGGTTGTTATTCACCGTAAACTCCGTCCAGGCCCAGGCCCCAATGGCCTGGCTCACGCGCAGGTAGGGGCCGTTGATGGGGGCCGGCGTGGGGCCGGTGGTGATGTAAGTGGTGCCACCCCACAAGCTGCCACCCTGGTCGTAGCCGAAGAGGATGTTGCGGCCGTCTTTGTAGCGGCCGGGCACGGCGGTTTCCTTGCCGTTGGCATCCACTACTTTGAGCGTGGCGCCGGGCGCGGCACTGGCCGGTATTATGAAGTATACCGAGTCGGCGGTGGTCTTGGTGATGGCCAGCGGCGTGCCGTTCCAGAGCACTTTGCCTTTGGCGGGGCTCACCTCGTAGAGGTCAAAATTGCGGCCCACAATGGCCCCGCGCTGGCCCGGCGCGGCGTATTCATTGGCCATGCTCGTCACCGACAGGGGCGGGATGCTGAGCGTGTAGGTAGTTTGGGCGGTGCCGCTGGCCGTGGTCACGGTGATGGTGTTGGTCACGTTTTTGGGCACCACGCGCGGTATCTGCACCGTGATTTCGGTGGCGGTGACGTAGGCGTCGGCCAGCGACACTTCCACGTCGTTGAAGGCCAGCTTACTGACGTTGCACAAGTTGCTGCCCTTCACGATAATCCAATCGGCCAGGTTGCCGGAGGTGCTCACCTGGGTGCGGTCGGTGGGGGCAGTGACGCCGGTGAGCGCGGGCGAGCCGCCGCAGGCCGATACGTCGTCCTTCTTGCAGCCCGTCAGGGCTACCGGGCCAGCCAACAGGGCCAAGGCCAGCGCCTTGGTAAAACCAGTAGAGAAGTTCATAAAAATGTCGGAGCTAAATGAGGGAGAAAAAGTCCGGCCGGGGGCGCAGGGCGTGCCCGGCCGGGTAGCTTACCAGCCGGGGTTGTTGCCGGTGATGAGCTTGTTGGCATTCAGCTCCGATACCGGGATGGGCATCAGCAAATGCTTGTTGATGCGGCGCTTGAGCACGTTGTTTTCGTCGTTGTCCAGGGCGTTCATCACGGGCAGGTAGATGCCCCAGCGCAGCAAATCCCAGCGGCGGTCGCCCTCCAGGGCCAGTTCGCGGCGGCGCTCTTCCAGCACGAAGGACCGGAACGCTTGTTGGCTCATGCTCTTGACTTCGGAGGCGCTGTTGCGGCGGCGCACCTGGTTCACGGCCTCAATGGCGGCCGCCGTGGGGCCGCCGCCGGCCTCGTTGGCCGCCTCGGCAAAAATGAGCAGCACGTCGGGGTAGCGCAGCAGCGGGAAGTTGAAGTTGCTGCGTGACACGGTGCGGTCGCTCACGGCCTCAAACTTACGCAGGCGGGCTACGTGGGCATCGTCGATGCCCGACTGGTCGGCGGGCAGGTAGCCGTACTTGGCGCGCTTGGCAATGGCGGCCTTGGTGGTGTCGGTGCCTTTCACCACCGAGCTGTCGCTGAGTGGGTAATAGTGCGTGCCGCCCCACATTTTCCAGCGGTGCAGCACCCCGTCGGTAATGCGCTGGTCTTTGTCTTCAAACAACCGGTACCAATGGTCCGACGCGGCAATCCAGCCGCCCTCAATCTCGCCCAGGGTGGTGATGCGGCCGCTGCGGAACATCGAGATTTCGTTGCCGTAGTTCGGGTCGTTCACAATGGTCTGGATAGACCAGATGTGCTCGCCCCGGTTTTGGTTGTTCACGTTCCACACCTCGGCGTGCGTGTTAAAGAGGGTGTAGCCGCCGGTGGTCATCACTTCCTGCGCCTTGTCGCGGGCCAGCCGGAAGTAGTCGCCGGCGTTCAGGCCTTCCAGGCCGGCCACCACGGTTTTGGTATGCGTGAGGGGCACGGGCGCCAGCAATACCTTTTTGCCGGCTACCATAGTGTAAGTGGGGCCGCCCAGCACGGTGACCTGGCCGCTGGCCAGCGCGCCCGAGGCCATCGTGAGGTACACTTTGGCCAGCAGGCTCTTGGCTACGCCCTGGTTGGGGTGGCCCGCGCTGGCGGTAGCGGCGGGCGGCAGGTCGTTTTCGGCCGCCTTCAGGTCGCTGATAATGAAGGCGTATATATCTTTTACCGAGCTGCGGGGCTTCTGCAATACTTCGCCCTCCGTAACGGCCTTGTCGTAGAGCGGCACGGCGCCGTAGGCGCGCACCAGCTGAAAGTAGGCCCAGGCCCGCAGCACCTTGAGCTGCGCCGTCGCATCTTTCTGGGCGCTCACGTTTTGCGTCATGGCCGCGATTTGCGACAGCCCGGTGTTGCAGCGGTGCACGAGCACGTAGGGGCCGCTCCAGCCCGTATCGATGCCCCAGTAGTTCTGGAAGTTGCCGGCCCCGATGTCGCCGTAGGCCCAGCTCGGGCCGGTCGAGTCGTCGGAGTCGTAGTCCCAGAGGTTCGGAAACTGCCCGTAGCGGAACATGTTGTCCGATACCAGCGTGTTGAGCGCGCCGTTTACGTAGGAGTTGGGGTCCGATACCTGGGCCGGCGTGACGTTGGAGGTGGGGTTTTCGGTAATGAACTCCTTGCAGGAGGTAGCCCCCAGCAGCGTAGCGGCCACCAGGGCCGATAAGACAATCTTTTTCATATCAATAGGTGGGATAAAGAAGCTTAGAAGCCGATGCGCACGCCCAGCGTGTAGGTGCGGCTGTTGGGGTACGAGTTCATGTCCACGCCCCGGCGCGAGGCATCGCCGCCGAAGGCGTTCACGTCCGGGTCAAACCAGCTGTATTTGGTGAGGGTGACCAGGTTGCTCACGCTGCCATACACGTTGATGGCCTCGATGAAGCTCGTGGGCTTATTGAAAACGTAGCCGAAATTGACGTTTTTGAGGCGCACGTAGGAGCCGTCCTCGATGAGGCGGTTGGAGAGGCGCATCTGGCGCGTGTCGGCGGCCAGGGCCTTGGGCCACTGGGCGTTGGCGGCGTTTTCGGGGGTCCAGCGGGTGTCGTATACACTTTGCGGAATGTTGGCCACCTTGCCCATCCGAATCTGGTAGAGGTTGGTGTTCACGATGTCGCCGCCCTGCACGCCTTGGATAAACACGCTCAAGTTGAAGTTGCGGTACGAGAAATTGTTGGTCACCCCGTAGCTGTACTTGGGGTTGGTGTTGCCGATGATGGTGCGGTCAGACGTACTGATGCTGGTGGCATCCTCATCGAAGTTCTTGTACTTGATTTCCCCGATTTGCTGGCGCTGGAGCGCCTCGCTCTGGTTGGCAAACTGCGGGTCGGCCTTCACCTCGGCCAGGTTGTCGTAGTAGCCGTCTTCCACGTAGCCGTACACCGTGCCGATGGGCTGGCCGTTGCGCTGCAAGAAGAAGTTATCGGCCCCGAAATACAGGCGCTGGGCAAACTGGTCGCCCGGCAGGTCGCGCAGTTTGTTGCGGTTGAAGGAGATGTTGGCGTTGACGTCCCACTTGAAGCGCTGGCTGGCCAGCACCGTGCCGATGCCCGAAATTTCCAGGCCCTGGTTTTCGACCCCGCCCACGTTGGTGAGCTGGGTCGAAAAGCCCGTGCTCAGCGGAATCTGCACCTGCTGGAGCAGGTCGCGGGTGTGCTTGCGGTACACATCCACCGTGAAGTTGAAGCGGTTTTGCAGCACCCCCACGTCCAGGCCCACGTTGTACTGGCCGGTGGTTTCCCAGCGCAGGTTGAGGTCGGCGGGGCCGCGCCAGGTATAGTCGGCGTAGCCGGCTTGCAGGCTGCCGGCCACGGGGTAGGGCGAGTAGCCCAGCAGCTGCAAGGTGCGGTACGAGTCGATGCCCTGGTTGCCGGTTTCGCCGTAGCCGGCGCGCAGCTTCAGGTTGCTGAACACGTTCAGGTCGCGAATAAACGTCTCGTCGGCCAGGTTCCAGGCCACCGAAAAGGAGGCGAAGCTGGCGTACTTATTGGCCGTGGCAAACTTGCTCGACCCGTCGCGGCGAAACGAGGCCGTGGCCAGGTATCGCCCTTTGTAGCTGTAGTTGACGCGGCCCAGCACCGAAAACAGCGAGTTGTCCTGCTTGCCGCTGTTCAGCTGCCGCTGGCTGGCCCCGTTGCCAATGCTGTTGTCCTGCAAAATGTCGTCGGGAAAGCCCGTGGCCGACATATTGCGGTAGTATGAGTAGCCCGTTTCGCGGGTCACGCCCGCCACCGCATTAATGGTGTGGTGCTGGGCAAAGGTCTTGTTGAAGCTCAAAATCGACTCCAGCGTGATGCCGCGCCAAGTATCGTCCGACACCAGGGCCGAGCCGTTGACCAGGCGGCCTTCCTGCAAGCGGCGGCCGAAGTACACTTCCCGGTTGTTAGCGTTGTAGTTCACGCCCAGGTTCTGGCGGAAGCTCAGCCAGGGCGTAAACTGCATTTGCAGGTAGTTGGAGGAGTAGATACCCACCGAGGCCGTTTGGTCCTTGGCCTGCTGCAAGTACAGCAGCGGGTTGGCCTGCGGGTAATACGAGGTGGTATTTTCGCGGGCAATGGTTACCGCGTCGATGGTGGAGGGGTAGGTAGGCGGGAAAAACAGCGCCGAGCTCACCACGCTCGACTCGTTGCCGTTGGAGTTCGACTTGGCCAGCTTGTAGTCGCTGAATGTCACGTTGTTGTTCGAGCCAAATTCCAGCCACTTATACAGCTTGCGGCTGATGTTGGCTTGCAAGCCGTAGCGCGTGTAGCCCGAGTTGCGGATGGTGCCCTGCTGGTCGAGCACGTTGCCCGAAATGGCGTAGCTACCCTTGTCGCTGCCGCCCGAAATGCGCAGCGTGTAGTCATTGGTGAGGCCGGCGCGAAAAATCTCATCCTGCCAGTTTGTGCCCTTAAAGCCGTCGGGGTAGGAGGTGCCTTGCAGGCCGGTGAGGTAGTCTTCGGGAGCCGGCTGGCGCACCATCGTGCCCGTGGCCGGGTCGAGGGCCACCGCACCGGGGAAGGGCGCCGTGGAGGGCGAGGCCCCGTTGTAGGTAATGTTGTTCTGGTACGCCTCGTTCTGAAACAGCGCGTAGTGATACGCATCGAGCACCTTGATGCGCTTCGAAATCTGCGATACGCTGGTGTTGGCAATCAGCTCGATTTTGTCTTTGCCGGCCTGCCCCTTCTTGGTGGTGATGAGCACCACGCCGTTGGCCCCGCGCGAGCCGTAAATGGCGGTGGCCGAGGCATCTTTCAGCACTTCGAGGCTGGCGATATCCTGCGGGTTGATGTAGGCCAGCGCGTTGGTCGATTGCTGCGAGGTAGTGCCCGCCGAGGCCGCCGTAGGCGCGGGCGAGGTGAAGGGAATCCCGTCAATGACGTACAGGGGCTCGCTGCCCGAAAACGAGTTGGCCCCCCGGATGGTGAGGCTGATGCCCGCGCCGGGCGCCCCGTCGCTGCGGTTGACCTGCACGCCCGCTACCTGGCCTTGCAAGCCCTGGTTGATGCTGGTGGGGATGGTTTTGAGCAGGTCCTCGGTTTTGACGCTGGCCACGGAGCCGGTCAGGTCGCTTTTTTTGATGGTGCCGTAGCCCACTACCACCACTTCGTCGAGGGCCTTCTGGTCTTCCAGGCTCACGTTGAGGGAAGTTTGGCCGTTGATTTTGCGCTCGGTGGTTTCGTAGCCCACGAAGGAGAAAATAAGCGTCGCTTCCGCCGTGGGTAGGGCGAGGGCGTAGGAGCCGTCCGAGTTGGAGGTGGTGCCGCGGGTGGTGCCTTTCACCACAATGCTGACGCCGGGCAGGCCGCCGCCCTTGCTATCGGTGACGGTACCTTTTACCGTCGTTTGGGCCGCCGCCGCTAGCGGGCCTGCAACGAGGATGGAGGCTACTATTAAGGGAGTAAAATTCTTCATACAGAGCGAGTAAGGCTTGAAACTGGGATTGGGGGCCGGCTGCTAAGGCTGGCTTCCGGCGCGGGGCGGGGCACTGGCCGGCCCCGCGCCGGGGCGAGGGAAAAGGGCACGGGGTCACGCCGACGAGAATCGCGGTTTCATTGGGTGGGACTTGGAAAGGTGGAGCGTATGAAGAAGCCAGGGTGGGAGCACCCTGGCAGTGCAAAATCGCGGTGGCGGCTGGCAGCCTTAGCTAGCCAGCGCTGACGCTATTTGCTTAGGCAATTTAAGACCCTAAAACCTTTTAGCGAAAAACAATTTCATAAGATTTTCATGCACTGATACTGAATTAACCAATGCCAGCGGCCTTACTATTTGTACTATTTTTAGATAAATTCTGCCTTTGCCCTAATCGGTAGCTAAGGGTTTTAACATTCCTGCTATTATCAGCTTTTGCGATGTTATCAAAATGTGTACAAAATTATCATCATAAAAAATTGGTGGTCGGCATCTTAACCGCGTAATGCGGGTGATAGAAGGCAAGCCCGGCACCCGCTACGAACTTTGGGGAGCTGCTCAAGAGAGCGGACTAGTGGCCTTTTGGTAAGGATGATACCCAGCCGGCTTTCGTTTGCAATGCTTCCAGGGCGGCCGCCAGGTATACCAGTGGCGCCTGCCAGTTGATGGCCACCTCATTGGAGGCGTAGGAGCACACGTTGTCGGCGTAGGCCAGCGGGGGCAGGGCCGAGGGGTAGGCGCACTTATCCTGGCGGCCGGGGTTGGGGCCGCCCACCAACAAGCCGGGTACGGGGGCCGCCACGCCATCGCCCTCCGAAAGCCGGTGGTGCGGGTGCTGCGGCGCCTGCCGCCCGCTGCCCGTGACGAAGCAGTAGCCCGTGGCATTGCGCCCGAGCAGGTAATCGAGGTTGGTGAGGGCGGCGCGCAGGTAGCGGCGGTTGCCGGTGAGCCGGTAGGCCTGCACCAAGGCAATGCCCTGGTTGGCGGCGGTGGCGTTGCTGCCCCAGGTGTAGTCGGCGGCGGTTTGGCCCATCACGGTTTGGTAGGCGGTGGGCGTGGGGCTGGCCAGCAAGCCATCGGCCAGGGCCAGGAGTTGCTGTTGCACCTGCGGCGCGCCCCGCTGGCCGAGGGGCGTCAGCGACGGGCGGTGCCGGGCGAGCGTGTAGTAGGCCAGGGCGCGCACCTGGTTCCAGGCGGGTTGCGGGACTGGGGTGGCCGGCAGGGGCGCGGCCTGGTAGTAGCTGTCCTGGTGGGTGGTGGTGTAGAGCTCGGCGGCGGCCCACTGCCACTCGTCGGTCACGTCGTTGTCACCGTATTCGCCGGTGACGATGGCGGGCTGAAACTGCTTATTAATTGCCGCCTGGTCGTAGTACACGGTGGGGTGCTGGCGCGCCCAGCCCCAGGCCTGGGTGGCGGCCCGCAGGCAGGAGTCGGCCAGGCCCGGCAGCTGGCGGTCGAAGCCCCGGAACACGCGGCTCGCCTGCGCCAGCACGGCGGCAAAGTCGAGGGTAGCGGCGGTGCTTTTTTGCACCACGTAGCGCGGGGTGGTGCAGGCGGTGGGCATCACCATGCCGTCGAAGCTGGCATTGGTGAGCTTGTGGTACACGCCGCCATCGGCGGGGTCCTGCATGGTGAGCAGCCAGCGCAGGTTCCAGAGCGACTCGTCGAGCACGTCGGGCAGGGCGTTGGCACTCTCGGGGATGTGCGCGTTCAGCTGGGTGCAGTACGTCTGGAAGTCCTCGTAGAGCGCCAGCAGCGTACCCAGCGTGATGCCCGAGTTGACGACGTACTTGTTGTAGTCGCCGGCATCGTACCACCCGCCGGGGCTAGCCAGCACGGTGCCGGCGGGGCGCTGGGGGCTGGCCGCCGAGCCGTGCACGAGCACCTGCCGGTCGGGGTGGCCCGCCGGGCGGCTCCACGCGCCGGCGTAGGCGGCGGGCAGCGCCGTGGAGGCCCGCTGGTAGTAAAAGGCTTTCAGCGCGGCCTGAGCCACGGCCTCGTGCGCCCGCGGCCGAATCTGGAACGGGGCTGATACGCCCACGCCCGGCACCGATAGGACGAACGTGCCTACCTGCTGGCAACCCGAAAAGTCGGCGGCCCGCGTCGATTGCCGGGCCAGGCTATCGTAGCGCGCCGCCCCGAGCACGCCCGTAAAAACAGGAGTAGCCCGGCCGGGCGTAGTGAGGTAAAACTTGCCCGCGCCGGCTCCTACAACCACCGCCACTTTGGGCGCGGCCGGGTAAAAGCCCACCTGGTTGAGCCGAATAGCGGCGGCCGGCTGCTGCGCCCGTAGCGGCGACATGCTGGCTAGCAGCGGGCATAGCCACAGCAGGATGGTGGTAGTTGTTTTCATGCTTGATAGGGGTAGAAAATAAATCGAGCGGGGAATAATCGTCTCAAAGACAATTACTCCCCGCTCGGATACGCTTTGCTAAGCTATTCAGCCGCAGCCGGCTAGGCCGCGACTACGCGGCGGCTGCCGCGCAGGCCGTACCACATGATGTAGGCGTAGCACAGGATGGGCAGCAGCAGGGCCAGCCGCAGGCCGCTGTGGTCGGCAATGGCCCCGAAAAGCATGGGCACAAGCGCCCCGCCCACCACGGCGGTGCACAGCAGGCCCGAGCCCTCTTCGGTGTGGCGGCCCAGCCCGGCTAGCGCCAATGGGAAAATGACGGGCCACATAATCGAGTTCATCAGCCCCACGGCTAGCAAGCTCCACATGGCGATGGCCCCGGTCGTGTTGATGGAAATAAGCACCAGCGCCACGGCCGAAACAGCGTTAAAGGCCAGTAGCTTGGCCGGCGTAATCTTACTCAGCAGGTACGCGCCGAAAAAGCGGCCCACCATAGCGGCTCCCCAGTAGAGCGCCACCCGGTCGCCGGCCGACTTGGGGTCGAGGCCCATCACATCGGGCAAGGCCAGGTAGCTAACCAGGTGCGAGCCAATGGATACTTCAGCGCCGACGTAGGCAAAAATGCCCACCACGCCAAACACGAGGTTGCGGTAGTGCCAAGCGCGGGTAGAGTCGGTATCCACGGTGGTGCCGGCGTCTTCCGTGGCGGGCACAATCTGCGGCAGGTTCACCCTGCTCAGCAGCAAGCTGATGAGCAGCAGGATAGTGCCGATAATGAGGTAAGGCATTTGCACGGCCGTTACGTCGATGCTAGCGGCGCTGGCCTCCGTGTTGAGCTTGGGCAGGCGGCTCAGAATGAGGGCGCTACCCAGGAGCGGCGCCAAGAACGTGCCGAGCGAGTTGAACGCCTGCGTGAGGGTGAGCCGCGACGAAGCCGACTCGGGCGGCCCCAGAATGGACACGTACGGGTTGGCCGCCACCTGCAAGAGCGTAATGCCCGAGGCCAGCACAAACAGCGCCCCCAGAAACAGCCCGTAGACCCGCTGGGCCGCCGCCGGGTAAAACAAGAATGCCCCGATGGCCGCCACTACGAAGCCCAGTAGCATGCCTTTTTTGTAGCCCAGGCGCGCTACAAGCTTGCCCGCCGGGATACTCATCAAAAAGTAAGCGCCGAAAAAGCACAGGTTGATGAGGTTGGCCTGCGAAAAGGACAGCTGGAAAATCGCCTTAAGATAGGGAATCAGGATGTCGTTGAGACAGGTGATGAAGCCCCACAAAAAGAACAGGGTGGTAACGGCGCTGAGCGCCGACGTGTAGCGCGGCGCGGGGCCCGTATTCGTGCCGGGGGCACTGGTGCGGGTAATGGTGGGGGCGGGAGCTGCCATGAAAAAGGACGGTAGGTAAGAGGTAGATAACGAGGCTAAATTACCGACCGCCGGCCGGCCGCGCCGCCTGCGCCGTGGCCCCGGCGTAGCGGAAACGCGCTAGCTGGTCGCCCACGCGCAACGTAAAAAAGCCGTCTTCGAGCAGGCGCTGGCCGCTGGCGGCCGGGTAGCTCAGGTCCTTGTTGGGTTGAATCGTGAAGGTTAGCTCGCGGCTTTCACCGGGCTTGAAGTCCTGCTTTTCAAAGTGCTTGAGCAGGCGCACGGGGCGCGTAATCCGGCCCACTTCGTCGGTTAAAAACCACAGCACGGCCTCTTTGCCGGGGCGGGCACCGGTGTTGGTGACGCGCACCGTGGCGCGCACCGAGCCGCTGCCGCTGAGCACCGAGTCGGAGAGTTGGATGTTGCTGTAGCGGAAGGTGGTGTAGCTCAGGCCGGTGCCGTACTCGGTGAGCATGGTGGCCTTGGCCTTGTTGCCGCGCTGCTCGAAGCCCACGCCGAAATCGCTCAGCTCCAGGCTGTTTTCGTTGTTGTCGTGGTGGTAGTTAGCGGTGTGGCCGGCTGCCTGCGGGTAGGTGAAGGGCAGCTTGCCGCTGGGGTTAGTTTTGCCGCTGATGATTTCGGCCAGCGCCTGCCCGCCGCCGAAGCCCGGCAGCCCGGCCCAGATAATGGTCGGCGAGCCCTCGGCCACCGGCCGGATAATGTTGGGCCGCCCGCCAATCATCACCATAATGGTGGGCTTGCCGCTGCTTTGGGCGGTGCGCACGAGCTGCTGCTGGTCGTCGGGCAGCGTGAGGTCGTTGATGTTGCCCAGGCCCTCGGCGTAGGGGCGCTCGCCCAGGGCTAGCACCACGGCATCGGCGCGGCGGGCGGCGGCGAGCACGCCGGCTAGCTGCGGCTTGCCGGCGGCATCCTGGTAGGGTACGGTTTCGATTATTGCCTGCGGGTACTCGCGCTTGAGGGCGGTGAGCAGGCTGAGGGCATCCTGTGGGTATTGGTTTTCAGCGCGGCCCTGCCAGGCTAGCGTCCAGCCGCCGGCGAGGTTGGCGCGGGAGTCGGCCGACGGGCCGACAACCAGGATGCGCTTCACGCCGGGGGCCAGCGGCAGGGTATTTTTCTCATTCTTGAGCAGCACGATGGACTCGCGGGCGGCGTCCAGGGCGTGCTGCTTGTGCTCGGGCGCGCCTACGCGGTTGAGGCGGTCGGCGCGGGGCAGCGGGTTGTCGAATAAGCCCAGTTCGTCCTTCATCTGGAGTACGCGGCCGGCCGAGAGGTCGATGCGCGCCTGGGTGAGGCGGCCTTCCTGCACCAGCTCCTTCACGATGCGGCAGAAGTTGGTGTTGTAGGGCGTCATGGCCATGTCGATGCCCGCGTCGATGCAGCGGAAGGTGGCCTCCTTCTCGTTGGGCTCGGTTTTTTGGACCGTCACGAGGCGCAGGATGTCCTGCCAGTCGGTCACGGCCACGCCTTTGAAACCCATTTGGGTGCGCAGCAAGTCGGTGAGAATCGCCTTGGAGGAGTGCACCGGCTCGCCGTTAATCTCGCCGCTGTTCACCATCACCGACTTCAAGCCGGCGTCAATCGCCGCCTGGAATGAAGGCCGGAAAAACTCCTGGATGCGCTGCTCGGGGATGAGCGCGTTGGTGCGGTCCCAACCGTTGCGCGGGTCGGAGTAGCCCAGGAAGTGCTTGCCGCAGCCAGCCACTTTGTAGGGCAGAATGTCCTTGTTGTTTTGCAATTCGGTGACGTAGGCCGCGCCCAGCTCCGAGGCTACCAGCGGGTCTTCGCCGTAGGTTTCGTAGAAGCGCGGCCAGTACACGTTCAGGCCCAAGTCGAGCACCGGCGCGAATACCCACAGGTGGCCCAGGTCGGCCGATTCCATGACCGTAGCGCGGGCTTCCTGGCGGGCAAACTCGGGGTTGAAGGTCGCGCCCAAGTTGATATTATGTGGGAAGATGGCAGCGCCACTCACGTAGCTGGCCCCGTGCATGTGGTCGATGCCGTAGATGATGGGGATGTGCAGCCGCGACTCGCGCAGCGCGATGCGCTGCAAGGCTGTGAGGTACGTCAGCCACTGCTGAGGCGGCACCGCCTCACCATTCAAAAACGACCCCACCCCGTACTGCCGGATAAACGGTATCAGCTTAACCGAGTCGAGGCTCACGTCCTTCTGCTCGCCGGTGTGGTTGATGGCCGCGTTGGTAATCTGCGTCATCTGCCCGATTTTTTCCTCCAGCGTCATCTGCTTGAGTAGGGCCGCCACGCGGGGGCTCCACTGCGGCGCGGCCGGGGTGGCGGCGGCCACCGGGCCAGCGGTGGTGAGGGGGCTGGTGGCCGCCGTGGTGGGCGTGCTAGTGCGCTGGCAAGCTGCCAGCAAGGCCGCCGCACCGATAAGCGCTGGCACGGCGCGGTAACGAAAGGACTGAAACGTGCGAAGTCGGGAGGCAGCGAAGCGGGAGGGCATCAGAAGTAGGAGGGGAAAAGCAGTAGCGTGGACTCTGCGAGTCCGCGCGTGGTAACGTTGTTTTGACTGTGCAACGCGCGGACTGACAGCGTCCACGCTACTTTAAAAAGCGTCAACCAAGGTGCGTACTACCAGCTGCTTGCGCAGCTTATCGAGCGAAGTAGCGCCTTCACTTTTGAAGGTCAAGACCTTAGTTTCGCCGGGTAGCAGGTCGAAGTAGTTGTCGCCGAAGAAGCCGTCGCCCTCGGCCAGCGAGAGGTTGACCTCGCGGGCCAGAGTTTTGCTCTTGAGCGTCACCTGGTAGGTGCTGTCGCTGACCGGCTGCCAGGTGGCGGCGATGCCGGCTTTGGGCAGCGCTATTTCCTTGGGCAGGGCGAAGTAGTGGGTGTTAGTCGAGAGGGTAGTGCCACCGGCTTGCAGGGTGCAGCTCAATACTACCTTCTTGAGGTCCTGGCCTTTGAGCAGCTTGGCTTTCGGAATGTCGAGGTACACTTTGCTGGTCAGCGGCTCCACTTGCAGCGCGGCCGACTGGGTATACAGCACCTTGCCGCTAAAGTCGAGCAGGCGCACTTGCAGGTTAGCCGGGGTGGCCGCCGTGCGGTCCGACACCACGTAGAAGCGCACGTTTTCACCCTCCTCGTGGGGGCTCACCAGCACCGGCGCGTAGAAGCGCTTGGCGTAGTACTGCAAGGCTTTCCAGCGGCCGTAGTAGTCGATGCTCGACCACGAGGCTACGCCCCAGCAGTCGTCGAGCTGCCAGTACATCGAGCCCATGGTGCGCGGGCGGCTGCGGCGCAAGTGCTCGGCCGCCAGCTTGATAGCCTGCGCTTGCAGCACCTGGCTCACGTACAGGAACGAGGCAAAATCCTTGGGTTCCTTGTAGTCGCGCAGCAGGTATTCCTTCAGGCGCGGGTTGCCTACGGCGCTGCGCTGGTGCTCCTTCATCACGGGCGAGGCAATGTCGTGGTCGGCGGGCACCGTGAACTGCTGCACCGATTTCAGCTCCGGAAACGACTGGAAGCCGTACTCGCTCATGAAGCGCGGCACCTGCTTTTCGTAGTCGGAGATGGGGGCCGTGCCGCCCCACACGTCCCAGTAGTGCATGTCGCCGGTGACCTGCGAGCCAGCCATATCCTCAAAGTCCGACGATGGGCTCGACGACACGTAGGGCCGGCTGGGGTCCTCGGTTTTCAGCACCGTTGGGATGAGGTCGCGGTAGAGGCGCAGGTAGTTGCTCCACACTTCGAGCTTGTGGTTGCCCATTTTTTCGGGCACGCCCCACTGCTGCCAGGCCACCTCGTTCTCGTTATTACCCACCCAAATGGCGATGCTGGGGTGGTCGCGCAGGCGGCGCACCTGGTAGGTCAGCTCCTCGCGCACGTTGTTGTTAAACGCCTCGTCGCCGGGGTAAAACGAGCAGGCAAACAGGAAATCCTGCCACACCAGCAGGCCCATCTCGTCGCAGGTATCGTAAAAATACTGGTTCTCGTAGATGCCACCGCCCCACACGCGCACCATGTTCATGTTGCAGTCCTTGGCGGCCTGCAACAGCTTGTGGTAGCGCGGGTTAGTCACGCGGGTCTGGAAAATATCGGCCGGAATCCAGTTCACGCCTTTGGCAAAAATCGGGATGCCATTCACGATAAATTCAAACGACTTGCCATAGGCGTCCTTCTCGCGGTGCAGCTCCAGCGTGCGCAGGCCAATGCGCGTGCTGGCCTCGCCCACCGGCTGGCCGCCTTGCAGTAGCCGCGCCTTAAATGAGTAGAGCGGCTGACCGCCGTAGCCGGCCGGAAACCAGCGCTGCGGGTTGTCGAGGCGCAGGTCGGCCGCCACCTCGTGGTGGTTGGGCTGCAAGGTCACGGCCTGCTCCAGGCGCGGGCCAGCCTGACCATTGGGGCCGGTGGTTTCAAAAACCAGCGTGGCCGGGCCGCTGGCGGTGGCCGCGCCGTCGTAGGCTACCACCAGGCTTAGCTGCGCGGCCTGCGCGCTCAACTGGCGTTGCACCACGTGAAAATCAGTAATTTTGGCCGCATCCCAACCTTCGAGCTGCACGGGCTGCCAGATGCCGGCGCCCACGAAGCGCGGGCCCCAGTCCCAGCCGTAGTGGTAGGGCGCCTTGCGGGTGTAGGGGCTCAGCACCGGGCCTTTGTCGCCCACGTAGCCCATCGCCTGCTCATCGTTAATGGCAAACAGGTTGTAGCCGTACTTTTTCGGTAAATCAGCTACCTCATTCAGCGGCGAGCGGAAGTGGATGAGCAGCCGGTTGCCGCCCGCCTTGAGCAGCGGCTTCACCTCGGCGCGCCACTCCCGAAACATGTTGTCGGTGTGCAGGATAGCCTGGCCGTTGAGCGTCACGTCGGCGTAGGTATCCAGGCCCTTAAATACCAGTTCCAGGTGCTGGCGCTGCAAGGTGGCGGGCGTTACCTCAAAGGTAGTTTCGTAGTCCCAGTCGGCCTTGCCAATCCACTGCTGCTTCAATTCGTTGTCGCGGTACAGCGGGTCTTCTATCTGCTTGCTAGCCAATAGGTCAGTATGCACGCAGCCGGGTACCGTGGCGGGCGCCCAGTTCTCTTTGCCGGCCTGGTGAAAGCGCCAGCCGGTGAGGATGGGCTGGGTAGTTTTGCCGGTTGCGGCACCAGGAGCGGATGTTTGTTGAGCAACTGCGGGTGCGGGCTGCACTACCACAAACAACCCGGCTAGGCCAAGCAATACAGAAGGAAGTCGATGCATGGGTGGGAGAAAGAGCAACACGTAAAGTAGTAATATGGCTAAAAGCTTTTAGCAAAACAAGCAGCTCGTAGGCCCGCTAGCGGGCCAGGTTTGCTGATAGGGGAAGGGGAAACAAGTTTGCAGTAATTGCCGGGTAGGAGTCTAATTGCTGAACACCAACAGCCACGGAATTCAGTTTAACTGCTCTGCAAAAAGGCTGGCTGTGCTAGAGTAGCAGCTAGCAAAGGCCGTTATTCACAAACCTACGCAACGTTAGCGCATTGTTGGCAACCCGCATAATAGGGCTCCTTCTAGGTAGAAAAGGGGGTGGGCTAAGCTGATATTTTTTTAACACAAAACTTGTACTAAACAACCTAGTGCAAGCTGACCATCTTACCCTGACAAACAAAAATTAGTCAGTTGCCTCACGTAAAATCTTTCCAAACAGTAGACACTTTTAACCGCTGGCAGAGTAGCACCGCTCAAGTGATTGCTGTAGGTAAGTTCCTAGTTAAAAGACGGTTGTAATTGCATTGTAATCGAGCCGCCACGTAGCCCCACGAAGCGATGCCAGTCCTGCAAGTAACTGCCGCATCCAAAAAGGGGGATGAATTCGGTCGAAAGCGAAAAAAAAGATGATATTTGTAAGCTAATAGCTTTTAGCAATTCGCAAAGATTTACGGGTGCTGAGCAACTAGCCTTTGGCTGGTTGATACAGCAAGCGCAAAGCAGGCGACACCCTTAAGCCAAGCGTGGTGGTCGAAAGCTGTTGGCTAACGCCCCAAAGGGCCAGCAATGCAGGGCGCTAATTTGAGCGCCCCTGAAGCCTACCCACCACCATTGAACTAGTGTTTTTTCAAATCAACTACAGGGTATGAATAGCCGGATGATAGCGTGGGTAGTGGCCGGAATGGGTAGCTGCCTTGCGGCCCAGGCCACCGTGCGGCTGCCGGCCCTGGTGGGCGACCACATGGTGGTGCAGCGCGACGCGCCGGTGCCCGTGTGGGGCTGGGCTGCGCCGGGCGAGCCGGTAACAGTCGCGTTCCGGGGCAAAACCTATGCGGCCACGCCCGCCGCCTCGGGGCGGTGGCAGGTGGCGCTGCCCGCCACGCCGGCTGGCGGCCCTTATACTTTGACTATCAAGGGTCAGAATACGATTACGATTCAGGACCTCCTGGTCGGCGATGTGTGGCTGGCCTCAGGGCAGTCGAATATGGAACTGCCTTTGCGCGACAAAAATGCCCCCGCGCCTGGCGCTTACCCCATGGTAGTGAATGCTGAGCAGGAGGTGGCCGCCGCCAGCTTCCCACAGATTCGGCAGTTCACAGTCAAGAAAAACGTGGCTTACCAGCCGCAAGCTGAGAACGAAGGCTATAGCTGGCAGGTGTGCAGCCCGGCCACGGCGGGTAGCTTTTCGGCGGTGGGCTACTTCTTTGCCCGCGACCTCTACCAGCGCTACCAGGTGCCCATCGGCATCATTAGCAGCCCCTGGGGCGGCACGCCCGCCGAAGCCTGGGTGAGCCCTGAAGCGCTGAAGCAGCTGCCTGACTTTCAGGCAAAAGTAGCTGGCCTGACTGCCCCCGCCATCCCCGAAAAAGACCCGCAGAACACCGCCACCGTGCTCTACAACGGTATGATTGCGCCGCTGCTGCCGTACGCCCTCAAGGGCATCATCTGGTATCAGGGCGAGAGCAACGTGGGCCGGGCGGCGCAATACCGCACGCTATTTCCGGCGCTCATCCGCGACTGGCGCGCCCGCTGGGGTGCCGAGCTGCCATTCCTGTTCGTGCAGCTAGCTAACTATACCAAGGCCCTGCAAGAGCCCGCCGAATCGGCCTGGGCCGAGCTGCGCGAGGCGCAGGCCCAGGCGCTGGCCCTGCCCCGCACGGGCATGGCGGTGGCCATCGATATCGGCGAAGGCGCTGATATTCACCCCAGTAATAAGCAGGACGTGGGCCGCCGCCTGGCGCTGGTGGCGCAGCGGGTAGCCTACGGCGACCAAAAAATGGTCGCCGCAGGCCCCACTTTTCAAAGCATGCAAGTGAGCGGCAGCCAGGTGCGCGTAAAATTTGCCAATACCGGTGCGGGCCTGCTGCTCAGAACTGGCAACACCACGCTCAGCGGCTTTGCCGTGGCGGGGGCTGACCACAAATTTCACTGGGCGGCGGCTACGCTGGCGGGCGCCGAGGTGGTGCTGACCTGCGCCGCCGTGCCCTCCCCCGTGGCCGTGCGCTACGACTGGGCCGATAACCCCATTGGTAATCTCTACAACCGGGAGGGCCTGCCCGCCGCACCCTTCCGCACCGACCAGTGGGTGGCCGAAGCCGGCAAGCCGTAGGCCCGCCCACACCCGGCCCCACCGGCTAGCAAGTTACTCAAGGTGCCGGGCGCAAGCCGGCCCGTCTTTTCCTTTTCCGTCCATCGAAGTTGGCCCGCCCTGGCTACCCATGCCGGCGCTAGCTATCAAAGCAATAAGAAGTTATCTCGTGGAAAATTTCAACCCACAGCACAATCTCTGGGGCATCGACCTGGGGGGCACCAAGATAGAAGGCGTGATTCTGCGCTCAGCCCAAGACCCGGAGGTGCTGTTTCGCCACCGCGTGCCCACCGGGGCCGACCAGGGCTACGACCACATTCTGGGGCAGCTGGTGCTACTGGTGCAGCACCTGGAAACCGCTGCTGGCTACCGCGCCGCTAAGGTGGGTATCGGTACGCCCGGCACCACTATCCCGAAAACCGGGCTCATGAAAAACTGCAACGCGACCGTGCTCAACGGCAAGCCGGTGCGGGCCGACCTGGCGCGGCTGCTGGGTATGGAAGTGGCGATGGCCAACGATGCCAACTGCTTTGCCCTGGCCGAAACCCGGCTGGGCGTGGTCAAGCAGCAGTTTCCCGAGGCCAAGGTGGTGTTTGGCATCATCCTGGGCACGGGGGTAGGCGGGGGGCTGGTCGTGAACGGCCACATCATCGAGGGCTTCCACGGCATTGCCGGCGAGTGGGGCCACAACTACTTGAGCGAAGCCGAAGGCTACCCGTGCTTTTGCGGCAAGAAGGGTTGCAATGAAAGCATCCTGGCCGGCCCGGCCCTGGAGCGCTACTACGCCGAGCAAAGCGGCCAAGCCCTTGGCCTAAAAGAAATTGTGGAGCGGGCCGCCGGCGGCCACGATGCGGTAGCCACCCAAACTATGCGCCGCCTTACCAATTTCTTCGGGCTGGCCCTGAGCGTGGTGGTCAACGTGCTTGACCCCGACGTGATTGTTATTGGCGGCGGCGTGGGTAATATTGACGCTATTTACCAGGCAGGCGTGGCCAGCGTTAATAAATACGTGTTTGACCACCAGTTCGACGCCCCGGTCGTGAAGCCGCTCCTCGGCGACAGCGCCGGGGTATACGGCGCAGCCTATCTGGTAGCGTAGCCTTTTCTAGCGCAGTTGATTTGAAAAAGCGGACCCTTATCCACGACATTGCCAGGCATTTAGAGGTTTCTATTGCCACGGTTTCGCTCGTCCTCAATGGCAAGGCCAAGGAGCACCGCATCAGCGATGCCCTGGCCGAGCGCGTGCTGAAATACGTGGACGAGGTGGGCTATAAGCCCAACCAACTTGCTAAGAGCCTGCGTACTGGCAAAACGCACGTCATCGGCCTGATAATCGAGGACATCTCCAACCCGTTTTTTGCCACCGTGGCCTGGCTCATCGAGCGGCACGCGTTTGCCCGGGGCTACCGCATCCTGTATTGCAGCACCGACAACGACACCGCCAAGGCCAAGGACCTGCTCAACATGTTTCAGGAGCGGCACATCGATGGCTACATCATCGCGCCGCCCGCCGGCGTCGAAAAAGAGATTGAGCAGCTGCTGAAAAGCAATATCCCGACCGTGCTGTTCGACCGCTACCTGCCCGGCCTACCCACCGACTACATCGTGGTCGATGGCGAAGCCGGCGTGTACCAGGCCACCCGCCACCTGCTCGACCAGGGCATTGCCCGCGTGGCCTTCCTCACCACCGAGTCGGAGCAGACGCAGATGGCCGCGCGCCTCGCCGGCTACTCCCGCGCCATGCACGAGCAGGGCCAGCCGCTCAGCGTGCAGCACGTTCCGCTTGATTTTGAGGGCAATAAGGAAACCTGCATCACCGCCATCTACCAGTTTCTGCAAGAAAATCCGGCTTGCGAGGCGGTTATCTTCGCCAACAACTCGCTGACCATCTACGGCCTGGAGGCCATTGCCCGGCTCGGCCGGCGCATCCCCGAAGAGCTAGCTGTCATCTCCTTCGACGACAACGACCTGTTCCGGCTGCACTCGCCCACCATCACGGCCATCGCCCAGCCCGTTGAAGCACTCGCCGAAACCCTGATAAACGTGCTGCTGGAAAAGCTCACCAACGACCAGGCCGAGCCCGCTCCCGTGCAGCAGGTGCTGCCGCTGTCGCTCGTGGTGCGCGGCTCCTCCGTGCGCGCGGCTGGCTAGCCATCGCCTGAGCCAAAAACAACGTTATGCTTCGGCAAGCTCAGCATGACGTTGTTTTTGGCTCCATAAGCGCGCTTAGATGAAGATGCGGTTGCCCGAGAAATTGCTGCGGAACTCCTTGGGCGTGCAGCCCTTACGCTTTTTAAAGGTGCGGTTGAAGTTGGAGATATTGTTGAAGCCGCATTTGTAGGCTACCTCCGTCACGTTGTGCGTGGTGTCGATGAGCATGCGCGTGGCGTGGCCCAGCCGAATCTCGTTGAGGCTGTCGATGAAGGTGTTGCCGATACGCTTCTTGATGAAGCGGCTGAACGACGTTTCGGGCATATTAGCCACCTTGGCCACCTCAGCCAAGCTAATGGCCCGGTGGTAGTTGTCGTTCATGTACTCGAATACCTTTTCGATACGGCGGCTGTTGTGGTTAAATTGCTCGTTGTCAGAAGACTTATCGGAAAGCACGCGCATGTTGCGCGAAGTAGATAAGTCGTGCAGGATAGAAAAAAGCTCCAGCACCGAGTCGAAGCCGTGCTTCTGCTCCAACTGCAAGAGCCGGGGGCTCAGCCGTTCCACCGTTTCGGGGGCGAAGAGGATGCCCCGCTGCGCCATGTCAAACATCGTTTTGATAAAGCTCAACTGGTTGCGCCGCAGCAGCCGGTCCTCGAATAAGTCCTTGTGAAACTGAATAGTTATCTCCCGAATCTGCTTGCCCTGGCACTTGTGCGTAAACCAAGCGTGGTACAGATTGGGGCCCACCAGCACTAGCTCCACATCGGCTATTTCCTCCACGTGGTCGCCCACAATGCGCTTGGCCCCGCCCGCATTGAGAATCAGGTTCAACTCGAACTCCTCGTGGTAGTGCAGCGGAAAATCAAACTCGTTCTTCACCCGCGAGAAGAGGGTGAAGCAGTCGCTCTGGGTGAGCGGCGTGATTTCGCGCATTATTTCCTGTTTCATGACGGCAAGTAAGCAAAGGAACGGTAATAAAGGCGCGTTCAATCAGCAAAAAGATACCAGTAAGTGATTGTATATGTTACCCATTTTTTAACCGCTTTTTATTGGTCTACAATTAATTGAAGACAATCCCTACTTGGCTGCGCCTCTACTGCCGCTATTTGAGTACAATGAAAGGCCATAATAGTATTATTCACCGAAGATTTCCTGCCGGACCTTTGCAGCCCATTCCTTCCCGCCCTGCTCACCGGTATGCTACTCGTAGTATGTCTGCTGGCTAGCCCAGTGGGCGATTGTGCCGTTGCGGGCCGTTGCGCCTGCTTACTTCGTGCATGAAGCTTCACCTGCTTGATTTTCTCATCATCGCGGCCTACCTGCTGGCCACGGTTTTCATCGGTCTTTACTACCGCAAAAAGGCGCGCACCAACAAGGACAGCTACATGCTGGGCGGGCGCACGCTGCCCTGGTACAAGCTGGGCCTGAGCGACGCCTCCGACATGTTCGACATCAGCGGCACCATGTGGATGGTGAGCCTCTGCTTCGTCTACGGCCTCAAAAGCATCTGGATTCCCTGGCTCTGGCCGGTCTTCAACCAAGTGTTTCTGATGATGTACCTCTCGCGCTGGCTGCGCCGCTCCAACGCCTCCACCGGGGCCGAGTGGCTGGCCACCCGCTTCGGCCAAAAGGGCCCGGGCGTGACGGCCTCGCACCAGGTCGTCATCGCGTTTGCGCTGTTCAGCTGCCTGGGTTTCCTGGCCTACGGCTTCGTGGGGCTGGGCAAGTTTATCGAGATTTTCGTGCCCTGGGAATTGGTGCGCGGCTACGTGCCATTTGCAGTGGCGCCGCAGTATGTGCCTCACCTGTACGGTATTGTGTTCACGATTTTCGCCATGTTTTACTCCATCGTGGGAGGGATGCACAGCATTGTGCTGGGCGATATCATCAAGTACGCCATCATGACGGTGGCGTGCGTGGCCATTGCGGGCACCGCGTTTGTGCACCTGCGCGGCCACGAGCTGGCGGTGCCGGCGGGGTGGTTCAACCCGTTTTTTGGCTGGCGGCTGGGGCTCGACTGGGGCAAGCTCATCCCCGAAGTCAACCGCAAAATCACCCACGACGGCTACTCGCTGTTCGGCATTTTCTTCATGATGATGGCCTTCAAAGGCGTATTTGCCTCGCTGGCTGGCCCCGCGCCCAACTACGACATGCAGAAAATCCTCTCCACCCGCTCGCCCGAGGAGGCCAGCAAAATGAGCGGGTTCGTGTCGATTATCCTGCTGCCCATCCGCTACGCGCTCATCGTGGGCCTCACCATCCTGGGCCTGCTCTACTACCATCAGCTCAACCTGAAAGCGCCCGACGGCAGCATCGATTTCGAGCGCATTCTGCCCCTCACCATCAATAATTTCCTGCCCACCGGTTTGGTTGGCCTGGTGCTCACCGGCTTGCTGGGCGCGTTCATGGGCACCTTCAGCGGCACCGTGAATGCGGCGCAAGCCTACGTCGTCAACGACATATATATCAAGTACTTCAACCCCCACGCCAGCACGAGCCGCATCATTTCGATGAACTACCTGGTGGGCGTGGTGGTAGTGGCCGTAGGCGTGGTGCTGGGCTTCCTGGCCAAGGACGTGAATACGGTGTTGCAGTTCATCGTATCAGCGCTCTACGGCGGCTACATTGCCGCCAACGTGCTCAAATGGCACTGGTGGCGCTTCAACGCCACGGGCTTTTTTGTGGGGATGCTGGCGGGCATTGTGGCGGCGATGGTATTTGGCGTACTGCTGCCAGCCAGCAGCCTGCTCTACTGGTTTCCGCTGCTGTTTGCCATCTCGCTGGCCGGCTCGATAGGCGGGACTTACCTCGCGCCGCCTACTGAAGCGGCCGTGCTCCAGTCGTTTTATAAAACGGTGCGGCCCTGGGGCTTCTGGGGGCCGGTGCTGGCGCAAGTGCAGGCCCAGGACCCCGGCTTTCAACCCAATCGCAACTTCGGGCGCAACATGGGCAACGTGGCCCTGGGCATCGTGGCGCAGCTGGGCCTCACTATCCTGCCCATGTACCTGCTGCTGAGCCAGCCGGGGCCGCTGGCCCTCACGGTGGCCGTGCTGGCGGTAGTAGGCTTTATCCTGAAAAAAACCTGGTGGGACCGCCTCCACGAGGATTAGCTTTTTCTCAAGCTATTAGCCAATAGCTGCTGGCTGTCAGCTCTTTATGCAGCGCTGTCCCTTTCCCTTCTCTTCGCTATTTATCCCAGCCCAGCCAGCAGCTCACAGCTGGTAGCTGACCGCCAAGCCTCCTATGTCCGCTTTATTTACTGACCGCCTCCACTCGCTGCAAGCCCGGCACCACGCGCTGCTGCACCTGCCCAACCCGCCCGAGCCCCTCGGCAACGGCGTTTACACCCGCCACCAGCACCCGGTGCTCACGGCCGCGCACGCCCCGCTAACCTGGCGCTACGACCTCAACCCCGCCACCAACCCCTTCCTGATGGAGCGCATCGGCATCAACGCGGCGTTTAACGCGGGGGCCATCAAGTGGCAGGGCCGCTACCTCGTGGCGGCGCGGGTGGAGGGCGCCGACCGCAAGTCGTTCTTCGCCATCGCCGAAAGCCCCAACGGCATCGACCAGTTCCGCTTTTGGGAGCGCCCCATCTCGCTGCCCGAAACTGCCGAACCCGACACTAACGTGTACGACATGCGCCTCGTGGCCCACGCCGATGGCTGGGTCTACGGCCTGTTTTGCACCGAGCGCCGCGACCCCAGCGCCCCCGACGCCGACCAGTCGGCCGCGCTGGCCAAGTGCGGCATCGCCCGCACCAAGGACCTCGTGGCCTGGGAGCGCCTGCCCGACCTCACCACCACCTCGGCCCAGCAGCGCAACGTGGTGCTGCACCCCGAGTTAGTCGATGGCCAATACGCCTTCTATACCCGTCCGCAGGACGGCTTTATCGAGGCCGGCACGGGCGGCGGCATCGGCTTCGGCTTGTCGGAAGCCATGAACCCGGCGCGGGTAATGCAGGAAGTTATTATCGATAAAAAGCAGTACCACACCATCTCAGAGCTGAAAAACGGCCTTGGCCCCGCGCCGCTCAAAACCGAGTTGGGCTGGCTGCACCTGGCCCACGGCGTGCGCAACACCGCCGCCGGCCTGCGCTACGTGCTCTACCTGTTTATGACGGCGCTTGATGAGTTGACGCGCATCATCCACAAGCCGGCCGGCTATTTCCTGGCGCCGGAAGGGGAGGAGCGCGTGGGCGACGTGTCGAACGTAGCCTTCGGCAACGGCTGGATTCTGGACGACGACGGCCGCGTCTTCATCTACTACGCCTCCTCTGATACGCGCCTGCACGTAGCCACGTCCACCCTGGCGCAGCTGCTCGATTACGTGGTGAACACGCCCGAAGACGGCCTGCGCTCGGCCACATCGGTCCAAAATATCAACGAACTGATTGATAAAAACCAGGCCTTGCCCGCGCCCACGGTGGCGCAACGCGTAGCCAGCGCCGCACCCCGGCCCTAGCTGGCGAGCGTGTTTGAATTTTGCCAAAGTGCCTTAAAAGAACGTCATGCTCAGCATGACGTTCTTTTAATTTCTCAACATTCTAAAGACGCCTGCCGTGCAAGCTGCTGAATTTCAACAGGAACTGGCTAATATTCTGGCCTATTGGGCCACCCACGCGCCCGACTCCGCGCACGGCGGATTCTACGGCCAGCTTGACAACGACAACCAGCCCAACCCGCTGGCTCCCAAAGGCTCGGTGCTGAATGCCCGCATTCTGTGGACGTTTTCGGCGGCGTACGGCCATACCCGTGACGCGGCGCACCTGGCCGTGGCCCACCGCGCCTACGACTACCTCACCACGTATTTTCTCGACCCGGATTTCGGGGGCGTGTACTGGACGGTGGACTACCGGGGCCAGCCGCTGGATGCGAAAAAGCAGCTGTATGCGCTGGCCTTCAGCCTCTACGGGCTGGCTGAATACTACCGGGCCAGCGGTGAGCCGGCGGCGCTCGCCCACGCGCAGGCGCTGTTTCGCACCATCGAGGCGCGCAGCTTCGACCCGCTGCACGGTGGCTACTTCGAAGCCTTTGCGCGCGACTGGCAGCCGCTTGCCGACCTGCGCCTGAGTGCCAAGGACGCCAACGAGCAGAAAACCACCAATACCCATCTGCACATCCTGGAGGCATACGCTACCCTCTACCAGGTGTGGCCCGATGCCCTGCTGCGGCAGCAGCTGCGGGCCCTGCTGGGGCATTTTGCCGAGCGCATTATCGACCCGCGCACCCACCACCTCACGCTGTTTTTTGATGAGCACTGGCGGCCGAAGCCCGATGTCATCTCCTTTGGCCACGACGTGGAAGCGGCCTGGCTGCTGCTCGATGCCGCCGAGGTACTGGGTGAGCCAGCGCTGCTAAGCCACTTCCGTGAGCTGGCCGGGCGGCTGGCCACCGCCGCCGCCGAGGGCCTCGCTCCCGATGGCAGCCTGCGCTATGAGCTGGAGCCCGGCGGCCACTGGGCCGCCGACCGCCACTGGTGGGTGCAGGCCGAGGCCGTCGTGGGTTTCTACAACGCCTACCAGGTGAGCGGCGACGCGCAGTTTCGGGCCTACAGCGAGGGAGCGTGGCAATTTATCCAGCAGCATTTGCTGGACCGCGAACGGGGCGAGTGGTACTGGGGCGTGCGCCCCGACTACTCCCTCATGCCCGGCGAAGACAAGGCCGGCCTCTGGAAATGCCCCTACCACAACGGCCGCGCCTGCCTCGAAATGCTGCGCCGGCTGGCGGCTGCATAGCTACCGGCAGCTGGCACCAGAGGCAAGCGGATTGACTAGTGACTGGGTAAAAAAAGAGCGTTTATAAATGAGGGGTTGGGCAGGGCTGCTAAACTGTTTAAGCAGCTGTTTTAAACACAAATATTCATCCAATTTACAAAAATCAACTTCTTTTTAATACAAGTAAAGGGTAAAATTTCATTAGAAAAGCGGGGTAAAAAACCACCAACTTTGGGTACTTAATTCTCACCTAATACTCGCTTAACTTAATGAGAGCTTTTCTACAGACTGCGGGGGTGCTGCTGTGCAGTACTTCCCTGGCGTTTGCCCAGCAGCGCGCCGTGCAGGGCGTGGTTACCGACAGCAAGGGCGAGCCGCTGCCCGGTGCCACGGTGCTCGTAAAAGGTACCACCGTGGGCGCCACCACGGGTCCCGATGGCAACTTTCAGATTGCCCTGCCGGCCGGCTCTACCACGCTGGTGGTCAGTTTTGTAGGTTCTAAAAGCCAGGAAGTAGTAGTGGGCAGCCAGAGCACGGTGCGCGTGGCGCTGGAGTCGGCAGCCCAAAGCCTCGACGACGTAGTGGTAGTGGGCTACGGCACTGCCCGCAAGAGCGACCTGACCGGCGCGGTGGCCTCGGTAACCGGCGCGCAGCTTACGCAGGTCGCCACTTCCGACGCCGTGCAGTCGCTGCAAGGCCGGGTGGCTGGCGTAGACGTGACCTCCAATAGTGGCCAGCCGGGCTCGGGCACCCGCATCCGGGTGCGGGGCGTGGGCACCATCAACAACAGCGACCCGCTGTACGTGGTGGATGGTATCCAAACGGCCGACATCAGCTTCCTGCTGCCCGTTGACATCGAATCGACTGAAATCCTGAAGGATGCTTCCGCTACGGCCATCTACGGCTCGCGCGGGGCCAACGGCGTGGTGCTCATCACCACCAAGCACGGTAAAGAAGGCAAGGTGCAGTTCAACCTGTTTGGCTACACCGGCTTCCAGCAGATTCGGCGCACGCTGCCGCTGGCCAATGCCCAGCAGTACGCCACGCTCGTGACCGAGGCTTACAACAATGCGGGTAGCCCTATTCCGTCCGACTACTCGGCCATCCTGGCGGGGGCCTTGCAGCCCGGCGCGGGTGCGGGCACCGACTATCAGAAATTCGTGACCCAGAAGGGCCTCATCACCAACTACAGCTTGTCGGCCTCGGGCGGCAACGAGCAGAACCGCTACCTGGTGAGCGGCAGCTACTTCCAGCAGAATGGTATTATCCAGGCATCGGGCCTGAAGAAGTACGTGATTCGGGTAAACGACGACCTCGTGCTCACCAAGCGCGTGAAGGCCGGCATCGCCGCCACCTTCAGCGCCGCCGACCAGACGGGCGCGGGCGATGGCACCGGTAATGCTTTCTACAGCACGGTATTGCAAAATGCCATTCAGGCCAACCCCATTACGTCGCCTTACAATGCCGACGGCTCGTACTCCTACAACAACATCACGAGCTTCACGCCCAACCTGGCGCGCTACCTCGCCGAACAGGAGTTTAACAAGACGACTTCCACGTCGCTGTTCTCGAATGCCTACCTCGACGTGACGCTGCTGAAAGGGTTGACATTCCGCTCCACGTTTGGCATTACCTACGCCAACAACCACGCTAAGCAGTACCAGCCGCAGTACTACCTTGGCCCCAACGACCAGCGCTCGCAAAGCGCCCTCACGGAGGCCCGCCTCGAAAACGTGGCCTGGGTGTGGTCGAACTACTTTAACTACACCAAAGAGCTGAGCAACAACAGCTCCTTCTCGGCCACGGTGGGCCAGGAGGCGCAGCGCAACACCTACAGCGGCATCGGGCTGCGGGCCTTCGACGTGCCCGCCGAAACGTCGCTGCAATACCTCACGGCCGCGCGTAGTGCCAACTACTCGCTCGTGACGCCCAACCCCTACGACGCGAGCATCCTCTCGTACTTCGGCCGCGTCAACTACAACTTCCGCGACCGCTACCTCGTGACGGCCACCCTGCGCTTCGACCAGACCTCGAAGTTCCTGGAGACTAACCGCACGGGCACGTTCCCCTCGGTGGGCGTCGCCTGGAACGTCTCGAACGAGGAGTTCATGAAGGGCATCACGGCGGTGTCGCAGCTGAAAGTGCGCGGTAGCTTCGGTGCCGTAGGCAACCAGAACGCCGCCCCCAACTATGGCTACGCCTCCACTGCCACCACCAACCAGAACTACGTCTTCGGCCCCGACCAGACGCGGGCGCCCGGCGTGGCCATCGCTACGCTCAACAACCCCAATTTGAAGTGGGAAACGGCCGTCACCGCTGACATCGGTCTCGACGCTTCGTTCCTGGATAACCGCCTGACCTTCACCGGCGACTACTTCGAGCGCCGCACCAAGGACATGATTGCCCTGATTCCGGTGCCCAACTTCGCCGGTCAGGCTGCCGCCGCCGCCAACGTGGGCTCGCTGCGCAACCGTGGCCTGGAGCTGGCCCTGAACTACCGCAATGAAATCGGTAAGCTCCAGTACAACGTGGGCGTGAACTTCACCAAAATCAACAACGTGGTGACCGACCTCGGTGGGGCTACCCCGCTGGCCAGCGGCAACGTGCTCTCGCAGATTGGCAACACCACCCGCACCGACGTGGGCCGCGAAATTGCCTACTTCTACGGCTTGCAATCGACGGGCGTCTTCCACTCGCAGGCCGAGGTAGATGGCTACCGCAACGCGGCCGGCGCGGCCTTTCAGCCCGGTGCCCAGCCCGGCGACGTGCGCTACCAGGACGTGAACGGTGACGGCAAAATTGACGCCTCCGACAACACCTACCTCGGCAGCGCCACGCCCAGCTTCACCTACGGCGCATCGCTGAACCTCTCGTACAGCAACTTCGATTTCAAAGTGCTGCTCTACGGGGTGCAAGGCGCCGAAGCCGTGAACGCCGCCGCCTTCAACCTGTCGAAATCCAGCGCGTTCGCCGGCATCTGGACCAACTTCTACGCCGACCGCATGGACCGCTGGACCCCCAGCAACCCCACCAGCGACCAGCCCCGCGTAACCTCCAACGACACCAACAACGGCGGTGGCTACAACGACAAATTCAGCAGCCGCTACGTGGAAAACGCCAGCTTCCTGCGCGCCCGCAACATGGAGCTGGGCTACTCGCTGTCGAAGGTGCTGATTTCCAAATTCCAGATTACCGGTTTCCGCGTGTTTGCCTCGGTTGATAACGTGTTCACCGTCACGAAATACCGTGGCCTCGACCCCGAGATTTCGGCCACCGGCTACTACAACAACCCCCTGGCCTACGGTGTGGACTTTGGCAACTACCCCCAGCCGCGCACCTACCGCCTGGGCTTCAACGTGCAGTTTTAATTCCCACCCGCTACTATTCTATTAGATGAAAACCGCACAAGCAACCCGCCTCATCGCGCTATCGGTCGCGATGGTTTTTGCGCAAGGCTGCAAGAGCTTTCTCGATAAGGACCCGCTGGGCGTGACCACCCAGGGCAACCTCTTCAACGACCCCACCAACGCGGTGCAGGCCGTGAACAGCGTCTACGACGTGGCCAGCTGGGACCAGGGCCCCAAGTTTGGAGTGGGCGACTACGTGGGCCAGACCTACGAATGGATGTTTGGCGACATCATGAGCGACGACGCCGAAAAGGGTAGTACGCCCAGCGACTTCACGCCCCTCACCGAGCTGAAAACCTGGACGATGACCCCGGCCAACTCGCCGCTCTCCACGCTGTGGGTGCACAGCTTCACGGGTATCGCCCGCGCCAATACCGTCATCAACAACATTGATGCGGGTAGCATCGACGCCGCGCTGAAGTCGCGCCTGAAGGGCGAAGCCCTGTTTTTGCGCGCCTACTTCTACTTCAACCTCGTGAAGTCGTTTGGTGGCGTGCCGCTGTTTGAAAAGGCCGTGCTGCCCACCGAAGTAGCCAGCGTGAAGCGCGCCAGCATCTCGGAAACCTACGCCTTCATCGAGAAAGACCTGAAGGCCGCCGCTGGCCTGCTCCCCGAAAAAAGCGCCTACGCCGGCGGCGACCTGGGCCGCGCCACCAAGGGCGCTGCCAACGGCTACCTGGCCCGCGCCATTATGTACCAGCTGGGGACTGATAATGGCAACAAGCACACCTGGCAGGAGGTGTATGACCTGACGACGACCATCATCGGCTCGACGCAGTACAGCCTGCTGACCAACTACGCCGCCATTCACCAGGACGTTGGCGAGAACAGCAGCGAGTCGCTGTTTGAGATTCAGTTTGCCACCTCCAACGACACCTACGGCCCCGTGTCGATTGGCACTACCAACAACGTTTTCCAGAACAACCGCAAGACCTTCGGCTACGGCTTCAACAACCCTACCCAGAACCTGGTGGACGAGTTTGAGGCCAACGACCCGCGCAAGGAAGTCACCCTCATCAAAGACGGCGACGTGGTGCTGGGCGTGCTCAACCGGGTTGACTTTCCGGCCGAAAACGCCACCGGCTACCTGAGCCGCAAGGTGGCCATTCTGCCGCCCGCCGCCGTGCAGTCGGGCCCCCAGAATATCCGCAAAATGCGCTACGCTGACATCCTGCTGATGAAAGCCGAGGCCGCCGCCCAGCTTGGCCGCAGCGGTGAAGCCGTGGAGCTGGTCAACCAGGTGCGTCGGCGCGCCCGCGTTTCGACCCGCCCGCCGGGCACCACGGCCGGCACCACCACCTACGCCGCGGCCAACACGCCCGCCAGCGCCCTGCCCGACCTCGCGGCAGGCCTTTCGGGCCAGGCCTTGCTAACGGCCATCTGGCACGAGCGCCGGGTCGAGTTTGCCGAGGAGTCGCTCCGCTTCTGGGATTTGGTGCGCACCGGCCGCTACATGGGCGTGCTGCCGCCCGCCGTGGCCGCCCGTGCCCTCAGCCACAGCATCACGGCTAATGTGGTGAACCCCATTCCGCTGCTGCCCATCGAGCTGAACGATGCGCAAATCTGGGGCCTGCCGCAAAACCCTGGCTTCAACTAAGCTGCTGAACATATAGAAAATGAAAATGCCGGAGCAGCCCTACGCTGCTCTGGCATTTTTGCTTAAATCCTGGTCCCGAGTCCTTTTCCATTCCTGCCACGCCCATGCCCGCCCGTTTCCTGCGTCCGTTGTTATGGCTGCTCGCCAGCCTGGCCTTTCCCTTGCTTAGCCACGCCGCGCCGCCCGGCCGCGAGCATTTACTGCTGGATTTTGACTGGCGCTTTGCCTACGGCCATCCCTTCGACCCCAGTCAGGATTTTGGCAACGGCGTGGGCTACTTCTCCTACCTCGCCAAAACCGGCTACGGCGACGGGGCCGCCGCCGCTGGCTTCGACGACCGCGCCTGGCGCCAACTCGACCTACCGCACGACTGGGCCGTGGAGCAGCCATTTAGCGAAAAGGCCAGCTTCAGCCACGGCTTCAAGGCCGTCGGGCGGCCGTTTCCGAACGCCAGTGTGGGCTGGTACCGCAAGTCGTTCGTGGTGCCAGCCAGCGACCTGGGCCGCCGCCTTAGCCTGGAGTTTGACGGCGTGTTTCGCAACTCCATCGTGTGGGTAAACGGCCATTACTTGGGCGCCGAGCCCAGCGGCTACAACGGGTTTCAGTACGACATTTCCGACTACCTGAATTACGACGGCAAGCCCAACGTAATCGCCGTGCGCGTGGATGCCACGCTGGAGGAAGGCTGGTTTTACGAAGGCGCCGGCATCTACCGCCACGTGTGGCTCACCAAAACCGCGCCCGTGCACGTAGCCCCCAACGGCACCTTCGTGACCACGCAGCTAGCGGGCAGCGCGGCCACCGTCACGGCCCAAACAACGCTCACCAACGGCAGCGCCACGGCCCAAACTGTGGACGTGACGCAGGAAGTAGTGGACGCCGAAGGCCGCCCCGTGGCCACCGGCCCGGCTAGCCCGGTGCGCCTGGCCGGGGCGGGCCAGCAGGAGGTTAGCGTGCAAATTCCGGTGGCGGGCGCGCACCTGTGGTCGCTGGAGTCGCCGTACCTCTACACGCTGGTTACGCGCGTGCGGCAGGGCGGGCAGGTGGTGGACGAGTACCGCACGCGCTTCGGCATGCGCACCATTCGCTTCGACGCCAACGAGGGCTTTTTCCTCAATGGCAAGCACCTGAAAATTACCGGTACCAACAACCACCAGGACCACGCGGGCGTGGGCACGGCGATGCCCGATGCCTTGCAGGACTGGCGCATCATGCAGCTTAAGTCCTTCGGCTGCAACGCGTACCGCACCTCGCACAACCCGCCCACGCCCGAGCTGCTCGACGCCTGTGACCGGCTGGGCATGCTCGTCATCGACGAAAACCGCCTGATGGGCATCACCCAAAATAACCTCGGCGACCTCAAGCGCCTCATGGTGCGCGACCGCAACCACCCCAGCATCATCAGCTGGTCGATTGGCAACGAGGAATGGGCCATTGAAAGCAACGTGTTCGGGACGCGCATTGGGGCCACCATGCAGGCGTTTGCCAAAACCGTGGACTCGACGCGGGCCATCACGGTGGCCGTGAGCGGCGGCTGGGGCCAGGGCACTTCCACGGTTATCGACGTGATGGGCTTCAACTACATCGGCCAGGGTGACACCGATGCCCAGCACGCCAAATTCCCAAACCAGCCCAGCTGGGGTACCGAGGAAGGCTCGACCCACGCCACGCGCGGCATCTACTTCGTTGACAAGGACAAGCACTACAGCGCGGCCTACGACGCGAAGCCGAACCCCAAGTTTTACAGCATCGAGGGCGGCTGGCAGCACTACGCGGCCCGGCCCTACCTGGCGGGCATGTTTATCTGGACGGGCTTCGACTACCGAGGCGAGCCCACGCCGTTTGGCTGGCCCTCCATCACCTCGTACTTCGGCATGATGGACCTGTGCGGCTTCCCCAAGGACAACGTGTGGTACCTGAAATCGTGGTGGACCAGCGAAACCGTGCTGCACCTGCTGCCCCACTGGAACTGGCCCGGCCGCGAGGGCCAGCCCATTGCCGTGTGGGCCTACAGCAACTGCGACGAAGTGGAGCTATTCCTCAACAAGAAAAGCCAGGGCCGCAAGAAGATGCCCCTAAACGCGCACCTCGAATGGCAGGTGCCCTATGCGCCCGGCACGCTCGAAGCCGTGGGCTACCGCCACGGCCAGCGCATCGCCACCGACGTAGTGCGCACCACCGCCGGGGCCGCCGCCATCCAGCTAGTGCCCAACAAGCCCGCCCTGCAAGCCACCCGCGAGGACCTGGCCGTCGTCACGGTGCAGCTCACCGACAAAAACAACCGTCCGGTGCCCACCGCCAACCAGGAAATTACCTTCAGCCTGAGCGGCCCCGGTCGCATCATCGGCGTGGGCAACGGCGACCCCACCTCCCTGGAGCCCGACCGCTACCTGGAAACCATCCGCGCCGTGCCCATCGAAAACCTGCGCGAGCAGCCCACCGCCAGCCTGGCCGCCGGCCCCGAAACCACCGCTGGCTTCGATGATGCCAAGTGGCCCCTGGCCTTCACGGCCCGCCAATACAGCGACGCTGAGCAGTTGGTGCCTACGGCTAAATTCTACGTGATGCGGGGCAGCTTTGAGTTGACGGCCAGCCTGGCCGGGGCGCAGGTCACGCTATTCTACCAGCCCATCGGGCGCGAGCAGTCCATCTATGTCAATGGCCAAGCCGTGGCCCAAAACCTGACCGGCGAGCAGGCCGTCAAGAATGGCTTTACGCTACCGGCGGCCTTGCTGAAACCTGGTAAAAACAGCATCGTGTTCGTTGCCACGCCTTTGCTTAAAAACAAGCCCTGGGACGTGCTCAACACGCTGCCCGGCACCATCCAGGTGCGTACCCCCGCGCCCGCCTGGCGGCGCAAAACCTTCAATGGCCTGGCCCAGGTGCTTGTGCAGTCCACCCAGCAGGCCGGTGAGCTTACGCTCACGGCCACCGCGCCGGGCTTGAAAACCAAGGTGCTCAAGATTAATTCGGTAGCTGCTCCGCGCCGCCCGTTTAATTAAGCATACTTCTAATCTTGTCATGCTGACGCAGCAAGCAGCTTATCAGGTTCGTACGACCGCGATAAGATGCTTCCTGCGTCAGCATGACAAGAGTGGGAGGGTTGCGTGGCTAAGGCAGTAAGTAGCACGGCTAGCCGCCCAGCCGGCGCCAGCCGCGCCAAAGCACGCCCAGGTCGAAGGTGGGCCGATAATCCTGCGCATACAGCCGCTCCAGGCGAAAAAGCGTCGGGAAGCCGGCGCGCTCGGCGTGCGGGGCCACGTCGGCGGGGGAGAGCACGGCCGGGTAGCGCCGGGCCTCGGGCAGGTAGGAGAGCCCCACCCAGCTGCGGCGGCCGCGCAGCACCTGGCCCACGTTGCGCAGCAGACCGGCCGGCCGGCGCTGGCCCCAGATGAGTAGCGGGCTCAGTGCCAGTATCACCAGGCAGGCCGTGAGGTCGAGCACGCGCTTGTTGCGGCGCTGGGCGGGTTGGCTGAGCTGCCACGAGCGGTCGAGGGCGTAGTAGTCGCCGGGGGCATCCTTGCGGCTGCTGCCGATGATGTAGCGGCTACCGGCCGGCAAAATCTTGTAGGATACCAGCGGCTGGGCGGGCAGCCGGGCCATGAGGTCGATAATCTGCCCGGCCGGCAAGTCTTGCCCGCAAAAAATCAGTTCGGTGAGGCCGTAGAGGCGTAGCAGCGCGGGCAGCTCGGCCACGGTGCCGAGGTAGTCGGCCGGGGGCGGCCACGCAGGGGCCAGCGCCTCGGGTGCAACGTAGCCGATTACCTTGGCCGGCACCTGGGCCTGGGCCAGCAGCTGGCGCACGCGCTGGCTTTCGGCGGCCGAGCCCACGATGGCCAGCGTCTTGGGGCTGGCTTCGCTCAGGCGCAGGTTGCCGTGGCGCAGCCAGTGGCTGAGCAGCCGCCGCCCCACGAGCGCCGCCACCGCCCAGCCGCCCCCCAGCACAATGAGCGCCTTCGAAAAGCGCCAGCTGTCGAAAAAGTTGGAAACCGCCGAAATCAGCACGGTGCCCACGGCCACGCCGCGCACCACGCGGCTGGTGCGGGCCGGCTGGTCGTAGCCCCCGCTAAGCCAGGTCATCGTCAGCCAGGCCCCAATGTACAGCGGCACGGCCACCAGCAGGTACTGCGGCGGGTAGGGCAGGGCGCCGCTTTTCTGGTGAGTTTCCCAGTACTCTTTCAGCGCGTACATGCCCGCGTAGAGCAGGGCCGCATCGAGCAGTACTGGGGTGGCGGTGGTGGCCAGCCGCTGGCCCAGCGCCAGGCTGGCCCGCAGCCAGATGGCGCTGTTTATCAAGAGTGAAAACACGCTGGCCCCGCTGGACGCGAAGTGCTTACGGGCAAAAATGACCATCGCCCGGTAAAACACCAGCACGTAGTTGACGCTCGTGCGCTTGGTGCTCTCGCCCTTGTAATGCAGGATGCGTGCCCCAGGAAAGTACCAGTTTTGCCAGCCGCCCTGCGTGAGGCGGTACGAGAGGTCGATGTCCTCGCCGTACATAAAATAATCCTCGTCCAGCAGCCCCACTTCGGCCAGCGCCGCCTGCCGCAGCAGCATAAAGGCCCCGCTCAGCACGGCCACTTCGTGGGCCTCATTTTTATCGAGAAAGCCCAGGTGGTAGCGCCCAAACGTGCGCGAGCGCGGCAGCAGCGCCGCCAGCCCGAAAACTTTGTAAAACGCTACTGCTGGGGTGGGTAGCCCGCGCTTGCTTTCGGGCAAAAACTGGCCCTGGCCGTCGAGCATCTGCACGCCCAGGCCGCCGCAGCGCGGGTGCGCATCCATAAAGTCGCAGCAACGCCGGAAGGTGCTTTCCTCCACGAGCGTATCGGGGTTGAGCAGCAGCTGGTACTGGCCGGTGGCCAGCCGCAGGGCCTGGTTGTTGGCCTTGGAAAAACCGGGGTTATCCTTGTTTTCGAGCAGGATAACTTCGGGAAAGCGCGCCCGCACCATCGCTACCGACTGGTCGGCCGAGTTGTTATCGACCACGAATACCTCCACCGGCTCGCCGAGCGCCGCCGCCGCCGCGCGCACCGACAACAGGGTTTGCTCCAGGAAGTAGCAAACGTTGTAGTTGACGATGACGACGGAGAGCTTCACGAGCGGGCAAATAAACAGGCTGGCCCGCCGACTTAATGGCGGCCAAAGCAAGCCGACAAAGCTAATAGCTATCGCAAGCGCCCGCTAGCCTTTGCGCAGCAGCCACACGTCCTGGCTGGCCCCGTGGCCCAGCCACTCGCCCGGCGTGTGCGCCAGCACGGCCAGCCGCTCGCCAAACAGCTGCCGCAAAAACGCGGGCGGCTGAAACGCCGCAAACACCCGGTGGCCTTCGCGCACTTGCCGGCGCTCCACCAGCGCGCCTGCGTCAAACTGCGCCCGCTCGGCCGCCGTGAGAATGGCCCGAAACGCCGCCCCATGCGTGGTGAGCAGCAGCACGCCGCCCGACCGCAGCACGCGCAGCAGCTCGGCCAGCCAGCTGGCGTGGCCCTCGTGCGAGAGGTGCGTGAAGATGGAAATGCCGTAGGCCGCATCCACCGAAGCGTCGGGCAGGGCCAGCGGGGGGCGCATCTCATTGGTGAGGAAGGTGATGCCCGGCAGGTGCGCCTGGCACCACGCAATGGACTTGGCATTGGCGTCGGTGCCGGTGAAGCGGCAGCCCTGGCCCACCACGGCGGGCAGGTGGCGCACCACGCGGCCCGGCCCGCAGCCCCAATCCAGGAGGTGCTGATTTTGCAGGCTGAGGTAGGGCGCCAGCTGGTCGCGCACCCACTCGGCCGTCTCGCGGCCACCCTCATAGTAGCTGCGGTAGCTGAGCCGGAACGACTCGTACATGAGGTAGTCGGGCGGCAGCGCCACGCCGGGGTGGGCGGCCCGAAAGCGCTGGTTTTCGGCGCGGTGCCGCACTTGCAGCAGTCGGAAGCGCGCCCCATCGGCCAGGTGCATGAGCCCCGCCCGCCGGAGCCAGGTGCTGAGCGTGGCTTTATTCATGGCGGCAATATCGGCGGCGAAGCGCCTTAGCCGCGAAAAAGCCCGCGGCCGGGCCGGCCAAAACCGAACCAAGCCACGGGCTAAAAATGAATTGCTGCGCTAGCTGCCAGCCGGCTAACGCGCCTGGCGCTGGCGCTCCACGATGCTGCGGCCGAGCGTGATTTCGTCGGCGTATTCCAGCTCGCCGCCCATCGGGATGCCGCGGGCGATGGTGCTGATGTGCACATGCTTGAAGTCGCGCAGGCGGCGCGAGAGGTAGAAAGCAGTGGTGTCGCCCTCCATCGTGGGCGAGATGGCCAGGATGATTTCGCGGATTTCCGAGGCCTCGGCCCCGGCGCGGGCCACCAGGGAATCGACCTGCAAGTCGGCCGGGCCGATGCCCTCGATGGGCGAGATGACGCCGCCCAGCACGTGGTACACGCCCTGGTACTGGCCGGTGTTTTCGATAGCGATAACGTCGCGCACGTCAGCCACCACGCACACCTGGGCGTGGTCGCGCAGCTTATTGGCGCAGATGGTGCATTCCTCCGAGTCGGAAATGCTGTGGCAGGTGCGGCAATAGGTGATGTCGAAGCGCATCTTGGCCAGGGCCTCGGCCAGGTTGGCGGTGGTGTCGCTTTCGGCCTTGAGCAGGTGCAGGGCCAGCCGCAGGGCGGTTTTTTTGCCGATGCCAGGCAGGCGCGCCAGCTCAACTACCGCGTTTTCAATCAGTTTGGAAGGAAAATCCATATCAGGTGTTAAGGTGCCTTGTCAGCACGTAGAGGCACTTTTGATGAGCAGGTTTGACCGCGCCACTAACGCAAAGGTCAGTAGAAAAGACGTCAGCCAGCGGGCCGGAGAAATAAAGCATAAGCTGAGTGGGCGGCTGAGGAAAACAAGAAAACTGACCTCGTGCGTTCCCATTTCAAGCCGGTACTTGGGCGCATGGAAAGAACGGCGACCAGCCGGACATCAAAAACTGGCGTGGCCCACTTCCCCTTTTGTCAGCACCCGGCCGGTGCTACCCGCGTAGCCTGGGCAACGTGGGCGGGGCAGGCGGGCGGGCCGCTTCTCGGCCGGGGCAGGGCGGTGCCCCTGGTCGGGGAGGGCGCCCTGCCTGTCGGCGGCCAACCAGCCTGCGAACTTGGCAAATTTACCCCGCTGGCTCGTAGCAATCCGGATAAGTACTGACGAAAAAGCGGGAAGCCACAGAGGATTACGGTCGATAAATCAGTGTTTTAGCGGCGGTTTTCCGGGTATCCACCCGGCCCGGCCCGCGTACAGGAATGGGTGAAAGATGCTGCCGTTGACCTGGACCGCCCGGCCCACCGCCGGGGCGCTGGCCCAAGCACCGGCGGGCCGTGGGGGCCCCCACGCAACCGAAACGCCAGGCGCTCTTAGCCACTTCGCTCCGCTTCATTCTCAACTTAACCGAACCTATCTATGCAACATGTCTCACCCATCCGCGAACCGCTGGTTACCGGGGGCAAAACGCTGCACGACATCACCCAGGACATCAGCCGCCAGGTAGAAGCCCAGCCGAACACGCGCTGGCTCGGGGCCTTTGCCCTGGCCCTGACCCTGTTGGGGGTCTTTTTCTACTCCGTGTACCGCACCGTATGGTACGGCATCGGGGAGTGGGGCCTCAACAAAACCGTTGGCTGGGCCTGGGACATCACCAACTTCGTGTGGTGGGTGGGTATCGGCCACGCCGGCACCTTGATTTCCGCCGTCCTGCTGCTGTTTCGCCAGAAGTGGCGCTCCTCCATCAACCGGGCGGCGGAAGCCATGACCATCTTCGCCGTTATCTGCGCGGCCATGTTCCCGGTGCTGCACATGGGGCGGCCCTGGCTGGCTTACTGGATGTTTCCCTTCCAGAATACTTTTGGCTCATTGTGGGTAGACTTCAATTCGCCGCTGCTCTGGGACGTTTTTGCCATTTCGACCTATTTCACGGTGTCGCTGGTGTTCTGGTACACCGGCCTCGTCCCGGACTTTGCGACTATTCGCGACCGGGCCAAGGGTAAGATTGCCAAAGTATGCTACTCCCTGCTCAGCATGGGGTGGCGGGGCTCGGCCAAAGACTGGTCGCGCTACGAAACCGTGTCCCTGATTCTGGCCGGGGTGTCTACCCCGCTGGTGCTGTCGGTGCATACCATTGTCTCGATGGACTTTGCTACGTCCATCGAGCCGGGCTGGCACACCACCATCTTCCCGCCCTACTTCGTGGCGGGGGCTATTTTCTCGGGCTTTGCCATGGTGCTCACGCTGATGCTCATCACGCGGGTAGTCTTTAAGCTGGAAGACTACATTACCCTGGAGCACATTGCCCTCATGAATAAAATCATGATGGTGACCGGCTCCATCGTGGGGGTCGCGTACATCACGGAGTTCTTCATTGCCTGGTATTCGCAGGTGGAGTACGAGCAGTATGCCTTCATCAACCGCGCTACGGGCCCGTACTGGTGGGCCTACTGGTCGATGATGACCTGCAACGTCATCTCGCCCCAGCTGGTGTGGTTCCGGCGCATTCGGTACAGCATCCCGGCCACGTTCGTGCTGTCGATTATCGTGAATATCGGGATGTGGTTCGAGCGCTTCGTCATCATCGTCACCTCGCTGCACCGCGACTACCTGCCGTCGAGCTGGGCCATGTTCTCGCCCACCGTCATCGACGTGGGCATCTACGTGGGCACGTTCGGCTTGTTCTTCACCCTCTTTCTGCTCTTCGCCAAGTTCTTCCCCATGATAAACATGGCGGAAGTGAAGGCCATCCTGAAACACGGGGTAAACAACGGCCCCACGTACATGCCCCAGGCCGCGCCGGCCGTGTCCCATCCCCCCACGCAAGAGCCGGTACTCCATGAGAGCTGAATTATTGCTCCTCGTCCTGCTCGTGCCCGCGAGCCTGCCGGGAGTACTCACCGGCTATTGTGCCCGCAGCTACGGCCGCTCGTTCTGGCTGTGGTTTGCCCTGGGCGCGCTGGCGCCCGGCGTTGCCTTGTTCGGGCTGATGGCACTGCTCGCGTGCAAGGAGCTGCACCCGGGTGCGCAACTGGTAGCGGAAGCGCAGCGCATTCTGGCGGCCACGGAAGCCGAGCAGCAGGCACTCGTCCACCTTGCCCAAACCCTGCTGCGGCAGGCCGAAACGGCCGCCGCCACCCGCTGCCAGCCAGTGGCACAGCCAGCCAACGCGCCCGCCCACATAAAGCACTAAATGACTTTTTCAGGCGTGGGCGCGGTGCTGCCGGGCGTATTCGGTGGGCGTAATTTGGTAGAGCTTCTGGAAAGTCTGGCGGAAGTAACGGGTATCCTCAAAGCCCACTTTCAGCGCCACTTCCGAGGCGCGCAGGGTGGTTTGAGCTAGCAGCTGGGCGGCGCGGCGCAGGCGCACATCGCGGATAAACTCCACGGCCGTCTGGCCGGTGAGGCTCTTGATGCGGCGGTAAAAAACCGACTGGCTCATGGCCATTTCCTTGCCCAGCGCCTGCACGCTGAACTCGGGGTTTTCGAGGTGCTGCTCCACGATGCTCATGGCCTGCTCCAGGAAGGCGCGGTCGGCATCGGGCACCACCACCTCGGTGGGCTGAAGCAGGATGCGGCGCTGGTAAAACTCGTGCAGCTTGCGCCGGTTGCGCAGCAGGCCCTCGGCCTTGGCGTGGAGCAGGGCGGGGTTGAAGGGCTTGCTCATGTACTCATCGGCGCCCATGCCGATGCCCTCCAGCTCGTGGGTTTCGGCGGTGCGGGCCGTGAGCAGCAGCACCGGGATGTGAGCCGTTTTGGGGTGCTGCTTGAGGCGCTGGCACAGTTCCAGGCCGTCGAGGCGCGGCATCATCACATCGGAAATAATGAGGTCGGGGAGCTGAGCCAGGGCTATTTCCCAGCCCGCCAGGCCGTCTTCGGCCGTCAGCACCTCGTAGTCGGCCTCAAAAATCTGGCACAAGTACTGGCGCACCTCGTCGTTGTCTTCGACCACCAGCAGGCGCGGCGGGCCAGCGGCCGGGCGAGGTGGGGCCGCCGGGGCTTCCTCAGCCGGCGGCAGCTCGGCGGTGGGCGGCGCTGGCTCGGCGGCCAGGTCTTCGGGCAGCAGGTCTTCGGACTGCAAGTGCTGGTGGCCGCAGGGCAGCCGCAGCTCAAACGTGGTGCCCACGGCCGGCGTGCTCGCCACAGTGAGCTGGCCACCGTGGCGCTGGGCAAACTGCCGGGCCAGCGCCAGCCCGATGCCGGTGCCGTTCATGCGCAGCGTATTAGTAGTAGCCGCCTGATAGTACGGGTCAAAAATGCGGCCCAGCTCGTGAGGCTGAATACCCACGCCGGTGTCAGTAACGCTGATTTTTAGGTAATTGTGCATAAGCTGGCTGCCCTCATACCCGGCCGCCTCCCCGGCGCTGCCCACCACGGCCGCCGCCAGCTCGATGCGCCCGCCGGCGGGCGTGTACTTGAAGGCATTGGCCAGCAGGTTGGTGAGAATAATCTCCAGCTTGCTGCGGTCGAAATAGAGCGAAACCGGCTCGGCGGGCAGCGTAAGCTCGTAGCCGATGCCGCGCTCCTGGGCCTGGTGCTGGAAGCTGGCGTACACCTCGGTGAGGAAGCGCCCGGCCTCGCCGGGGCTGGCCCGCAGCGGCACGTGGCCCGACTCCACCTTGCGAAAATCGAGCAGCTGGTTGACCAAATCCAGCAGCTTGCGGGCCTGCTGGTGCATCAGCAGCACCTTGCCGCGCAGGTCGGCGGCCGGGCTGCGGCCGCGCATGATGTCCTCCATCGGCCCCAGTATCAGCGTGAGCGGGGTGCGCAGCTCGTGGCTCACGTTGGTGAAAAAGCCCAGCTTGAGGCTCGTCAATTCCTTCTCCTTCTCCGTCTGAAATTGCTCGAATACCAGTTTGTTCTGAAGCTCTTGCTGGCTCATTTCGAAGCGGCGGTAGAGGGCGATGGCGCCCGCCAGGGCCAGGGCGTAGGCCAGGTAGGCCCAGCCGGTTTTGTACCACGGGGCCAGCACGTCGAAGGCGAGGCGGGCGGGGTGGGCGCTCCAGCCGCCTTCGCCGTTGCTGGCCTTCACGCGCAGGGTGTAGTGGCCGGGCGGCAGGTTGGCGAAGCTGGCGGTGCGCTGGCCGGGGGCCGGGTACACCCAGCCGGCGTTGTAGCCGTCGAGGCGGTAGGCGTAGCGATTTTTCTGTGGGTTAGCATAGTTCAGGCCCACGAATTCCACCAAAAAGTCATTTTCCGAAGGCTTGATGGTAACCGTCTGCATCTCCGACAAGGGCCGGCTCAGCACCACGCGGCCGTGGAAAGGCTGGCCCACGGCTACCGGCTGGTTGGCAATGCGCAGCCCCGTGAGTTGCACCACCGGCGCGTAGGGGTTGGCCCGAATAGCGGCCGGCTGGAAGTAGCTTACCCCATTTATACCCCCGAAATAGAGCGTACCATCGGCCCCGCGGGCGGCGGCCCCGATTTTGAAGGCATTGCTTTGCAGGCCGTCGGCCACGTCGTGGCGCACGTACTGGTGGGTGGCGGGCGCGAAGCGGTAGAGGCCGGTGCCGCCAATCCAGAGGTGCCCGTCGTCGTCGGTGAGCAGGCTTTCAACGTCGCTTTCGGGCAGGTACTGCTGGTAGCTGCGGATGGTGTCGCGGCCCCCGGCACCGGGGCCGAGCTGGTGCAGCCCGCCGCCGATGGTGCCAATCCAGAGCGAACCCCGGCGGTCGAGCAGCAGCGGCCAGGTGTAGTCCACGCGCAGGCCCCCGGCCGCGCTCCGCACGTGCCGAAACTGCCGCAGCAGCCGCACCGAATCGGGCGTGACGCGCAGCTTGAGCAGGCCGGCGTTGGTGGTGCTGGCCCACAGTACGTCGCGCTGCGGGTCGAAAAGCAGAAAAGTGAAGTTGTTGGTGGGCAGGCCGGCACGTTGCTTGTCGTACCGGCCCAGCAGCTGCCCCGCCAGGCTGAAGCGCAGCAGGCCCTGGTCGAACGTGGCGACCCAGAGCGTGCCAAACCGGTCCTCGGCCAGGCGCTCGATGCTGGCGCTGCTCAGGTAGCGGCCGTCGGGCAGGCGGTCGAAGGTGGTGAGCTGCTCGCGGCCCGGCCCGCGCGTGAGGCGCACCAGCCCCCGGCTGCGGGTGCCAAACCACAGCGCCCCGTCGTGGGTCTGGCAAATGGCCGACACATCCACGCCGCGCGTCACGCCGGTATTGGCCTCGTTGAGGTAGTTGCGGTAGGTTTTGCGGGCCAGGTCGTAGGCCGACACGCCGTTGCGGGTGCCCAGCCAGAGGGTGTTGGTCGCCTCCTCCTTGTACACGGCATTGACGTAGTTGTTGGGCCGCGTGGCCTGGCCCGCCAGCTGCCGCCGCAGCCGGCCGAAGGGCTTGCGGCGCAGATTCACCCGGTTGAGGCCGCCGGCCGAGGCGCACAGCCACATCACCTGCGTGCGGTCCTCAAAAATCTGGTGCACCCGCTCCGAGTTGATGCCCGCCGGCTCGTCGTCCTGGGGCAGCAGCAGGGTAGGGGCCGGGCGCAGCGGCGGGGCCAGCCCGGTGGCCGTGGCCGCCTCCCAGATGTAGAGGCCATAGATAGTGCCCACCCAAAGCCGGCCAAACGAATCGAGCCGCAGCGCTTGCAGCTGCGGATACGCCTGCGGCTGGGGGTGGGCCGCCAGCTCGCGCACCGTGCGGCGGTTGGCGGCGCTCACCCACAGCACCTGCTGGTCGAGGCCCAGCCAGAGGTCGCCGCGCCAGTCGAGGTGCAGCGCCCGCACGCCCTCGGTGATGGCGGTGGGCTCGGCGGCCAGGGTAGGCGCGTCGGGGCGCACCACCCGCAGCCCGTAGTTGAAGGTGCCCACCCACACCTTGCCCTCGGCATCGGCGGCCAGGCTCGACACCTGGCCCTCGCCCGCGGCCGCGGCCGGGAGCGGCACCTGCCGCAGCTCGGCCAGGCCGCCCCGCCCGTCGAAGCGCAGCCGGAACAAGCCCCCTTCGGCGGTGCCGACCCAGAGCTGGCCCTTCTTATCGGTGGACAGGGCCAGCACGGTTTGGGCGGCCAGCTTGCGCAATAGCGGTCGGGCGGTGGGCGGCGCGGGCTGGGCGGCCAGCAGCACGAGGCGGTCGGTGGCGGCGTCGTAGCGGCCCAGGCCGCTGCGCTCGGTGCCCACCCAGAGGCGGCCATCGGGGGCGAGGTGCAGCGTCTTGATGCGGTTGCTGGCCACGTCGCCGCTGGCCGTGGCGGGCAGCCGGTAGGGCCGCAGCTCGTAGCCATCGTAGCGGTCGAGGCCGTGGTTGGTGCCCACCCAAATGAAGCCGGCGCGGTCCTGGGCCACGGCCATCGCGTCGCTGTGCGAGAGGCCCTCGTCAACGGTCAGGTGCTCGAAACGGAACTCGCCGGGGGCCGCGTCCTGCGCCCGGCCGGCCGGGGCCAGCCCCAGCAGCAGAAGTAAAATGAGTAAGCGAAAAACGACGGGCATGGGGCGGTGGGTGGGAGAGCGGCAACGCGCCGGTGGGCGCCAATGGCCGGGCGGTGGGCCGGGCAAAGGCGGCCACCGGGGCGGGTAGCCATTACGCTGCAAAATAGCCACGCGACTCGCCGCCAGCTCCACCGTTTATTTCCCGCAATAGCTGATTTATAGCCCCCTGCTGCGTAGGATAAGTCTTTGCAAAACAAGGTTATGTAAAAATGATGAACCACCTGGTCAGTGGCTTTTTCAGTTCACAATTAGTTGATATACGGCACTTTTTTGCCCGAAATGTCCCCCAGTAAGCTGGGTAGGCTGGGCTAATTTTGCTTCATCGAATGGCCTGAGGCTCATCCAGTTCTTACCTGGGTAATCACGCCCAAAAGCCCGGTCGCTGCTGCTCTCCGCCGCGCCGTTTCGAACGCTCCCGCTTCTGTTTTGGCCCCGGTATCCGCCGGGTGGCCTCGCCCAATAAGTACCCGGTTTCGGCCCGCTGGCCGGCTGCGCTACTCCCATTCCCACCCGTATGTATATGAAGCGGATATTTCTGCCCGTGTTGCTGCTTGCCCTGCTGACTACCGCCGCCCAGGCGCAGCGGGCCACGGCGTTTTGGCCCGGCGCGGTGCTGCCCGACAATCACGGCACCCACCTGAATGCCCACGGCGCGGGCGACCTCTTCGACCACGGGCGTTACTACCTGTTTGGCGAGCACAAGGTGGCTGGCCCCGCCGGCAACAGCGCCCAGGTGGGCGTGCATTGCTACTCGTCCAAGGACCTCTACAACTGGACCGACGAGGGCATTGCCCTGGCCGTGGCCCCGGCCGGCTCGGGCTCCGAAATCGAGCAGGGCTGCGTGCTGGAGCGGCCCAAGGTGGTGTTCAATAAACAGACCGGCCAGTACGTGATGTGGTTTCACCTGGAGCTGAAGGGCAAGGGCTACGATGCGGCCCGCACCGCCGTGGCCGTGAGCCGCAAGGCCACCGGCCCCTACAAGTACGTGCGCTCCTTCCGGCCCGGCGCGGGGCAGTGGCCGATGGGCTTTGCCGAAGCCCGCAAGCAGCCCGTGCCCGGCGAGCAAAACCTGACATGGTGGACGCCCGAGTGGCGGCAGGCCGTGGCCGATGGCCTCTTCATCCGGCGCGATTTCAAGCAGGGCCAGATGGCCCGCGACATGACCGTGTTTGTCGATGACGATGGCAAGGCCTACCACATCCACTCCTCCGAAGACAACCTCACGCTGCACGTAGCCGAGCTGACCAGCGACTACCAGGGCTTCACCGGCAAGTGGAACACCATCGCCCCGGCTGGCCACAACGAGGCCCCCGCCATCTGCAAAAAGGGCGGCAAGTACTACCTCATTACCTCGGGCTGCACCGGCTGGGCCCCCAACGCGGCGCGCTCGTTTGTGGCCAGCTCCATGTGGGGACCGTGGCAGCCGCTGGCCAACCCCGCCGTAGGGCCGCTGGCCGACAGCACGTTCCGCTCGCAGAGCACCTACATTCTGCCCGTAGCGGGTAAGAAGGACGCCTTTGTTTTTATGGCCGACCGCTGGACGCCCAAGAACCCCATCGAGGGCGGCTACATCTGGCTGCCGCTCACCTTTGAGGGCGACCAGCCCCGCCTCACCTGGGCCGATAGCTGGACGCTCGGTGCCTTCGACCAGCCCAAAAATGTGCCCGCGGTCAACCCCTGATTCCCACCTCGTCCCGCAGCCGGGCCCGGCTGCGGGTGCGCGACGACTACGCCGCTGGCGTCTCCTTCTTCCTTTCTGAGCTAGCCGGCGTGGGTGGCTACTTTCTGGCTGTTCGCCAGGTAGTTGGGCCCGCCCACATCTGTAGCTGCTTGGCTGCGCTTACGCTCCTTTATCCCACTCTCCATTTGAAAAAATGACTACCAAACGTAAACGGCGCCCGGCGCCGCGCAACCAGCTCCTCGGCCTGCTGCTGCTGGCGGCCCTGACCGCCACCACCGGGGCCAGCCCGGCCTGCGCGGCGCGCCTGCTGGGCGCCCCCACCCAGGATGCCCCCGTGACGGGCCAGGTAACTGACCAGAAGGGCTCGCCGCTGCCCGGCGTAACCGTGCGGGTGAAAGACCAGGCGGCCGGCACCACCACCGACGTGGCGGGCAACTACAGCCTGAGCCTGCCAGCCGGCGGCACCACGCTCGTGTTCTCCTACGTGGGGTTCGTGAGCCAGGAAGTGGCCGTGCGCAATGGTAGTAAGGTCAATATCAAGCTACTGGAGCAAGCCAACTCGCTCGACGAAGTGGTGGTAGTGGGCTTCGGCACGCAGAAGAAAACCTCGACTACGGCCGCCGTTTCCACGCTGCCCGCCGCCGATATCGCCCAGAAGCCCGTCGTGAACCTCACCAACTCGCTCACCGGGCGGGTGGCCGGTGTGGTGTCGGTGCAGGGCTCGGGCGAGCCGGGCTACGACGGAGCCAGCATCCAGATTCGGGGTATCGGTACCACCGGCGGCACGCAGCCGCTGTACATCGTGGACAACGTGCCCCGCGATTTCAGCCGCCTCGACCCCAATACCATCGAAACCATCACCGTGCTCAAGGATGCCGCCGCGGTGGCGCCCTACGGTGTGGCCGGAGCTAACGGCGTAATCCTGGTGACCACCAAGCGCGGCAGCCAGGGCGCGCCGCAGCTGTCGTACAACGGCTACGTGGGCTTCCAGAACCCCACGCGCCTGCCCAAAATGGTCAACTCGTACCAGTACGCGCAGATGCGGAACGCCACGGTCGCCAACGACTTCCCCAACGACCCCAGCCGGGCGCTGCCGTACTCGGCCGACGATTTGCAGAAGTTTCAGGACGGCTCGGACCCCGACGGCCACCCCAACGGCGACGCCCTGCGCGACATCATCGAGAAGAACCGCATCCTGACCTACCACAACCTGTCGCTGTCGGGCGGGGCCGAAAAGGTGCAGTACTTCGCCTCGCTGGGCTACACCCACCAGCAGGGCATGTGGGGCTCCACGTACCTCAACAAGTACAACGGCTCGCTGAGCGTGACGGCCCAGCCCACCACCACCACCCGCGTGGGCCTCACGGTGAACAGCTGGATTGAGGAGCAGAATTTCCCGTCGTTTGGGGCGGGCACCATCTTGCAGCAGGCTTACCGCCAGGCGCCTACCACGCCGGTGCGCTTCAGCAACGGCCTGCCCTCGGGCTACATCGGGCAGTCGCTCATCGGCGAAATCTACGGCAGCGGCTACCAGATTAACCAGAACCCCACCACCCAGGCCCAGCTGCTGATAGAGCAGCAATTGCCCTTCATCAAGGGCCTGAGCATCAAGGGCACGGCGAGCTTCGACCCCAATAACTCGTTTCAGCGGACGTACACCACGCCGATTGTTTTTTATAATGTCAACACCAATACCACCCCGTACACCTACAACCAGGGTATTCAGGGTAGCACGCGGGCCACGTTCAGCCAGTTTTACCGGCAGGAGCGGGCGCTGACCTTCCAGGGCTATTTGAACTACGCCAATACGTTTGGCAAGCACGCCCTCACGGGGCTGGCCGTGGTGGAGTCGCGCAGCCTCAAGCAGCAGCAGTTTCAGGCCCGCAAAATCAACTACAACACGTCGATTGACGAGCTGGACTTTGGCGGGCCGGCCGCGTCGGATGCTACCAACGGCGGCTCGTCCTTCGAAACCAAGCAGATAGGCTACATCTACCGCGCCAGCTACGCCTACGACGGCAAGTACCTCGTCGAGGCCTCGGGCCGCTACGACGGCAGCTACCTGTTTGCGCCCGGCAACCGCTTCGGCTTCTTTCCGGCCTTCTCGGCCGGCTGGCGCCTGAGCGAGGAGTCGTTCATCAAGGACCGCTACACCTGGCTCGACAACCTGAAAATACGCGCCTCCTGGGGCCAGTCGGGCGCGTATCCGTACATCGGCGGCAACATCGCGGCCTTCGAGTATCTGAGCCCGTACTCGCCCTACAGCCCCGCCGCCGTGCTCGACGGTGCCCCCACCCAGGGCCTCTACGAGGTGCGCCAGGGCAACCCCAGCATCACCTGGGAGCGCGCCAACAAAACGGATATCGGCCTGGAAGCCACGCTGTGGAAGGGCTTGCTGAACGTGGAAATCGACTTCTTTCACGAGAAGCGGGCCAACGTGCTCACCTCGCGCAGCAACGTGCTGCCCGGCGAGTACGGCATCGGCGTGGGCCTCGTCAACGCGGGCGTCATCATCAACCGGGGCGTCGACCTGACCGTGCGCTCGTCGCGCCACTTCGCCAAAAACTGGAACCTCGACGTGACGGGCACGCTCACCTACGCCCGCAATAACCAGGAGCAGATTTACGAAAACAGCTCGACCTTCGACAACCCCAACCGCCGCATTTCGGGCCGCGCCATCGGCACGCAGTTTGGCTTGCAGGCGCTGGGCTACTTCACCGCCGAAGACTTTCAGGCCGACGGCAGCACCCTCAAGCAGGGTATTCCGACGCCCACCTTTGGCCCCGTGCGCGCCGGCGACATCCGCTACGCCGACCAGAACGGCGACGGCAAAATCAACGCCGACGACCAGACCGTTATCGGCCGGCCGCGCACCCCGCAGCTCGTGTACGGCCTGGCCCCGCGCCTGACCTACAAGAACTTCGACCTCGACGTGCTCGTGCAGGGCGCGGCCCTGAGCAGCCTCTACCTCACCGGCCCCATCGTGTGGCCCTTCGACGCCGCCAGCTCGGCTACCGAGCTGCAATACAACGAGTACTGGCGCCCCGACCGTACCAACACGCTGTACCCGCGCCTCACCGGCAGCCCCACCAGCAACAACACCCAGGGCTCGTCGTGGTGGATTCGCAACGCCGCCTACGTGCGCCTCAAGAGCTTCGAGCTGGGCTACACCTTCAGCAGCGCCACGCTGCACAACACCCTCAAATCGGTGCGGGTCTACGCCTCGGGCCAGAACCTCTTTACCTGGACGCCCTACATCCGCGAAACCGTGGACCCCGACCAGGGCGGTACCAACCGCAACTACTTCCAGCAGCAGGTTTTCTCGCTGGGGGTCAACGCCAACTTCTAATCAGCTCCAGCCATGACTTACTTTAAGCTACTGCCCTGGGCCACCGGCCTGGCGCTCAGCACCCTGGTGCTGGCGAGCGGCTGCAAAAACGATGACTTCCTGAACGTGGTGCCTAAAAACGCCCTCAACGAAGCCAGCGCCTACGCCAGCGAATCCAACGCCGACCTGATTGTCAACGACATCTACAACAACATCCCCGACGTTTACAACAGCTACCAGATTACCGAGGGCTACACCGACAACGGTTTCTGCGGCGCCTCCTGGCTCGACGGCCAGAGCCTGGTGAAGGCCGGCGCCATCTCGGCCAACAACCTGCCCACCGGCCCTGCCGGCTGGTGGAACTGGGGCGGCGTCTACGGCAATATCCGCAAGTGCAACCTGTTCTTGCTGAACGCCAACAAGTACTCGGCCAACTTCTCGGCCGCCTGGAAAAAGCAGCGCGTGGCCGAAGTGCGCTTCATGCGCGCCTTCTACTACACGGCGCTGGCCACCAACTACGGCGGCGTGCCGCTCATCGACAAGCCCCTCAACGACGCCGACGGCACCGACCTGCTGGTGCCCCGCAGCACCCTCGACGCCACCGTCGCCTTCATCGCCGCCGACTGCGATGCCGCCGCCGCCGACCTGCCGCTGAACTCCATCAAGAAGGGCGACGGCCGCGCCACCAAGGGTGCCGCCCTCACGCTCAAGGGCTGGGCGCAGCTTTTTGCCGCCAGCCCGCTCCACAACCCCAGCAATGATGCCGCCAAGTGGGCCGCCGCCGCCGCCACCAACAAGCAGGTAATGGAGCTGGGCGCGTACTCCCTGTTTTCGGACTACGCGGCCCTGTTCCTCATCGAGAACAACGACAACAGCGAGGTCATTTTCAATAAGGAATACATCCCCGTCATCAAGGGCCACGCCCGCGAGGGCATGCTGGGGCCGGTGTACGTGAAGGGCGTGCAGCAGAGCTGGGGCAGCATCGCGCCCACCCAGAACCTGGTCGATGACTACCTGATGAGCAATGGCTTGCCCATCACCGACCCCGCCTCCGGCTACGACCCCAGCAAGCCGTACGTGAACCGCGAAAAGCGCTTCTACCAGTCCATTATCTACGACGGCGCGTCGTGGCAGGGCGACGTGATAACGACCCGCGTGGGCGGCAACAACGCCATCGACATCAACTCGACCAGCGACATCTCGAACACGGGCTACTACTTCCGCAAAACCCTGGACGAGCGCATTCTGGCCCAAACCAGCCGGGCCCAGAACTCGGGCGGCTCCAACTACATCATCTTCCGCCTGGGCGAGGTGCTGCTCAGCTACGCCGAAGCCCAGAACGAAGCCGTCGGCCCTGACGCCAACGTGTACGGCGCCCTCAACCAGCTGCGCACCCGCGGCGGCCTGCCCAGCCTGGCCGCCGGCATGAGCCAAAGCAACATGCGCGACTACATCCGCCGCGAGCGCCGCATCGAGCTGGCCTTCGAGGAAAAACGGTGGTTCGACGTGCGCCGCTGGCAGATTACGGCCGGTGCTACCGGCGTGCTCAACACGCCGTCCTACGGCATGCTCATCAACGCCGCCGGCACGAGCTACACCAAGGTGAAGATTCTGGAAAACAAGTATTTTGCTAACCAGAACCTGATTCCCATCTGGCAGGGCGACCGCGCTAAAAACACCACCCTGACCCAGAACCCCGGCTATTAATCCGCGGCATCTGGCGCTAAGAGCGTGTTTGGCTTTCCCTAAAAACACCTCCAGACCGTCATGCTGAGCTTGTCGAAGCATCTCTGCCGCTTCATTTAGGCCGTTAAACGAAGCGGTAGAGATGCTTCGACAAGCTCAGCATGACGGTCTTTTGTATTTCCTAATACGCTCCAATACAAGCAGCGTCCCTCAGACTTGTCCCGCAGTGGGGATAAGTCTGAGGGACGCTGTTTTTGGGGGCTAGCCAGCCGGCGCTTTACAAGGCAGCGGGCCGGCCGGGCTACACGATATCGGCCGAGATGCCCCGGTCGTGGATGGCGGAGCAGCGCGGCTCCAGCTCTTCATAAGTACCGTTTTTGACGGCGCACTTGCCTTTGTAGTGAATGAGCAGCGTGCACTGCTCGGCCTGCTCGGGCTCGTGGCCGCACACGTCGATGAGCGTCTGGATGACGTGCTCAAAGGTGTTGACGTCGTCGTTGTACACCACGAGGGTGCGCAGCTCTTGCTCTTCTTCGAGCAGGAGCACGTCGTCCTGGTAGTCGGTCTGCGGGCGGGTAGCGGGGAAAGCCATGATGCAAAAATACGGCGGCCCCAGCAAAGGAAGGAGCCGGCTGATAACCGTTAGGGACGTATTTCCGTTCGGCCAGCCAAATGATAAGCGCCGCTGGCCGCTACTTTTAGGGGTAAGTCGGCGAAGTTGGCGGGGGGGAAAGCGGCTGTCATGGCTTCGCTTTGCTCGCCCTGACAGCCGGCTTATTCTTTATCCTTCTATGCCCGTTCCTTCCGCCGATTTTAAGAAAGCCGTGGCCCGCCTCTCCGATAAGGAGAAGGAGGCGCTGGTGCTGCGCGCCGTGCGCCGCGACGCCGAACTCTACGACACGTTCAGCTTCGAGCTGCTGCCCGACCTCACCCTGGAAAGCGTGTATGAGGCCAGCGCCGACCGCATCCACGAGCTGTTCAACGTGGCCGTGACGGGCCGCCTGCTCAACCGCAGCCTCGTAAAAGCCCTGCGCGGCGCCACCCAGGAGGCCGCCCGCGCCCGCCGCGTCACCAAGAGCAAGCAGCTCGAAATCGACCTGAGCCTGTACGCCCTGCGGCTGATTTTCGACAACTACACCGGGCAGTTCGACAGCGTGTACCAGGGCTTTTTTGTGGGCACGGCGCGGCTGGCTACTCGGCTCACGCAGCTCATTCCGAAGCACCTGCACGAAGATTTGTGGCTCGAATACAAGCCCGAGCTGGACAGCTTTCTGACCCAGCTGCACGGCCGCCACAAGAGCCGCGAGCTGAAATTTGACTTGCCCCGCGAATTGACGCTGCCCGCCTAGCGTTACCGAAACGCTATGACCAAACCTGCTTCTTCTGCCGCTGGCTGGCCCCAGGTGCCGCGCCTCACCACGCTCCGCAACTCCCTGAAATCGGCCCGCGACCCCATCGGCGCGCTCGACAAGCTGCTGGCCCACTACGGCGATACCCTGCGCCTGTACCTGGGCGGCGTGCGGCCGTCGGTGGTCACCCGCGACCCGGCCCTGGTGCAGCACATTTTGCAGAAAAACCACCGCCGCTACCACAAGTCCGACCTCACGCACGGGCTGCTGCGCTACCTGGGCCGCGGCCTGCTCACCAACGAGGGGGCCGACTGGCTACGCCAGCGCCGGCTCATTCAGCCCGGTTTTCACCGCCAGCGGCTGGCCGGCCTCACGCGCCTGATGCGCGCTGCCGCCGATGAGTGGGTAGCCGAGCTGGACGCCCTCACCGCCGCTAGCCCCGTGGCCGCGCTGGATGCCCACGCCGCCATGACGCGGGTGGCCTTCCGCATCGTGGCCCGGTCGGTATTCGGCGATAGCCTGGGCGAAAGCCAGTTGCAGCAGCTCAGCGACTGGCTCACGGCCATCCAGGCGTTTTACGTCAACACCATCCGGCAGCCGTATCTGCGGCCCTGGCACTGGGCGCGGGGCAACTACGGCCGCCACGACCGGCTGGCCACCCAGCTGCGCGAGTTGGTGCGCGGGGCCATCGGCCGGCACACGGCGGCTACGGCCGCCGCCGCCGCTGGCACGCCCACCCCCGACGACCTGCTGCAAATGCTGCTCGACGCCCGCTACGAAGACACCGGCGCGGCAATGGCCGAAAACCAGCTCCTCGACGAGCTCAACATCCTGCTCGTGGCCGGCCACGAAACCTCGGCCAACGCCCTGGCCTGGGCGCTCTACCTGCTGGCCCGCCACCCCGAAGTGCAAGCCGAGCTAGCCGCCGAAATCGAGCAGGTACTACCCGGCGGCCAGCCGCCCGAGTTTGCCGACCTGCCCCGGCTGCCCTTCGCCCTGCAAGTGGTGCAGGAGGCCATGCGCCTCTACCCGCCCGCCTGGATAATCGACCGCGTGGCCACCGAGGCCGACGAGTTTCAGGGCCAGCCCATTGCCAAGGGCACGCTGTTTTCGCTCTACATCTACGGCCTGCACCACCACCCGGCGCTCTGGCCCGATGCGGAGGCATTCCGGCCGGCGCGCTTTGCGGCGGGTGCGCAGCCGGGCCTGCCGGCCTATGGCTACCTGCCCTTCGGCGGCGGGCCGCGCCTGTGCGTGGGCCAGCAGTTTGCCCTTACGGAGCTGCAACTGGTGCTCATCCAAACCATCCGGCGCTATTGCGTGGAGCCGGCCAGCGCGGCGGCGCCCAGCCTCTCGCCGCTCATCACGCTGCGGCCGGGCGGGGCGCTACCGTTGCGCTTTCGGCGGCGGATGGGCTAGGGGAGGTCGGCCTCGCAGCAGCCAAAGCGCGTAGTAGGCTATAAAACCGCTGTTAAACAAGCCCGCCGATGGCGCCGATGGCGCGGGGCTCTGCCCCGTGCCGACTATTTGCGGGGCTCTGGCCCGCACCGCCCGCCCGACACCCGCCCGACTCGTGCAACGACCGCCGGCCAGAGGCCGGCTAACCAGCCGGCACGGGGCAGAGCCCCGCGCCATCGGCCCGTTCGGCAGCAGCTTTTGCCCAAACCCATTAGCCTACGCATTCATTTGGAACACCTTGCCCTAATCATTTTCCTGCTGGCCTTGCTGGTGGCGCTCTCGGCGGTGGCGCCCAAGCTGCGGCTGCCCTACCCGGTGCTGCTGGTGCTGGCGGGCGGCCTGCTGGGTTTGGTGCCCGGCCTGCCGGTCATCGAGCTGAATCCCGACCTCATCTTCTTCATCTTCCTGCCGCCCTTGCTCTACGAGGCCAGCTACCAGATGTCGTGGCACGAGTTTGTGGCCAACCGGCGGCCCATTACCCTGCTGGCGGTGGGGCTGGTGCTGCTTACGACCACGGTGGTGGCCACCATTGCGCACTTCTTTATTCCGGGCTTTAGCTGGGCGCTGGGCTTCGTGCTGGGGGCCATCGTGGCCCCGCCCGATGCCGTGGCCGCCACCAGCGTGACCAAGGGGCTGGGTTTGCCGCGCCGCATCACGGGCATTCTGGAGGGCGAAAGCCTCGTCAACGACGCCTCAGCGCTCATTGCCTACCGCTACGGGGTGGCGGCGGTGGTGAGCGGCACCTTCGGCCTTTGGGATGCCAGCTGGCACTTTTTGTGGGTGGCGGGGGGCGGCGCGGCCATCGGCATTGCGGTGGGCTACGTGGTGGTGCGGGTTCAGAATTTCCTTACCGACGCCACGCTCATCACGGCGCTGTCGCTGCTGCTGCCGTTCGGCATCTACCTGGCGGCCGAGCACGTGGGCGTGTCGGGCGTGCTGGCGGTGGTGGCGATGGGCCTGATGATGAGCCGGCGCTCGCACGACATCTACGACAACCAGACGCGCCTGCTCAAGCACAGCTTCTGGCGGGTGCTAGGCTTTTTGCTCAATGGCCTGGTGTTCCTGATAATCGGGCTCGAATTGCGCAGCATCCTGGCCGGGCTGGGGGCGGGCGCGTTCTGGCCCACGCTGGGCTACGGGCTGCTGGTGAGCGCGGTGGCCATCGCCATCCGCATGGGCTGGGTGTTTCCGGTGTCGTTTCTGGGGTACTGGCTGGGGCGCTGGCTGGGCCGCACCAATGAGGAGCCCACGCCCAAGCGCAACCTCTTTATCACGTCCTGGGCGGGCATGCGCGGGGTGGTGTCGCTGGCCACGGCGCTGGCTTTGCCGCTGGTGGTGCGGGGCGGCGCGCCGTTTCCGCAGCGCAACGTGCTGCTCTTTATCACCTTCACCGTTATCCTGGTTACGCTGCTGGTGCAGGGCCTGAGTTTGCCCTGGCTGGTGCGCCGCCTGGGCGTGCAGGAGTCGCCGGCCCAGCGCGCCGCCGAGGCGCAGGAGCTGCGCCTGGCCCTCACCAACGACTCGCTGGCCTACCTCGAAAACCGCATCGTGGCCGAAGCCCCCGCGCCCGACCCCTGCCTGCTCACCCTGCGCGAGGTGATGCGCCGCCAGGCCCGCCGCCTGCACGGCACCTTCGCCGCCAACGAAGTCACGCCCGACACCCCGCCCGACGAAGCCGAAGCCCAGGCCGCCACTTCCTTCGAAAGCCTGCTGCGCTGCCGCCTCGACGTGACCGAGCACCAGCGCCAACTACTCGTGCGCCTGCACCGCGCCGCCGCCTTCAGCGAGGAGGCCGTGCGCCAGGTAGAGCTGGAGCTGGACCGCTTCGAAATCGCCCTCGATACCCAGCTGGCCACCGTGCAGCAGCCCGACGTAGACGTCGGCCCCGCCGCCTAGCGCTGGGCAAAGCGCCCGAAGCCGGGCGCGCCTAATAAGGTGCTGCTTCCAAAAAGGCAGCTGGCCCGCGCCCGCTACGGCAGCAGCCGGGCGCCCAGCGCCCGGCGCAGGTCGGGCACGTCGTAGGCGCGCAGCACGCCGGGCAGCACCTCCGAGTAGGCATCCTTGGCGGTGGGGTTTTCCAGGAAATACTGGAGCGAGGGCGGGCCGCCGCTCACCTGCACCTGGTCTATCTGCGGGCGCAGGCCGGGGGCCGGGCTGGGCAGCGGCTGCGCCCCGGACGCGGCCAGCGGGGCCGGGGGCACGCGGGGGCTGAGCACGGCGGCGTGCAGCGCCACGAGCGCCGCCCGGCCATCGGCGCGCAGCAGCAGGGGCAGGGTGCCGAGCGCGCCGTAGTTGCGAATGAAGAGCAGCAGCGTGCCCACGTCGCCGAGGCGCTGGGCCAGCAGCGGCGCGCCGATGTGCAGCGCCAGCAGGGCGGGGCGGTACTCACGGTTGTAGTATTTGGGTTCGAGCGCCGCGCCGGGGTCGGCGGTTTCGCCCAGGCCGCGCAGGTCGGCCAGCAGCACGGCGGTGCCCTGGCGCTGGTAGGCGGCGAGGCGGGCGGCGCTGTCGCGCAGCACGGCGGCCAGGCCCGCATCGGGCAGCCAGAGCACGAGGCGGGTGGCGGCCGGCCCGGCGGCGGGCGGCAGCAGCAGGCGCGCCGGCAGCGGCGGCTGGCCCCGGGTAGTCAGCAGGATGCCCAGCCACCGCTGGCCGTTGGGCAGGCGCAGGGTGTCGCGCAGGTCGAAGGCCGTGGGCACGCCGTGGTGGGTCAGGCTGCCGGCGTAGCGGGCCACAACTGCCGGCAGCGCCTCGGGCGCGTAGGCGGGGCGGGCGGCGGCCAGCCGCTTCGCCTCGGCGAGGTGGGTAGCGGCCAGGGTTATTTCGTCTTTGAAAGCGGTGTTGACCTGGCCGGTGGTGGTGCAGCGCAGGGCGGCTTCGGGCAGGGGCTGGTCGGTGCCCTCGGCCACGAGCGGGCCGCTGGCCACCAGCCACCGCCGAAACCACGCCACCGCCGCCGCCCGCTTGGGGGCCGAGATGCCGTGGCCGTCGTCATGGGTGAAGATATCCGTTTGCGCCGGCTGGCCCAGGGCGGCGTAGGCGCGGCGGGTGTCGGCGTAGGTGGCCTCCATGTCGGTCTGGTCCACGAAGTCGTAGCGGCCGGTGAGCAGCAGCAGGGGCTTGGGGGCAAACAGGAGCGGCCAGTCGGCCAGGTCGAGGCCGGCGGCGCCGGCGCCGGGCAGCATCACGCAGCCATCGGCGGGGCCGGTGAGGGTGAGGTTGCGCTCGCTGGCGGCCACGTAGCTGCACAGGGCAGCTACTTGCACCCGGTCGTCGTAGGCCATGAAGTAGGCCGTTTGGGTGGCCCCGCCCGAGTTGCCGAGGCAGCCCACGCGGGCGGCATCCACCTCGGGGCGGGTCAATAAGTAGTCGAGGCCGCGCACGTTGTCCCAGAGCTGCTCGGCGGGCAGGCTGGTGCCCAGCAGGGTGGCCTCGGCGTTGAGCAGGGTGTGCTCGGTGGTGCCGCCGCGGGTGAGCGGCTTGCCGCTGGCGTCGGTGAGCTGCATGCGCTCGCCCTGGCTCACGGGGTCGATGACGAGCACCACGAAGCCGTTGCGGGCCAGCAGCCGGGCCGTGAGCTGGTAGCTGGGCGTGGCCTTGCTCGTGTTCTCGTGCCCGCAGAAGAGCAGCGCCGCCGGCCGCTTGCCAGGGCCAGTGGGCACGTACAGGTTGGCCGTGACGTGGTGGCGCGGCGTGCTCTCATAAATAACCTTCTCGATAACAAAGCCCGCCTGCGGCACCGTGCCCGTTACCCGCGCCCGCAGCGGTGTGCGCGCCGGCAGCGGCCCCAGCACCCGCCGAAAGCGCGCCCGCGCCGAGTCGCGGTACGCCGCCGTGCCCGCCGCCGAGGCCAGCGCCTTATCAAGGGCTAGCCGGCGCGGCGCGTACTGCTGGTGTACTTGCTGGAGCAGGTAGGTGGGCAGCGTGGCCGGCGCTTTCCAGTCGATGACGGGCGTGATGGGGGCCTGGGCGGTGGCGCGCAGGGCCAGCAGGAGGCAGCAGAGGAAGACGAGCGGGCGGGATAGCATGTGCGCAAGTTAAAGCAGGGGCTGGCGGCCGGATTGCCCTGCCCGCCGGCCCCCGCCCACTAGCCACAAAAAAGCCGGCCCGCGTGCGCGAACCGGCTTTTTCCTCTCTGTGGCGAAGCGGCCTAGGCGGGCAGGGCGGCCTTGCGGGTGCCTACGGCCTGGATGGCGGCCTCCAGGGTGGCGAGCTGGGCATCGACCTGGTCGGCGTCCACGTCGGCGAGGTAGGCGAGGGGGCCGCTGGTAGTTTCGCCGCTCAGCTCCAGGTTGTCGCGGCGGCCGCGGGCGGCAATGAGGGCGCGCTTGGCGGTGCGCAGCGCGTTTTCGTCGAGGCCGGGGCGGGCTACCTCGGCCGTGTAGTGGGCCACCGCGTCGGTGGCCTGGGCGAGCTGGGCGGCGATGGTGGTGGCCCGGTCGGTGGCGGCCGTGTCCGAATACGTCTGGTTGTAGTCGCGGCGGGCGTAGGCGGCTTTCTCTTTGGTGAGGCTGGCCAGGGCCAGGTCGCACTCGGCGCGGGTGGTGAGCAGGGAAACGTCGGCGGGCATGGGGAGGAGGAAAAAAGAGGTAAAAGGAGAAAAAATGATTTGAACGCCCGAATATAGAGCGCCCATTTTTCTCCCGCAACTTTTTACCCCGGCCGCTTATCGCCTATAAGGGGCTGGTGAGCAACTGGTCCAGGGCCTGGGTTTCGGCGGCCAGGGCCTGGGCGCGCAGGTGCAGCAGGTGGTACTCGGCCAGGGCCTCGGGGGGCAGGGCCAGCGGCACGGTGGCCAGCCAGGCGTGTACGTAGCGCAGGCGGGCTTCCTCGCGGGTGGCGGCGGGGGCGGCCTCGGGCGGGGGTGGGGGCAGGGCGGCCAGCAGGCCCGGCAGGGCGGCGGCCCAGCGGGCGGCCACCGCCGCCTGGGCCGCCAGCGCCCCCAGCCGCTCGCGCAGGGCGCGGGCCTCGTGCTGGCAGGCGGCGCGGCGCCGGGCGAGGGGCGCGGCGGCAAAGGCGCCGGCCGGGGGCGGGGGCAGCGGGGCAGTGTAGTCGGCCTGGGCCTGGGCGTCGGCCAGCAGGCGGGCGGCGGTGGTGGCGGCATCGGCCGGGGGCAGGGCCGCCGCGAAGGGCGCCAGCCGGGCCGCCACCTCGGGCGCGGGGTCGCGGCGGCCGGCCTCCACGTTGGCCAGGGTGGGGCGGCCGATGCCCAGCAGGGCGGCCAGCTCGGCCTGCGCCAAGCCAAAGTGGTGGCGCACCTGGGCGGGCGCGGTAACGGGCAGGGCGGAGGGGCGGGGCATGGCTGAAACTTATTTTGGAAAAAGCTAAAGATAAGTTTCGAGTGCTGAAACTTATTCGGCTTAAAAGGAAAAATAAGTTTCAGGGCGCAAGGGGAGTCGCATCTTTATGCTATACCGCCGCGCTGGTTTAAGCCCGACCTTTGTGGCAACCGGCCAGGCCAGCGGCTTTAGCGCTGGCCCGGCCGGTTGCCTGTTTTACTCCCCTCGTTTTGCTTATGAAACATTCGTTACGCTTGGCCCCCGGGGGCCGCCACACTTTTTGGCTGGCCGCCCTGGTGCTGCTGGGCCTGCTGCTGGCCGGCCGCGCCACGCGCGCCCAGGCTATCAGCTCCTTTTCGCCCACGAGCGGGCCGATTGGCGCGAGCGTTACCATCACGGGCACGGGCTTCAATGCCACGGCCGCCCAGAACGTGGTGTTTTTTGGGGCCACGCAGGCGGCCGTGACGGCGGCCAGCTCCACCAGCCTCACCGTGACCGTGCCGCTGGGGGCCACCTACCAGTACCCCACCGTGACCAACCTGGCCACGGCCCGCACCGCCGCCGCCGCCCAGCCTTTCATCGTAACGCTGGCCGGGGCGGTGGTCTTCGAGCCGAAAACGGATGCCCCGGGCCTTGCGGCGCCCTTGATGATGGCCGCGGGCGACCTCGACGGCGACGGCCGGCCCGACCTGGCCGTGGTGGGCAACGGCGTGGTGTCGGTGCTGCGCAATACGGGCACGGCCAGCGCGCCCGCCTTTGCCCCCAAAGTAGATATTACGGTGGGCACCACGGCCTACTGGGTAGCCATCGGCGACGTGGACGGCGACGGGAAGCTCGACCTGGCCGTGGTGTATTCCGCTGCCAACGTGGCTGGCTTTGTGTCGGTATTGCGCAACCAGGCCACGGCCGGGAGCCTGGACGCCGGCAGCTTCGCGGCCAAGGTAGATTTTGCGGCGGGGATAGCCACGCGAGCGGTAGTCATTGGTGACCTCGACGGCGACGGCCGGCCCGACCTGGCCACGGCCAATAACGGTAGCAGCGGCCGAAACGGCACGGTGTCGGTACTGCGCAACACCACGACCGCCGCCGGCCCCCTGACCAGCGCCAGCTTTGCCCCCAGCGTCGACTTTGTGACCCAGCCGGGGTCGTTGGCCCTGGCCCTCGGCGACCTCGATGGCGACGGCCGGCTCGACCTGGCGGTGCAATCCGTTTTCAACCTTGGCTACGTGTCGGTGTTTCGCAACACGGCCACGGCCGGCAGCTTTACCACCAGCAGCCTGGCCACCCGGGCAGACGTATCGAGTGCGGTGGGTGGCACCGCGACGTTGGTTATCGGCGACCTCGACGGCGATGGCAAGCCCGACCTGGCCATAAGTAATGGGGGGAGTAACTCGGTGTCGGTGTTTCGCAACACGGCCACGGCTGGCGACCTCACCACCGGCAGCTTTGCCGCCAAGGTAGACTTTGCCGCGAGCTTTGCTATCCAGAAACTGGCCATCGGCGACATAGACGGCGACGGCAAGCCCGACCTGACCACGATTGGCTCTGCTGCCGCCAGCAGCAGTACTATCCGGGTAGCCTCGGTCTTGCGCAACCAGGCCACGGCGGGCGCCATCGCCAGCACCAGCTTCGCGCCCAAAGTGGACTTTACCATCATCACCGGGTCCACGGCCCGGGCCGTGGTCGTTGGCGACTTCGACGGCGACGGCAAGCCCGACCTGGCCACGGCCAATACCGGTGTGAGCGGGGGCGCGGGCACGGTATCGGTGCTGCGCCAGGCGGTGCCGCTGCGCGTGGCGAGCCTGGCGCCCACGAGCGGGCCGATTGGCACGAGCGTTACCATCACGGGCACGGGCTTCAGCGCCACGGCCGCCCAGAACGTGGTGTTTTTTGGGGCCACGCGGGCGGCCGTGACGGCGGCCAGCCCCACCAGCCTTACCGTGACCGTGCCGCCGGGGGCCACCTACCAGTACCCCACCGTGACGAGCCTGCCCCTGGCCCGCACCGTGGCCGCTGCCCAGCCCTTCACCGTCACGCTGGCCGGGGCGGTCAACTTTGCGGCCGGGGTGCAGGTTAGCGCCGGGCCGATACTGACGGCGGTGGCCATCGGCGACCTCGACGGCGATGGCCTGCCCGACCTGGCCACGGCCACTAACGGGAACAATGCCGTAACGGTGTTTCGCAACACGGGCACGGCCGGGGCCCCGGCTTTCGCGGCCGGGGTAAGCTTTACCGTCGGCGGCAATCCGTGGGCGGTGGCCATCGGCGACCTCGACGGCGACGGCAAGCCCGACCTGGCCACGGCCAACGAAAGCACGAACTTGGGCTTGGGCTCGGTATCGGTGCTGCGCAACACGGCCACGGCCGGCAGCCTCACCACCACCAGCTTTGCCAGCCGGGCCGATTTTACCGTGGGCACGGGTGGCCGGACGGTAGCCCTGGCCATCGGCGACCTCGACAGCGACGGCCGGCCCGACCTGGCCACGGCCAATAGCGGCAGCAGCTCGGTGTCGGTATTGCGCAACACGGCCCTGCCCGGCAGCCTCACCACCACCAGCTTTGCCACCAAGGTTGACTTCATGACGGGCTGGGCCCCCCAGGCAGTAGCCATCGGCGACCTCGACGGCGACGGCAAGCCCGAGCTGGCCGTGGCCAACAGTGGCAGTGCCACGGTGTCGGTATTCCGCAACGTGGCCACGGCCGGCAACCTCACTACCGCCAGCTTTGCCGCCCGGGCCGATTTCACCACGGGCGCGGCTCCCCAGGCAGTGGCCATCGGCGACCTCGACGGCGACGGCCAGCCCGACCTGGCCGTGGCCAACGGCACCGACAACTCGGTATCGGTGCTGCGCAACGTGTCGGCCGGTGGCACGCCCGCCTTCGCGGCGAAGGTGGACGTAGCCACCGGGAACAATCCGCTGGCCCTGGCCATCGGTGACCTCGACGGCGATGGCCGGCCCGACCTGGCCACGGCCAACGGCACCGGCTTCTCGGCGTCGGTGCTGCGCAGCGCGGCCACGGCCGGCAGCCTCACCAGCGCCAGCTTCGACCCGGCCGTAACCTACGCCACCAGCACCAACCTCTTCGGCGTGGCCATCGGCGACCTCGACGGCGACGGCTACCCCGACCTGGCCACGGCCGGCGCGGGCCAGCTGGCGGTGCTGCGCCAGATTGGGCGGCCCACCATCACCGACTTCACGCCCACGAGCGGCCCCGTCGGCACGACCGTGACCGTGACGGGCACCAACCTGAGCGGGGCCGGGGTGCCGGTCATCACGGTAAACGGCACGGCGGGCACGCTCGTGAGCAGCTCGCCCACCAGCCTCGTGTTCACGGTGGCGGCCGGCTCCACGACCGGGCCGGTCGGCCTCACGCTGGGCGCGTACACGGCCACGAGCGCCGGGCCTTTCACGGTGACCGCGTCCGTCGCGCTCACGGCGGTGAGCCCGGCGGCCGAGCTGCCGGGACAGGTGGTCACGCTCACGGGCACGGGCTTCACGAGCGCCAGCACCGTCAGCTTTGGTGGCACGGCGGCCACGGTCACGTTCGTGTCGGCCACCACGCTCACGGCCACCGTACCGGCCGGGCTGGCGGCCGGCAGCGCGCCCCTCAGCGTGAGCGAGGGCGGCACGACCACGGCTACCCAGCCCTTCACCGCCCTGGCCGTGTACGATGGCGGCACCGTGGGCGACTGCGCTGCCGCCGTGCCCGCTACCGCCAGCACCGGCGACGGGCAGTGGCACTACCTGCTGAGCCCTAGCGGCCAGGTGGTGGCCGCCTACAACTACAGCGGCGCCAGCCTGGGCACCCTGGCCCTCGACGTGCTACGGGCCGACCCCGCCCAGCCCGTGCGCGCCGACGGCCCGGGCCGCCGCTACCTCGACCGCAACTGGCACCTCACGGCCAGCGCTGGCCGCTTCGACGGGCGCACGGTGGCCCTGCGCCTCTACGGCCTCAACAGCGAGCAGGCCCACCTGCAAGCCGCCGACGCCACCGCCACCATGAGCAACCTGAAGGCCACCCAGTACAGCGGCCTCAACGAGGACTGTGACCTGGCCAACAACGACCCGACCGGCGAGCGCCGCCTGCTGGCGGCTCCGGCCAGCAGCCCGGCTGGCACGAGCTACTTCGTGGCCGAGCTCAGCGTGGCCGACCACTTCTCGGAGTTCTACCTCGGCGGAAGCCCCAGCCCGCTACCGGTGGTGCTGACCAGCTTCGCGGCCACGGCCGGGGCCAGCGGCACGGTGCGCCTGGCCTGGGCCACGGCCTCGGAGGTCAATAGTAAAGCGTTTGAAGTGGAGCGCAGCGTGGATGGGGTAGCCTTCGCCAAGCTGGGCACCCTGGCCGCGGCGGGCACCACGGCTACGCCGCGCGTCTACGCCTTTACCGATGTGGCGCTGCCGGCCGGGGCCAGCCGGCTCTACTACCGCCTGCGGCAAGTAGACCTGGATGGCATGGCCCACTACTCGCCCGTGCGCGCCGTGGCCCTGGCCGAAGCCAGCGCCCGCGCCGGGCTGAGCTTGTACCCCAATCCCGCTCCCGGCGGGGCGGCCACGCTGCTGGGGGCGGCGCCCGGCACAGTGGTGACGGTGCTCGACGCACTGGGCCGCCCGGTGGCCACGGCCCTGGCCGATGCCAGCGGCACGGCCGCACTGCCGGGCGGGCTGGCCCCGGGTGTGTACGTGGTGCGCGCCGGCCAGCAGGCTCGGCGCCTCGCGGTGGAGTAGGGGCCGCCCGGCCCCGCTTGGCAAAAGCCCGCTGGCCCCTGCGCCGGCGGGCTTTTGGCGTTTTGGCGCGGCTCCGCCGGGCGGGGGTGGCCGCCTCGCATCATCATGCGATACCGCCGCACGGGGATAAGCCCGACCTTTGTGGCCGAGTGCGCGGCTAGCTGATTAAAAATCGGTGCCTTATTGCCCGCGTTTCATCCCCTTTTCTCTTCCTATGAAGCAACTGCTACGTTTGGCCCCCGGGGGCCGCACTTCTTTCTGGCTGGCGGCGCTGGCCCTGCTGGCCCTGCTGCTGGCGGGCCGCGCCGCCCGCGCCCAGGCCAATGGCCAGCCCTACGTCACGAATGGCACGGTGAGCGCCGTGCTGCGCGCCGGCAACACGCTCTACCTGGGCGGCAGCTTTACCGTGGTAGGTCCCAACATCCCCTACGGCAGCGCCCTGAACGCGACCACCGGTGCGCCCGACCTGCGCTACGCCCGGCCCAATGGTATAGTGCAGGTGGCCGTGCCCGACGGGGCCGGGGGCTGGTACATCGGCGGCACCTTTACCCAGGTGGGCGGCCTGGCCCGCAACCGCCTTGCCCAACTTGATGCCAGCGGGGCCGTCACGGCCTTCGATGCCAATGCCAGCGGCACCGTCAACGCCCTGGTCTTGGCGGGGGGCACGCTCTACGCCGGGGGCGCCTTCGGCACCATTGGGGGGCAAACGCGGGTCTCCCTGGCCGCGCTCGACGCCACCACGGGCGCGGCGCTAAGCACCTTTGCCAACCCCGCTGCCAACAACTCCGTCAACGCGCTGGCCGTGGCGGGGGGCACGCTCTACGCCGGGGGGCAGTTCACCAGCATCGGGGGGCAAGCGCGGGGCCGCCTGGCCGCGCTCGACGCCACCACGGGCGCGGTGCTGACCACCTTTGCCAACCCT
>Ga0265797_10000444_pt1 | contig 75786 bp, 66 predicted proteins | sample P2T30metagenome_FD_192433 | JGI IMG/M metagenome (GOLD analysis project Ga0265797, IMG submission 192433) | Plant litter microbial communities from East Loma Ridge, Irvine, California - P2 T30 | ecosystem: Environmental > Terrestrial > Plant litter > Unclassified | place: USA: California...
GCTCTGTTGCACTTGTGCCGGGAGGATTTATCGGAGCAGCATTTATGCAGCAAAGTGATAAAGGTGAACTCGATGTAACGATTGAAATGGCACCGACTGTTTCTGTTTACCAGACCAATCAGGTAGCACAGAAGGTAGAAAAAATGCTTCTTGATAAAAAAGAGGTAGTGAATGTTTTTACCAATGTGGGTTATAGCAACGGTGGTTTGGGCGCTACATCAAACAGCAACCTGGCGAATCTTACCGTTAAAATGGTGGATAAAAAGGAGAGGGCTATTTCGGCAGAAGATTTTGGAATTGAGATTCAAAAAGAGATTCTTCAGATTCCGGGCGTAAAGGTAACGGTGAGCCCTACCTCGATAACGGGTAATGCAAACCAGGCACCGATCCAGGTTGCGATCAAAGGAACAGATATGGCCGTGATTCGTAAAACAGCTGCTCAGGTAAAAGAGATCGTCGCTTCCGTTCCCGGAACACAGAACGTTGATTATTCTGTAGATGATCCGAAACCGGAAGTTGGCGTTACACTGGACCGTGATAAAATGGCACAGTTTGGCATCAATGCAGCCGAGGTTGGTGTAGCGCTGCAAACCGCTTTCCGTGGAGACGACCGTTCGAAATTCAAGCAAAATGGTAAAGAATATGACATCATGATCAGTCTGGACCAGTTTGACCGTTCGAAGGCAGATAACATTCGGAGGCTGACCTTTGTAAATAACCAGGGGCAGACTTTTGAACTTTCGCAGTTTGCCACGATCCGGGAAGGAATTGGTGAAAGCGTTTTGCAGCGGATTGACCGTTTGTCTTCTATTTCTGTTAATTCGCAGGCCATCGGCCGCCCATCCGGTTCTATTGGTGCGGATATTCAGGAGAAAATGGCAACATTCAAACTTCCTGAGGGAATCAGCATTGAGTACAGGGGAGATCTTAAAAACCAGGCAGATGCATTTGGCAGTCTGGGAGCGGCTTTGGTATTGGGTATCGTATTGATTTACCTGATTATGGTGGCGCTTTACGAAAGTATGATTTATCCCTTTGTGGTATTGTTCTCAATACCTGTTGCGTTGGTAGGTGCATTAACTGCATTGGCGCTGACGATGGAAAGTCTTACGATTTTCTCGATTGTGGGTATGATCATGCTCTTGGGGCTTGTAGCAAAAAATGCAATCCTGATCGTCGATTTTACCAATCAGCTGAAAGAAGAAGGCCATGCATTAAAAGATGCTTTAATTGAAGCAGGTAAAGAACGTCTGCGTCCGATTCTGATGACAACCATCGCAATGATCGCAGGTATGTTACCGATCGCACTGGCATCCGGAGACGGGGCAGAAGTGAAAAACGGGATGGCCTGGGTAATCATCGGCGGACTTACCAGTTCTTTGATGCTGACGCTGTTCCTGGTACCGGCTGTTTATTATGTTGTAGATAAAATTAAAGAGCGTTTTGAGAAGCGTTCTGATAAGAAAAAGAAACAGCAGGAAGGAGAGCTGGTATTGGAGGCTTAGTGTAAGAATTGATGATAACCCCGGGGTAAGCACTCCGGGGTTATTTATTTCAAAGAAGGTCATTTAATTCCTTCATCATCTCCAGCAAAGGTATTGCCGAGATATCTTTCGATAATGGGAATTTCTCTTTTCCCGGATAAACAAAATATTTGTGGGTAGCTTTTATATCTTCACATCCAAGAACAAATCCTTTTGTTACAGAAGGTGATAACGACCTTTTTATCTCAATTGCTATTATTTTCTTTGGATTAATTTCAATAACCAAATCAATTTCTGCGCCTGCCGAAGTGCGATAAAAGTAGAAGGATACCCATTCAGGAAGACCTGATACAATATTTTCTATGATATATCCTTCCCAGCTTCCACCGAGTACAGGATGGCTTAGTAATTCCTCAAAGTCTTTAATTTTAAGAAGTGCATGCGTAAGTCCGCTATCTCTTATATATACTTTCGGAGTTCTTATCAATCTTTTACCAATATTGGACGAACATGGAGCCAGTTTGCGCACCAGAAACAAATCTTCCAGTAGGTCGAGATACCGGCTTACAGTTGGAACACTTACACCCAGGTTTGCAGCCAGTTTACTTAAATTCAGGATTCCACCCTGAATATGAGCAATCATAGTCCAAAACTGGCGTAACGTAGACGAAGGAATTCGAACACCAAATTGTGGAATATCTCGTTCCAAATAAGTTGAAATAAAACTTTGTCGCCATTGAAAGCTATCCATTTCATTTTCAGAAAGGAAGCTATCAGGAAATCCACCTCTTAGCCACAACAGATCGGCATCATTGGCCTGAATCTCGGTAACTTTTAACCCTGATAATCTGGCATAAGCAATTCTGCCAGCCAGACTTTCTGATGATTGCTGTAATAAATCAAGGGAAGCAGAACCCAGCATTAAAAATTGTCCCGACTTTTTTCCTGCCCGCTTTCGTCGGTCAATAATACCACGCAGCGTGGCAAATATTTCCGGAATGCGCTGAATTTCATCCAGAATGATAGTCCGGTCTTCATGGGTTTCAAAATAAAGCTCAGGCTCTTTAAGTTTAGCCAGATCTGAGGCAGTTTCCAGATCCAGATAAATGGGTTCAGGCGAGATTTCGGAGGCCAGTAGATGTGCTAGTGTAGTTTTACCAACTTGCCGCGGTCCTAAAATCGCGACAGCCGGAAACGTCCGCAGTAAGTTCGCTATATGTAATTGAGCTTCTCGTAGTATCATCCTTGTAAATTTAACAGTAAGCGTTAAATTTACAAGGATGATACTTGAAATTATTTAAAAGCAGCCTTTCCGCTGTCCAGATAAGAAGCAAAACTTGCAGGATTCAGATCGTAATTCTTTGGCGGAACGAGCAGGTTACCTTCATGATCGACGATGCAATAATGCGGCTGTGCATTGTTGTTGTACTTCACGATCTGCAAATCGCCGTTCTGTGCACCAATGGTTTTCTTTACCTTATTGTCATATTTGGAAGTATACCATTCCGATTCCGGCAGTTCTGTTTTGTCATCTACGTAAAGCGCGACGATTACAAAATCGTTTTCCAGTCTTTTCAACACTTCCGGATCCGGCCAGACACGTGCTTCCATTTCACGACAGTTTACACAACCATGGCCTGTAAAATCAATAAATACAGGTTTGTTTACCTTTTTAGCATAAGCCAGAGCATCTTTATAATCAAAAAATCCATCGAGTTCATGGGGCAGATGAAACAGATCTGCATATTTTTTCACTTCTTCGGAAGCCGCTTCTCCGGATGAAGCTTTTATCGTTCCCACAGTCCTTTTACTTAAATCAAAATCGAGTGTGGATTGTGGCGGAAGATAACCTGCCAGTGCTTTCAAAGGTGCTCCCCACATACCCGGAATCATGTAGATAACAAAGGTGAAAGTAACGATCGAAAGCAAAATTCGGGGTACACTCACTTTCTCAACAACCGAATCATGCGGTGTCCGGATTTTGCCCAAAAGATAAAAACCAAGCATACCAAAAATGACGATCCAGAAAGCCAGGTAAACTTCTCTGTCAAGCAAACGCCAGTGATAAACCTGATCGGCGATACTGAAAAATTTTAGAGCCAGCGCCAGTTCCAGGAAACCCAAAACAACCTTCACCGTATTAAGCCAGCCGCCCGATTTTGGTAAAGATTTCAGCCATTGCGGGAATAAAGCAAACAAAGTGAAAGGAATGGCAAAAGCGGCCGAAAATGCGGCCATACCAATGATCGGTTTTACAACTTCACCACCTGCTGAAGCCACCAGCAGACTTCCTACGATAGGCCCGGTGCAGGAAAAAGAAACCAGTACCAGTGTAAAAGCCATGAAGAAAATTCCTGCATAACCGCCTCTGTCGGCTTTGGCATCCATTTTATTTACAAAGCCGCTGGGCAACACAATCTCGAAAAGCCCGAGGAAAGACAAAGCAAATACAAAAAAGACAGCAAAAAACAGCAGATTGGGAAGCCAGTGCGTACTCAGGAAATTGGCAAAAGCGGGACCGTTGATACGGGAAACAACCGTTCCTATCAAAGTATAGATAAGGACGATTGAGAATCCGTACAAAAGTGCTTTCACTTTTCCGTTTTCCTGATTGGTAAAATAACTTACGGTCATCGGTATAATGGGAAATACGCAGGGGGTAAGCAAGGCCACCAGGCCGGATAAAAATGCCGCAAGCGCAAAGCCCCAAAGCGATTTCCCGGCAGCAGTATCTTCGGTGGTAACGGACTGAATGGTTTCAGTAGCATTCGAAGAAGTTGCATTGGAAGAAACAGAATCTGAACCGGCAGGAGCTATGTTTGAAGAATCTGCCGATGCCGCAACTGTTTCAGATGTAGCCGGTTCATCGGGCGCTTGGTTTCCCTCCTGATTAACTGCACCTACCGTTGTTTCAGCTGCAGCGGCAGCACCTGCAACGACTTTTATACCTTTAAACTCAAAATCTTTACTGGCCGGAACGCAAACACCATTTGTGTGACGGCATGTCTGATATTCGGAACTGCCTTTAATGACAGGATTATCTGCCAGTATTTTTACCGTTTGTTTAAAAACAGCTTTGTTATCGAAATACCGGATGTTGCCATTCCAGATTTCATCAAATTTCTGTTTGGGATTTATTGATTTCAGTTTTCCGACAACTTCGAAAGACTTGTTTGGTTCAAGCGTGATCGTAGTCAGCATCGGGCCCAGATCCGGGTCAAAATCAGATGCATAGATGTACCAGTCGTTATCCAGTACGGCAGTAAATACCAGGTCCACGGTTTCACCTTTTTTTACTTCGGGTTTCGAGAAGGTATAAGTCCAGTGTGCCTTGTCTGTCTGAAGTTGTGCAAAAGAGTGATTGCCGGTTAAAAGTGTAAGGGCAATTAATGAAAAGAAAATAATACGGTTCATCTGATATGTCGGCGGTAAATGCAGGATAATAGTATCCGGCGTTTAATTAAATGATCTAGTATTCTTATAGAGTTTGTAAAGGCTATTTTTACTCAACGTTATTTTTCTCAAAAAATTCATTCGGCAAAATGTCCGGTAAATGAAATGTAATTTCATGCAAACATACGTTCTTTGCCAGAAAAACAGATCATTCTATGCTTAAGCCTTTGTATGTTGTAAAAATTGGTGGAAATGTAATCGATAATCCGGAAGCCTGCTCCCGTTTTTTAAATGATTTCGCAAAATTACCTTCACCAAAAATACTGGTACATGGCGGTGGCAAAGTAGCTACACAAATGGCTGCCAGGCTTCAGATCGAAACGGTGATGGTGGAAGGCCGCAGGATTACGGACAAGGCTATGCTGGATGTAGTGACGATGGTATACGGCGGATTGGTAAACAAAAATCTGGTAGCGCAATTACAGGCAGTGGGCTGTAATGCGATTGGGCTTACGGGAGCCGACGGCGGAATTATACGTTCTGTTAAACGCCCGGTGAAAACAATTGATTATGGCTTCGTAGGTGATATTGAAGAGGTGAATGATCAGCAGATTGAAGCATTGCTGAAAAGTGGTCTGATTCCTGTCATTGCACCGCTTACGTATAGTAACCAGGGGTTACTGCTGAACACAAATGCAGATACGATGGCTTCATCAGCTGCTGTTGCGATGGCTAAACATTATGCAGTAAATCTGATTTATTGCTTTGAAAAAAAGGGTGTCCTCTCTGACCCCGAAGATGATAACGCTGTTATAAATTCTCTGATGCCTGCTACTTATCAGGAATATAAGGATTCTGGTGTGATTAACAAGGGAATGATTCCCAAGCTTGATAATGCGTTTGCTGCGCTGGAAAGCGGCGTTTCGAGAGTTACAATATGTCATGCAGATGATTTAAAGGCTGCAATAGACGGAATTTCAGGCACGCAAATAACGCAAGGGTAAGAAAAACAGTGTTTTATGCCTGGCAGTAATAATTTTATATATAGTCATGGCCTGCCTTATTTTTAAATTTTTTTAAAATTAATTTCTTTTTTTATATTGCTGCCTGAAAACCTACATGATACATGTCATTTCGATTAGGCGCAGCTGTAATTTTTATTCTTTTAAATAAACTTTGTCTTGCCCAAACTCCGGAATTTTATAAAGATGTTCAGCCTATTATTCATGCCAACTGTGTTCCCTGTCACAGAACGGGTGAAGCGGCACCTTTCCAGTTAATTACTTTTAATGATGTAAACAAGCGCTCAAAATTTATTAAGCAGGTGATCAGCAGCAGATACATGCCGCCCTGGAAAGCGGATAATCATTACAATACTTTTGCCAATGACAGGTCGCTGAGCGAAAAAGAAATTAAAACCATTATAAGCTGGATAGATTCGGGGAGCCCGAAAGGAAAACCAAATCTTAAATTGGAGAAGGATCTGCTGGACAGGGTCAATGCGGGTACTGCCTATAAAAGAAAGCCTGATCTCAGCTTGCGGATGAAGGATGCCTTCATGGTAAAAGGAGATCGTGTTGAGCGCTTTGTGATGTTCAAGATTCCGTTCGAACTTGGGCAGGAAGCCAATGTAGAGGCGATTGAATTTACCTCCAATAATAAGAAACTGATACATCATGCCAACTTTGCGATCCATCCGGTAGAGGATCCGTCCATTGATCTTCAAAGCAGTGTTGACTTTGTCGACCTGAACGGCCCGGATGCAGATAAATACTACGAATGGGTTAAGTACAAAAAAACAATGACCTATTATGGCGGCTGGATTCCTGGTACAACAGTGGAAACGTATCCGGCAGACATGGGTTGGGTGATGCCAAAAAGAGGCGTAATACTCTTAACCGTACATTTTGCACCTGCTTCCCTGGATGCGGAAAGTCTTGACGGAGTTAATATTTTCTTTAAACAAACTCCGATCAAGAGAAAGGTAAAAGTGATCAGTCTGGGCTCAGGTGGCATTGGTGAAAGAGATATTTCTCCGCCTTTTATGATTTTCGCAAATGAGGTTAAATCCTTCCGTTTAAGAGTGGCCAATAACCAGCCGGATGTATCTCTTTTATATGCCTGGCCGCATATGCATCAGCTCGGAAAAGAGTTTAAAGCATACGCGACAACAGCTGCCGGGGATACGATCAAACTGGTACATATCCCGTCATGGGACTTTCGCTGGCAGGAAATATATAAGTATAAGAAGCCGCTGCTTCTTCCCAAGGGTGCTGTGGTGCACATAGAAGGTGTTTACGACAATACCACTGATAACGCTATGAATCCGCATAATCCGCCTGAACTGGTGCTGTCAACCGGTAATATGCGCAGTGACCAGGAAATGCTTACTTTACTGCTCATGTATGTAGAGCGGGAAGAAGGTGATGATTCGCTGGTTTTCAAATGGAATTGAAATATTGCCTTAATATTTATCTGTTCATGAATGGCTAAACTCTACTTTATTATTGTATTCTTAATGTCATTTCCGGTTTTTTCACAGACCGGATTTACAAAGCTGTCTCCCGGAGAGACCAAAGTAGATTTTGTGAACAGGATCGAAGAAAACGATTCCCTGCACATTTTCCGGTATGAATATCTTTACAATGGAAATGGTATCGGAATCGGTGATTTCAACAACGATGGTTTACCCGATTTGTTCATCTCCGGAAATACGGTTGCGAATAAACTATATCTTAATAAATCAGAAAACGGCAAGATCCGGTTTGCAGATGTAACCCGCAAAGCAAAAGTTGAGGGTAACGGAACGTGGTCAACGGGGGTAAGTGTGGCAGATGTAAATGGAGACGGATTGCTGGATATTTACGTATGTCATTCAGGTTTTTTTAGAAAACTTTCCGATAAGAACAATGAACTCTTTATCAATCAGGGAGTAAAAAACGGGGTGCCGGTATTTAAAGAAATGGCTGTTGAAGCGGCGCTGAATGCAATTGGGTCTCAGTCAACACAGGCTGCTTTTTTTGATTACGATAAGGATGGTGACTTGGACATGTTCCTGCTGAACCATTCGAACCACAGTGTAAACCCTTTTTTAAATACCCGGGAAATGCGGGCAATGCCCAATCCTTACTTCGGTAACAGGCTTTTTGAAAATATCAGTGAAAAAGGAAAGCTTAAATTTAAGGATGTTACGCAAAAGGCAGGTATTATCAACAATGCTTTAAACTTTGGGCTCAGCGTGGTTGTGTCAGATATCAATCAGGATGGATGGCCGGATCTGTATACGACAAGCGATTACACGGAAGTGGACTGTTATTATGTCAACAACAAAAACGGTACGTTTACAGAGTCTCTGAAAAAGTCTTTTTCACATGTTTCCAAATTTTCGATGGGAGCGGATGTGGCCGATTTTAATAACGACGGCCAGCCCGATGTTCTGACACTGGATATGCTTCCGGAAGATAACAGAAGACAAAAGCTGCTAAAAGGTGCGGACTTATACGATCAGTATCATTTATTGCTCGACAGCGGATATTACCACCAGAATATGCGGAATATGCTGCAGCTAAACCGGGGAAAGGATCAGGACGGGAATATCAGGTTCAGTGAAATAGGGCAGCTGTCAGGAATATCAAATACGGACTGGAGCTGGGCCGGACTAATGGCGGACCTTGACAACGATGGCTGGAAAGACCTGCTAATTACTAACGGCTATCTGCGGGATTTTACGGATATGGATTTTTTGAAATATACCGTTGCAGATGAACAGATGAAGCAGGTGACAAAAGGTAATCTGGACTTCAAAACCTATGGACTGGTTCAAAAGATGCCTTCTAACAAACTGAGAAATTATATATTTCGGAACGCACAGGCGAACAAAGGGCCTTATGCTTTTGAGGATGTATCGGCGGATTGGGGATTGGCCGGAGAAAATGTTTCGAATGCGGCTGCTTATGCTGATTTTGACGGAGACGGTGATTTGGATCTGGTTATATCAAATGTAAATGAGCCTGCTACAATTTATCAGAACAATGCGAAAAGGAAAAGTCTGACTTTGAAATTAACCGGTTCGGGCCTGAATACAGCTGCACTTGGAAGTAAAGTGTGGGTTTATACCGCTGGAAACATGCAATATGCTGAGCTTTATCCTGTACGGGGATATCAGTCATCGGTAAGTACAGATCTGCTGTTTGGACTTGGTGATTCCGGAAAAGCGGACTCAATAAAAGTGGTTTGGCCATCGGGGGAAGTCTCACACATTGCGGGTACTGATACCCGGCTATTGGAATTGAATGAGTCAGCAGCCGTAGCAGAGGTATCTTTGAACAGAGAAACGGACAGAAAACCAGTATTCCAGAAAGTTGCATCGGATCAGACGGGTGTTCATTTTATACATCATGAAAATGAATTTGTAGATTTCAAAGTAGAAGTTTTACTTCCCTATCAGCTTTCAAAGATGGGGCCGGCGCTTGCCAAAGGCGACGTCAATGGCGACGGGCATGATGACCTTTTTTTTGGAGGCGCATCCGGTCAGTCAGGTATTTTATATTTACAGCAGAAAAACGGATCATTTAAACCGGCAGATATGCAGCCATGGCATGCCAACATGGTTTGTGAAGAAGTATTCGCACATTTTTTTGATGCTGACCGTGACGGGGATCCGGATCTTTATGTCGTTAGCGGAGGGAATGAGTTTGAGGATCAGTCACCGGAGTATCGCGATCATTTGTATATAAACACTGGGGATGGCCATTTTGAAGAATCCTTCCTGGCATTGCCATCCATGAAAAGCCCGAAGCAGTGTATTGCCAGTGCCGATATGGACGGTGATGGCGATGCTGATCTTTTTATCGGAGGAAGAGCCGTTCCGGGATCTTTTCCGGTTGCCGCCAGAAGCTACATACTCCGAAATGATTCGCAGGGTAAAAATCCAAAATTTACGGATGTGACTGCGGAATGGAATAAAGATCTGTTAACACCTGGAATGATTACCTCAGTGTATTTTCAGGATATGGACAAAGACGGAAAGCCGGACCTGATGCTGGCGGGTGACTGGATGAAGATCCGGACCTTTAAAAATTCAGGTTCATCATTTACGGAGATCAGCACAGCGGAATTAGCAGATACGGATGGAATGTGGGCTTCCATAACTCCGGTTGATCTGGATCAGGACGGTGACATAGATTTTGTGCTGGGAAATTGTGGGCTTAACAATCAGTATAAGGCAAGTACCTGGAAACCTCTGTCACTTTATTATAATGATTTTGATAAAAACGGAGTGGTGGACCCTATATTAACCTATTACGTCGGAGATAAAAGTTATCCAATGTTTTCAAGGGATGAAATGCTGGACCAGATGGTTTCTCTAAAAAGGAAATTTACCAGCTACGCATCCTATGCCAATGTAACGATTGAGGATATTTTCGGTAAAGAGGCCGTTTCCAAAAGCCCCGTTTTATATTGCAAGCAGCTGGGTAGCATTGTTTTGGAGAATAAAGGAGATTTTAAGTTTACTACACATGATTTACCAAATGATGTTCAGTTTTCAAGATTGAGCGGCGTAGTAGCCACAGATATAAACGGTGATGGCAAAACGGATCTGATCATGGCAGGTAATTTCTCACCCTATCGTGTACAGCTCGGGCCATGCGATGCTTCGGTAGGTATGGTGCTCAAGCAGACCCGTGCGTTTCAGTTTGAAAGCATGCAGCCTTCCGAAACAGGCTTTTGGGCCTCTGGAGACATCCGGTATATGGTCTCTCTGGATTCAAAACGTATAGTACTCTCGGTTAATAACGGAGCTCCGCTGATATTTAACTGTGAATTACCGAAGAAATGACCTACACATCCTCCCTCAGCCATGTCTAAAACCCTTTGTTTTTTTATATTCATTTCGTTTTTATCGAATGGTTATGCACAGCCTTCTCCCAAACTGCTGCATCGTGCAGAGAAAAATCTTACCCGGACCATTGTTCATGATATCTTTTCTCCGCCGGTAGCCAGCAGGATTTATTTATATGCCAATGCTGCTGCTTATGAGACGCTTATAAAAGGAGAGGAAAAGCAGAACAGCCTTCGGGGCCAGGTAACTAATTTTCCGGACATGAAAGCGATTGTTCCGGCAGGTAAGGTAAACTATTCACTGGCTGCGGTTTATGCTTTCTTTAAGACAGGCGGAAAACTCGTTTTTTCCGAAAATCTGTTGGAGGACAGTGTTAAGGTTATTCTGGATGATTTCCGGGAGAAAGATCCTGAAATTTACAATAACTCAATTCAACTTGGCCAGACTGTAAGTGATAGTATCCTGAAATGGGCATCGACTGATAACTATTTACTGACCCGCAAAAAAAGAAGATATTCGTATAGCAAGCAGCCTGGTAAATGGACGCCCACGCCTCCGGGATATATTGACGCTGTGGAACCCTACTGGAGCCAGATCCGGCCGGTAAGCCTGGATTCCGCCGGGCAGTTCAAGCCGGTTCCGCCACCTGTTTTCAGTACGGATACTTCCAGTGCATTTATGAAAGATGTAAAGGAAGTGTATCGTGTTACACAGCATATGGATAAGGAAAAGATTTTGATTGCCAGTTTCTGGGACTGTAACCCGTTCTATCTCAATACACAGGGACATCTCAATTTTGCAACAAAAAAGCTTTCACCCGGCGGACACTGGATATCCATTGCCGGACAGGCTTCCGAAAAAGCGAAAGCAGGCTGGGGCACTACCATATCGGCCTACCTGCTGACTTCGATTGCGCTTTATGATGGTTTTATAAGTTGCTGGGACGAGAAATACCGTAGCCAGCTCATCCGGCCGGAGACTGTAATCAATGCTTATATTAATGAACGATGGAGGCCAATGCTGCAAACCCCTCCGTTTCCGGAATACACGAGTGGGCACAGTGTAATTTCAACTGCTGCTGCGGAAGTTTTAACTAGCATTTTCGGACCCGATTTTGCTTATGATGATCATACAGAGGTCGACTATGGATTACCGGTCAGGCATTTTAAATCATTTAATCAGGCAGCATCAGAAGCTGCTATAAGCCGGTTGTATGGAGGTATACATTACCGCTCAGCGATTGAAAACGGACAAGTGCAGGGGAGCAATATCGGGAATCATGTGCTACGCAAGATTATATTGCATTCTAAATGAAATGGATAATATTATTTGCTGTGTTTACGATAACATGAAGGAATTATTAATTTTTTTTAATAAACTGTATTTGTTTGTTAATAATTTTTTTATTTTTGATGATAAATAATGCCCTGAGACGATTTTACTTTTTTATTAGCGGAATAAGAGTCGCTCAGGCAGTATTTTAAAAACCAAATAGTACTAAAATTTATCCTTTTATCTAATTTACCAATTTGACCATGAGAGAAAAGTCTACTAGCTTAAATCGTCTGGTAATACTTCTGCTACTTCTGATAGGAAGTACCTGGAGTATTGCGCAGGACAGAAAAACCGTATCGGGAACGGTTACCGATAAAGACCAAAATCCTTTACCTGGGGTAAATTATCTTATTAAAGGTTCAAGTAATGGTGGTGCAACGGATGCAAATGGTAGATTTTCCATTAGTGTAGGATCATCAAATGCTGTTCTGGTTTTCTCTTCTATTGGATTTCTATCAAAAGAAGTAGAAGTAGGCAATGCCTCGCAATTATCGGTAGTGCTGGAAGAAGATAACAAGACGCTTAATGAAGTTGTAATTACTGGTTTTGGTATGGCTCAGGATGCAAGAAAATTAGCCTACTCTGCTCAGACGATTGATGGAGGTGCATTAACAAGAACAAATAATCCTAACCTTGTTAACGCGCTTCAGGGTAAAATTGCCGGTGTGATGATTAACCAGGGAGCGAGTGGCCCAATGTCTTCGTCACGGATAAGAATAAGGGGAAATGCTTCATTAAGTCCGAATACCCAGCCACTTTTTGTAGTGGATGGTGTTTTGATCCGTCCTGGTACAACCGGTGCAGATTCATGGGGCGGAGCTCAGGATTTTGGAAATATAATGAAAAATATCAATCCCGATAATATTGAGTCCATGAGCGTTCTTAAAGGTTCTGCGGCCAGTTCATTATATGGTTCAGAAGCTTTAAACGGAGTTGTAATAATTCAAACAAAAAAGGGGAGAGAGACCAAAGGATTAGGTGTTTCCTATAACCATTCATCATCCTTTGAAACTGCATATAAAATCATTGATCTTCAGAACCAGTTTGGTGCAGGGTTAAGTCCGGCTTTTACGAAAGGAACCGATGGCGTTGATCAGGTGGATGCAAACAACTGGTTTTATTCTTACGGACCTGAATTTAAGGATCAGCAAGTGAGAGATATTGATGGCAGAATGGTTGAATGGAAAGCTAACGATCCAATTAAATTCTTCAATACTGGAAAATACATTAACCACAATGTTGCTGTGGAAGGTGGAAATGATCGTTCCAGCTTTCGTGTATCTTATTCAAATCTGAATAATACGTCTGTTATGCCTTCAGGTACAGAAATGAAGAGAAATAACTTTAACATTCGGGCAACACAGAAAATCGGGAAGATATTTAGTCTGGATGTAAGTACAGATTACACAAGTAATAATTTATTAAACCCAACAAACCAAGGTAGTAGCTATAATCCAATATTCAAGTTTGTTTATTATCGGCCGCGTAATTTGGATATTGATTACTGGATGTCTAACTATATCGATACAAATGTCGGTGGTAGAAAGAGGAACGCCAATGATCCATATAGTGTCACTGATTTTATGTGGGAAATCAATGAGCGTAAAAGGACACGTAATGAGAAGGTGTTCAGAGGTAATATTGATTTAACAGCTAAAATTACTCCATGGTTAACCGGGCTATTGCGCTCTAACCTTCAGAACGAAATTTATACCGGGGAGTATAAGAAGCGCGGTGATGGACCACGTTTTTCAGGAAATGACGAGTACAGCACCTATGCAACTAATAATAATCAATACAGGGTTCAGGGGCTTCTTTCAGCAACAAAGACATTTGGTGAAGATTTTGATTTCAACTTCAGTGTTGGGGGAGAGACCAATAAAATTAACGGAGGACGTGAATTTAGAAATGGTACATCCGGAGGTTTAAGAATTCCAGAGGTTTATTCCCTTTCAAATACTATGAATGTCGCCAGCGCAAGTGCGCCACTTGGTATATCTAAAAGGACAGACGCGATATATGCTTATGGTGATTTAACTTACAAAGGGATGCTTACCTTAAATGCAAGTTATCGCCGTGACTGGACTTCCACATTAACTTATAAAAATGGTACTGGTGATTGGTCATATGATTATCCTTCTGTGGGGTTGTCCTGGATTGCTACAGAAACTTTAAAGAATGTTCCGACATGGCTTACATTCGGTAAGCTTCGGGCAAGTTTCGGTTACACAGGTGGAGATACTGATGCCTGGAGCACTAACCGCACAGGTATTTATTCGCCAGGTGACAATTATACCTTGCCAGATGGTACACCCCTTGCTTCTTATGGATTTAGAGATAGGACACTTCCAAATGCGAATCTTAAAAACCGCTTGGCGAGAGAGTTGGAATTAGGAACTGATATTAGATTTTTTAATAATAGACTCGGTATCGATTTTACGTTTTATAACAAAATCACAACCAATGAGATTTTGACAGTTACTGTTCCGCAAGAATCTGGCCTTACAGGCCGCATTATTAATGCTGGTAAAATCAGAAACCGCGGAATTGAAGTATTATTGAATGCTACACCAGTCAAAACGGAAAAATTAAACTGGACGACTACTTTCAATTTCTCGCGTAACCGGAATAAAATTCTGGAACTTACACCTGGAGTCGACAACTACGAACTGAGTCTTGCTTTTGGTAATGATGTTAGATCTATTGCGCGCGTTGGTGGTGATTACGGCACTATTACTACTTCGTATGCTTATGCAACGTATCAGGCAAAAGATGCAAGTGGAAACAATATTGATAATCCATCAAATGGGCAAAAGGTTATTGGTGCTTCAAGTAATGCTACAGATGGCTATCCAACTTATCTTAGAAGTGGTTCATATGGACAGGGCTCTAAGGATTTGGGTACCATGCTTGAAAAATTCCTGTTAAGCAACATCAATAGTGTACAGTATGGCAACTTTAATTTTGGTGTGCAGGTTGATGCGAAAATAGGAGGTCTTATGGCATCAGGAACACATCAGTACGGATCATCTAACGGAAGTTTAAAAAATAGCTTACCAGGAAGAAATGCTGCTTTGGGAGGTGTGACTTTTACAGATGCTTCTGGCAACACACGTGATGATGGAATAATTCCTGAAGGTGTTTTGGCTGATGGATACAAGGTAAGTGTAGATGGTAGAGAAATGGATCTTGGAGGTATGCAGTATTCAGAAGCTGTTTCTAAAGGATATCTGAAGCCAATACCAGCATATGCTTATTATGAAAACCTTACACAATGGGGTTCAGGTATAAGAGAATATTCAGTGTTTGAGAATTCATGGGTATCCCTGCGTGAAGTATCAGTTGGCTACAATATTCCGGCGAGTTTAATCAATAAATATAAGATACAGTCGCTCCGTGTAGGATTAGTTGGCCGAAACCTTACCTATTTGTATATGACTGCAAAAGATGGTGTTAACCCAGAAGGTTTAAAAAGCAATAATGCTGGTGAATTTGCTGAATACGGAGGAGCTCCATTTACAAGAAATCTAGGTTTCTCAGTTAATATAGGATTCTAAAAGTGAATTCGGTTTTTCAAAAATTTGAACAATAAGAAGTATGAAAACATATAGTAAAATTCTTTTTTTAGCATCCTTGTTTGTTTTAGGGACAATGTCATCATGTGACAAGCAGGATTTCGTTGACATCAATGTCGATCCGGATGCACTTTCTTCGATTCCTCCGGAGAACCAATTTGCGAATGCTTCTCGCGGCATTCACGGGCAGGATTTTGAGGCATTTTACGATTTCTATACACGTATAATGCCATGGATGCAATACGCAACTGATGTAAGAGGTAACCAGGGAGCGTTTACGACAAATATGTCCAATTTTTCATCACGCTATGGAGCCTTGTATAGCGCTGGTACGCAGCTTTATGATGTAGAAAAATCGGTAGAAAAGTTGGCGGATAATGAACAGGCGCGTTTTGTTCATATGATTCGAATTGCACGGATTCTAAAAGCATATTATGCATTCTACGTTTCAGATATATATGGTAGCATACCCTATACGGAGGCTTTTCAAGCGAGATATGGCGGTACACTTACACCGGCATATGATTCACAGCAATCCTTATTTGCGAAACTTGATGAAGAGATTAAAGAAGCAGTTTCTGTTTTAAAGCAAGCTCAGACTGCTCCACAGGTTACTTTAGGTAATTATGATTCTTATTTTGGTGGAGATGCTTCTAAATGGGTTAAAGCCGGTAATGCTTTGAGATTAAAAATCGCTTTACGACAAATCAAAAGTGACCAGGCAAAAGCTACATCAATAATTAATGAGATATTGGCCAAGCCTGCAACTGAATTGATGGATTCAAATGCGGACGGTTGGGTTTTTACTGCGAATCAAGCCTTTACTGCTGGCGGAAACTGGAATCCTACAAGTCTTAGAGCTACAAAGCCCATCGTCGATTTTATGTGGGAAAATAAGGATCCCCGTCTTGATGCTTTCGTTGCACCTAATTCATATTCTCAAAACAATATTGATTTGTTGATTGCGGCAAAGTTATTACCTGCCGGAACAACAGAACCATCGAGAAGATATGTGGGAAGTTTTACAAGCCCCGACCAAGCAACAAATCCTGCAATCAGAGCGACTTTTTATTCCCCTATCACTGTAAAATCAGGGGATAATTCCATAGTTATAGACACTTTGAGCTATCTTCAGCCACGGCTATTCAGGCCCGCAGAAGCTGATGCTAGTGGAGTTGCCGGCAAGGGTCTTGTTTACATTCCTGTAATAACGTATTCAGACTATTGCTTTATGCGTGCAGAAATTGCCGCACGTGGAATTGGAACAGGCGCAAAGGAATGGTATGAAAAAGGTATTGTAAGTTCTATACAGTGGTATGATATGGTTGGTTTAAAGTCAATGCTTACCAATTACACTGCGGTTACACAAGCTGAAATAGATGCATACCTTCTTAAACCGGCTGTTGCTTATGACGCTGCTAAAGCATTAGATAAAATTTCCTCACAAGCATATCTGCATTTTTTAAAGCAGCCTTCCGAAGGTTGGGCTACATGGAAAAGAACGGGTTATCCAAATCCGTCAAGCTCGGTGGCTCTACCAGTATATACGAATAACAACGCTGTTTTGATAACTCCGCGTCGTGCGCCTCTGCCATTGCCAAATGAGAATGATCAAAACTATGCTAACCAAAAGGCTGCTTACGACGCCATGGCTACACAACCAGGTTTTGGTAAAGATCCTCAGGACGCAGCGGGCCGCGTATGGTGGGATAAGCCTTAATATCAGAATGTAGATTTAGTTAATAACAAAAACAGGCAGGCCGGTTGGCTTGCCTGTTTTTGTTAAATAAGAATATCGATTTTTCTTTTAGAACACTGATCAATTATTTATCAGGCATCCTATTGCTTCTGTTTTTTTTGTTTGTATTAGATTGCCATTTAACGTAGCTTCAATGGCATTACGCAGGTAAAATTCAGTAGGTTTCGGCCTGTTTTTTCCTAAACCTGCATACCAGTTGTCTATCGCGCCCTGATATACCACTTGTCCGTTTGCATCAATTAGTACTACTTCCGGCATAACCTTCGCATGATATTTCCTGACAATCCGGTGCTCCTTATCCGTATATCCGGGAAACGTAATGCCATATCTTTTTAGGAAAGCTTTGATCTCCGGATCTTTTACGGTATAAACCGGAAAAATGGATTCGAAATGTACATTTTTGGATCTGTATTCCTCCGACATCTTTTTAAGTTCCGGCATATACGATTGCGTGACCGGACATTCGGTATCTGCAAAAACAATTACATTGAGAGATCTTTTCTGAGGTTCTGTAATCTGCCCTTTAACTTTTACAGTCAAAAGACTCAAAAGAAATACCAGAGACAGTAAGTTGCAAACCGGGCTAGATTGTGCTTTCATGATAATTTAAAATAATAAATCTCCTTAGGAATAAGTTTTTGCAGGTTTTCGCTAAATTCATTAAACAAAGCTGGTTAAAGGATGTTAGCGTAAGCATGGTGCAAATGGAATCTTCTCATTTGGTAAAATGGAATGATTCACTCATGTAGAGGATGAATGAAATAATGTTTTTGGAGAAGTAAAATAGATGGTCATTTTCCTTTAATTTCAAAATAATAAACGCTCTCACATTTAACTGTTTATCTATGAAAATTTACCTGACACTAATCAGAATTGTCCTTTTCTGCATCACATTGTCTCTTCTGACTATTGGAGGGCTTTTCTTTATTCAAAACTGGGCGGGAGGTAATGTGATGCTGGGTATTGGGTTGGTATTATCAGCAATTATTTTCGTCGATATTTTTAGAACAAAAAAGGCTTTTAATAAAATTAGTAACTAATGCTAAGTTGGATTCCATCGTGCAGCAAAATTATTCTGGAATCAACTTAACACTAGTTAGCATCTGATTTTTTAGCTTTTCAAGAGCCTTAATTACTTTTTGAGTAAAGTTTCCAAAGCAGCCGTAACTTTATTATACCCAAAAGCACCAATTTCTGCCTTCATCCTTTCTTGTATTTCTTTATTCTGCAAATTTCCAATACTTCCTTCATGCGTATGTTTCAGCTCACGTGGAGCCGCATAACTTCCGTCCGCAATTTCAGCGCCAACCTGCTTGTAGGCATCCCGGAAAGGAACGCCGTTAATTACCAGTTCATTTACACGTTCCACGCTAAACAGCAGATCATATTTGGCGTCGTCAAGAAGGTTTTGCTTGATTTTCATGTTTTCCAGCATAAACGAAGCAATATCCAGACAGTCCAGTATCTCGTCAAAAGCAGGCATCAGGATCTCTTTTAAAAGCTGCATATCACGGTGATAACCGGAAGGCAGATTACTCAGAACCATCGTGACTTCCATCGGTAAAGCTTTCATCCGGTTGGTTTTTGCACGAAGCAGTTCCGCTACGTCCGGGTTTTTTTTATGCGGCATGATACTGCTTCCTGTTGTAAGGTCATCCGGCAGAACGATAAAGCTGAAATTCTGGCTGTTGTAAAGACAAACATCCATAGCCAGACGTGAAACTGTTGCAGCTAGAGACGAAATAGCAGTAAGAGCTGCCTGTTCGGTTCTTCCCCGGCTCATCTGTGCATAAACGACGTTGTGGTGCATGCCTTCGAAGCCCAGTAGCTCTGTCGTAAGCGTACGGTTAAGCGGAAATGAGGAGCCATAACCAGCGCCGGAGCCCAGCGGATTGCGGTTGGCCAGCCTGTAAGCTGCGTTGAGCTGAATCACATCGTCAATCAGTCCTTCTGCATAGGCACCAAACCAGAGCCCGAACGAGGATGGCATGGCTATCTGTAAATGCGTATAACCCGGCAGAAGATCGTTTTTGTGTTCCTCTGATTTCTTTATTAGGGTGTCAAAAAGCTTTTCCGTTGCCTGTACCACCTGAAATAACCGGTTACGGGTATAGAGCTTCATGTCTACCAGAACCTGATCATTCCTTGAACGGCCGCTATGGATTTTCTTGCCGGTGTCTCCCAGTTTTCGGGTCAGCATAAGCTCAACCTGGGAGTGCACATCCTCGACGCCGTCTTCAATTACAAATGATCCTTTTTCAACCTGATCATAGATCACTTTAAGTTCAGTGCGTAAGGCAGTAAGTTCTTCACCGGTAAGCAGGCCGATGGTTTCCAGCATTGTCGCATGGGCCAGATTGCCGAGTACGTCAAATTCGGCCAGATGAAGATCCATTTCACGGTCTTTTCCAACCGTAAAGCGTTCAATTTTTTCAGAAGTAACGGTATTTTCTTTTTGCCAGAGTTTCAAAATGCAGTAAGTCAATAGTGAATCGGAGAAACAGCTCCGGAACTATTGCAAATTTACAAGCTATGTTGAGATTTTCGGACTTAGCGAAGAAGTATTGTGTTAATCAACCATTCGCCGGATGGCTACGAAGCGTTTGCTGTAATAATCCGCATTGAGAAGGTCATAGCGGATACCACCTTTGAATGCAGAATGAATAAATTTGACATATCCGGGCGAAACCTCGGTAATGATTCCTACATGGCCTACTCTCGAACTTTTAGAACTCTGACCTTTAAAAAAAATGAGATCACCGGGTTTGGCCTGAGGAAGTTCAATTAATTCGCCTTTTTCAGCCTGGGCAGCACTGGAATGCGGCAGGGCGATGGCCATTTTATCAAAACAATACCGGACAAAACCGGAGCAGTCAAAACCTTTTTTAGAAGCTCCTCCGGAGCGGTAGGGGATATGTAAGTGTTTGGTGGCAAAAGAAACCAGGGATTCAATGTGGGTTAATGTATCAGCTGATGCGGTTTGCTTTTTTTTAGTCTGCGCTTGGGAAGGATTGAAAACGGAAGAAGCTGTAATCAGAATAACAAAGAAAAAAATGCGTCGAATCGATAATTGCATGAAGGATCAGTTTGGTTCTGTGTATATTAACTCTATACAGAAGAATATATTGCCTTTTGTTAACTTATCTATTAATTGCAAAGATAACCTGCTTTTTCGTATATTTTTATTTTATTCTAATGATAAATTACAAACTTATATGTAAGTTTCTGAAAACTAGTTATTAGCTTCTATTTCATGAAACCAAAGGTTTAACCAGACCGCTAGCTTTCACTTTCCCTTCTTTACCCTACGGTTTTTTCCTACTTTTGTGACTTCAAATGAATTTCCATATTCAATAAAATATTCCGAATGAACACCACCGACCGTTATCTGCAGCGCGGCGTATCAGCATCAAAAGAAGATGTGCATAAGGCAATTGAAAAAATTGACAAGGGTTTATACCCAAAAGCTTTTTGTAAAATTGTCCCGGATACCCTGGCTGGAGATCCGGAATACTGTACCATTATGCACGCTGACGGCGCGGGTACGAAAACTTCACTCGCCTATTTGTATTGGAAGGAAACCGGTGATATTTCCGTTTGGAAAGGAATTGCGCAGGATGCCATTGTAATGAATACAGACGATTTGTTGTGTGTAGGTGCCACGGGCCCCATGTTGTATTCATCCACCATCGACCGTAATAAAAACCGGATTCCTGGTGAGGTTATTGCAGAAGTTATCAACGGTGCAGAAGAAGTGCTGGATATGCTTCGCAGTTATGGCGTTGAAATATACAGTACCGGCGGCGAAACGGCTGATGTAGGTGATCTGGTCAGGACGGTGACTGTGAACAGTACGGTGATAGCGCGTATGAAAAGATCCGAAGTGATCGACAATGCAAATATTAAGGCAGGTGACGTCATTGTCGGACTGGCATCTTCCGGGCAGGCAACTTATGAAACTGCTTACAATGGCGGAATGGGAAGTAACGGGCTTACCTCTGCACGTCATGATGTGCTGGGGAAATATCTTGCAGAAAAATATACGGAAAGTTTTGACCCGGAAGTAAATAAGGATCTGATATACAGCGGGACCAAAAAACTTACAGATGCAGTTGAAGGTACTGCACTCAATGTTGGCCAGCTTATCCTTTCGCCAACGCGTACGTATGCACCTGTTGCCAAAGCGCTGTTGGATGAACTTCGTCAGGACATACATGGCATGGTACACTGCAGTGGCGGAGCGCAGACCAAGATCTTACATTTCATAGACAACCTGCACATTATTAAAGATAATCTGCTTCCTGTACCACCTCTCTTTAAACTTATACAGGGGGAAAGCGGTACAAGCTGGCAGGAAATGTATAAAGTTTTCAATATGGGACACCGTCTGGAAATTTATCTTTCACCGGAGCATGCAGAACGTGTTATTGAAATTTCAAAATCTTTCGGGATTGATGCGCAGGTTGTTGGCCGGGTAGAAGAATCAGATGTGAAGAAACTAACCATTACCAGCGAGTTTGGAGAATTTACATATTCCTGATTTCCTGAATAAAATATTAAACGCCTCCGGATCAGTAATCCGGAGGCGTTTTTGTTTCAATACAACCTATCTGTTTGTATATCAGCTTGTAATTTATGAGTATAGTTATTTCTTGGCATAGATGTTATAATAGATTTTTCTGAATATGTAGAATTTATTTATGTCCAATGAGAAACTAAACTTTACTGCACATGATGAGAGAAATTTCCAACCACTATCCTGTCGGCAGAGCCTTACAACTGGTAGTAGTGCTTTCTGCTTTCTTATGTTTTGAAAAGCTACTTGCACAGCCGCCTATTACATTAAGACCTGTGATTACAAGTAATCTAACGGCACCCATGCAGATTGTAAATGCAGGAGATGCCTCCGGCAGAATATTCGTGGCAGAACGGGCCGGGCGTATAAAAGCATTTCAGCCCGTTGGCACACCGCAATACAGCTATCTGGGTACTTTTCTGGATTTTTCAAGTCTGGTAGGTTCTTCAGGTGAAGGAGGTTTATTGAGTATCGTTTTTCATCCCGGGTTTGCATCAACAGGTGTACACCGAGGCGAGTTATTTGCCTTTTATACCGATATTAATACGCAGCCTAACAGTGATCTTATCCTAAGGAGATACCGGGTTTCTGATCCTGTGGCAAATACTCCGACCGTATTGTCGACAGACGAAATTTTACGAATTCCGCACCCAAATTTCTCAAACCACAATGGCGGAGAAATACATTTTGGACCTGATGGTTTTTTATACATGTCTGTTGGTGACGGCGGGGGAGGTGGTGATCCGAATAATAACGCACAGCGGACGGTCGCGGCTTCTGCTAACGACAAGTCTTACCTGCTTGGCAAAATGCTTCGGATTGATGTAAATAACACATCCCAGGGGCGGTTATATGCTACACCTGCGAGCAACCCATTTCCTGCGGGAGCTGCCATTAAAAATGAGGTTTTCGATTACGGGCTTAGAAACCCGTTTCGCTGGAGTTTCGACCGTTTGACAGGTGACATGTGGATCGGTGATGTAGGGCAGGATCGGTGGGAGGAGATTGATTTCAGGCCGGCTGCAAGTGTGCCGGGTGTTAATTACGGATGGAACTGCTACGAAGGTGAAGCCACATATAACACAAGTTCCGGGTGTAACACTTTGATTAACTTCGCACCTGCCTATGTTTATGACGGACAGTCGGTGATAGGAGGTGTATTTTACAGAGGGACAAATTCTTTGCTGGCGGGTTATTATATTGGTGCTGATTATGTTTCAGGAAATATTCATCTGGTGTCTGCAAATACTACTCCCGGAGAAGGAGCATGGACAACCCGTGTCATCCCAAATATTTTGCCCAATGCAAATGAAATAGGTTTTACCGACATTGGAGAGGCTGAAAATGGAGACATTTATATAACCGGGCTTAGAAGTAATAGTGTATATCTTGTTGCTTCCACCGCTCTGCCGGTAAAGCTTACGGCATTCAGTGCAAGTAAATCAGTAGAAGGGGCGAAATTAAAATGGCAGACTGCCGCAGAAGAAAATTTTTCAAAATTTGAGATTGAATATGCTTCCAATCAGAAAAAGTTTGAAGCAATTGGTACCGTTTATCCTTCCGGCAACAGAAGTTACGAATTTACGCATGCAGGCCTTCTGTCAGGTAATTCTTACTATCGCCTCAAAATGATTGACCAGGATAATAGCTTCAGATATTCAGGGATTATTTCTCTGCAAACGGATGAATCGGCCGAGGGAGGATTTGTAAGGCCCTCACTGGTAAATTCAGGATCTATGAACTTACTTGTAGAAGGTATCTATCATTCCTTTGAACTTGTTGGTACAAATGGGTTTGTCTTTCACAAGCAGAATATTTCAGGAACAAAGGGAGCGATCAGTATTCCGGTCAATAAAATTACTTCCGGCATGTATGTGGTAAGGCTAATTAGTAATGAAAATGTGAAGCAGCAGAAAATACTGATTATCAACTGATTTTATTAAGATTAATCTAAAAGCAAAAAAGCACAGCCCGGGTTACAGGCTGTGCTTTTTTGCTTTTAGTAGTTTGAATTCCTTCTCACTTCCTGTAGTTTCAGTTCGCTGTCTTTTGTTGGTATATAACGAACCGGAGTAAATGTTTTATAGATGCGATTTTCTTTCAAAAGTTGGTCAGGATGGTTTGCAGAGGCTTCCTGATTATTTGATTGCCCGATCAGTTCTCTCAGATTTTTGACCAGGCCGGATATCATTGACATGTTTGTGCTATTTAGATTTGTAATCAAAATAATTACAGATCAAAGATAACTATAACGTTTGTAGCATTTGTTGCCAAAACAGACTAAGTGTTACATGATTCACACATTGTCGGTGCTGAGCCAGTCTTTATTCCCTGACTGTTTAAAATAGCTGGGTGTAAAACCAGTCACCTTTTTAAACTGGCTGGATAAATGGGCAACGCTGCTGTAATGCAGTTTGTAAGCAATTTCTGTGAGTGTGAGCTGCCCGAGCGCAAGTAACTTTTTTACCCGTTCTATTTTATGAAGTATGATGTAGTGTTCTATTGTTATCCCCTGAACTTTGGAAAACAAATTGGCCATATATGTGTAATCATACATGAGTGTAGCGCTGAGGTAATTGGAAAAATTGGTGCGTAGTGGTTTTTCTGCATCGTTCACCATTTCGAGGATACTGGTCTTTATTTTTTCTATCAACTGGCTTTTTTTGTCCTCTACCAATTCCAGACCATGTATATCAAATGCTTTTTTTAGGAGCATAATATCTTCCTTACATATATTTCCTGTTAATTCGATTTCGCTCTCATTGATATGCAAATAAGTCAGATTTAGCTTTGTAAGTTCTTCCTGAGCTATTTCCCGGTCCCGAAGGCTTACCATGTTTTTAATGTACAGCCTCATGAATTATTTGCGTTAGCAACCGAATCATTTCCGGTATGTTCTTTAAAGCTAGTAATTTTTAAATGCAAAACATAATATGTTATCCGGATATGTCACCGGCATTTTCTCCTAAGGCATCTTCATTGTAAGCTGATTCCGAGACCTCTGCAGATATGTAACGTTTACCGCTAAGTACGGTCCAAATACATTTGTTGAGTTCTGCAATGGTACTTTGTTTAGAGAGATATCCGTTGACATTGGCTTTTAGATAATCAGGAACCATATCAGGATCCGGCTTTTCATCATAAATGATGATTTTACCACCCGGATTTCTACTTTTCCATATCCTTATACAGTCGGTATCTCCGGTGCCCGGATGCTGGTTAATCCCCAAAATGATCAGATCCGGTTTTTGGTCGGGGAACTGCAGGTAAAAATGATCAATACTTTCAGAAGACAAAACGTTAACCTCATCAAAATTTTCCTGTAAATGCCAGCCCAGGCCTTTTCGCAGTATAGGAAATTTATCGATTAGAGCTATTGTCATCATAGTAACCTTATTAACATTCAGGTGATTTATTATTGGTTACTTGGGCAATATATTATTCATTAATTACCTTATTAAGGACATATCCTCTCAACCGACACTGCATAAACAGAAAAATCAAAGATATAAATAATGGTATTATTTTATGTTTTTTTATTAATAAGATTATCTAATGTAGTTATAGTTAATTTGAAAAAATAAAAAGATCAATATTTACTTATTATCCGGTTGAAAGTACCTGTTCATTTTAAAACCATAAACAGGGAGCTGCCAAAGGGCGCGGTATTAACTATGGTTTCTTCAATTTGCATCGTGGCTTTTAATATACCGTTGATTAAATCTCCGGGATAACTGACGTCCGAATCCGGCCCGGCATGGTTCATGTTTCCTTTTCTGATCTGATATCTCTGCCAGCGCCGAACGAGCCAGATAGGAAGGGAAAGTGCAAATGGCCAGTATGTTTTGTATTGGATTTTTAGGCCTGAAGCTTGCGCGTAAGCGAAAAAGTCTTTGAATACAAATCTGCGGGAGCTGCCGACTGCAATGTCGTGTGTGCCTGAAAATGCTTCGAAAGCATGAATGTTGATCAGAATGATACCTCCGGGATTAAGCTTCTTTTTAAAAGCTTTTAATGCACGGATAATTTCCGGATCATCCAGAAAATACATGGCATCATTACAGCAAATTACATCAAACGTTTCATCCGGCCTGAAAGCTGCTACATTTTTAAGATCACCGAAACTCACGTTCAAATTTCTTTCCAGAGAGAAGTCAATGGCATGCTGTGAATAATCAAAACCGGTTGTGTTGACATAACCTTTTTGTTTTAAAAAAGCCAGCATCCCGCCGGTGCCACAGGCAGCATCCAGGATACTGAGTTTGGGATTAAAACTTTTCGAATGTCTGGTAATTTGTTTCAAAACCTTTCCATGCAAAATCTGATACCACCAAAGCTTTTGCTCTACCTCGAACATCCGCTGGTACTCCGATCTGTTATCAATCATACAGTCACTGTGCTGTTATATTTAATGACATACTGAGGCTGGCCGCTTTGTGCCATAAAGCTTTTACCTATGTATTCGCCCAGAACACTTAAAAGTGTACATTGGATGCCGCCGATAAAAATAAATGCTGCCGTTACAACCTGCCATCCTTTCGGATCAGGGCCTATTACCCATTGGCCAAAGAGGAATACCAACAGTAAAAATCCAAGCCCAAATAAACTTACTCCGATAGGCATAAAAACCCGGATCGGAAGCGAAGAATAGCAAAAAAGAATATTGAGAAACAAAGAGATCAGTTTTCTCCAGGTATAGTTCGATGAGCCTTCTTCGCGTTTTAAATGGGAAACCTGTACAGTTCCGATGTGGTTGGTGATACGGAAAATAAGCCCGTCGATGTACGGATAAGGCCCCTGGTACTTAATAATTTCCTGAACAACTTCCTGCTTGATGAGTTTAAAGCTGGACAGATACAGGTCTTTTGGCTTATTTAATAAATATCCGGTAATCCAGTTGACCAGCTTGCTGCCCAGATTACGGCGTACAGAATGCTGTTTTTTCTCGTAGTAGGTATAAACAACATCATAATTCCCTTTTTCTGCAACATCCAGTAGTTTGAATATCTCTTCAGGCGGATTCTGAAAATCGTCATCGATCATGACGCAATATTCTCCGTATGCCCAGTTCAAACCACACATTACGGCATTAAATTCTCCATAATTTCTGCGTAACGATATAAAACGAACGTTGGAATACTGATCAGCAAGCCGTTGACATATTTTTTCGGAATTATCACGGCTGTTGTCATTTACCATTACAATTTCAAAGGAAATTGTGGAAAGAGCAGTCTGCAATCTTTCCACGAGTAATTGTATGGTTGACTGGCTGTTGTAAACCGGTATGACGACAGATAACTTCATTTGATAATTTGATTGAAACAACTTATTTACGAATCAAATTGATTCACCGATTTAATGATATGAGAGATTTCTGCATCTGTCAGACGGGGATGCAGAGGTAAACTTATTACTTCACTGTGGATTTGCTCAGTCACTGGCAATTGCAGATCATTCAGATGTGAATAAGCCTGTTGTTTATGAATAGGAAGCGGATAATGTATATTTGTTTGGATACCGTTATTTTCCAGGTGTTTAACAAGCTTCTGACGGCTTGCATGCCGGATTACAAACAAATGCCATACATCTTCAAAAATGCGGTCGCCGGGCGGAAGAAGCAGGTCAGCCAGTTTAATTTCTGTTAAATAACGTTTTGCGATTTCTCTCCGGCGATTATTTTCTTCATCAAGAAAAGGAAGTTTTACGTTAAGTATCGCAGCCTGAATTTCATCAAGGCGGCTGTTTACACCCTGGAAATCATTTTTATAACGTTCCTGCGAGCCATAATTTCTCAGATAAGTAATTCTTTCCGCCAGCGATTGGTCCTGGGTAGTTACCGCACCGGCATCTCCAAAAGCCCCGAGGTTTTTAGTTGGATAAAAACTAAAAGCCGTAGCATCAGCAATACTGCCTGTTTTTTTTTCACTAAAAAGTGCACCATGTGCCTGTGCTGCATCGGTTATTACCTTTAATTGGTGCCGTTGCGCAATTTCCATGATCATGTCCATTTCACAACTCCGCCCGTAAAGGTCCGTAGTAATAATTGCCTTTGTAAGGCTGCCGATATTTTCTTCAATCCGTGCAGGATCAATCAGCATCGTTACCGGGTCCGGTTCTACGAAGACGGGAACAAGGTTCAATGCACTCACCGGCAGAACAGAGGCAATATATGTATTGGCAGGAACAATGATTTCGCTACCGGTCGGAAAGTCAAAAGCTTTCAGGATCAACGTAATCGCATCCAGGCCGTTTGCAACACCAACACAGTAATCAGCTTCGCAATAATCGGCAAATGATTTTTCAAAGGTCTTTAATTCGTTTCCTAAAATATACCAGCCCGACCTGAGCACACGTAATGAAGCTTCTTCAATTGCTGGTAAATGGGCCTCGTTGATTTGATTTAAATCCAGAAAGGGGATCATTGGGAAATTAACTGTTTCAATAGATAAGGCTCGTCAATATAATCTGCCTGGCTGTAATGTTCATTAGAAAGTACCAGCAAAATTGAATCTCTTGAAAATGAGTCCATAATGTGCCAGTCTTTTGGTTCGAGAATAAGGCAGGATTCCGGATTATCAAGTATGAAATATTCTTCTTTTACATTGTCGTTTGAGTAAACCCGGCAGCTTCCGTGAATACAAATTAATGCATTCCAGGCTTTATGATGCCGGTGCCCTCCTCTTACTGTATCGCCTGCGCCATAAATATAAAAAACACGTTTGATGGCACCCGGAATTATATTTTCAAAAACGGTGAGATTACCAGTACCAGAACTAAATGTTTTCAGTTCGATTAAGTGTGGCATATATATGTTATGGGTAGAAAAGTTTTCAGATAGCCTAAATAAGTTATATTTTACGATGTAACCGAAAAGTAAATTTTCTTCGTTTTTTTACAAAAATATCTGCTTTTTATAATAAAGCAAGTTACGCTATTCGAAAGTTAAGACAAATTAATTCCTTCTCTGACCCCTGATCCTTAAATATTGTAACTTATTCATATCCAAATAAGTTAATTCTTTAATATTACTACTTACAAGTACTAAATAATACTATCGGTTTCATGAAATATTTTTGTTATTTCCAGCTGGGTATAATTTTACTCCCTTCTTCGGTTTGTTCAATTTTGAGGTAAGTTTGTATTTCCTGCTGAAGCTCTTCTACATGGCTGATAATGCCAACGATGCGGTTTTCTTTTCGGAGTGATTTAAGTGTTTCAAAAACAGTTTGCAGTGAATTTTTATCCAGCGACCCAAAGCCTTCATCAAGGAAGAAAAAGTTATGTCGGGATTCGTTTCTAACATGGATATGATCAGCAAGCGCCAGGGCAAGGGACAGCGCAGCCTGGAATTTCTGCCCTCCTGATAGCGTTTTTAGCAGCCGCATGTGTCCGCCATTTAACAGGTCACGAACCCAGAAACTATTTCCTTCCCCAAGCTCAAGGTGCAGCTGCTGATGGGTCATCTGATGAAAACGGTGATTGGCTGCCTGAATCAGATTACGCAGGTAAATGCTAGAAGCATAGTCAACAAACCCGCTCGACCGGAAAAGACGAGCCAGGTCGTCGAGATGTTCTTTCCGCAGCAGAAGACGCTCTTTTTCTTTCAGTAATAAAACTTTTCTGGCCAGGTTTTCTGCCATTTTTTTAAGTAAACCTTCCAGTCCGCCTTCTTCCTTCCGAAGTGAATTTAAATGATCGGTGAGGCGTTCCTTCTCTTCTGCCAGTACTCCCTGCTTCTCCGGATCATAAACCTGATCCTGATTTTCGGCTTTCAGCGTTTCAAGATCTCTTCTCGTTAAATGAAGTGCGTTTTTAAACGCATCTATCTGCTTTCTTTCCGAATCAATAACAATGGAATCTGAAAGAACTTCCTGTACACTGTTTTCAGTCGTAAAGCCATGTTCGGTCAGTTGTTCAGTGATTAATTTTTGTAACCGGCTTAATTCCTGCTGATTGGCTTCAAGAGCTGTGGTCAGTGTTGTCTGACTCCCCATTATCGTGTTTTTTTCCTTTTCAAGAAGGTTAATTTCAGTCTCGGTTTTTTCGTAAAGCCCTTTTATCTCTTCATAACTGTTTTTTAGTTCTGCTACTTTCCGGGCAATAACGATTTTATCCTGACCTGTAAAATCCGGCATCCTGATCAGCACCAATTGATCTGAAAGCGTAGAAATGGTATTTTCAATTTTTAGAATTTCATTTCTCAGATTCTGAAGCGGCTTTTCTATTTCTTCAGCCTTTTCCTGCATTTCTATTTCTATTGCTGCTGCCTTGTTTTTGATCAGTAACTCATTCTCCCTGATCTCCTTTTGATTCCGTTCGACATCTGCAAAATGTAAATCAAAAGCCTGCCTGTTATTTTTATCAAATTTCTCCCAGACAAAAAGTAAATCATGCGCTGAAATACGGTCTCTGACCTCTTTATACTTTGTATTTATTGTTATTTTCTGCTTTTCCAGATATTCAATCTGTCCGAAATCCTTTTCAATCGCAGACTGGAACCGGCGGATGAGTTGATCTTTTTTTAGTAATTGGTCCCGTTCTTCATCTATTTTTACAATTTCTCGTTCAAGGTTGCTATCCGTATGTAAAACAGCCGGATGATGTACTGCTCCGCACAGCGGGCAGGGTTCTCCGTCTGTAAGGTTTGCCGCATACTGGTTTAATGCTAACTGAGTCTGGAGTGACACGCTTTGTTTTGAGAGATACTCTCTTCGTTTTTCGTTATTTTTCAGATAATTACTGGTAGAAACGGAAATATGTTCCAGGATTGAACCGGGTGCAATATCTATAGCGAAACGTTGGTTAGCCACAGCTATTTTCTCATTCAACTGTGTATGTACCTGCTTAATTTCTTCTTTAAGGTTGTCAACTTCCTTGAGTACATTCTTCCTGTTCTCCTGAATTTCATCAGCCGTTGCAAACCAGGATTTAATCCGGCTTAAAGCCTGAATGTCAGTTTGAAGGCTTTTCTTTACTTCGTTTTCCTCTTCCTTCGCTGCTTTTTCCTTTTTTAATATGACCAGATGCGCTTCTTTTTCTTTCAGTTTTTCCTCACCTCTTGCCAGAGCAGATTTATTTTTTTCGGCCTGTAGAAGAAGTTCCTGAATCTGAATCACTTTTTCCAGTTCCTCAGCCATGTCCAGCAATTCCTGCCGTTTTTCGTACTGCTCATGAAGGCTTATAATAATTTCCTTCTGGCTTTTTAAGAGCAATGCTAATTCAGCATCACGGGACTTATTTTTATCAAACGATAACTGATCACGCTCGATGGCGTTGGTTAAAGACTTTTTTTGTTCAAAAAGGATTTTAAAATGCAGAGAGCAGATTTCGAAAATACGAAGTTTCTCTTCCCGGATTTCTATTGCAGAACGCTGCGATTCCAGTTCGGAAAGCTGTGAATCAAGTGCCTTTACTTTTTCAAAAACAAGTTTCAGTTTTTGGATCTGATCAAGCTCGGCAGTCAAAGCCAAAAGCTGTTCATTGGCACTTTTAATGTGTATCCTGACCTGTTCCCTTTTGTTTTCTTCCTGTTCGATCATTTCAGGAGTTACTTCTCCAAGGCCATTCAGCTGCCCGTCTACATTCGACAGCCCCAGGTCATTCTGTTTGTTGAGCGTTCCTACATTTCTGCTCAGATCGTATTTTTCGAGCTGGAAAAGCTCTTTCATCATCCGGGTTCTTTCCGCATCTTTCAGCTCAATAAATTCCTGAAAGCGCCCCTGTGGAATAATGATCGTACGGCGGAAATTATCATAGCTCAGGCCAATGATGCTTTCAGTCGTTTCATGCTCAGAAAGCGGCAGCCAGGCATTGTCTTTCCATATGTATGCTTTTCTTTCAAAAGTTTTTACTTCTTTGAAATTTTTACTGTTTCTTTTTCCCTTTACCGTAAAACGATATAAATCTGCACTTTTTCCAGCGATACATTCAAAATCAATCAGCAATTCATCTGACCGGAGATTCATCATGTTGTAGGTACGATCATCACCTGACTTATTAAGCCGTTCTGTATCTCCATACAAAGCAAAAGTAATGGCTTCCAGCACCGAAGATTTTCCGCTTCCGACGGATCCGAAAATACCGAATAAGGATGCGTCTGTCAGTGCATCAAAATGAATTTCCTGCTCAGTTTGGTAAGAGTATAAACCCTTTATTTTAAGGTATTTGGGGATCATAAGGTGGGCTGTCGGCCGTCAGCTTCCGGCTACATTTAAATTCAGTATTTTATGTTGATTATTTGCAAACGGCGGAATAGTTTCAATCTGGTATTCAGTTTTCGGCCGACTGCTGATAGCCGGCTGCGGATCGCTGTTCAGAAAGCATAGCCAACATATCATCCAGATACACACGGTCGTTGCTTAATCGCGGCACCTTGTTTTGTCCGCCCAGTTTTTTGCGTTTTCCCATCCATGCGTAAAATGTCCCGACCGGTACGAAATGAATGATCGGTTCAAGCAATGCCATATCCTTATAACGTTTGGCATCATAATCTGAATTTACTTCACGAAGTGATTCGTCCAGAATTTTGGTAAACTCTTCCTGGTTGCCCGGTTCTTCTGTAAATTCTATAATCCATTCATGCCTTCCGCGTGAGCCGTCGCCCATGTATACCGGTCCGGCTGTGTAGTTTCCTACCAGGGAATTGGTTTTCTGGGTAGCGATCTTTATGGCATGATCTGCATTTTCTACAATAACTTCCTCTCCGAAGGCATTGATAAAGTGTTTGGTACGTCCGCTTACTTTGACACGGAAAGGATACTTAGACGTGAATTTGATTGTATCGCCAATCAGATAGCGCCACAAACCCGCATTGGTGGAAATGACCAGTGCATAGTTTACCCCTACTTCAACTTCATCCAGCAGCAATGCTCTCGGATGTGGTTTGCCTACTTCATCCATGGGGATGAACTCGTAGAAAATACCATAATCCAGCATCAGCAGCATTTCTCCTATTTTACTTAAATCGTCCTGAATGGCGAAAAAGCCTTCGGAAGCACTGTATGTTTCCAGGTAGGTAACCTGATTAGAAGGGAAATATTTTTTTGTAAAAAGATCCCGGTATGGTTCAAAGGAAACGGCGCCGTGAACGAATACTTCAAAGTCCGGCCAGACTTCCAGCATGTTATCTTTTTTGGTATGTTCAAGTATCTGGTCCAGTAATACAATCGTCCAGGTAGGTACACCGAGGATACTGGTCACGTTTTCCTGTGAACAGATACTGGCCATTTTTTCAAGCTTACTTTCCCAGTGGTCCATGAGCGCTACTTCCAAAGGCGGCGTACGCATAAATTCTCCCCAGGCAGGTAAATTTTGCATAATCACTGCCGAAACATCGCCTACATGTGTATAGTCATCAAACGGATTTGCATGCAGGGTTCCGCCGATAGACAAGCCTTTTCCGTCAAAGACACGTGTGTCCGGCCGGTTGTGGATCAATAGCGTCATCATGTCTTTTCCGCCTTCATAATGACATTCGTCCAGCGCCTCGGGGGATACCGGCAGGTATTTGCTGCGTGCATTCGTAGTGCCTGATGATTTGGAAAACCACTCAATAGGCGAGGGCCATAAAACGTTTGGCTCACCTTTTAAAACCCTTTCTATATATGGATATAATTCCTCATAAGAGGAAACCGGCACCTGATCCTGAAATTCTTTTATTGTTTTAATCTGGCCGTAATTATGCCTTGATCCCCATTCTGTATAGCGGGCGGTTTCTATCAGTTCAGAAAATATCCGCTGCTGGGTTTCAACAGGATTTTTCATAAACTGTTCAATCCTTTCAAAGCGCCGCTTTAAAAACCAGACGGTCATATCGTTCACCAGCTTCATAACGCGATCGGTTGGTTAAGATTTCAATTGGGTAATTTGTAAAATTAGTAAATAAAAATGGTGAGAGAACAGACTAAAACTGTTTCCCTCACCACCATCTTCTGAATTATTTGTTTATGCTTTGGTACTGAACTTCCTGTAAAGAAAAAGAAGTATTACCGCACCGAGGATTGCTATAAAAAGGCTTCCGATATTGAAACCATCTACAGTGCCATAACCCAGCATCGACGAGATCCAACCACCAACTACGGCGCCGGCAATCCCGATTAGAATTGTTACAATAAATCCTCCCGGATCCTTACCCGGATGAAGTGCTTTGGCAATTGCTCCGGCAAGTAGGCCGACGATGATCCAGGTTAAAATTCCCATGATGTTTTTGGTTTATTGTGAACTGTATGTTTCATCCAACATTATAAAAACTATGCCGTACAATTGGCAGATATGGGTTTTAGACTTAAAACATGCTTTATTTATCAAAGAACATATTGCTTCCGCCTGCCTTTTTGCTCACAGTTGATTCAATTTCCTGAACTTCGGCATTGATGCGGGCCGACTGAGCGCTTTGTCTTGCAACCCGTGTACCAACGATCCTAAATAAAGCCTCGCCCAGCAAAGGGTCTTTGGGATTTCCATAAGGATACAATTTTATGCCTTCTGTTACGGCATAGTCCGGAGTAAAACCGACGGAATAATCCGATTTGCGAAGGCTGTTGAACGACTTGGTAACAATCGGCTGCAATCCCAATTTAATTCCTTTTTCTTCACCGGTAATGGTAATAGAACCTACATTTTTCCCATAGGTTTTTGAGCCTACCAGGGTTACGTTTATAAAAGGTTTAAGCCCATTAATCACCAGCTCGCTTGCAGAAGCAGAGCTTCCGGAAGTAAGAATGATCAGATTATTAAGATTGGAGCCAATGTTCTGGGGCTTGGACTGAAATTTTTCAAAAAAGAAATTCGCTCCGTACTGTTTCTCAAGTGCCGGTGTGATCGTCTTGTTATATTCTTTGTAATAAAACACATCGTTATTTGTAACCTTACCGATGAGGCTTGCCAGGTTGGTTGCCGAACTTACGTAACCGCCGCCGTTATACCGCAAATCCAGAATGAGTGAATTAACATTGTTCGCTTTAAACCTGGCAATAACCGTTTCCAGTTTCTGATCGTAGGCAATGGAATTTTTTACACTGTCCGGGCCGCGGACAAAATGGTGATAAACGAGGTAAGCTACCTTGTTCGCACCAAACTGAAAGGTGGTATCATAATAAACCGGATCTTCCTGAATTGACAGTTTTTCAAGAGAAATTTTAGTCGTACCGTCCGAAATCGTACCGTCATCTGCAATTTTGCCAAATGTATAGGTCAGCGTTCCGGTGGCATTGAGCAGCTGCCGGTAATTGGCACTGGTCAGTTTCTGATCATTGATGCTTGTAAAAACATCCCCGCGTCTGATACCCGCTTTTGAGGCAGGTGAATTAGGTAAGGTATAGAGCACAATACCAACAACTTCTGAGGTATTTTTAGGATTATATACCAGCTTATAATCCATTCCGGTCGTTTTAGAACTTCCGTTAAGGGATGCAGTCAGTTCTTCCGCGCTTTCCTGTATCCAGGAAAAACGGTCTCCGTCAGGATTGGTCGTTGCATTGTAGGTATTAAGCAGGGAAGTGAAAAAGGGCGAAGGTGCAAGCGCCATATCCGGGTTTGCAGGAATTTTATCATTCCAGTAATACCAGTATTTCATTTGTTCCAGAATCCATTTGTTAGTTTCTGTTTCCGTGGCCGGTTCCACTACCTTGTCTTTACAGGCGTACAGCATACCTGTCATTATCAGCGCAAGAAAGATTCTTTTCAGGGTCATCATGTTATTATTTATAATTGAGAAAAACCTCGCTGATTATATCACAAGCTTCACTCATTTGTTTTTCATTGATCACAAGGGGAGGAGCAAAACGGATTTTGTTTCCATGCGTAGGTTTGCAGAGCAACCCTTTTTCCATCATTTTATAACAAAGATCCATGGCCGTAGGGCTGTCTTCTGTATCGTTAATTACTACGGCGTTTAAAAGGCCCTTACCTCTAACGATTTCAATCAGTGAACATTGTGTTTGCAGATCAGACATTCTGTTACGAAAAAGCTGTCCCATAAGTTCTGCATTTTCTGCCAGATTTTCTTCTTCTACAACCTGTAAGGCAGCGATGGTTACTGCGCATGCCAGCGGGTTTCCGCCATAGGTAGAGCCATGTTCGCCGGGTGCAATGGTCAGCATAATTTCATCATTGGCAAAAGCAGCCGAAACAGGAATCGTTCCGCCGGATAATGCTTTCCCCAATATAAGAATATCCGGTTTTACATTTTCCCAATCGCACGCAATTTTTTTACCTGTTCTGCCGATGCCTGTCTGTACTTCGTCAGCAATAAAAAGCACATTGTACTTGGTACATAATTCACGGACTCCTTTCAGGTAACCTTCCTGGGGCACCACCACACCCGCTTCGCCCTGAATCGGCTCCACCATGAAACCGGCAATGTCGGGGTCATTTTTTAAGGTATTTTCCAGTGCATTCAGATCGTCGTAAGGAATGATGATAACACCTGGCAGAAATGGTCCGTAATCATCCGTGCTGGAAGGATCAGTTGAAGAAGAGATTGCAGCCAGTGTCCTGCCCCAGAAATTGCCGGATGCATACACCGTTTTAGCTTTATCAGGAGCAATTTTTTTTACTTTATATGCCCATTTTCGGGTAAGCTTTAAAGCTGTTTCACCGCCTTCTACGCCTGAATTCATCATCAGGACTTTATCATACCCAAAATATTCACAAAGATACTTTTCACATTCTCCCAAACGGTCATTGTAAAAAGCCCGTGAGGTCAGTGTAAGTTTCTGTGCCTGTTCGATCAGGGCATTTATAATTTTCGGATGGCAATGTCCCTGGCTCACCGCACTGTATGCTGAAAGAAAATCGAGATATTGTTTTCCATCAACGTCCCATACATGCACACCGGCCCCCCTGGTAAGCACCACCGGCATCGGTTTATAATTATGCGCTCCATAATTATATTCCAGTTCCATTGCCTGGTGCGCAGTATCTGAAGCAGTTTCGGTGTAGTGTGCCATGTTTTATATACGTCTTAATGAAGAAGTTCGATTAGTCAGTAAAAATACGTAAAAGGAGTCTATCGAAAGTGTGTTTGATTGAAAGGATGTAAACTTTAAAAATTATTATATTTGTTAAATGTAATCTGATTCACAAATAGATATTGTTAATCAGTTGTTGAACGCATTCAGGTTCTTCTAAAAAAGAAAGTTATGAAATTACAATATATTTCAGACAGTCAGGGTGTTACAACGGGAGTATATATTCCGATATCAGAATGGAACGAGTTGAAAAACAAATACCAGTGGACTGAGGAAGAAGTAACTGATGATATTCCTCATTGGCATAAAGAACTTGTGATAAACAGGCTGGATAACTACGAAAAGGATCCGATGCAGGCAATTGATTTTGATAGTGCATTAGAAGAGATCGAAAAGAGTCTGTAATGTATAAAATTGTCATTTTGTCTCCTGCAGCAAGTGATATTAAGGATGCTGCACATTGGTATGAATCGAAAAAGGAGGGACTGGGTAAACGCTTTGTAAGATTTGTCCGAAAAAAAGTTACTACAATTGCCGGCGATCCCAACCTGTATGCAATTCGTTATTCCGATGTCCGAACTGCCATTATAGATGTATTTCCATTTATGATACATTTTAAAATGGAGGAGGAAGCCAAAATGATAATTATAATAGCTGTACTTCATACCAGTCAAAATCCTGATAACTGGAGCAAAAGAGAACAATAATCTTCTTTTCCATTGAATCATCCGGGAATCTGACCTAACTTTGCAGCAGAATCTCATAGGGGTGCCCAACCGAACGGGCTGAGATCATACCCATACTACCTGATCCGGATAATGCCGGCGTAGGGAGAGAAAGCTTAATATAAGGAAAGAATGTTCTGTATTTACTGACTTCAGACCATTACAATTTTAGCTGTTTTCAAAATTTATTATTTAAACCAAGGATAGGTGGCCCCTGCCTGTTTGTAACCACTTTATCGCCGTGCGAAAAGTTACGACCTATCTGTTGACACTGATGTTCAGTGTTGTATTTATGATGCCTGTTCAGGCACAAAAAACCATATCCGGAAGAATAACGGATGCCGCCGACGGGAAACCACTGCCCGGAGCAACAGTCCGCGCTGGTGAGATCCGGGGAGCTGCTTCGGACAAGGATGGAAATTTTACCTTGAAAAATATTTCCGAAAATGTTCAATCTCTGGACGTTTCTTACATTGGATATCAGTCTGTAAAGTTTGATCTTTCCGGTGCCGGTAATTCTTTGGAGATAAAATTAAACAAAAGCACTTACCAGGCCGATGAGGTGATTATCAGTGCTACACGCGTCACTGATAAAAACGGGATGGCCTATACCAACGTCAGTGCCGAAGCTATTGAAAAACAAAATCTTGGACAGGATCTGCCGGTTCTGCTAAACTTCACCCCTTCACTGGTCAGTACGAGTGATGCAGGCGGGGGCGTAGGTTATACCGGAATCCGGATCCGTGGTTCCGATGCGACGCGTATCAATGTAACCGTAAACGGAATCCCGTATAACGATGCCGAAAGTCAGGGTGTTTTCTGGGTGAATATGCCTGATTTTGCTTCATCTGTCAGCAGCATACAGGTGCAGCGCGGGGTAGGGACTTCCACGAATGGCGCAGGTGCTTTTGGTGCTTCGGTAAATATCAATACAAATGCATTTCGCGAAGAAGCGTATGCGGAGTTGAATAACTCGCTTGGCTCGTTCAATACGTTTAAGAATACAATCAAACTGGGTACCGGCCTGATTAAAGAGAAATTTACGGTTGATGCGCGTTTGTCACGGGTTTCGTCTGACGGTTTTGTGGATCGTGCTTCTGCTGAACTGCATTCGTATTATTTGTCCGGGGCTTATTTTGGCAAGAAAAGTTTTGTCCGTGCCAATGTTTTTTCAGGAAAAGAAAGAACCTACCAGTCATGGAATGGCGTACCTGAGGCAAAATTAAGAGGAAACCGTGAAGGTATCCTGGAGTACATCGACAGAAATGGAATCGGTGAAAAAGATGCTGAAAATTTACTGAATTCAGATGACCGTACCTTCAATTCTTATACTTATAAAAACGAAGTAGATAACTACCGCCAGGATCATTATCAGCTGGTTTCTTCCCATACTTTAAGCGACAAACTTACCCTTAACGTCAACGGGTTTCTGGTGCGCGGACTGGGTTACTATGAGCAGTACCGCACCAATGACAAATACAGTAATTACAATCTGCCCAACACCATTATAGGCGGCGATACACTCTCACGTACCGATTTGATCCGTCGCCGCTGGCTGGATAATTATTTTTACGGAACCACCTTCTCATTTGATTACAACAGTTTTAAAAAACTCACAGCCAGTTTTGGCGGCGGATGGAACAGATATGATGGTGAACACTATGGACAGATAATCTGGGCACGCAATGCGGGAAATATTGAAAACGAGCATCAGTATTATTATAACAAGGCAGTAAAAAAGGACTTTAATGTATACGGGAAACTTTATTATCAGTTTACAGAAAAGCTTAATGCTTTTGCCGACATTCAGTTTCGTCAGGTCAGCCACGTAATCAACGGGACAGATAATGATCTGGTCCTGCATGCAGTTGACCAGTCGTATTCTTTTGTAAATCCAAAGGCCGGACTTACCTATCAGATCGCGCCGCAAAGTTCTGTTTATGCCTCATACAGCATGGGAAACAGAGAGCCGAACCGGGACGATTTTACCAATGCCACAGCACTATTATTTCCTAAAAATGAAACATTGAATAACGTTGAGGCGGGCTTCCGTACCCAAAAGGGAATATGGGCATTTGCTGCGAATTACTATCTGATGAGTTATAAAAACCAACTTGTTCTTACCGGGCAGATCAACGATGTCGGGAATCCGGTCCGTATGAATGTGTCCAAAAGTTACCGTACAGGTATTGAACTGGAAGGAGCAGTCGCCTTTAACAAATTCCTGAAATGGAATGCCAACGCAACTTTCAGTCAGAATAAGATTGACAACTTTACGGAATATATCATTGACTACGATACTTATGAATACAGAACTGTAAATCATGGAAAATCGGATATTTCATTTTCACCAAATGTGATTGTCGGCAGTCAATTTACTTTCAGCCTTAAAAAGAACCTCGAACTTGCTTTACTGACCAAATACGTCGGGAAACAATATCTGGACAACACTTCCAGCGAGACCAGAAAACTGGACGCTTATTTTACCAATGACATCCGTTTAACCTGGACAGTAAAACCTGCCTGGATGAAAGAAATCGGATTCAATTTACTGGTAAATAATATTCTCAATGAGAAATACGAGTCTAACGGATACACCTATGGTTATTTTTCCGGAGGAGTTCAAACACGGGAAAACTTCTACTTCCCGCAGGCAGGAACCAATTTTCTGGTTGGTGTGAATTTTAAGTTCTAATTTTTTAACACGGTATTAGTAACATATACGCAGAGTTTAGCTGAGTGAAAAATTAACCATCTCTGCGAAACTCTGCGCAAAACTCACTTTTAACTCTGCGTTTAATAAAAATATCGCCCTACCTTTGCCCCATGAAATTGAAAAATGACCTTTTGCTGCGGGCGGCACGCGGAGAAAAAACGGAACGCACTCCCGTTTGGATGATGCGTCAGGCTGGCAGGATTTTACCGGAATACCGGGCAGTACGTGAAAAAGCGGGAAGCTTTATCACATTGGCTACCACGCCTGAAATGGCTGCCGAAGTTACGCTTCAGCCGGTTGATCTGCTGGGCGTTGATGCTGCCATTATATTTTCGGATATTCTGGTCATACCGGAAGGAATGGGCCTGCCCTACGAAATGGTAGAGCAGCGCGGTCCGGTTTTCCCCAGAACGGTTCATACGATTGAAGACGTGAACAGACTTCATGTGACCGAGCCTGAACATCATCTTAAATATGTTCTTGATGCGATCAAACTGGTAAAAGAAGGCCTCGACAACCGTGTTCCGCTGATAGGTTTTGCGGGAGCTCCGTTCACCATTTTTTGCTACATGACGGAAGGGAAGGGTTCAAAGACTTTTTCCGTTGCCAAAAAACATCTTTACGCAGATCCGGAATTTTCCCATTTACTGCTTCAAAAAATAACCGACAGTACCATTGCCTATCTGAAAGCACAGATTCGCGCCGGTGCTGATCTTGTACAGATATTTGATTCCTGGGCAGGAATTCTTTCTCCGGAACAATACCGTATTTTTTCTTTGCCTTATATCAAACAGATTTGTGATGCGATTACAGAAGTGCCTGTAACGGTTTTTGCAAAAGGTGCTTTCTTTGCGAGAGAAGAAATCAGTCAGCTGAGCTGCTCCGTCGTAGGGCTCGACTGGAATATGGACATTGCCGAATCACGAAAATTGATCCCTAATAAAACACTTCAGGGAAATCTTGATCCTTGTGTATTGTACGCATCCTATGATCAGATCAGGCTGGAAGTAAAGAAAATGCTCAATCAGTTTGGTACGCAGCGATATATTGCCAACCTGGGCCACGGAGTATATCCTGATACTGATCCGGATAAAGTACGCTGCTTCATTGAGTCTGTAAAAGAATATTCATCGTAGAAAGTAGGTTACATAGAGCGGACGCCGCGCGGGGCCACAGAATTTTATTAATAAATAATTTTTGAATTTAAAAAACAACTCTGTGGCTCTCTTCTGTTCTCTGGGGCTCGCTGTGTAACCTCAAATCTCAGTCCATGCCCTTCCCCCCTAGCCCAAAAACCAAATGCATCTTCCTGGACCGGGATGGTGTTTTAAACAAAGAACTTGGCGATTATTTACAGCGGATCGAAGATCTGATCATTCCTGATGGCGTACCAGAAGGCTTGAAAATGCTGAAAGAAGCAGGCTTTTTATTAATTGTAATAACCAACCAGGCAGGAATTGCAAAAGGATTGTATGGTCCTGAGCTCGTATATGCGATTCATGAAAAGATGCAGGAAGCCTCCGGTGGTATTTTGGATGATCTGTATTTTTCGCCTTATCATCCTGACTATTCGGGGAAATCGCTTTCGAGAAAACCGGATTCCCTGTTACTTGAAAAAGCGATTGCTAAATATAATATTGATCCGGGTCAGTCCTGGATGATCGGAGATCGTTCGCGTGATATGGCAGCCGGACAAAAGGCCGGTTTGCGAACTGTACATGTTGTTACAGAACACGAAATTTCAGCAGGAGATTATGCTGCCGAAAACTTACTTGCTGCCTCCCTGATTATTTTGCAAAACAGCTAAACCCGTTCAGCCGGCGTAGCAGGAGCTGCTTTCTGAACTGATCCGTAAGCAGGGCAGGCATGTTTTGTGCAGGAAGAAGCCGCAATGGTGCCGCAGATCGCCAGAAGGAATAATAGCTTTTTCATTTGATTCAGGTAGATGTTTTTAAAATGTCACCGCAAAAATATAAAAATAGTTCTTTGAATGAGCGTTTTCGTATGACTAATAACGAACTCATTCAAAGAACTTTATACGGAATGTCAGATTTTTGTTTCTGCCAGTTCTTCCTCAGGTTCTGTTACATCGCCTTCGGCAACGTTTTTAACATCTGCTGATACGTAGGATTCATCTTTAAAACCAAGAATCCGTAACATGGAATCACTGTTTTGTTCGGTTGCAAAAACCCTGGTCGTAATTTTTCCGTTTTCATCAAGGTCCACAAGCACATGTTTTGGTGCAGGTATCAGGCAGTGCTGAATTCCACCATAGCCGCCAAGTGATTCCTGATAAGCTCCGGTATGGAAAAAACCGATGTACTGCGGCTGATCGTCTTCATAAATTGGCATGTACAAATCGGCACTGTGCATTTCACTGTTATAAAAATCCTGTGAATCACACGTCAGTCCGCCCAGGTTCACTTTTTGATAAGGACTGTCCCAGTTATTGATCGGAAGCATGATGTACTTCTGGTTCATTCCCCATGAATCAGGCAGCTGCGTAATGAATGATCCGTTGATCATATACCAAAGCTCCTTGTCGTTCTGAAGTTTTTTATCAATTACCTCATAAATAACAGCGCCGCTTTCGCCAACGGTATAGCTGCCGAACTCTGTAAAAATGTGCGGAACCGGTACATTGTTTTTGTTACAGATCCACTGGATATTCTCCACGATCTCATCAATCATCTGCTGATAGTCGTAGCCGGTCTGCAGGGAAGTCTGGATAGGCAGCCCGCCGCCAATATCGATCGAATCCAAATCCGGGCAGATTTTCTTCATTTCGCAATACTTGAACATAAAGCGCGTAAGCTCACTCCAGTAGTAAGCGCTGTCTTTTATTCCGGTATTGATAAAGAAGTGAAGCATTTTCAGCTTGAACTTCGGATTCGTTGCAATTTTATCCTTGTACAATTCTGTTACATCATTGTAACGTATACCCAGCCTCGAAGTATAAAATGCGAAGTTAGGTTCTTCATCCGTTGCAATACGGATTCCCAGATTCATTGAATCAGCAGTTACCAGTTTTTCATACGCCTCGATCTCACGCAGATTGTCCAGAATCGGGATACAGTTGAAACCTTCGTTGATCAGCTCGCTCAGGTATTGCGTGTACAACGGGCGTTTATATCCGTTCGCAAGAATGTAAGTCGATTTGCTGACCTTTCCGCGGCGGTACAATTCCCGGATGATAGGGATATCAAACGAGGATGACGTTTCCAGATGGACCGTATGTTTCAGCGCCTCTTCCAGTACAAAACTGAAATGAGAAGATTTGGTGCAATAGCAATAGGTATAGCTTCCTTTGTAGTTATGCCGTTTAAAAGCATTTCTGAAAAACATATTGGCATTTTCAATATGCTCTCCGATCTTGGGAAGATAATTCAGTTTTAACGGCGTACCATGCTCCTTGATGATGTCCATCAATGGTACATTGTTGAACAGCAACTCATTATTGTCAACGTTAAATTCCATTGTAGGAAACTCGAACGTTTGCTGAATCAGGTCAATGTAGCTTTTCATTTATTTTTTGGTCGCGGATTGCAGTTTATAAATTGTGAGTGAATACTTACTATACGTTCAAAAACAGTTTTAATTATTTCCACCAATTTTTCAGTAGTAAAGGCGAGGTTGTTACAACGCTTCCTGTAACTAAAAAAAGGCCCGAAAATTGGTTAGAATCTGTGTCAATTCCAAACATCAATTATTTATAAATCATTCCCGCTTTGGACAGCTTTATCTGACAAAAGAATCGGTTCATACCTGAATTCTTCCGCTTGATACTTTTTCAATTGATTAAATACGCCATTGCTACCTACTTTTAGAATTGAAGTCAGTTTTTTTAGATACCATAAATAACATTACAAATGTTTCCGGCTATTAAATCTTTGAATAATTAAATTCTAAACTCAGAAACGATCTTGGATCCTTTTTCTATAAAATGATCCGATTATGAAAGGCAGAATCACTTTTGATTTTCTTTTCAACTGTGATTAAGTTCATTATGTAATTGTTAAATTTTGTTTTTATGGTTTACATATCAGAATTTAATCCGACATGCAGGAAACTTTAAACATTTTTAAAGTTTCCGTAGTTTTTTTCATTCGAAAACTACAACTTTGCTGCGTGAAAGAGAGAATTGTAAAATCGGCATCAAATCTCTTTTGGCGCTACGGCATCAAAAGTGTTACTATGGACGATATAGCTAAGGAATTAGGGATATCAAAAAAAACAATTTATCAGCATTATGCAGATAAAGAGGCTATTCTGAAAAATGTAATCATTGAGGAATTAACCTCACAGCGATGTGAAATGGAGCTGCTGGATGAATGTTCAGACAACCCGATTGACCAGATGATACAGGCAACGGATCAGATGCGTACAGCAATGGCGCACATGAACCCGTCACTGTTTTACGATCTGAAAAAATATTATCCTGAGTCGTGGGGATTATTCCAGTCCTACAAACATGAATTTATTATTACAAGCATCAGAAATAACCTGTATCAGGGAATTTCAGAAGGGTTTTACAGATCCGATATCGATGTGGAGGTGCTTTCCTTACTTCGCATTGAAGAATTTGAAATTGCCTTTGACCCGGACATTTTTCCGCCTGATAAATTTCACATGATGCGCGTTCAGATGCAGTTTGTCCACCATTTTTTGCGGGGCATTTTAACAGAAAAAGGATTCCAATATTACAACACCATAAAAGATAAGTCCGCAATTGAATTTAACACCCATGAAAAATGAGAAAATAATACGCGGTTGCCTGTTTGCACTGGCAATTTGCATGAGCATAGTCCCGCTGCGAGCGCAGGACGCTGGTTATACCCTCGCCGAGGCTGTCGACTATGCTGTGAAGCACAACATTAATATCAAGAATGCACAGCTGGATGCTGTTTCGGCAGAAGCAAGGATCGGCGAAATACGGGCGGCAGGTTTGCCCCAGGTTGCTGTTAATGCCAATTTTACCGACAACCTGATTATCCAGCGGTTTTTCCTTCCTGCAAACTTTGCTGATCCGAATGCAGCTGTAGATGCCGCTCCGGTTGCTGTCAAATTTGGGGTACGCTATCAGGGATCTGCTTCGGCAACGCTCACCCAGCTGATTTTCAGCGGATCTTATTTTATAGGATTAAAAGCAGCTGCTACTTACCGGGAACTTGCACAAAAAAGTACATCTCAGTCCAAGATAACCGTGGCCGAAGCTGTTACCAAGGCTTATTATTCTACACAGGTTTCCATTGAAAGGGCAAAAGTACTCGATCTGAATATCTCCCGTGTAGATACCCTGATGCGTGAAACCAAAGCAATGAACGAAAGCGGTTTTGTGGAATTACTTGATGTTAACCGGCTGGAAGTTCAGCGTAACAACCTGATCACCGAACGGCAGAAAGTTCAGAACCTGATTGAACTGAGTTACACTTTGCTGAAATATCAGATGGGGATGTCGCTGGACGAGCAAATCGCTTTGAAGGACAATATCAACGACGTAAACCTGGATGAGCTGAGAAATGAAACAGCAGCATCCTCGGTATCTTACGAAAACCGGATTGAATATTCTTTGCTTAATACGCAGGAGAAACTGGCCAATCTGGATATACGGGCTTCCCGTTCAGGTTATCTGCCCAGTCTGTCGGCTTCGCTGGGATATGGGCATAACAATGGTCAGGACAGCTTTGCAGACATGTTCAGGACGAAGTGGTTCAACAACTCTGTTTTAAGTCTGAATCTTAACATTCCGATCTTCGATGGTTTTACCAAACGGTACCAGATCGACCAGAAGAAAATTGTGCTTGATCAGGTAAAGAACAATCAGAATTTACTGAAACAATCGATCGATCTGGAAGCAAGCCAGGCAAATATCAATATCAAAAATGCCTTTGCAACATTAGAAACACAAAAGCGCAATCTGGATCTTGCACAGGAAATTGTACGGGTATCCAAGATCAAGTATAAGGAAGGAGTTGGTTCCAACATTGAAGTAATCAACGCGGAATCTTCTTTTAAAGAAGCACAGACCAATTACTTCGCCGCGCTGTATGATCTGATGATTGCAAAGGTTGATCTCAGCAAAGCCAAAGGAGAACTTTACGTAGAAAAATAAACAAACACCACAAAAAATAGAAAACTGCTACTTATCTATATCATGAAAAGACATATTTTAATTATCACAGCCATCGCCGCTTTTCTTGCCGCCTGTTCAGGAGAGAAAAAAGATGGCCTTACCGGTAAAAAGGAAGAATTAGCCAAGCTGAAAACAGAGCAGGGCGAAACGGATAAAAAAATCAAGGAGCTTGAATCGGAAATAGCGAAACTGGATACAACAAAAAAAGTTGAAACCAATATAAAGGTCGTTACCGTGAAACCGCTTGAAGTAGGTACACTTAGCCATTATGTGGAACTGCAAGGTTCTATTGATGCCAAAAACAGTGTGATGGTAACACCAAAATCCGGTGGTGTTGTTACGGCTGTTTATGTACGTGAAGGCGACCAGGTGAAAGCCGGCGGTGCAATGGCCAAAGTCGACGACAGCATTTTACGCGAGAGTATCGAAGAAGTAAAAACGCAGCTGGTTTTGGCCAATACGATTTTTACCAAGCAGAAAAACCTTTGGGATCAGAAAATCGGTACAGAGATCCAGTTTTTGCAGGCGCAGAATAATAAAGAAGGTCTGGAAAGGAAATTGTCTACTTTGAATACGCAGCTTTCTCAGTCGAGGGTAGCGGCTCCGATTTCCGGTGTTGTGGACCAGGTCAATATAAAAGTAGGAGAAACGGCCGCACCCGGCATGGGTCTTTTCCGGGTGGTTAACCTGGGAAATCTGAAAGTGGTTGCCAAAGTTTCCGATACCTATGCAGCAAGCGTGAAACGCGGAGATGAAATCCTGATCAGTTTTCCTGATCTTCAAAAAGATTATAAAGCAAAAGTTTCTTTCGTAAGCACAACGGTTGATCCGCTGAGCCGCACCTTTACGATTGAAGCAAATCTGCCTTCCAGCCCTGCTTTGAAACCAAACATGACTGCGAAGGTGCAGATTAACGACGCAACGAAGAAAAACGCGTTGATCGTTGACCAGAACATTATTCAGGGGACTGAAAAAGGACAGGTGGTTTACGTAGCAGTAAACGAAGGCGGTAAGAAAGTAGCTAAATCAAAAGTTGTGAAAACAGGTTTGATTTACAACGGAAAAATTGAAATAACGGAAGGCTTGCAGGCAGGAGACGAAATTATCACGACCGGATACCAGGAGGTTTCGGACGGACAAACGATTTCGTACTAAAAGAAGAAGGAATAAATGAGGCAGGGGATAAGTACGAGTCATATGCTTCTCTCATCCCATTACTCTTTTCTCCTAAGTCTCCTTTTTTCATAAAAATTTAAACTTTTCATATTCATGAAATTTGAAGATCATAAAACCCTTAGTTTTACCAACTGGTGCGTAGAGAATCGGACGACGATTTACATCTTTACGGTTATCATCACGCTGGCAGGCTTCGTGGTATACAACAACCTGCCGAAAGAGCAGTTTCCGGATATCAAAATACCGCAGATCTATATCAATACGGTTTATTTTGGTACCGCTCCCGCCGACGTGGAGAACACGATTAACAAGCCCATTGAAAAACAGCTGAAATCGATCAATGGTGTAAAACACATTAAATCAAACGCTTTGCAGGATGTTTCGGTAATTCTGGTGGAATTTACGCCGGATGTGGAAGTGTCCGATGCCCTGCAGCGTGTGCGTGATGCGATTGATAAAGCCAAGCAGGACTTGCCGCAGGAACTGGATTCCGGGCCGACGGCACAGGATGTAAACTTTTCGGAATTTCCGATCATGAACATCAACCTGGCCGGTAACTATTCGCTGAAACAATTAAAGGAATACGCCGAAGATTTGCAGGATGCGATTGAGGCCATGCCGGAGATCAGCCGTGTGGATATCGTCGGTGCGCTGAACCGTGAAATCCAGATCAACCTGGATCTGCCTCGTATGCAGGCTACCGGTCTTACTTTTTCAGACATTCAGATGGCCGTGCAGAGTGAGAACATCAACGTTTCCGGTGGTGATCTGAAAGTGGGGAACATGCGTCGTACGCTGCGTGTGAAAGGTGAATTCCTGAACATGACCCAGCTTGCAAACCTGCGTATCCGTACAGGAACAGGTGCAGTGGTAAGGCTTGGCGATATCGCCGAAGTAACCGACAGTTTTGAAGAGCAGCTTGATTTTGCCCGTCTGGATAACAAATCAGTTATTACGCTGAACGTCATCAAAAGAGCTGGTGCCAACCTGGTGAAAGCTGCAGATGACATTGAAGTGATCATTGATAAAATGAAGGAATCGGAATTGCCGCAGGGACTCGATATCCGCATTACGGCCGACCAGTCGGAACGTACCCGTGCCGATCTGCATGAACTGATCAACACCGTAATCATTGGTTTTATCTTTGTGGTTTTGGTACTGATGTTCTTCATGGGTATCCGTGATGCCATCTTTATCGGACTTTCTGTGCCGCTTTCCGCACTCGTTGCATTCGTGTTAATGCCGGTGTTAGGCCCGGTGATCGGCACTGCCTTTACCCTGAATACGATTGTACTTTTTGCCTTCCTGCTCGGGATTGGTCTCGTAGTGGATGATGCCATTGTGGTAATTGAAAACACCCACCGTCTTTTTAACAACCATAGGGACTGGACGATCCAGCAGGCTGTAAAAGCAGCTGCGGGAGAAGTTTTCGTACCTGTACTTTCCGGTACCCTGACGACGATCGCACCATTCTTCCCATTGCTTTTCTGGCCGGGAATTGTCGGTGACTTTATGAAGTTCCTGCCGCTAACACTGATCCTGACGTTGATGTCGTCACTTTTTGTAGCTTATGTGATCAACCCTGTTTTTGCGGTAACGTTCATGGGCCGTCATGAAGATGAAAAGGAAAAACATGATACGAGCATTAAAGCCATCATGCGCCCGATGCTGATTTTGGCAGCCATGGCACTGGTTGGTTATTTTATTGACCGCGGTGTGGGTAACTTCTTTGTGATCATCCTTGTGCTTTTTGTTTTCAACCATTACATCCTGACGCCGCGAATTCTGGTTCCTTTCCAGGACAAGCTGCTGCCTGCACTGAAAGACAATTACAAAAAACTGATCACCTGGCTGATCAAAGGATACCGTCCGGTTTTTGCGATTGTTTCCATGGTCGTACTTCTGATCGCGACGTTTATCATTGTCGGTATTGCCAAACCGGAAGTAACCTTCTTCCCGAGCGGTGACCCGGATTATATTTATGTGTACAACAAACTGCCGTCTGGAACAGATGCGCTTACGACGGATTCGGTTACCAAGGTGATTGAAAAACGTGTTTTCTCGGTTCTGAAAACAGAGAAAGCAATGGGTATAGTAAACTCGGTAATTTCCAACGTAGGTAAAAATGCCGGTGATCCCAATAACCCGGACCGTGCTGCTACGCCGCATAAATCCAAGGTGACGGTAGCTTTTGTGAAAAGTGAAGCCCGTGACGGCCGCTCGACGCAGGAATTGCTGACCAAGGTACGTGACGCCGTAGCCGGGATTCCCGGAACTGAAATTTCCGTAGAACGTGAAAGTACCGGTCCGCCTACCGGAAAGCCAATTTCGATTGAGATATCCGGTGAAGACTTTGACAAACTGCAGGTACTGGAAAAAGATCTTTTGAACCGTGTACAAAACTCCGGTATCGCAGGAATTGACCAGCTAAAATCGGATCTGGTAACAAATAAACCGGAAATAACGGTTGACATCGACCGCGAAAAAGCACAGCGTGAAGGGATCAGTTCTTCTCAGATTGCACTTGCCATCCGTACGGCCCTTTTCGGTCTGGAAGTTTCCAAATTCCGTGATGCAAAAGATGAATATCCGATTATGGTCCGTCTGAAAAAAGATGACCGTCAGCAGATTGAAAAACTATTAAGCCTGAATATTGTATACCGGGATATGAATTCCGGCGGTGCACTGCGCCAGGTACCGATCACTTCGGTAGCCAATGTATCGTACTCGACTACGTTCAGCCAGATCAACCGCAAGGATCAGCAGCGTATCGTAACGCTGAGTTCTGATGTGTTGCCGGGATACAATGCCAACGAAGTTGTTGCCCAGATACAGCAACTGGTCAACGACGTAAAAGTACCAAGCGGTTATACCGTGAAAATGGGTGGAGAGCAGGAAGACCAGGCCGAATCCATGAACTTCCTGACCAGTGCATTTGGTGCAGCGATCCTGCTGATCTACCTGATCCTTGCTACGCAGTTCAACTCGGTTGTGAAGCCGCTGATCATCTTCTTTACCATCGTGCTTTCGCTGATCGGGGTGTTGCTTGGTTTTGTGATTTTTGACAAAACATTCTCCGTGATCATGTCCGGTGTAGGTATTATCGCACTGGCCGGTATTGTGGTGAAAAACGGGATTCTGCTCATTGAATTTATCGATGAACTTCGTGAACGCGGTTATCCGCTGCGCAATGCGATTATCGAAGGAGGCGCGATTCGTCTGACGCCTGTATTGCTGACGGCTTCGGCGGCTGTATTGGGTCTGATTCCGCTTGCATTCGGTATCACGCTGGATTTTGTAGGGTTGTTCCGGGATTTCGCACCAAACGTGGTGACAGGCGGAGCAAGTTCCGTATTCTGGAATATCCTGGCCTGGACGATCATCATGGGACTTACCTTCTCGACCGTTCTGACGCTGCTGCTTGTACCGTGTATGTATTACGTCAACGAAAAAGTACGCGACAAGTGGTTCCGTAAAGGCAAAGAAAAAGCCATCAATCCAAACTGGCAGAACGAAAGTATCTGACCATCCGGTCTGCGCGACCCGGGCTGAACGGCAAACAAAGGCAACCTGAACGGCAAACAAAAACTTGCTGAACAGCAAATAACCATCGGATTGAAAAACGATAAAATATAAAAAACGGGAATCGCTTCACATGGAGCAATTCCCGTTTTTTATTCAGCACCATTCCGAAACAACTTTGTGTCAGGAAAATCTTTTGCACAAATAGTCATTTTTACAAAAGATCATTAGATTTGCAGCCCGGAAGAGCGGAAACAGCTTTAAATCGTTTCTCCTCCTCCAAACATCACGGGATGTGGCGCAGCTCGGTAGCGTGCTTGCATGGGGTGCAAGAGGTCGCAGGTTCAAATCCTGTCATCCCGACTTTGATTATCAGACACTTACAACGAAAGCTGTAAGTGTCTTTTTTGTCTAGTCGAACATCAGTCGAACATTTTTATTCGTATTGTTTTAGGTTTTTTAGGTTTTGTCTTATTTTGAGTTAGTTTTATTTCAGTTTACTTAGCCATCATGGCAATTATCTTTAATCAAGAAACTATAAGGAAACCTTTATAACTAGCGACTATCAGTTTCTCATTAGAAATATTTTTTGGCCGGTCAGCTATTCACCACTCGGTTCACCAATCTTACAATCATGGGTGCCTGAGTCAAGCGTTGGTGAGACCATTTGAAAATTCAAGGGTTTAGATCAAAAAAACTAAATCCTTTGTCATTAAATTTAAAATAGGAGTTACAATAGATTCTGGAGTTCCGCTTAATTAGTGTGTATTACATTATGCAATCTTTAAGCTATTTCTTTTCTCTCGTCCGGAGTAATTTCCGATTGATTTTAAGCACAATATAGGGGCCTACACATCAACCCTGTCTAAAAGCGTTGCCCCAAAAGATATGGCTGTCAGCAGACTATCATGCTTTTCAAAAGATTACCTCGTTACATTACCATAACTATCATTTTCGAGGGGACAAGCCGTCCATATTAAATTTCCAATTCAAATAATTAGTTTTTAATCAGCTATAAAAAGTATCTTATAAAACATAGTTATGCTTCAGCCGCTATCTTTAACTCTAAAGTAGCCGAATAACGAGATTAAGGCGTCGCTGATTAGCGGCAACTAAACAATTAATTTTCCATATTTGCGTAATTTTTGCAAATACGGAAAAAGTACTACCTTTACTAAGGTACGCTAAGAGAAGCATTCAAATTATGATTATTCAATTTACAGCCGGTAATTACAGCTCATTTGACCGGCCTCAGACGCTGAACTTCCGTGCAACAGGGCTTGATTCTCCGAATGAAAATGTGGAAACTGGCAATGTTGCTAACCTCGGTGGAGAACGCTTTTTGAAGATTATTGGTGTATATGGAGCCAATGCATCAGGTAAATCAAATCTGCTTCGGGCAATGTCTCTATTCCGGGCAATGGTTGTACAGTCTATGATTTCGGAAGATCTCGCATTGAGAAACGTTAATCCATTTCGGCAATCGCAGGGGGGGCCGGATCAGCCCAGCTTTTTCCAGATCGTTTTGCTTCTAGAAAATAAAAGATACCGATATGGTTTCACATTACAAAAAGACGGAAATATAGGCTCAGAATGGTTGTTTGGGCCTGCGGTAAGAAACGAAACTTATTATTTTAAGAGAATCGGTGATCAATTTGAAATCAATGAGGAATGGTTTTCCGAAGGGTATTCACTACCTATGGAGAATCTTCGGAATGATGCTTTGTATCTGACTTTCTGTTCGACGTATAATGGTCCCATTGCGCGGAGCATCCGTACTTTTTTCGGTACTAAAGTAACTAGCGAAGTGCCAATACGTAGAGGTGTCAGAGGAGGAATTAGTATAGGGGGAGTATACGGTTTGACCAATAAACTAGTTGAAGAAGGTCATGAGGAACTCATACTCTCCTGGCTGAGAGAAGCGGGATTGAATTACAAAAACATTATATTAACAAAAATAGATGATATGTCCAAACGGACATTCTTGGTCAAAAACGTATATGATGAAGCCGGTAACAATATCGGTGAAACACAAATGGACCTTACTGCTGATGAATCAGAAGGTACAAAGAAATTTTATATGTTGATCGGTAAATTGCACCGAAAATTTAGCGAGGGTGGACTTTTTATTGTGGACGAAATTGATAGTAATTTTCATCCATCTTTGCTGCGAAAGATCATCAACCTTTTTCAAAATCCCGAAATCAATCAAGCAAATGCACAATTGTTGTTTACCAGTCATGATACTACTTTAATGGATCCGGAACTAATGCGTCGTGATCAGTTTTATTTTACGGAAAAAAATATATTCGATTCGACCCGCTTATACTCACTTGCAGATTTAAAGGGTATACGCAACAATGCAGATTTTGCACGGCAATACCTAGCTGGTTTGTACGGGGCATTACCTATTTTGAGTAATTATTTGGAAGAATTAAACGAAGGAGAATTGTAATGAGTTTGTCACCAGCGCCGTGGGATTTACTACCAGACGACAACCGGACCGCAGATGGGCTCCGTATGTTTATCATCTTTTGTGAAGATGAGCATCATGAGTGCTTATATTTTCAATCGTTCGAAAAGTCTATTCCTGATCTAAAGGTAAATGCAATTCCAAATGTGCGTTCTAAAAAGTTGAATCTGAATGCAACTATTGGTATTTGTGGTCAAAAGGGTTTGATTGGATTTGAGAACAACAGTTACAGTATACTTCCTGGTACTACTGAACATATCTGGTGCGTATATGACCGTGACATGGAAAGTGAAAATTGGGTTGACATCAATGTGCAGGAACATATTGATTTTGATACTGCAATAATGGTCGGCGAGCAAGCAGGACTGAAGATTGCTTGGAGTAACGACGTTTTTGAATTGTGGTTATTGTTGCATTTTGAGGATGTGCCTACAGATAGAATTCTACATAGGAATTACGTGTACGATCGCCTGACAGACATTTTTAAAAATCAGTTACCGAAAGATGAAGAAATGCAAAAACTGACAGCGAATGCAACTTTCAACTATAAAACTAATATGAAACGCAGGGAACGATTCATTAGCCAAGTCATTCCTGCCTTGCAATCGAGAACCGCCGACGCTATCGAGCGGGCCGAACGTCTGGAAAATTCCTTCAACTCATCACAACAGTTTCATCAAAGAAACCCTTGTACCATGGTTCATCATCTTGTAAAGGAAATCCAAGCTGGTCAGGTATAATTTTTTAACTAAAATAGTGATGGAAGAAACCTTATATGATCATACTGGAAAGCCTATAGCTTACTGGGACAAAGATGATGAAAGTACGATTTGGATGTGGGACGGCCGTGCAGTTGCGTATTTGAAGGATGATGTAATTTTTGGTTGGAACGGAGAGCACCTAGGTTGGTTTATCAATAATGTCATCTACGACTGTGAAGGCTATCAGGTTGGATACACATCAGAAACATGTCCTCGTCACTTAAAGTTTGAGCCCTTTAAATCATTTAAAAGATTCAAACACTTCAAACGTTTTCAACGCTATTTAAAAGCCATGCGTAGTCTAAAAACCTCAGTTTCGAATACTAGTTTATCAGAATTACTGGAATCTGGTTCCGTTAGTTAAACAATCTAAAGAACGGCATTTGAAGTATAATTTCTTATTACATTACATATTGTGTGATAAGAAAAATTAATAATGCTCGTATTTGATGAGACGTTAAAACATAATGTCTGATTGATAAGCTTCTCATATACACCTTTCTTTTAGTTCTATAATAATTTAGGTATCCTCGTAGAATGTGTAAGTGTACTATTCTTAGGTTTAAAGAATTGCATAAACAAAATTATCAAGATATATCTGCCTGACAACGTAGGAATTATTCTGAATCTTTAACTTGTGGCAATTATCGGACGTCTATAAGTAAATTATCCCGAACATTATCACTTTCGTTAAACTTAACAACGCAAATTGTAAAAGTTCAGAAAAAGCGCCTCTACGTTGTCATAGAGGCGCTATCTAGTAGACAATCTTAGTCAACAATTCTCAAAAAACTCAAAATCTTCCGTAATGTCCACCTACTTTTCTTTTTAATAACAAAAGGCTCGTCTTGCACAAATGAAGTAACTTCTTCTTCAGCTTCAAAAGCCTTTCGCCTAATTCGATGAAAATCTCGGCTGTCCTCCACCTGCTTGTTACTCCAACTTCCCGCCCATTTGATTTTATTATCAATAATCCAATAATGAGATCGACATTTGAAGTTCCAGTTGCCAATGGAAGGGCTTAAAGAAATTACTTCTCCATCGTACTTCAGTTGCCAATCGACTGGTGACAATGGAGTTACGACTTCGTTTTCGCATCCGCATGCACATAGATGGATCGCTACTGAACGTTCCATAGAAACATATAAAATCCCTGGCATTAATTGCTCCGGAATTGACTGAGTGAATTCATTTTTGAAAGTCTCCATTTACCAAGAGGCCTGCGCTGATTGTGTAAGTACTATGAAATTCTCCGACCTCATCAAGATAAAAGCCACACATTTTCTTCCACTTCTCAACTGCCTTACAGGCATTAGTTGCATTCAAATCTGCGATCTGAATATTCGTGGCGTAATCATTGTCCTCCACATCCTCAGACGAAATGCGCTTAACCAGATGATCAATTTTGGAGCCATCACTAGCTGTCGTACGGATGGTTCCTACCAATTTTCCATCCTGAATATTTATCCCTAATCCAACATCAATGAAGGCGACGCCTAGGTTCGCTAGGTTTTCGGCGATCATACTGCGAACTGAATTTCTATCCACGCAGATGAAAATGTAGTCAAAGCCCGCCAACATTTGAACATTTTGCTCGGTGATGAACTCGCGGTGAGCTACAATTCTCTTGTGCATATTGCTGTAAATACCTTGAAAGTAATCCACCTTGGAAGGAGCCTGCAACAACAACTCTAAACTTGGTGCACCTGGACTTCTAAACGCATTGTGTTGAGACAACACATCGGCATCAAAAAGGTGGATTTCAGCAACACATGTTTTTGATACGAAATCGAGGATGTAAGAGCCCGAACCGCCCAAACCTATGATAGCTATACGTTGGTTTTCGAATATTTCTGAAAGCCGTGCAATGTTAGCCCTGCTTGAACTTGAATCGAAGTAATGGAAAACTTCATCTTCGTCATCGACAAAAGGTTTAAATGTCAACGCGGATACAGAAGGATCAATCGATTTCGCTGGTGCCGACAGAAGAGCGACGTAGCGAGTGAACCTTTCGTAATGGTCGTCGTATCTGCCAGAAGGAGGCTTACTGGAAAAATAATGGTTTCCCATCAAGTCATTTCCCAAATCTTGATTTGGGCTTGAATGGATAATTTCATCCATTCTCTGCCCATCCTTGTGACAAGGGACTTCTCCCATAAAGTGAACCGTGTGAGAGGCGGGTGGACTTGCTTGTTCTCCGGTAAACGTGATGTCACCGATCAACGTCCCTCTCAAAATTCTCCCATCCGAATTTACATAAGGCACCTGGTGGATACATAAGTATCCACCACGCCTTTCTAACTCGTAACCCTCATCTCTAAGACGTTTAAGGTCTGGACTATGATTTATCAGTCGCTGTAACATAAAATTTCATTTTATCTTTAACAACAACTGTATCCCCTTTTGCCATCTCCCCCGAAGGATTGCCCTTCGGACCATTTGTGTAGGTCACTGTGTAAGCTTTGCCTCCGAAATCTACTCCCTCACCTTTCAAGCCAATCACCTCGTCAAAAGAGATTGATCTCTTCGACCAGCTTCGATCACGGCCATTAATAATCAGAATGATATCTATTGCAACTTGTTTCGAGAAGAAATTTTCTTTGCCGGGCCGTGCTAAGTCCACAACTTCATCATCAAGGATTTGGTCATCTTCCCAGTCGCCTTTGATGTCCAAGAAAATAATATCTTCAGGAGCTATGTCGCCTATTTGCCTTATTTCAAACCCCTTAATAAACTGTTTGTACCACGTGAATGCCTGACCGTTGATCGTAAAATTCAACTTTCGCTTAACATAGAAATACTCGGTTTCCGGTCTGGCTAAATTGACACGGTCGTCATTTACAATCAGTTCATCATCGTAACCTTTGTCTACCGAAAGGTAAAGCTCTGTGGTCACCGGAATCCCCGCGAGACTTTTGAGCTCATGCCCATACTTGTATTGTTCGTAAGTTTCAAACTCCTTACCTTCTATAACAAGCGTCAATGGCTTTTTCAGCTTCTGCGTTAATGGCGCCCCATCTTCATTTAATTGCATTGCAATGAATGTTTATGTTAGAAAATAATTGTCTGCCTATCATTTCAGCAGACATTCTGTCTTTCAGACTTTGTGTCGATCCTTTTTGCGATGCGAAGTATTTAAGATAAACATGGAAGGCCTAACAGTGAAATATTCTCACTGGCAGTTTTCAACCATACGAGGCTTGCTAATATCAAGTTAAGGAGGTAGCTTTGAACCGCTAAATACAAGTACCAAAAGCTTTGCAAGAGCTTTTTTTTCCCTAACAGGAATAGAAGCCAGGTGGTCTCCGCCTGGTTTTTTATTAACTATTTAATTTTTCATTCTTGTAATCGCTTTGTAAGCAAAGGCTAACTGATCGTCACTCTCTCGTCAATTTTTACGTTTTCATGTAAGAAATTATACTGAGAAAGTAAAGTTGAGACGTCATCGTAGACCCTTCCCTTATTTTTGGAATCTTTTATTGTGATTATCATTACGAACTCCTGACTGATATCCTTACTATCCTTCATCCTTAGTTCGAAATTATTCCTGTATGCCGCTTCAAGCTGCAAAAACCATAATCTGTCAATACCCAAGCTCGCCCGTCGAGGTGCTTCTTGAAGTTCCGAAAGATCCAAACACCACTTCTTAATTGGCAAGAAAAGTTCCGTGTGTCCGTGACTGTAACTGTGTAAAAAGCGCTCACTCTTAAATGAAGCCGGTGCTGCCTTTTGCTTCCTTGTACTGTATTTTGACGGAAGCAGCAAGTTCTGCCGGTCCTCCATATCAATTAGATTTCGTTTAATTTTATTTTCCCCCACCTCAACTTTTCTAGCATATGTCCCAAACGCGGCATCAACATCGCTTTGAATATATTCCACCCCATGATAAGGATTGATTTCGGGAGAGGTAACCAACGTTATCTTAACTTGTCCATAGTAATGACCATCCTCAACCAGGCTTTTAGGGAACGGGAAGTCCATAATCTTAATGTTGGACTCTTTGTCGACCGAATCCATCAAAATTAGGGTTACTTCGTTTGGGTCATTAAATAATATATCGCCAACCTTGGAAGGCATTCCAAATCCGATCTGACTAATTCTATCCATGAGATTAACATCAAATTCTTCCGGATGTTTCGCAGAGTGTATAAGAAGAGCTTTAATCAAATCAGAATTGAATTCCTCCTTCAACGATCCGGCGAGTTCCGCTGCGAGCGCCGCAACTCTTGGCGCACTATAACTTGTTCCAACCGCAGCAGAAATTTTTCCCGAGGAAGAGAATGACCTCACCCCATTGATATCAGGTTGCCCATTAAGTATACCTACATTACCTCCATAATGAACTAAGTCTGGCTTAATTACATCGCCTATTCCTGGCCCAACCATTGAAAATGGCGATGGATAATTAACAGCAGAGATATCATGGTCACGTTTATCATGAGCTAATGATCCTACTACAAGCGTTTTAATGCTCTCGGACGCTTCCGTTATTCTGCTGCGCGGAGCAGCTTTCAAAAAGTTAGTACAGTTTCCGGCTGCTTTAACAATTAAGATATTGTACTCACTTTGTAACTCGTCTAAATATTTGGCAAAATCGGAATATTGACTATCATTTATGGCGACATCATTGCCGATGGAAAAATTCCAGACTCTAACATTCGGATGTTGTTTCACAGCCTCCCGCATAAAATCAACCATGATCGGCTCGTCAATATAGCCATACTTGTTATTAGGAAAAATAACTGCTTCCGTAATCTTAAATGGTTTTGTCCCAGTCCACGTCTTCCCTTCAAGGGCATCGCCATAATTTATTATGCCCGCCACAAAAGTTCCATGTGACCTGTCGTATTCATCAACGGAGAACGCTATATATGAACCAGATTTCCAATCTATCAAGTGAGGAATGTCACTAATTCCCTCATCGAAAACACCAATAGTAAAATAGTTAACTCCAATTTCTGGAACTTTTACCTTCACTTCCCCTTCCTCAAAAATACTGCCTTTGGTGAGCGACAATGTTGGCACCTTTGTAATCGAAAAAATACTTTCACTTTCATTGAAATTTGTCAAATCCTGAGGTTTAACAGATTGGACTCTATACAATATCAAATCTTTGGTGTAGTTCAGTTTTCTGTAAGTGAGGCCTCTTGACTTGCAAAGGTTTTCGAAACTTCTCTCCGCTACTTCATTTAAATTATAGTCTCCATAGTTAATCAGCTTAACCTTCAAATCTCTTTCCTCTGAGTTATCAACCTCAATTATTGGTGAAAATTCCGTTGCTTCCTCCACCGCCGAAATTCCTATTACATGCCTCTCCGTATCATTTAATTTTTTCTCAATATCCGATAGATCAGTTTCAGCGTCCACTTTAATGAGTAATTCATCATCTCCAATCATTCCGATGATGTTTACCTTCCTTCCTTTGTTAAAAATTTTAGCTATTTCTCCGCGGTGGGTTTTTGCATGAGCATGCTCATTTAACCTTAACTTAATAATTGTCGGCAAGTAGTTGTTATCCTCCACCTTACTTCGAATTCTGGATCTTAAATTGCCAAAATACCCCCTAAAATAATTAGCCCTTTCAGCAAGCTGCTGTCCCTCCAAACGGAACTTTTGTCCCTGGGAATCAGAAGTCACACCTAAATTATTTAAGGCTTTATCGTTGTCTCTCTTGTGAAAAAACTTAATTGGCAATTTCTTTTCCATATCGTTAATCTTTCAAGTTATTTCTAATTTGGCGTATTGATACATTTAAGATGTCTGCGATCTGCAACTTGGGAACACCACTTTCGTCCAAGTATTTGATGAATTCGTCTGATGTAAAACTTCCGTGTTTGTCAAATTGAAAATTCTCGATTAAAATGTCTTCAAAACCAATTTGATCTTTCCCTTTTATTATAGCCCTTGTTATTGTGGAATTTATAATATTCTGAATATCAGCCGGAGTTTTTTTTGACAGTAAATGAGCAATTCTTTCGGTTTTCCGCTTATCAGCTAAAAATTCACGACCAAAATCACCAGTATATAATGCTATTAATTTTGATATCCCTTCGATATTAGGTTGACCTATCTCAATAACATTATTGAAACGTCGCCAGATAGCTTTGTCAAGCAATTCCGGATGATTTGTAGCGGCAATCAAGATATTATTTTGCGCAAACAAGTCAATGTTTTGAAGTAAGCTATTTATTACTCGCTTCAATTCTCCCATTTCATGCTGATCGTCTCTAGCTTTTGCAATGGCATCGAATTCATCTAAAAAAAGTATACAGGGTCTACTATCTGCATACTCAAATATTTTGCGAATATTTTTTGCCGTATTTCCTAATAACGAGGATATCAAGGTATCTAATCGCGCAGTTACCAGAGGAAGGCCTGTTTGGGTTGAAATGAACTTAGCAATTGAAGTTTTACCCACACCAGGTGCACCATACAACAATAGTGTACTTTGCAATGGTAAACCAAACGATCGAATTCTGTCCCTATTCTCAAGGATCTCAATAAAATCGGCGACTTTCCTTTCAATAGTTTCTGGCAAGACTACTGCCATCTTAGAGTCACCAGGATTGTAAAGATCAACAATACTTAGCCTTGTATCATTATCCACTGGTGCCGTTGTAAGCAACTCCTCCATCGACAAAGTTGTTGCTCCACGGCTATCAAGTACACTTCTTATCCCTTTTGCTAATTTACCATTACCGTCACTGTCAAACTTCTCAGCTAACTTACGTGCATACTGCACCACCTTTTGCGGTTCACTCTTCAACCCTCCTTCAATAATCTTAATGATTTCTGTATACATACAATCTACTTTAATTAGATTAACGACACAATTATAACGAAAAACGTTCCATAAATAACAAAAAACGTTATAAATAATTAAAAAACTGTACCTTAATCATTTCTATTTGACATCAAGACTCAGATTCTAAGTGTGTTATAAACGATCGATGTCGATTAATTCCTAATTTTCTGAAAGGATAATCGTGTAGCAGTGTAAGCCCATTGTATTGGCAGTCAAAGCCATTGTAAAAAGAGAGCTATATACTTAGCTCGAGTCGCACGGAATCCTAGTCTGGTATAACGAGAAAGACATCCTCCTTGACAAGGCAATACTTTCCGAAGTCCGACAAGGGGCATTTCTTCTCATCTTTGTTTCAATTGCCCGGCTCAGAATCCGAATTCCATCCTTAAAGTCGTTACCTCTAGCTGCTTTTAGTTTAGCCGTTTCTCATTATCGCATAGCCTTTGATCAGATAATCTTTTAAACGCTTTGTTGCTCATTTCCGGAATTGAGTGGCTTTTGTTGAATTCACCGGTAACCAACACATATGATTACATCTAGTTTATACAAGTGCATTTTTCTTTTCTTTCGTCAACTCGAACCTTTTCCAAATTGGAAAAAGTTGGAGCTGAATTTAACTCATTGAACTAATGTATTTTACTATTGCCATGATCTACTTAATATACCTTGTTGTCCGCAGTTATCGCAAAATTTGCGATAACTGCGGACTTCTCTAACCCACCTTCCTCAAATACAGTGTTCGCACGCTTACCGATTGTCTCGAAATCTCAGCCAAATGTGTCTGTCGGGTGACTACGAATAAGCCAAACCGATTCCTTTTCAAATTTTATTTGAGATGTTACATATTATCTCTGTTCGACGTGTTGTTGCTCGCTGCGTCCAATCAGATACAAAGCTTCTGCAAGCTTAACTGAATGTACAAAAACCGGAAGTATATCAATCCAAACACCCCATTCATGGGCAGGATGCTTGCTTAATGCGAAATCATTGATTTCGATTAAAGTCTTCTTCCACTCTTTCAGAGATTTGTATTCAAAAAAGGACGCAAGGACTTTGTAGGGATTGGATATTTCTTCTTTTGTTAACAAAGAGTGAGACATTTCGTGAGTTAAGGGAAACAATTGCTGATCTTCTGATTTGGACTTTATGTCTGGTTGCCCCAGGTATTCTCCATTCATAAGATAGGCTACATTGATGATAGACTCAAGCCTTTCAAGATGATGCGAAACACTATTTGTGCTTCCTTTCTGATAAAAATAATCCTCCGACGTTACTTTCAATATTTCATATAAATTCGTTTTGAAGCTCATAAGTGAAGAATAGTCAAAGAAACTCTGTATAACCTGAAAGGGGTCATTTATCCTTTCCCTGTACCAAACGGAGTGGTTCTTCAACTTTTTATGTTTCTTTTTGAGTTTACTCTTTTCAATTTGTCCGGTGAACGGAGAATTGTCGGAAGCGATTGCATCAGAGTTTTTATCCAGTACTGAACTCTCAATATTTTCATGGGAGGCCTTATCTTCGATACTTACGCCCACATTCAGTTCCGAATCGGTATGCTGCAATAAGAAGACAGCCTCGATAAAAGGCATCAGGTTTTCAAAAAAATAAAGCTGGTCTCCGGCAGATGCGTTTGCGTCTGTGTTTTTAGCTGAAACGGAATTACTTAACATCTGCCAAAGGAAAAACCTGCAATCACCAATACTATGCAAGCTGCAAAATTGACGAATGAGTTCGGACGGATCGTTAATTTCCTGTGGCGACATCCAAAGCGGGCGAACGTCTGCGGGATCTTCTGAAATGAATCTCATAACACTATCATTTGTGATAAACCATTCCGGAAATTGAGCGAAATCCGAATTCTAAAAAATTCTAAAATTGGGAATTTTAGCTGGAAACGACTATTTTAGAACTTTGATACCAATCTATTAGCATTACATTTACGGCATGAGCTCATCATCTGATATGACCAAAAACATACACCAAGGTAGAAATGTGAAGCGTTTCCGGGAAATGATGTCAATAAAGCAGGAGGCGCTCGCTTATGAATTGGGTGGCGACTGGAATCAGAAAAAGATATCGTTACTTGAACAGAAGGAAACAATTGAACAGGATATTTTAGATCAGGTAGCTAAAGTGTTGCAGGTTCCAGCGGATGCTATTAAGAATTTTGATTCAGATGCAGCGTTGAATGTGATATCGAACACCTTTAATAGCCACGACACTTCAACTTTAAACGCAATTAACTTTTATCCAACATTTAACCCGATAGATAAGTTAATTGAGAGTCACGAAGAAAATCAAAAGCTATACGAGCGGCTACTTAAATCGGAACAAGAAAAAAATGAGCTACTAACCAGAATAGTGGAGGGGAAATTAAATCAAAAATAACCTTACATCGGTACTGCTTGAAAACGGTTTTAAAGCCATATTTCCTTGAAAATTCAAAACTGTTTGTGGAAAGCAATGTAAGTTTAGAAATGATGCAAAAACTAAACTTATTGAATCGTTAGTTTAGTTTTTCACCCTAAATCTAAACTAACGACTTTCTTAGTTTAGATTTAGTGAAAGAAACGTCACTTCGGCTATCAATTAAATAAATCTCGGAAGCATTCTCCTTCTATTATTACATAAAAGCTTTGTTCTTTGTTTGCGAACAAAGAACAAGATATACCTTGAAATAAATGAAACCAGTATTGAGAAAGCCAACTCGCCGAGAACAAAAAATGGCAAGCGAATCAGTATTCAACTTTTCCGCAGCAGTGGCTAACTGCAGGTCAGATATTGTACATATTAAGATGGAAGAGAGTAGCGAAATCTTTAAGATCCCCCTTACAGCACTCAGATTTCTTTCGCAGATTTTATCATGCATGGCAGAAGGAAAAACAATTTCCCTGACACCGTCTGATTCTGAATTAAGTACTCAGGAGGCGGCGGACATGCTGAATGTATCCAAGCTGCATATAATGGGGCTACTTGAAACAGGTGTAATCCCATTTAAGAAAGTTGAAAGCAGTAGAAAAATTCCATTAGAAGTATTACTATCTTATGAAATGGAGCAAAAGCTAGTGAGAAAAACCAGCCTGGAGTTAATGGCTCAGCAAGCCCAAGAATTAAACTTGGGTTATGAGTCCTAATGTTGATACCATGGGTAAAAAAATACTGGACAAATTGTATGCTTTTGCATATAAATTTAAGCATATTGGAATAATTATATGCTTAAACATATAACTCGTGGAAAAATTAGCAGAATTCGTTAAGCGAAAAAGAAAGCAAGCAAAATTGACTCAGGAAGATTTGGCATCCAGAGCCGGGATCGCACTCACGGTAATCCGGAAAATCGAGCAGAATAAAGGAAATCTGAACCTCGAAAAGGTAAATCAGGTACTTCGAATGTTCGGGCACGAGCTAGCCCCTATAAATAGTAAAGATCTAAACCCGGCTAATCAGCAGCAATCGCCATAAGACAGGCAAGAATACTTTTCACAGATGTGATAGCCAGTCACTCCATTGGGAAAAACGCGGCCAAAGCTTAACTTTTCCTGCCAAACACGATCGTTCATAAACTTTTGCTGCCCAACACGTCCATTTAGATTAATAAAAGGCATTATCGAGCAGCAAAAGTCAAAATCAATCCTTTTTCAGCTTTTTAAGGAGATTCTGTGCATTTTTGATCTCCTGCTGTTTCTGCTTTAAAAGTGCCTCGGCATCCTTTACTACCAACTCATGCGCTTCCCGTTTTTCCGTTTCTTGCTCTGCCCGCTCTGGATTCTGGTAATATATACTATCAGTCCAGGCAGCAATTTCCGGATTGACCTGCCGGATCATCCGGTATTTAACATCCATCGCATGCAGCCGGTTGTTTTCGCCGCTGTTTGTGACGGCAATGCCGACACTAATAGCAGATACAATCAACAGAATCGCGGCTGAAATAATAAAACCCTTGGATTGAAGGTCAAAATGATGATGGTGCTTTACCTCGGATTGCAGCGAAATGGTTTCAATACTTTTTTGTAAGCCATTGATCTGAGTGACTAACAACTGCCCGGATGGTTGCTTCTTTAATTGCGTATTGATTTCATTCAGCAGAATACCGATGCTCTCATCCGGCGTAACTTTCTGATTTTTGTTCTGTTCTTCGGCGGCAGAGACTTTCCTGACCAGCTGCATAAGCACTTCTTCTATTCCCTCGAGTTGTTCTTCTATCTTTTTCATAATGATTGTCCTTTATATTTTTTTCTTCTTTTTCGTTGTCTGAGCTCATAAGGGTCTGTTTGTGAATGTGACTCGACGGGACTCATCAGATCTTTGAGCAAGTTATCTTCTGAACCCATTGTTCTGGTGGGACCCTGGAAAGTAGGCAGTTGACCTTGTATGCTTGGCTTTCCTGAGACCGGCGAAGGAACCTGACCAACAATCAACCGTTTCTGGTTCTGCCGGATTTTCTCATCAAGTCTGCCGTAGCTCAGGCTTCGGTCGATTTTAGATCCTTTCATTTTTACATCACCTTTACTGAAACTGATTCCCTGGATCTGCTCAGTTCCGGATTTGTATTTCAGCACCAAACCAATTCCCTGCTTTTTCAGAGCTCCTTCAAGTTCGCCCCAGTTTCCCGCCGTTTGGCTGGCAGCCGTTATGGCGTCATACAGTTCGTATTTAATCTTATCCGCACCGGTCAACTGCAAACGGTTCACCTGAGATTTGTCTTTGCCCAAGTAGTAGCCGTATTTCAAGGTCATCTCTTTACAGATCTTTTGATTTCTTCCTCTTTGAAACCGGTCAGAAATTGTTTTGCCTTCATTGTTGACGCGGTTATAAATCAGATGTACATGCGGGTGATTTTTATCCTTGTGTTCAACAAGAAGATACTGAGTCGAATTGATCTTCATCTTTTGCATGTATTCTTTTGCTCGCTGCATCATGATTTCAGTCGTTAATTTGTCAGCATCATTTTTACTCCAGCTCAGCGCCACATGGCCTACTGCCCGCCGAAGGTCGGGGTTCAGTTTCCGCTGCATATTAAAATCATCTATTGCGGTCTGAACGTTTTCCATTCTGATACCCTCTGCATGGATAAACCTGGCTTCCGGTTTTTGAATGACGTACCGAACAACGCCTGCAAAACTGCTGCCGACTGTTACCTTACCGATCATCGTCTTTTAGTTTTTTGAGTACATCGTCAATATCAGAAAGCAGCTCCCGGCATTTTTTCTGAACAGATAATAACCCGTCCGTATGCGCCAGATGCGTCAGCTGATTTAGGTTATTCGCCATACCGGCCAGCATTCTTAAAAGTCCTGCATCGTCGGGTTTTAGCCTGGCGACAACCCTGGCTTTTTTAGCGGCCAGCCGAAACCAAGCGCTGGGTTTCATACCAGCTTCTCGGGCTTTCGTTTCGATCAGAAACCGTTCAGTTTCTGTCAGCCTGACCATCAGCTGACTTTCACGTTTGATCTTCTTGGGCGGTCTGCCACCTTTTGGATTATAAGGTTTATGGTCTCTCTTTTCTGTCTCTTCCATCACACATACCATTATCTGTTTCAAACCTTTTGCGACCAACGGGAGAAAAAGGCAAGTTGAGTCACGCGGGAGCGGGACGGGTTTTTGCGAAGCGAAAACACAAACTTGCTCCCTAAAGACATTTATAAGCCGAGCCCCCTGGACTTTTTCAAATCCTTGCGTTGATTTTGCTCCTGCTGCCTTGGTTGTTGGCCTAATAAATACTCATTGAGATCTTTAAACTTCTGATACGTACCGGATGCATCGATGGTGTTCAGATTGGCTGCTTCATATTTCTCCAAAGCTTTTCTGCCCGCATGATCATGATCCAGATAGAGAAAAACATTGCGGTAGTTTTTCAAAATGTCCATGCTACGATCCACAAAACTGACCGAGTTCAGGATCAGAAAATCACTGCGGACCGGGCTTTCTTTTCTCAGCGTCAGAAGTGAAAGAAAATCTATAAAACCTTCCAGTACACAAACCGACTCGTTACCATTTTCAATGTGGCTGATATCCTTGGGGGACGACGAGCCCTTGAAGTATTGACTTCGCAGTTCATATCCGCCCGATCTGTTTTTGAAGCCTGCTGCAAAGTAGTCTCTACCTTCTATCTGATAGTATACTTCCTCGCAGTAACGTTTGGAAGCCATAAGATCAATTCCTCTATTTTGAAGGTAGGCAGTAATCGCTTCGTTACCTCCTAGCGGTCTAACTTCACTGATTACAATTGCCGATGAGATAGATTTTTCTGGCTGAACGTGCGGGTATATAGGCCGCGTGAAAGATTGTTGCTGTTCAAACAAAAAAATATCGCTGATCTTTGAAATCAGACTACTTGCATCCAGGTCTGGATTCAGCTTCTGAGCCAGATCAAATAGTTTCCCGCCCTGCTGTATTCCGTAATCATACCAACGGTTAATCTTTATATTTACTTTGAAAGAGGGCGTATGCTCAGGCTCTCTAACCGGAGAAATATACCAGTAATTCTCACCCTTTTGATAGCTGGCAACAACGCCAATCCTATCTAAAAAATCTGAAATCGGAATCTGATTTAGCTGCTTGATATTCATGGTTTTATCTTTTTGAAGAGCAAGGACTTTTTAGGCAGGCTAGTGGTAGCCCTATTTATGATGAGATGATGAGAAATACAGATAATTATCTGATAGGTAATACAATTCCTGGCTCATCATAACCTCATCATAGATAATTACAATGATGAGTTTTATCATCATACTCATCATAGAATCAAATACTTTGATGAGCATATTATTAGCTGACGATTAGACACTTAGACCCCATTTAGGTATTCTCATCAAACTTTTGACTTACCCAATTCATCGAAATGCTATAATACCTCCCGGTAGAATGTACACTAACCAAGTCATTAGCACTGTTGTACAGATACGTTTGGTAGTTTAAACTATTGGCTGCCGGCCGAAGCCCCCATTCGTTTTGAAGCACATTGGAAACCTGTTGCCTAGTCAATCTGGGCATATTGCGTTTGAGAAGTTCCAGCATATCTTTATTGGTAAATTCCAGCTTGTCAATCCCCGTATTCTCAAAGACTTCACGGAGTATGAAAAGCATTTCTGTTTCCAGCCGATTGCGGTTGTTACGAATCACCCGCATTAGTGCTTCCGTCCGTATTTGTCTTTCTGAAAACCACATTCTGGTTAACGGTACCGGAACGGACAAATTCCGGGATAGCAGATAATAGAGAAAAGAAGGAATTTCCCTGGCCATCATATCTAAGAGGTGAATATTTTCGGAAGGCAATACCGGAACCTTACGGATCCAGTAACGTGTTTCCGCAGGATCAATGACAATGAAATTTTCCTCGTTGTTCGAGCATAGTACAAACTTTCCGAAGAACTCGGTTTCCTTCCGGTCTTTTCCCTTCGCTTCTATTTTGGAGTTTCTGGCCGTACTCAGATTTTTAATCTTTTCAGAGTCTTCTCTTCTGTCCAGCAGCACTTCGTCCACTGCAATGATGAGCGTATTCATCCAGTCCGAATTAAACTGTGAGCGAAAGTCGCTGTTACCATTAAAGGTCATATTCTTTCCGAAAATCAATTTGAGCAAATTCAGAAAGGTAGTCTTTCCGGTTTTCCGCTCTTTGGATACCAGACATAACACGGGTAGCTTCTGAGTTGGCCTTTGGTAAAGCAGACTCAAATAATCCAGACCGATCTCATACTGTTCACCGAATATATGTTTGATAAATCCCAGAGTAGCCACTGGCTCTCCTGGCTGTGGCCGAGCTTCCAGCCGATGGTACAGATTGTAAAAGTTACCAACGATCTCTTTGTAATCCAGATGATCCGGAACACAACAGAAACCATCAAACTTTTTAATCTTCTTGATCTGGCTGGGCAAAAGATCTTGTCTGAGCATTTCGGCTGACCATGGAATCCACATTTCTGTGAATTCTTTGTTGACAGTCGGCTGCATACACTTTTTGTAGTAGCCGGTCTGCACCCGTATGTAACTGCCTGGCAGGTTCAAAGGGTAGTTATTAGCTGACATGATATACAAACTAAAGTCTAACGTAATTTCCCTTTACCAGTTCTGGTAACTGTCGGAAATTCCTGTTTTAACTCTTCCATGGTCTTCTTCTTACCTGAACGAATCCAGTCTTCCAGTTCAGACTTATAGAAGTAAAGGCGTTTCCCTTTTTTGCTGACTGGAATCTCCTTATGACAAACCTTACCGTACAAGGTCTGTACGGATAGATTAAGAAATTCAGCAGCTTGTGTAATTGTCATCAGCTCAACAGCCTGTGGCACTGCTTGACGGGATTCCAAAATAAGATCCTGAAGGATGTCAAGCTTCTGATGAAGTTCGGAGACTGCGCGTGGCAGCTGATCAAATGAGTACTGTTCCATAACAATGCGTCTTTTTGTTTGATACCGCAATGTTAGGTGGTTGCTTGGGTGGGTTACAAGTAGGTAGGAGTTTTACCCTACTTTTACCTACTGATGTTTACTCATATTTTTCTCTACTCAGATCAAAGTCGTAAAATAATATACCGAAAAATAGGCATGATAGAAGTCAATAAGAAAAAAATCAGAGGATGGAAGCGACGGATCAAAGCAATTGAACCATGGTTTGAGGCCTACAAAATGCCTGACCTTGATAGATTCAAGGAAAAAGGCTCAGCATATATTAAAATAAGAATCTCTCCATGGAATTTAATATGCGAACGAGTACCTCCCAATTGGTACTTTCGATTAATCTTGCAAAAATTAGTGCTGATCCATGATTCATGGAAAGTCATTTTTGAAAGGCAGCAAATTCCCTTCGATCTTCAAATTTGGCTAAATGAGGTGGCTCCAAAAAGCGGCACACATTTTTGCACATCATGATGCAGAATGAGAGTTCAAAAAGGGATCAAGACCAGAAGGAGTTATGATGCTGATTTTAAGCAGGAGGTAATCAGATTGCTGGCTTCCGGAAGGAGTGCCAAGGAAATTTCAGAGACGTTTGGAATTGCTGAAAATCTTCTTTATCGTTGGAAGAGAATGGCAACTATGAAGACAAAAACAAAGAACGTGCAGAGTGAGGATAACGACGCTAAAAAACTTGCTACTGAAAATGCTAAACTGCGAGCTGAAGTCGAACGTTTGAAAACCGACCGTGAAATCTTAAAAAAGGCGTTGGGTCTCTTCAGCACGTCCGACTAAGAGACGTCTATGACTTGATATTATCTCTTTCGGGATCGCGCAAAGTAAGCTATCTGTGCACACTTTTCGAAGTTAGCCGAACTGCTTACTATCGGTATCGGCGAGGTGAAAGTCATAATGCGGACAAAAAATATAATCGCCCAAAACATGAGATACGAATCGAGTTTATCCGGAACTTGAAGCGCTACGGCAGTCGGCGTATCAAAGAATCATTGAAGCAAAAGGGTATTAGTATTAGCCGCCGAAAAGTGGTAGAAATCATGCGGAAAGAAGGTTTGAGGGCTATTCAACCGCCAAGATTTATTCCAAGGACAACGGATAGCAAGCATGGAAAGCGAGTTTGCGACAACCTTTTGCTGGGTCAACCTAAGCCGGATCGACCAAACGCCGTTTGGGTTTCCGATATCACTTACATGCCCTTGAAAGGGGGAAAATGGGCTTACCTCTGCACCTGGATGGACCTATATTCCAGGCAGATTGTTGGTTGGCAGCTGGCAGACAATATGCAGGAAAGTCTTGTAAGGGCACCGTTAGTGAGAGCGCTTTTGAAGCGAAGGGCCAAACGAGGTATGATCGTTCATTCTGATCGAGGAGGGCAGTATTTGTCAAAAAAAATGAAGAAAGTGATGAAAACTTTTAAGTTGAAACAGAGTATGTCGCGCGCTGATGATCCATACGACAACGCATGGGCAGAGTCGTTTTGGACGGGGCCGCCCGGCGGTAGAATGAAGGCTGAATTAGACATGCCAAAAGGTGGCTACGAAAGCATCGAAAAATTAAAGTCTGTTTTATTTGAATACATTGATGGATATTATAATACCAGGAGACTACATTCGTCTTTGAACTATTTAAATCCAGTAGCTTTTGAGGCTGAATATTACCAACAAACCGGATAAGAATTGAAGTTTTAATTATTTACTAACCCGCAAAAGTGTAAACCAAAACGGAACCACGTCAAAATTATCCGAATACAATTAGAAGCCAAGTAGTTTGTGCAAAAGTTAATTACGTTGGAGAAATCAAAGACGATTATTACAGAGAAAGTGCAGAAAATGAGTTACTTCCAGCAATGTGGGCGGAGAGTATGCCAGAACTTAACAAATTCACTTGGAACCGGTATGATGATGAAGATTTTTGGTTTAAAAACCTTCATCATCTTGACCAACAAGAAATTAGCGAATTGCTAAAAACGGGTTTCATCGAAGATGAAATTGTCATAGATGGCATTATCGAAACTAGATTTAGTAGAAAAGTAGGGAACGTATGGATTGGAAGAAAATCTTATAGCTTATAAGTCCCTATAAAGACAATAAATGTGTAATTTTCTTACGACCATCCGATTCATGGTTGAATAGCTAAAGTCAAAATATGAAGGAAAAACAAAGATCCTCAGATGATTACGGAGCATTCATCTACAATGATTATGGGTTTGCGTTGAGAAGTGAAACGGGAAGTCTAACAGAATATAAGTGGGCAGGAATTATCAGTATATTTGGCTACAAAGTAGACCTCATTACAACAGATGAGATAAGTATGGATATTTTCACCAATGACAACTCTTGCTTAACACTAAGCGAAACACTGCCTGGATGGAATCAATTTAACGACCAGCTAAGAAAAAATATCGGTTTGATTTCGGACAACTGGATTTTGGAAATATCGTCTCCTGCTTTCGAAACTAAACTAACTTTACTTTTTGACAGGAAGTGCAGAAATTTCAAGGAAGCCAGTCGGGAATGTTATTAGGAAGTTAAGCGTAGTGAGAGTTACCTCCAATTATTCAGATTCCTTGATTTTTTCAAGCTCCTCAATATCGCTTAGGTCTTTAGGACGGCCTAAGCTTTTTTTGTCCTGAATAAGATCTTCAAAGTCTAGGAAGCAAATTTCGACACCTTCTGAAACAACGACTTGCCTTTTTGCAAAGGACAATCTGAATCTTAATTTTGCTTTGATATTAGGAATCATATCAAGGTTGTATTCATCAAATTCAAGCTTAAAAACCGACCTTTTGGGGTCAGGAGCCTGCTCGTCTCGATATCTCTTTACATCTACCCCAAGCTCTTCTAATGCATTTAGAAGTTTAAAATAGTTCTCATAATTTGGATTATACCAGCAGTCTAAGTCAGGCTTATCGACAATTTTGCCAGCCATATTCGTTGACTTTCTAAAGTGTCCGTGAAGCGCAACAGCAGTTCCGCCTACAATCATGTATTCCACAGAATTCTTATTAAGAACACCGCAGATGTAGCGAATGATGTCAGAAAACTCCATTATAATAAGCTATCGCTGATTGGTTTTGACATATTCTTTCCTTAAAGACATCATAGATCTTTCGAAATTATTATGACGCTCCACGACCTTAGGGGAAGACATGTCTGCCGCTCTTGAGGCACTTTTCAGCTCTTGGACGCTGCTATATTTTGTCAACTCTTTCATAAGCATTTGCTTATAGTGATATCAATAAACGAATTTACTGAAAAGTTGTAAATAAAACTATAAAGGTGATGATTTAGACGCAACTACCATCAGTTGGCAGACGAACATATCAATTCGAACCAGCTATCACCATTATCCAATAGGCTCATCTTTTTGTCCCGCAAGATCTTCTCTCATATTTTCGTATGCTTGTGTTAGGTATGCAATCAACTCCGGTATCTTTTCGAGTGGTATACTTGGATTAGTACGGCTTCGCTTGCCGTTTAAAATGTGCGCGATGCAGATTTCCGGCCCACCTGACCACAACCCGCCGAGGCGCTCTTCAATTTTATACTGAGTGTTGTGATCGCATTCGAGTACTAACTCTTGCCTTTCCATGGATATAAAATGTTTTGTATAATCGGGAATACCGTGAAAAGCTCATAAAATAGCCATCTACCCTTCAAATAGGAATAAGTATTGGGATAAATTAATACGCGATCAATAAGTATTATACGTCACCAAGTAAACAAATTATGGATTTTTCCCTCTTTTACTCCATGCCATAGGAACCAGTTCGGAACTATCTTTCAGAATCTTGAAAATAGGCGACTTGCAAACCTTGACATCGGACGAAATGATACTGTTAAGATACCCAACTGTGAATGGCTTAATGAGAGAATTTGACACGTACTCGAAATTATCTATAATCCAACTTTCAAGTTCAGCTTTGCTACACGACACAATAAGGTTTGCCTCAATAAGCTGTTTAAATGCATCTGCAAGCTGATTCCCGTTGCTGTTAAAAAGTAGCTTGTTCTTTGGCAAAATATTATTCTTTAAAAGAGAGTATAACTCTGCTTGTTGCTCCATCGTAAAATACTCCTTTAAAATCCTAAAAAACTGATCGGCAACACCTTCGATAAAAACAGGATATCTTTTAATTTTAATATTACCTGTCTCATTAATTATTTCTGTATCAATCTCATCCGTTTTGCCAGGTAAATCTAATTCATCTGGAGAGTCTAGTAGCATAACCTCTTTCACAAAATCCGCGAGGCTCTCCTCCCTCTCCCTGACAGAATCGCAAAGATCTTCCACAAACTCCCAGGTCACAATTATATCGGCTCTATTAGGTTCCAGAATATTAGCGTAGAAGATTTTGCCAAATCCGATAGCTAGCAGGAAATTATCAGCGACCGTTTCCAAACCCATTGGATAATGCTGGTGATAATTTTCCCAGAATTGATTAAACCTGTCCAGAATTTTGTCGACCTGTTTTAATAATTCGGAGCGTCTTTGACTGTCTGATGAAATCAAGTCAACTACTGCAAGATCTTTCAATATCCTGAGATGACTGGCGAACTGGAAAGAAAAATATGGACTTTGATGCCGAATGTCATATGCTCGCCTAAATACGGGGCTACTTTTAGAAACTATCCGTTTATCTCTTATCTCATTAACCCGAAAGTTAAAATTTTGTATAAAACGCAAATACTCTTTGAAGTGCTCCATACATTAACATTTGCTGTCAGAGCTGTTAATATATACATTCAAATAAGTAACTACAAGAAACCAGTACTAAAACAGTGCACTCAGGTACTTTTTTGTCTTTTCATCATCAAAGCTTCCCAGATAATTTTCAGTGGTGGATATCGATGTATGCCCAAGTAATTGGCTAATGAGTGCCAATGGTGCGTCCGAATGTAAGAGTATAGTTGCAAAGGAATGCCGTGCGCTATATGTATTTACACTGCAATTGATTTCAAGTTGCTTTGCAATACCATTCATGTATTGATTGGTAATTTTAATCACCTGTGCAATAATGATTTTTTCCCTTTGCGGTGTCATGTCGTGTTCTAAAAAAGGAAGTACATAGTTCTTAGGCTGGCGGTCTGTGCCTGCCCAACGCTTGATGATCGCCAGGGTTTCTGGAAATAGTGTCACTTTTGTCTTTACCTGATTTCCTTTCCTACTTCTTGTAGTCTTTTGCCGGACAAAAGTAAACTTATCGGACTGAATATCCTCCCATTTCAATCGGCAGATATCATTCATGTTCATGCCATTACATAAATACGAGAATACCCATAAGTCCCGGCTCCTCTGCTCCATTCCAGGTGCACATTCATAGTCCATGATTTTCAGAACTTCCTCCTTACTAAGAGCCTTTTTTGTGTTGGTCCCGGCAGGGATGGTATACCGGTTTTTCGTAAACGGGTACAGCTCGCGCTTTACAATTCCATTTTCAATGGCATCATTATAAACTGACCGAATATGTCGTCCGTAGATTCCTACAGTTGTCAAAGAAGCAGGTGACGACTTGCCTTTTTTACTTTTGGGAGCCTTGCCATTTTTTAGCATCCACTTTTCATACATCATCAGTAATTCTGATGTAAGATGTTCAAACTTGATCACCAGATCTTCGGCATTAACAGTTCTGCCTTTCGGAGCTATGAAGTTCAGATATTCATGCCGTTGCTTGCTTGTAAATGATTCCAAAAAGCGATGAAGTGATGCTGCTGCTGAAAGATAACTTGTGGCATTGCCAATCCGCCCCTACCCTGTCATTTGTTCAGCCTTCAATTTGAGCGCTGCAATCACATTATTCTTATCCTTATGATCTGCTACCGGTTTGGCTTCCTGCCCAAACATACTTACTTCGTAAGCAAAGAGTTCAAAACTAAAATCGTCTCCGAGTGAATTAACGATAGACTTGGCCCGGGCAAGAAATCCTTCGACTTCCTTACCTGTATAATCTTCCTCGTAAAAGCTGCCGTAAAGCATGTTCCATAATCTTCTCCTGGAATCATTCTTTACGTGTCCGGGAATGCCCGACCTATGACGTGGTTCCGTTTTGGTTTACACTTTTGCGGGTTAGTATAATATTTAAAATCTCAATTCTCATCCAGTTTGCCGATAGTATTCTGCTTCAAAGGCAACCG